>Ga0075030_100003025_pt1 | contig 15328 bp, 20 predicted proteins | sample LitLauG_LLR_2012_FD_71393 | JGI IMG/M metagenome (GOLD analysis project Ga0075030, IMG submission 71393) | Freshwater sediment microbial communities from Pennsylvania, USA - Little Laurel Run_MetaG_LLR_2012 | ecosystem: Environmental > Aquatic > Freshwater > Creek > Sediment | place: USA... | reverse complement strand
GCCTTCCATGAAGCCTTCGGGGCCGAGCCAGGGCGCTTTAGGCTGTAGGGCATACGTCTCCGTCTTGGCGGTCTGGGCGTAGTTGTACATGCGCGCGGGGTCGCGCAGGTCGCGAATCATGCCTTTACGCATCACCGCGCCATTGATGTCGAGCTGACGCCCGTAGACCGGCACGCGCGGGATGTACTTCCCCGGCCAGGTCGTCGTGCTCAGGATCTTCGATTGCGTCAGCAAGTAGCATTTTACTACCCGCCTCAGCGTCGGCCGCGTCTTGACGATCATTAGTCCGGCAGCGGCCATCGTGTCGGCCTTCGGCAATTCGGAGCGATACTTATTGCTGCCGTCCGACATCAAACAAAGCGTGTCTTTTTCACGCTCGATGCGCCAATACTTGGCTAGGCGCAATTCCTCTTTGTTCGACCAATCGGCGACGTCATCGCCCGCACCCATATACTGCCAGCCGGCGGCGTCAATGTGCCCGAAGCGCTGCCGGTACTCGGTGCGCTTGATCATCTGCGATTCGATGAACCACTCGGCGTCACTACCGTCCGGCGCACGAGAAGCGGGGTCCATGTAGCACATGAACGGGTTGGGGAAAGGGATAATCTTCAATTCCTGATCAAAGGAATTGGAGTCGATGTAGTCGCCCTCGATCCCGATGTATCCCCAGCCGCCGCGCACTGCCGATTCAACCGCCGTGTCATAGGCGTAATCCGCACCCGAGGTCGCCTCGATATGCCGGATGAGCCCGTCGACCACCTTGGCGGTCTGCACGTCGGCGCCATCGCCAACCGGGTGAACCTTGATCCGCGGGCGATTCTCGCGACACGCATTAGTGACGCGCCGGACCATTGCGTCGGTCAAGTTGATCGTAAGATAGGGACGCCCGTCCTTGAAGCGCTCGTCTCGGAGATTCTGTGCCCACTGGTCGCCATCGCCGAACTTGAGGTCGGTAATGGCTTCGGTACGGTTGGCACTCTCGGCGTCGGTCGCGCGCGAATAGCGGTCCCGGCACTCGTCAATGATCGCTGCGTCGCCTTGCGCGAGTACGTCGCCCTCGACTGCGCTCATGCCATCCAGCCCTGCGGCACGGGAGCGTTAAAGACCTGCGCGGCGCGTTGCTTCCTCTGGTTTTTGGTCTCCGCAAACCGCAGCATCATCACTGCATAGCGGGTCGCCGAAATGAGGTCGTCATGCTCTTTCACAATCAAACCCTCCTTTCGGTGATACAAGTTGAATTCCTCGAACCAGTCGCGAAGGTGAATAAACACCTTGAACCGATTGGTCTGCATTCGCTGCAGCATGTCCTGAATGCCGGCCTCAAGGCCGCTCGTGCCGTCCGTGAACGTCGCGCGCTGCGGGAGCAGCTTCAATCCCTGGGCGCGGTATTGCGCCGCAAGTTGCTCTCCAGATCCTTTGTCGTGCTGTAGGCCGTCGTGCGGCCAGGACCACGGGAGCCATTCGCCCCACGGTTTGACGGATGCGGCAAAGATAACCGGGGTCTGCTGCCGGGCGCGGTGGGCGGCGGTGACGTAGACGGTATCGGTGTCGCGATCCCAGGCGAGTTCGACGGCGGCGCTGGGGTGGTCCCATCCGAAGTCGAGTCCACCGATTCGCGGCCAGTGCGAAGGAATGGGGAAAGACTCGCAAGTAATTGAGCCTTCGCCAAGGGGGAATACCCGTCCCGATCCAAGCTGAGGGATGCCCTTTGTTCGCGCGTCTCGCTCGAATTCTGGGTAGCTTGCAATAATCGCTCTACGCTGTTCATCGGAATAATGGTCCACATCCTCGATGGTCATCGTGGTGATATGCGTGCCGGGCGGCTGGTCCATCAGGAACCGGCGCACGACATCCGACATACCCATGAGCGGCGTAAAGGTGAGCGCCACCATGCCGCCCGTCGCGTTGGTTCGAGTCAGGCCCTCGATGTAGATGTCGGGCGGTGGCTCCTCGTCAAACCATACCCAATCGAGCGTTTCGCCCTGCCACTTCTCGCGGCCCTTCTCGTAGGACTTGAGCCCGATCGTTGACACTCCGCCCGACTCGTGACGCACCGTGATGGTGTCTAAGAGGTCGGCGATGCCTCGGGTGCTGGAATAGTCGAGAATGGCGTCTTTGGGAATTGCGCCCGTGCCATATTGACCAGGGCGGCCCATAAGGATGCGCTGTACGTTATCCCGTGTACTTTCACCAGTAACGCCGGCGGCCCAGCCAACCACGGGTTGAGCAAAGCACCGTCCGGGCCAGCCAGGGAAAGCGTCGTAACGGCCAGTGGCATGGAGTGCAAATTCCATACCGGCAGCCAGTGTCTTACCGAGCTGATTACCTGCCATGAGCAGGCGTTCTCGGTAGTCCTTACCGGCGGCGTGGAATTCAAGCTGCTTACTGTACGGTTTGTACGCCGACAACTGTCGGTAGCTTTTCCGCTTCTCCGCTTCCCGCTCCAGCGTTCTGAGCAAGTCGTTCTCGGAGATATTGGATAGCGGCGGCAAGCTCGTTGTCATTCAGGTCCTCAAGTGCATTGGTCTGCTCTACCTGCTTCGGCATGAGCGCGACGAGTGCCTTGACGTATCCGGTGGGGTCTTCGATGCGGCACGCTTCAAGGGCTTCTTTGCCGTGTTCATCGAAGTCGTCGGCCAGAGCGCTCAGGAACTTGGCTGTAAGCCGATTGCGTACACCCTTGGCATTGCCGCCAGGATTGCCCGACTGGCCTGGTTTGAAGCGGTGCTCGACAGGCGGAAGATGTGGTGATTTAGCCATTGTTCACGATCCCGCAGACGTCCTGCTCGGTAGCAATGAGGCAGCGTTTGAGTCCCCACATGATTTCCGGAAACGAATAGCCGCCCAATTCGAGTCCGCCCAACTCCACCACGTCGCCGACCTTTACTTCGGTGGGGCGGAATACCTTGCTGTCCCAGGTCTTTGATCGGTCGGCGTTGTATCGCTTGGGGTACTTTCCGGGACCCACCGCCAGGACCGTGCCCCGAAGCGGTTTACGAGTGTCGCCGGCGACAGCAATGACCGCGGACGGATTCCATTCGAGCGGTTCGACAATGATCTGATCCCGGAGGGGTCGGAGGGTCGCTTCGGCAGGGACAAGATCGAGAGCTTTCCGTTCAAGTCTGACGCCTGATACTTCCATTATTTCTTCTTGCGCCGTTTGAACATCGAATAGGCCACAGCGGCGCGCTGCGACTGCTTCGGGAAATCCTTGCGCGCTTCACCGGAACCCATGAAGCGGGACATGTAGTGCGAGAGGTTCTCGCCTTTGGACGGTCTCGGCATTAACCGGGCTCGTCGTTCCCGCGCTGGTCACCGCCACGCGATGCCTTGCTGACAGTGCCTTCCTGCGACTGCTCCTTGCCGGCCTTGGGTGCCTTACCAGCGGCCCCAGCTGGCATGAAGTCATGCGCTCGGTCAGTGCCAAAACCCTTCGTGATGCGCAGGTCCTTGCCGTTCCGCGAGCCGTATTCCATCCAGCCGGAACCGGTCATGGTCTTGCCAACGGTATTGGCCTGCCCGTCGGTCGTGGACGTGGCGGGGGGTTTGCGCGGCGGCGTGGGGGTGCGGGACGGATGCTTATCGACAGCCATTACTTGATGCTCCTGAAAAAGAAGAATGCGACCAGGGCGATGACGAGACCTGCGCCAACAAGAAGCGCTTTCTTGTTGTTTTCAATCCACGTCATTTCCTTCGTAGCGAAGCCCTGCACGGACTGTGCGGCTTTCGCCACATCCACCTTGACGGTGGCTTCCTCGTTAGCGATTTTGTCGGACAGATTAGCCATATCAACTCCTAGTCACTGGTCGATGTGGTCCGCCGGGTAATCGGGAATCCCATCGTGTCGAAACTGATGCAGACCAACACCGGAGGCGCCGGAATCACGTTGATCCCGAGCGCTAAGGTATTGACGTACTGGTCCGCCACCACCTGCCGCGCGGTGCTCCACGGCGCCGACGCCGAGAGTTGCTCGGAAATCGGCGGCGGCAGCGGCAGCCCACCCGAGCGGATGACCACATTCGGGTAGACATCGACCTGTACCGGCGCCTTGAGCGGCGGCGCACTGGTCGTGAGGCTTTCGCCTACCGGTAGCGGTTGCTGCACCAGCAGCGTCGTCAGCGCCAGACTGCCGTAGTTGTCGGCGATGACCTGATACTTCGGCTGCGCGGCGAAGATCAGCGGCGCACGGATGCTGTCCGTACTCGGCGCAATGCCCTTCTGCAGCGTCGTGACGGCGAGGAACGCGGTCGGGTCCGACGTGCGCCACGGCACTTCCGGCTGCGGCCAGTTGAGCCCGAGCGGCAACGGTACCGCGGGCGGCGGCGATGGGATACCGAGCGTCACCGGAGCGCCGCGGTTCTCCGCAATGACCTGATACTTGACGATCGGCGCCGAAGTATCCAGCCGCACCGAACTCAACGGCGGCGACGGTGGCGGGAACGTGATCTGCGGCCGATTCGGCAGCATGAGCACATTCGGCTTGTTGCCGACCGGTGCGGAGGCATCGAGCCGCACTGCCCCAAGCGGCAGCAGCGTCGGCTGATCCATCAGCGTCAGCACCCGAATTTCTGTTCCGTAGAACAGATCCGCGCGCGGCGTCGGCGGGTCGAGCGGCAGCGTAAACGGCGCTGCGGCAACCGCAACCGGCGGATACCGGATACCCTCCGGCCCCGTATACGCGAACCGCAGGTTGACAGGCGCCGAGTCGGACAGCCTCGCCGCTGATAGTGGCAGCGGGATCGGCGTGCCCGCAGCGACCGCCAGCGTCGTCGTCAGAAGGTTCGGCGACGTATCCGCCACACTGCTGGGCTTAGCAGCCGGGGCGGCGCCTAGAGCGGCCTGCCCTGTCGGTGGCTGATTGCTACCGAATACTGCGAGTGATCGCCAGTTGTCGGCGACGACCGCGTATTTAACGATCGGCGCGGATGTGGAAAGCGTTTGCCCGGGCGGAAACTGATTGTTCCCGAGCAATACCAGGGATCGCCAATTGTCGGCGAATACTTGGTATTTGGTAATCGGCGCGGACGCCGAGAGGGCCTGACCCTGCGGCGGCTGATTACTGCCCAGCAGCGCCAGCGAGCGCCAATTGTCAGCGTAAACCGGAGACTTGAGCGGCGGCGCCGAAGCGTCCGCCCGCTGTCCCTGCGGCGGTTGGTTGCTCCCCAATACCGCCAGGGAGCGCCAGTTATCCGCGTAGACCGGCGCCTTAACAATCGGCGCCGAATCGGACAGCTTGACCGCGCTACGCGGCAGCGTGATCTGCGGCCAGCGCAGGACTTCAGGCGTACCGAGCGGATCGGTAACCTGGACCTGATACTTCGTGATCGGCGCCGAGGCGCTTAACTGCTGCCCAGGCGGCGGCTGATTGCTGCCGAGCAGCACGAGGCTCGTGACTACGAATGCGTAGCCGATGTCTCGCTTTTGCTGTGGCCCCTGGCCGTTTGTTAGCCGAGGGATGTCAGCCATTTACCTACGTCCAGATTTGTCCGAGGAGCGTGCCGCCTGACGCGGCTTCCGTAAACGCGAGCACGTACGTGTCGAATGTCGTGGTGCCGTGCGTCGTGGTAAACGTGGCGGTCTGGCTGGCGTTGGAGGTGGCGCGGAGGTCCTCTACCGCTATAGCAGAGTTAAGCTGCGCCCTGAGCGTGTAGCCGGTGCCCGCCGTCCATGCTGGGCCGTTACCAAAAATGTCGATCGAGATGCCGATGATAGCGGCTGGCTGGCTGGTGTTAGAGAATGCGTTGGACGTGACCGCGTTCGCGCCAGTCCCAGGCGACGCCTGATGGTTAATCGCGCTGATGCCCTGATACGGCGACGACGTGGATATGCCGCTGTATTCCACCACGCCGATATAGACGCTTCCGGGAGTTCCACCGTTGTAGGTGATGGTGACCGTGGTAACGCCCGACAACACCGAGGCGCAGTGCGCAAACCCGTTCCACTGGTTGTTTGCGTCGGCCGTTGCGGCCACGTCCACCGTGTACGTGCTGCCGCTGTTGTCAGCGACCGTAAATGTGGGGCTGCCGCCCCCAGAGCTGGTCGAGCTGATGATCAGCAAAAAGTTGCCAGCAGTCGGCGAATACGTGACCGTATTGCCGTTGCTGGCGTTGGCGGCGCTTCCGACGTAGGCGTATGGCATCAGTTCACCACGGTCCCGCTGTTATTGCCGTAATCATTCCAGACCGATGCGCCACCGGAGACCGTGTTGCCCATGAAGTCCATTCCGCTTGTGTCGCTCAGCGTGCAAAGGTAGGTCGAGCCGCTACCCGTCCACGAGTTGGCCTGCACGAGCGGATAGGTCCACGATGGGCTGTAGCCGCCGCCGATGCGGATACCTGCGGCACTGGCCCCTGAGATCGTGTTGCCGTAGAGCCAGAGTTCGCCGTCGTTTTGGCCGTAGAAATACATGCAATACGGGGCGCTAGAAGTCGTGACCGTCAGCCCCATCACATAGATGTGGCTTGCAAACCCGTACTGCTTACCGAGCGGTGGGAGCGTATTTGAGCCACCCGAGATTGTGACCGTTCCGCTTACGGGACAGAGAATTGTCGGCTTTCCTGAGACCCCGCTTGGAATGGGCACGGCCACATTGCCGTCCCCGGTAAGCGCCGAGACGTCATACGTCCCGGACATCAGCCCGATGGTTGCGCCGGCCAATGCGTAGGTATAACTCGCGTTCCCGATGACTGAGATCGGCCAGGGACTACCACTCGTCAGACCCGTATTCGACGTACTGCCCGTCGGGCTAATGTAGCGATCGAATGAACTCGGCAGCGTCACCGCGCTCGTGCAGCGGAAACGCTGCCAGTACGTCACCGACCCATAAGCGTTATTGACCTGCAATCGGTACCACCGGCTTTGCGTTGGGGATTCGCTCGCCGCGGTGGCGGTGCGCTGCAAGTTGCCGATGGGGGCAAGCATTCCGAAAGTGGCGCCAGAAAACGTCGGGGTTACCGTGACAGACGTCCCACTGGTGCCGCTCGCATTGTTGATCGCGAGGCTGGCGGTCGGTGAGGAGCCCGTTGGATAGCTGCCGCCCTCGGTATACAGCGTCTGCGAGCCGGCTACGACCACTTCAAAGTCGTTCTGAGTCAGCGCCTGCAACGCCTGAGTGATCGTGTTGCCTGGGTATGTCGTTTGCAGCCCCAACTGGTCTGCAATCGGCTGCATCGGCGTGCCAGTGTCGGCGTTGATGATGCCGTACTTCTTCCAGCCCGCCGCGATGGTGGCAGCGTAGCCCGTGAGCGCGCCACCGCTTGACGCCTTCATGCGCATGCGCTTGCCGAAGGGCAGAGGATTGGCGCCTGTCCCATAGGTCTGCGAATGCATGCCGGGAGGCGAGGCAAACTGAGTCACGTCCTGCGATATCGTGAAGCGCATGGCGTGCGTCATGGCGCCCGCCGATACGTCGTTACCGTGATTGATACCAATCAGCACTGACAATCCCGCGACGTCTGCTGAGGTCCAGCCATAAGGGCGCTGCACGTCGCCCGCATCGGTATCCCAGACAGCCATGTTGGCGCACACCCAGTGATCGACGCGCCGATACGCAGCGTACAACTCGTAACTGATATGTGTCGCGCGATCAAACACGATTACATGCCGATCATCGGTGCTCGGTGCGCTCGGCCACACCGGTTCATTCGGATAACCTTCCACGATGTCATCGCGGAGCGGAATCGGCGCCCACACGATGTCTGACTGCGATGCGTATTCTTCGCACACCACCGGGACAAATGCTTGGCCCTGCGACGAGTCCACAATAATGTATGGAATACCGAGGTATCCGAATGCGGTCATCACCACATTCTGATTGCCAATCGTGGTTAGGTAATTGGCGTTATTCGCATCGACGCTTGACGCCGAAACGTCACGATACCATTCGCCGCCGGCAAATGGCTGATAGCCACTAAACGAAGCGTTCAATCCGAGTTGAATCGTATTCGCGGGCGGCGTGACGATGATCCCGCTATCGATGATCGTGCTCACGTACAGATTTGCCCGAGCAGCGTATTGCCGATGATCGCTGGCGACTGGTACGTCACCGTAGCGTCAATCCACTTGCCGGAGGTTTGCGTGCCGTAGGTGTTACTCACCGCGGACGTTCCGGTGGTCTGAATCTGATGCGCGAGGTAGAAAATACCCGCATCGGTTCTGTTGATGTCCTGGGTGTACGTTCCCGGGCCACCGGTCGGCGGAATCGTCGCAACGGTGTTCGCCGTGACGGCCAGCGCGAACAGGATCTCATTCGCCGCATTCAGAGGCGCCGTTGATCCACTCGCCACCGGTCCCGTCGAGTTGTTAGACGCCGACACAAACTGGTCGACTGCCGTAACGCCGCCTGAAAGCTCGTAAAAAGCAGCTTGACCGTGCGTATTCGCCGCAAGCGACGTCGTGGTGACGTTCAGGTTATGCGTGCCAGAATTCAGGTTCGCGAGCGAGAATGTCGCAACCTGAAGCCCGCTGTAGTTCGCGAAGAAGTCAGCGGTATACGCGCCCTGGCCGTCTGAGCATCCGAACGTCGTGGTCGATCCGCTGCTATCGAAAAAGTTGATGCAGACGACGCCGAAGTTCCCGGGCGTTACCCCGGTAACGCTGATGAGTACGTTGGTGCTGGTCTGCGTCCACGGCGTATAAATCGGCCCCTGTACGATGGAGATTGCCACTAATGCATTGCTCCGTCGTTAATGCTGCCTTTGACGTACACGCAAATCTGCGTCAAGTAATCGAGCGTTGCGCCGTACTGCGTATCGACAATCTGCTTCTGCCCGGCGAGTCCGCGATTGAAGAAGCAGGTCCAGTCGCAGATGAGGATGCCGTTCGATGCGGTATCCACGTATCCTTGAGAGTAGTAGGTAGCGCCCGGGTAGTTCGACAGCGCGATACTCGTATCTACTTCGTTGCCGAGTTTTCCAGACACGTAATGCGCCACATTGGTCGAGTTAGTGATGACCACGTTCGGCGAATGTCCCTCACGCTTCGAGTTGAAGATACGAATGTTAGCGGAGTTGGCTATCTGAATATTGGTATACGGGCATGGTCCCGTTGAGTATTGCTTGTCGCCAAACTCAAGGTTGCAGCCGTACACCCAGATCGGTTCACTCGTCCCGCTGATCTGCAACGGGATCATGAACGTGTCCTGATTGCAGAAATCTTCCTCGCGATACGCCGTGCTGTAGAAGCGCCCGCCACCCGTACCGGTAATTGACAGGATCTGCCGCGGGAAGCCTGCGGTACCGTTCGACTGGAAGTCGTTCTCCAGGTAGATAGCGGCAAATATGCTCTTGCGTCCCGCCTTCCAGTTCACACCGTTGAACCGGTTGCCACTGTAAGCGCTGTTCCCGTTGTAGTTGATCACCGTCCCGCGCGTCATGGGACGCACGACACAGAGGTTAATCAACTGCGTCGTGGCACTCGTGGACGCCGTGGTATCGATAACCGGCGGGTTACCAACGGTCGGCGCCCAGGTCAGTATCGGCATGATCTGGCTACTCGCAATCGAGGAGCCAAATAGGATCGTGCTGGTTCCGAGCACTGGCGCGGCGCTGACGCAGAAGCTGCCGCGCGGCACAAATACGCGTCCATGGCCCGCTGCAATCGCATCCGACATCGCCTGCGTAATGCCAGGGTAGGCATCGATCGCCGTCAGGCTCGTCAGCGCGTTGTACTGCCGCAGCGCTCCGGAGCTGGTCGACGCATCCGTGCAGTTGTACGGCGCCGACGTAATGTTGATGTATGGCCCGTTATCGATCTGCGGGAAGCTGAACGTATGCTGCGAAATCAGCGTGGCGGGCGGTATCGCATTGTTGGTCAAAATGCTGGTGAACGGCTCCTGACTAGACGTCACCACGCCATTGATCAGCGACTGCGTAATCGACGTTCCGCTCGTCGCGTTGGTCGTGGAACTCGTCGCGGAGTGGTAGTCCGCAATGATCGGCCAGGTCCCCGAACCCGTGACGGTGGTATTCGATGCCGTCTTGACGAGGTTGCTCGTGCCGGTGACGTAGACGTTATGCAACCCGAAGTTCACCTGCGGGTTTTGCGTGTTGTCGAACGCCAGCGGATTGCCTCCGCCCGACATCGTGACTTGCCCGTCGTGCAGGAACAAGCCGCCATCGCCCGCTCGCCCAGCGCTATTGAAAATCACCGTCTTGGCGCCGGCTGCAGGCTGGAAGTTGAACCCGCAGACGCTCGATGACATAAAGCCACCGGTCGCAAAGCACGCTACCGTCTGGTTGGTGCAAGTCAGGCCGGTTACATGCGAGCCCGCCACCCCGCTGATGTACGACGGATATCCGCCCAAGTTGCGGAGGTTGTTGCCGTATACCCCATATTGCCCGCCATTGACGCTGAGATCGACGCAGGTCGAGCCCTCAACGGGCAGCCCGATGAAGCCTGCAAAGCCGCCGCCTGTCGCTGTCACCGCGCAATGCTGGATGTGCGAGGACTGCGCGAGGGTCGCCATCAGTCCGCACGCACCTACGTTACCGCTGCCAAAGTGCAGATCGATATTGACGTACAGGCCACCAAACCCGTTGTTCGCCGTATTCTCGTTCCAACCCGCGGGCGTGGTGAGCGGATCGAAGCTGGTGCCTGCCGGCGGCGTCAGCGAGTTGGTGGGATCTTGGAACTGCCGGAACACCACCATCGGCTCGTAATTCGTCGCGCTGTTATAGAACGTCGTGTTGTCGAAGATCCGCAGTCGAGCCCGCTGCGGCGTCATCGTGCTCGCGTTGTATGACGCCCCCACGAGCGAGGGCATTTGCACGCCGGAGGCCGATGTGCCCATCCAGATATAGGCGTAAATCGGCCCGGAGATCATGTAATCCCCGCCGCTGTGAAACCAGACCGGCTTGAATTGGCTGATCCCGGCCAGGATCGCGTTATTAATCCCCACCGTGCTATCGGTGCTGCCGTCCGGCTTCGCGCCGTAATCGTCGACGATGATGTAGCCCGCTGCCCGGATCTGCGGGTCCGTGGGATACGTCCACGAGGGCGGAGGAATGACCCCGCCGCCCCCGTCGATTAGTATCCCGTTGGTGAGAGCGAGCGGCACACCGGTTTAGACAGCTTCGTAGATGATATGCGCGGAGATCGTGGCCGACGTGCTGCACCCCGTGTCACCGAGGTAATCGAGCTCACCGAGGTTCACGGCGGTACCGTACGCGGTAATCTCCTCGCCCTGGCGCGCCTGCCAGCGAACGAGTCCGCCGTAAGCGTTGAACGAGTGACGAATCACGACGAGCGATGCGCTGATGACGCCCGGCGACGTCGACGTGTTGAACGCCGCGGGAGCCGTGGCGGGCGCGGTGCTGACCGCATCCATCAGCGTATTGGTCGCACCGGCGCTGAGCGAGTTGGTGGCGCTGTTGGTGGATGCGCGAGCCATGCGGTAGATGATCACGGCGCCCGACGTGGCTTCGCCACCGGCCTGCACTTCGTTGACGCGCAGATACTGCGTGGAAGTGCCGCCGAGCAGGCCCATGTACTTGACCGTGGTCGCGGTGCCGCCGCCCGCCGTGACGGCCGGAGTCTGCGACAGAACGTTGAGAGAATAGCGAGCCATTTGCCCTCCTAGGGGACAATGATTGAGGTAGTAGTGGCCTCGGGTTGAGGCTGGGGTTTGGGATCAACGAGAGGCACACGAACATCAGCGGTCGACTTGCCCGCGTCCAACCGCTTGGCAAATTCTTCAATCGTGTCGAGCCACGTCACGCACTGCTCGCCCGTGGCGCGCAGCTCGACCGCGCAGGCATCGCACAGGAAGTGATCGTGCCGCTTGCAGTACGCTCGCTCACGCGAACGGTTGGGATTGAGAACCACGACGGCCTGGCAGCGGTGACAAGTGATCGTGGCGGACTCGAACAGTCCCTTGCCCGCGCCCGGGGTTAAGCCCTGACGCACGGCAATCTCATCGGGAACGCCGGGCGAATAGCGGTGATCGAGGGTCAGTTCACCCTCAAGGCTGCGATGGGATCGCATACGCTCCTCGGTGCCTGCGGCTGAGGCCGTGCGGGCACGAAATAAAAACCCCGCGCGAGGCGGGGAAACGGGGATAAGGCACCCGGCTTATTCGGGTGCGCCCGCGTTGGGAGGCTGGTTGTGCAGCGCCAAACGTGCGGGATATAGCTTCGGGGCATGAAGCGCCGAAGTTAGTGAAAAATACTAGGCGGTGAGCCTTACTGCGGCAACCCTTACGTTGTCAGGGTATTGCAGGGCACCAGCCATCTTGCGATGCGCCGAGCGCAAATGGTCGTAATAGGTTTCGCGGGAAAGCTTCAGCTTGTGCAGTTTGGTTTTCACGTGCGCTGGGATCACGTAATGCGTGAACAATACCACCTGCTGTCGCTCGGTGCATACTCGCCAAACGCGGGCAATTTCGAGCGCATCACCAACAAATACTTCCGCGAACTTTTGGTGTGCGAAGTTACCGGGCGGGATTCCATCCACGATCCGAGCCCAAACTGACTCCGGCCAACCTTCGTGCTTCATGCACAACCGGCGTTCGGCAAATCCCCATGTTCTGCATTTGGCGTCAATCCAGTCGATGAGCTGCCCGCGATAACTCATGATGCGCCCTTGCCCAAGTTGCATGTCTGGCAAAGCACTTGGAGGTTGGTTGGATCTAACGCAAGATCTGGGAATTTTGATACCGGCTTGATGTGATCAACATGCAGCTTCACACCCTTATCGACGGATGCTCCGCATGCAGCGCAACGCCCTCGCGCTTTTCGCAATGCGTCGTGCCTAAGCTTAGGCCAACCAGCCATTCCCGGTCTGGTCTTGAGGGCCATTTTGCGTACGTCTTGCAACTTCTCAAGCCAAGCCCGCATAAAACTTTCATCAAACCCATTGGCCAATGCGTACTGGATACCATCCTGTAAAAACTCTATCAACTCCGGATCAGAAAACTCCGTTACGAAATACGCAGCCCATGCGAGCCGTTCAAACGTCATGCATTTGTCGTTATCCGTGATCAAACGATTACCCTCCCCAGCACGTAGCCGATAGCGAATCCGACCCAGAGACTGACGCCGATGAACCATGCCGCAGTTTGGCGTGACTCACGTTCGCGGCGCTCGAAGGACGCGAGAATGTCGTTGACGTGTTCGGCGAATTCTTCATCGGTCATGATGCGCCACCCAGTTCACCGCGCATCATCGGTACGTAATCTCGGTAAAGCGTGAGGACGAGGGTTTCTTTGCCGTCACCGCGAAGAAATACGATACCGATTTCTCCGGGCTCGCACGCGGCTTGGCACTGATCCATAAATTTCTGGACCGAAAAAGCCTTGCGTGCCTTGATCTCGCCGCGGAACTTTCCAATTTTGACGTCGATGCCGCCCTCGCGCGCCTGACCCAATTCTCGCTTGACGACGAATCCCAAGTCGTTTGATAAATCGGCGGTAACGAGCCTTTCGACTCGTGCGCCTTTGTCTCGTTGCGATTTACCCATGTCTCCGGTATCTCCAGTTCGCGTAGAGTTTGTCCGATGAGCCAATACGCCCAGCCGCGCGGGGAGCGATGGCACCAATAGGTAGCTGCATCACGCCAGCGTTGGCGGTCGGTGTAGGTGCGGTCAAGGCGCGGCATGCTTGCGTCTCCATCGCTGCACGCGCCCGCGCACCGTGCTTTCTTCGAGCTTGAACACGGCGGCGATGTAATCCCATTTCTCGCCGGCGTCTCGCATCGTGACCATGCGCTCGGTCTCGGCGATGTAGTCGGGGAAGGGGCGATATTTTTCACCCTTGCGAGGCATGGTGCCTCCGGTAGGTAGCGATGCGGTATCGCGCGGTGGAGTAACACACGCCGAAGGTGGCGGCGATATAGGCGAGCTTCTCGCCCTGCTGCTGCATGACGTACATGCGGCGGTTCTCGTCGTCTAACAACTCTCGCGGCTTCGACTTACATCCCGGTTTGGGCATGATGCACCTCGATGGCGTCTGCGACCTCGCAAGCGCGTTTGGCTTGTTCCAAAGTTTTGCGAGCACCGCCGATCCGCTGGTATCCGTCCTCGCCTAACAACTTCATGGGTTGGTAGACGAACACGCCGTTGATGCGCAGCTTCTGGATGCGGAAGCGGCCGTCGATGCTGTCGCGGTAGTGGGGTTGGAAGCCGGTGAAGATCACGACTGCCCTCCCGACGCCTTGGCGAGTGCCGCGGCGGCCTCTCGCTTTCGCCTGACCTCTTCGCTTTTCTCGTCAAGCGTCCCCGGGCCCGTAGGGTTTGCCCGGGGTCGCGCTCTTGGGCTTTGCCGCGTAGCGGGAAGAGGGAATCCGGAATCAGGAATCAGTAAGGGGGAGTCAGGAGTCAGAGAAGAGGGAATCAGACGGGCTCGTTCCATGCTTTCACCGGTCTGGCACGGTGCTGGCACAGTGCTCAATGCAACCTTATGATTTGATGGGATTTTACTAGGTGCCTCCCGGATGTGAGGCTGTTGGTGAGCACGGAAGTTGCACACCTCTAGGTAGTGCTCAGCACCGTACTGGTACCGTGCTAAGAACGAGTTATCCACAAGCCAGTTCAGGGCTCGCTCGGTGCCTTCAAAGTCCCGGTACGGGTTGATTTCGGCATGTATGCGCCGGGGTCGATCTTCAAGCCGACCCTCGCGATCGGCGAGGCACCACAGGCCCTCGAAAATCACCGTGTAGAGCGGGTCAGCGCAACCCAGGGTTTCGTTCTTAAACAGACCTGGCTTCAGGTTACGAGCTCTCATGTCTGTTCGCCGCCGCACTGACGGCTCGCGCACAGACGCGCATGCTGAATTGGGGGAATAAGTGCCCGCGTTTTGAGCGCTGAAAAACGATCCGCCGACAGCATCATCCTACCTCGTCCGACAGCGGTTGCCGGCATTCTTGATTCTTGGCGTGCGGTAGCATTCGACTGGGCGGATATATTGCGCGCCAAGTCAAGCGAAAAGCACCTGTCAAGAAAAATATATTTCATGCGGCGGTGCATCAGGGATGGGCTTTGAGCGCTCCGCCGGTAATCACCTGGATCTGGTATGCGCGTTGCATGGGGATATGCTTGCGCTGGAGCCAGATGTACACGGCTTGTCGGCTGACGCCGATTGCTTTCGCCGCTGGGATGATTCCGCCGAAATGCTTGACTACGTCCGTTGGCTTCATGGGCGGCAGTATATTCTTCGTCACGGTGCTTGACAAGCGCATTCACGTGGGTTTACAGTTCACCCATGTTCACCGGAGGCCACATGCAAACCTTCTACTGCACTGAATGCGACTGGCGCGGAGCTGAAGCCGATCTTCGCGACACCGACACCTGCTCGATGGACTACTTCTGCCCGGACTGCGAAGCGTATGCCGAGCAG
>Ga0075030_100003023_pt1 | contig 15332 bp, 17 predicted proteins | sample LitLauG_LLR_2012_FD_71393 | JGI IMG/M metagenome (GOLD analysis project Ga0075030, IMG submission 71393) | Freshwater sediment microbial communities from Pennsylvania, USA - Little Laurel Run_MetaG_LLR_2012 | ecosystem: Environmental > Aquatic > Freshwater > Creek > Sediment | place: USA... | reverse complement strand
CGGACACGTCGACCCCACTGTCGGCGCCGCGATGAGCCGCCTGGGCTACGACCGTGACTTCTGCCTGGTGCTCCCGGGCGTCGAGGGTGACCTGCCGCCCGCGCAGCCGGCGCCCGGCTGGCGCTCCGTCTCCGTCGACTCGAAGCGACGCGTCGTCCGCGTCCCGGAGAACACGGTCCTCGACCTCGGCGCCACCGCAAAGGCGCTGGCCGCGGACCGCGCGGCCTCCACCATTCACCGCCGGCTCGGGTGCGGCACATTGGTCTCGCTGGGCGGTGACGCGGCCGCCGCCGGCCCAGCTCCGGCGGAGGGGTTCGTCATCGGCATTGCCGACGCCTGCACCTCGCCCACCGCATCCGAGGCGGTCAGCATCTCCTCGGGCGGGTTGGCGTCGTCCGGGATAGGCGTGCGGCAGTGGCGGCTCGGCACGCACGAGGTCCATCACATCGTGGACCCCACCACCTGCCTGCCCGCGACCTCCTACTGGCGCGTCGTCACCACCACCGCCGGCACGTGCGTGCAGGCGAACGCGGCATCGACGGCGGCCATGGTGCTCGGTGAGCACGCCGTTGCGTGGCTCGAAGGACTCGGACTTCCAGCTCGGCTGGAACGTGTCGACGGGGAGGTCGTCTACACGTCCGGTTGGCCGATCCCCCAGTCGACTGAGCTCACAGAGAGATCCGTCCGGTGATGACCGCCCTCGTCGCGACCGTCGGACACGGCTCGACCGCGTTGTGGTACCTGACGCGTGCCGCGGGCCTGGTGTCGCTGATCGTGCTGTCGGCGACCGTGGTCCTCGGTACCGTCGCCTCGGTGGGTTGGACCACCGACCGATGGCCTCGCTTCCTGTCACAGTCGGTCCACCGCAACCTCTCCCTCTTCTGCCTCGCGCTGATCGGCATCCACATCGTGTCCACCGTCGGCGACGGATACGTGCCGATCGGCCTCAGCGACGCGATCATCCCGTTCCGGTCCCCCTACCGCCCGATCTGGGTGGGGATGGGAGCCCTCGCTCTCGACATGCTCCTCGCCGTCGCCATCACCAGCGCCCTCCGCCGGCGCATCGGGGTGGCCGCCTGGCGGGGCGTCCACTGGCTGGCCTACGCCTGTTGGCCCATTGCCGCCGTCCACGGGCTCGGCTCCGGCACGGACGCCCGCCTCCCCGGCGCGATGCTGGTATTCGTCGTGTGCACGGGCTCGGTCGCCGCAGCGGTGGCCTGGCGACTGGCCGTCGGACGGGCACGCTCCGTCAGCTGGCGACTCGGCGGCGCCGTTGCCGGAGCCGCCGCCCTGCTCGTGATCACCGCCTTCGCCGCCGCCGGCCCGCTGCGACCCGGCTGGTCCCATCGGGCCGGGACGTCCTCTGCCCTCCTGGCCCAATTGGCGGGCTCGGCCGTCTCCTCGTCCTCTGGAACCACGAGACAGACGAACCAGCCACCCTCCTCGGCGGCGTCAACGGGCTCGGGTATCCCGACCGCTCCGTTCCAGACCTCTGTATCGGGGACGGTCGCCACGTCGCCGCCCGATGCCAACGGCGAGTCACAGGTCACTCTCACGATGCGACTGGGGGACACATCGGCACCTCTCCGGGTCCAGATCATCGGTCCGGCCGTCAACGGCGGCGTCGCCATGCGTCGCAGTGCGGTGTCCTTCGGCCCTCTGACCGGACAGGTCACGGCCCTCGAAGGCTCGAACATCGGAGCCGTGGTCAACGGGACCACGGGGTCTCTCAACCTGACCCTGAATCTCTCCCTCGATCCGAACGCGGGCACGGTGACCGGCCAGGTCTCCGGGAGTGCAGTGCAATGAGCGTGACGGTGCGCAACGAGGTCAAAGAGGCACCGACCGGCGGGCGACGTCTCCTGCTGGGGCTCTCGGGCGGACCCACCGACCCGGGTCTACAGACGCACCTCGATCGTTGGGGCGAATCGCGCCTCCGCGGCGTGAGGCTCATCGACGAGCTCGACGGAGCCGGACTCGTCGGCCACGGGGGGGCATGGTTCCCAGTGGCCACGAAATGGAGGTCAGTTGCGAGTGCCTCGCGTCGGCGCCCCGTCGTGGTCGCCAACGGCGCCGAGAGCGAGCCGGCGAGCCGTAAGGACGCGCTGTTGCTCTCGCACGCGCCGCACCTGGTGCTGGACGGTCTCGTGTTGGCGGCGGACGCGCTCGGAGCACACCAGGCGATCGTCTACGTGCCCGCAGCGAACATACCCGTCGTTGAGGCCGCGATCGGAGAGCGCCGCGCCCGCCGCCTCGACCCCATTGCAATCGAGATCGCCGAGGCACCCGATGCCTTCCTCGCCGGCCAGGAGTCGGCCGTCGTCAACGCGCTCAGTGGGCGGAGGGACGCCGTGCCGTCCTTCGTGGCGTTGACCCCCATCCGCGAGCGGGGCGTCGTTGGGAGGCCGACCCTGGTCCAAAACGTGGAGACCCTGGCTCATGTCGCCCTGATCGCCCGCTTCGGGGCGACTTGGTTCCGCCAGGTCGGCACGCCCGAAAACCCCGGGACGATGCTCCTGACCGTCAATGCTCACGGCGGTCCGGAGATCGTCGAGGCGGTGCTCGGCTCCTCGCTGCGCCTGGCCACCGGCATCTCCACCGAGGAACTGGCGCACGCCAGCGGCATCCTCCTCGGCGGCTACGGCGGGGGGTGGGTGTCCCCAAATGTGTTCGGTGACCTGGTCGTGTCCGAAAAGGCGGCCCGGAGGGCCGGCGCGACCCTCGGTGCGGGAGTGGTCGCCCTGTTGCCCAGGGACGTCTGCCCGTTGGCGGAAATGGCGGACGTCGTGCGCTACATGCAGGGGCAGGGTGCTGGACAGTGCGGCCCGTGTGACCACGGCCTGGCCGAGTTGGCGGACACCCTCGAGCGTGTGGCCTACGGCGGGTCGGGCGGCCCTGGCACCGATCGCATCCTCGAGATCTGTAACCTGGTGGACGGAAGAGGCGCCTGCCGCCACCCGGACGGTGTCGCCCGGTTCGTGCGGAGCGGGCTGGGTGTCTTCGCCGACGAGGCGGCATCGCACCAACGCCGAGGACATTGCTCCCAGACACGTGCAGTGAGAATGCTCCCGGCTGCCAAGATCGTGAGGAGAAGGCTGGTGAGCAGGGCATGAGCCGTTGGACTCTGGAGCTGGTGATCGACCCGATCGCATGCGACGGACGCGGCGTGTGTGCCGAAATGCTCCCCGAACGGATCGAGCTCGACCGTTGGGGCTTTCCGATCGTGGACGGTGCGGAGATCGTGCCCGCCATCGTCGACCATGCGGTCCGGGCGGTCCGGTCGTGCCCCCGGCAGGCGATTCACCTGGTGGAGCGCAGGTGCTGAGTCCTCCCCTCGACGACATCGACGTCGACGAACGGGAATGGAAGAGCGGCCCGGCCCACAAGAAGGCCCGCTGGTCGAAGGCCAGGATCCACCGCAGGCGGCGCCGCGTCATGGCCGTCGTGCTCGCCGCCTTCGGCATCTTCTTCCTTTGGCTCGCCATCTCGCTCGGCGGCGCACTGACCAATCCGGCCCTCGGGAGTTCCATGGGTGCCCGCGCCGCGGAATGGTTCCGTGAGCACGGTGGGGCATCGGTCGTCGTCTGGGCAGAGAACCTCTGGTACTCGCATCACCAACCGAAAGTCGGCGGCGCCCTCGCCCCCGGCACGATTCGCAAGCCGACTGCAGCCGGCAACACGGCGAGTGTCGCCGTGCCCCACCTCCCGGCGCCTGCGGCGATCGCCCCCATCGCAAGCCCCCCCGTGGCGGGTGAGGGCCAATGGTCGCCCGCCGGTCGCCTGGTCAAGGGTGTACCAGCGATCTACGAGACCGAATTGCGTCCGAGCATGATCCACACCAGCTACGTCGTGGGCGTGGCCTGGATGGACCCCAAGCTGCTCAAGGCCACGCTGTACTCAGGCAGCCAGATCCCCGGCGGTGGCCCCTTCACCCACACCGCCCCGATCTCGGCGACCGCCGCCAACTCGCTCGATGCCGCCTTCAATGCAGGATTCCTCGTCCCGGACTCAAACGGGGGCTACTACACGGACAACAAGACGATCGTCCCCTTGCGCACTGGGGCCGCGTCGTTCGTGGTCTACAAGGACGGCACGTCGACGGTCGGACAATGGGGGCGTGACGTCGCAATGGGTCCCAACGTCGTGGCCGTGCGCCAGAACCTGGACCTCCTGGTGGACAACGGAGCGGTGGTGCCCGCGGCGTACAGCGCCAACTCGCCGCAGTGGGGAAAGACCCTCGGCGGCCAGTTGTTCGTGTGGCGCTCGGGGATCGGGGTGACGGCGAACGGTGCCCTCGTCTACGTCGGCGGCCCGGGCCTCGACATCGCCGACCTCGCCAACATCCTCGTGAGGGCGGGCGCCGTCCGGGCCATGGAACTGGACATCAACACGGACTGGGTGAACTACAGCACGTACGCGCCGTCGACTCCCGGTGGAGCGGCCACGCCCGCCAACGGCAATGAGCTGCTCCCCGGCATGACGGGCACGCCTGGTCGCTACTTCCAGACGTGGTGGGCCCGGGACTTCATCACCATGTCGACCGTTGCTCCATGACCCCGGTGGACCGCGTCCCGGACGGCGAGCGGAACGCCCGAGAGATTGTCGTGCCCGTGCGTGACCTGTCCCCCGCCGGGGCCCGGTCGAGTGCCCTCCTGCTTGCTCGGGGAATGCGCCCCCGGCAGTGGATCAAGAACGTCCTCGTGTTCATGGCGCCTGCCGCTGCGGGTGTCCTGGGCAACTGGCACACGACTCTGCGCGTGATCGGCGCCTTCGCCATCTTCTGCGTCGTGGCCTCGGGCACCTACCTCGTCAACGACGTGGTCGACGCGGAGTCCGACCGGCATCACCCGGTCAAACGGCTCCGGCCCGTGGCAAGCGGTGCGCTGCGACCCGGGTTGGCTCTGGGTACCGGGGTCGGCCTCATTGCCGTGGCTCTTGCAGCGGCGTTCGCAATCGGTCCCTGGGGATTCGCGACGGTCGTCGCGACCTACGCCGCAGTCAGCATCGCGTACAGCGTCCGCCTGAAGCGGGAGCCGGTGATGGAACTGGCCGTGGTTGCGTCGTGCTTCGTGCTCCGGGCGGTTGCCGGTGGCGTCGTCGCCCATGTACCCCTCACCAACTGGTTCCTCGTGTTCACATCGTTCGCAGCGCTGTTCCTGGTCACCGGGAAACGCTGCGCGGAGTACGCACGCCTCGGACATGACCGGGGAGTGCACCGGGAAGTGCTCGACCAGTACACCGAGTCCTTCCTGAAATCGACCCTCACGATTTCGGCCACCGTCACGGTGGCCTCCTATTGCCTCTGGGCCTTTGAACGCTCGGGATTGTTGGCTCACGCCGGCCACCACGTCGTGTGGATCGAGCTCACCGTGGTCCCGTTGGTGTTGGCTGTCCTGCACATCTTCCGCGTACTCGACGCGGGGCAGGGTGGCGAGCCCGAGCAACTGGCCTGGCATGATCACGTTCTCCAGGGCTACGGAGTGCTCTGGGGCGTGCTCATGGTCATCGGCCTCTACGGATGACCCTTTCGGTCGACATCTCGCCCCAACCCCTGTCGGGCTGGGGCCGGACGGCGCCTACGACGGCAATGGTCAGTCGGCCGACAGACACCTCGTCCATCGAAGAAGCCCTCCGCACGGCGACCCCGGGTGTGATCGCCCGAGGCCTGGGTCGGAGCTATGGGGATGCCGCACAATGCAGTGGCGGGCTGACGTTGGATCTCGGTGGCCTCGACAGCATCGGGACAATCGACGAGTCCTCTGGGACGATCGAGGTCGGTGCAGGAGCAAGCCTGCACGAACTGATGCGATCCATCATCCCCTCTGGATGGTTCGTGGCGGTCACGCCCGGAACCCGCTACGTCTCGGTGGGCGGGGCGATCGCTGCAGACGTCCACGGGAAGAACCATCATCGCGACGGCAGCTTCGCGCGCCATGTGGTCGAGATGACGATCGCCACGCCGATGGGCACCTTCACGGTGTCCCCTGATGTCGACCCAGACTTGTTCTGGGCAACGGCTGGCGGCATGGGCCTGACGGGCGTCGTGGTCAGCGCCACCTTGCGGCTGATCCCGATCGAGACTTCGTGGATGCTCGTAGACAGCGAGCGGTTCACCAGGCTCGATGACCTCATGACAACGATGGAGGCGACGGATGACCAGTACCGCTACAGCGTGGCCTGGCTCGACTGCTTCCGTGCCGGCAGCCACCGGTCGGTCCTGACGCGAGGCGACCACGCACCTGGTGCTGCACTCTCGGACCGGTTCCAGGGGCGCAGCCGTGAGATCCCGGGCGACCCGAGGCTCCGCGTGCCCCGATCGGCTCCCCGCCGCCTCGTCAACCGGATGTCCGTTCGGGCACTGAACGAGGCCTGGTTCCGGGCCTCCTCCACGGCGCCGGGGTCCCTCAAGCCCCTCGCCGGCTTCTTCCACCCGCTCGACGGGGTGGGCAGTTGGAACCTGCTGTACGGCCCGGACGGATTCGTGCAGTACCAATTCGGCGTCGCTCCCCAGAGAGGCGACGTCGTCGAAGATGCCGTGGGCGCCATCGCATCGTCGGGGATACTCTCGCTCATCGCCGTCTTGAAGCGGTTCGGTCCGGGGACCCCCGGGCCGCTCTCCTTCAGCCAGGAGGGATGGACCTTGGCGCTCGACTTCCCGCTGGGCCAACCGGGCCTGCCTGCGCTCCTCGACCGCCTTGACGACCTCGTCGCCGAGGCGGGTGGCCGGGTCTACCTCGCCAAGGACGCCCGGCTCCGCCCGGAGCTGCTGCCGGTCATGTACCCCAGGCTCGCCGACTTGACGGCGGTGTGCCGGCGGGTGGACCCCGACGGAGTGCTCGCGTCCGATCTCTCCCGCCGCCTCGGCATCGTGCGATGAACGACGCCTTCGGTCGTCCCCAGTCGATCGTCGTCCTCGGGGGGACCTCAGACATCGCTCATGAACTCCTGGGCCGGTTGGCCGCTGACCGTTGCCGGTCGGTCGTCCTGGCGGGACGAAACCGCGGTCGGCTCGAACGGGCAGCAGAGGAACTCCGGCACACCGTGGCCCACGTCGACACGGTGTTCTTCGATGCAACGGAGACCGACGACGCCCACAAGACCGTCGTGCGCTGCTTCGAGGCGGCAGGCGAAGCGGTGGACCTGGTCATCGTCGCCGTCGGGGAGCTGGGGCACCAGGAGCAGGACGAAGCGGACCCGGACCGGATCGCGCGCATGGTGACGGTGAACTTCACCTGGCCCGCTGCCGCGCTCTCCACCGCCGCCGCTGCACTCGAGCAGCAGGGGCACGGCCGGATCATCGTGCTGTCCACCGTGGCCGGCTATCGCGTGCGGCGCTCCAATTACGTCTATGGCTCGGCCAAGGCCGGCCTTGACGGTTTCGCCCAGGGGTTGGGCGAGGGGCTCCGCGGGAGCGGCGTGGCGCTGCACATCGTCCGGCCGGGGTTCGTACGTACCAAGATGACGGTCGGACTTCCCGCCGCACCGTTCGCCGTCGGGCCCGATCGGGTTGCCGCCGACATCATTCGGGGCGTCGAACGGGGTCAAGCGGTCATCTGGTCGCCGGGCGTACTGCGACTGGTCTTCTCGGTCCTGCGACTGCTCCCGCAGGGAGTGTGGCGGCGGTTGCCGGGCTGAGGTCCGGCGCGTGAGCCGTGACGATGCAAGGGACACATGCGGAATCTCCGTTGGGGATGCCGTATCCTGAGTCCTGTACGCGAAGGAGGCGGCTGTCTTGCTCTTCATCGAATACGACGTTCACGCCAGTGGGCAGATCGAGCTCGTCGCCCTCATCAACGCCGTGGAGGAGGAGGGACAGGACCCCGACGGAACGGCGTGGCTGACCTGGCGTGTTGCGGAATTCCCAGACAGCGGCTCGGGGTGCGTGGCTGTGCCCCAGGCCGATCTCGAGCTGATGGAGGTCACCAGCGACACGGCCGACCTTCGCGCGATAGTCGAGCGCATCATCTTGACGGACCGTGCCACCAAGGAAGAGGTTCCATCGTGAGCACGACGCGTTCCCAGCTGTATCGTCTGGCGCGTGACCTCGGGAACATCGAGGCGGTGGAACACGGCTACAAACGAGGTGGCCTTTCCGGAGCGGCGGGTGGCACCGCGCAACGCGAAGCGCGGCGAGTCATCTACCGGACGGGGAACCGTCAGATCAACCGATTCGTCCGCGCCATCGGCCTCGGCCCGAGGCGTTAGCGGAGCTACAGAGAGGCGAATTGTGGTTGCAAGCTGCCGTCCGACGATGCTCTCGGCCAGTCGGGACCGGTTCGAGCCGCGCTGACGAAGCGGGATCAGCAGCACTACCCCCTGACGGGGTCGCCCAGGAATGCCAGCAACGGCGTGCGTCTCCTGTGAGCGAGCCAGCCGCTGACGCCATGCCCGCCCGCCACGCAGATGAAGGTGATCGCACATGCCACCGCCACGCCGACCCCGAAGTCACCATCAGGCAACTTCTGGGTCAGTCCATGCGGCGCCGTAAAGCCCCACACGAGGAGCGAGGGCGTCATCAAGAGCACGGCCAGCCCCGGCACGAGCACATAAGGGGTGACGACGAGCACCCCCCACCGCACGAGCATCCGCTTCCGGGGCTTTTGGTGCTCCCATCGGTACCGCAGGGGCATCGGGTGGTAGGGGAACACGATCCCCACCCACGCAGAAATGGCAAGAAAGCCGAAGGGGAAGACGGCGATGATCACGATGGTGTACCACGTGGACAGCAGCGAATGGTTGACGAGGCCGTTCACGAGCGCAACCAGAGCACACACCGGGGTGACCATCAACCAGAGCACGATGTTCTTGGCGTAGAGCAAGCGGCGAAAGGTCACCGGATCGTCGAGAGCCGCAACCACTCGCCTCGCGTCAGGGCCAAGGACGTTCGTCGAGGGGACGTCCGAATACATCCACGCCGCGAGCACCAGGGCAAAGGCGAGGGTCCCGTGCACCGTGAAGACCTTGTCCCTGAGGCCGGTGGGAAGGAAGAACCATGCCGAACTCATCAGGGCGCCGTTCACGGCCACCGTGACGGGAGCCTCATACGGAGGCTGCAGGGTCAGAACGATCTGGCGGCGAACGGCCTCCCTGAGGTTGCCGGGTAACCGAAGATCATCCTCTTTCAGCATGGCTCGGCGTTGCCTTCGTGAAAGTACGGAGCAAAAGCATGAGGCCGAGGATTCTCAGTTGCGCCGTGATCTTCTCAGCGCACTCTTCGGGGCATGAGGGCCCCGATGAACCAGAAGAGCGGCAGGAAGATCCCCACGATGAACATGACCCAGTGCCCCTTGCGGATGGAGATCACTCCGAGGGTCAACAAGAGGACGAAATAGAGGACGGACCAGAGGGCGATAAATCCTCCGCTGATCGCTGCAAGGGAAAGGTTCATAAGCGTCCCTGGACTCCTCTGGGGCCATCTGCTCCTGAGGTTTCGCCAACAGCCCTCAGCAGCCTTTTCCGACGAGGCACCCTACACCAGGTCATGCGCGTGCGGTGGACTGAGACTCTGCACCCGAGGCCGCCCGGTTCAATAGGATTTCGCCGACAGAGCAGCGGGACCGGGAGCACGCATGGAACAAGCCAAAGCCAAGCAGTTGCTGGACGCGGAGCGCCTCCGAATCAAGAGCGCACTCTCCGATTCGGAGGAGGCCGGCCGGGAGGATCGGACGGCCGCCAACGAGCCCGGGGAGATGTACGACTCGGCCGAACCGCTCACCAGGGAAGGAATCGACGACAGCGTCAGAGCTGATTTGCGAGAACGGCTGGCGGCCATCGACCGTGCCGACAAGCGATTGTCGGCCGGCACCTATGGCTATTCAATCCGTAGTGGCGACCCGATCCCTGATGATCGCCTCGAAGCCGATCCCGCTGCGGAACTCACAGTTGAGGAGGCTCGGGGAGCCACCTGAATCGCCGGGAACTCGGTAGCGACTCCCCGGTGGGACGCGCTCAGGACCCGTTGTCGGGAGCGCGACCGGGCCTGTAGAATGACGTCATGCCGTCAGACCGGCTTCCGCCGAAGTTCCCCAAGTTCGACACCACGGACCAGGAACGACGGCACCGCAAACAGAGGCTTGCCGCCGCTTTCCGCTTGTTCGGACACTTCGGGTTCGACGAAGGAGTGGCCGGTCACATCACGGCACGGGACCCCGAGCTGCTCGACCACTTCTGGGTGAATCCGCTCGGGATGAACTTCAAGCAGATCCGCGTGAAGGACTTGATCCTCGTCAACGACCGTGGTGAAGTCGTCGACGGTAACTGGCCATTGAATGCTGCGGCATTCGCAATTCACTCGCAGATCCATGCGGCGCGGCCAGATGTTGTCGCAGCCGCACACTCACATTCGGTGTACGGCAAGGCATGGTCCTCGTTGCGCCGGCAGCTCGATCCGATCACGCAGGACTCCTGTGTGTTCTATGGCGACCATGCGGTTTTCGACGACTACACCGGCGTCGTGCTGGACCTCGAGGAGGGCAAGCGCATTGCCCATGCGCTTGGCGGACGGAAGGCGGTGATCTTGTCGAACCACGGACTGTTGACGGTCGGACAGACGTCGGTCGATGAGGCGGCGTGGTGGTTCATCACGATGGAGCGCACGTGCCAGGCCCAGTTGCTGGCGGAGGCCGCCGGCACGCCCGTCCTGATCGATCCCGACCAGGCTGAGAAGACTGCCCAGCAGGTTGGCCAACCATTCGGGGGTTGGCTGTCGTTTCAACCGCTCTACGAATGGATCGTCTCGGTCCAGCCCGACCTGCTCGAGGATTAGGCGACTCCTTGCAATTCGACACATAAGCTGCGGCGATGCGTTTCGGACTCGATGTCGCGCAGCAGAGGCTGCCCTGGCACGAGGTCGTGAGCCGTGTGCAGTTCGCGGAAGACCTCGGATTCGATGGCGCCTGGGGGTTCGATCATTTCCAACCGATGTACGGGGAGGGTCCGGGCGAGACGTTCGAGGGTATGACGACGCTCGCCGCGCTGGCGGGCGTCACTTCCCAGATCCGCCTCGGCCTCCTCGTGACGGGCGCGACCTACCGTCACCCGTCGGTCCTCGCCGCGCAGGCACTCACCATCGATCATGCTTCGCAAGGTCGGCTCGAGCTCTCGCTCGGAGCTGCATGGTTCGAAAAGGAGCATCTCGAACTCGGCATTCCCTTCCCGACGACCCCTGAGCGGTTCGACTTGCTCGAGGACGCGCTCGAGATTGTGACCCGGCTGTTCACCGGTGAAGTCGTGTCGTATATCGGACGACGTGAATCGTTGCACGACGCCCAGCTCCGTCCGTTGCCGGTACAGAAACCACATCCGCCGATCTGGGTCGGCGGTAGCGGACCGCGTCGGACACTTCCGCTCGTCGCTCGATACGCCGATGTGTGGCACGCATGGGGATCACCCAATTCGTTGCAAGAGACGAACAGACGGCTTGACGATCTTGCAGCTGAAGCCGGCCGCGATCCATTTTCGATCATGCGTGCGAGCTCGTTGTCGCTGGACGACCTCGACACCGCGCGCAAGCACGCCGCGAAGTGGCACGACGCCGGCTACGGCTACCTCGTCTGCGGCTGGCCGGAAGCCGGCCGAGGCCAGATTGAGGGATTCGCCCGAGACGTCCTCCCCGAGTTCGCCGACTAGGACGAGGGACCCGCCCGGAGCGAATCACGCCGCGGGTGGACCTCCTCGGTCAAGGTGCCCGTCCACGAGGCGGAGGCTCTGTCAGGAACGTGGCGGTGCGGTGGTGCAGGAGCCAGGATCCTTCGCCCTGATGGAAGACGTCGTGATAGCGACCCACGAGTTTGATCGCCCACCCGGTATCCCCCCACAGCAAGAAGACGACGTCGCTGATGGCAGTTGCCTCTCGCGCGTCCCATTCCGACACCAACGTGTTGAGTACGAGGTGTCGTTGGGGCAGCCTCGGCTTCCATTTCGCAAACGCCTCGCGGAGGGCGTCGTGGCCCGTGTGGGTACCCATGCCAGGGATGTCGCAGACGCCGTCCGGACAAAAGGTCGCCACGATGTCGTCTGTCCGGCCGTCGTCGAGGGCCTGGGCGTATCGGGCAATGGTGGCACGCACACCTTCGACGACGTCCGCGTACGTCAATTCCATGATCGCGTTGCTCCTCCAGAGGCAAGCTCGGCTTCGTTGTCCATCGGATCTCAGAACCCCAGATCGACGACGGGTTGCTCGAGGGGATTGACGTTGACGCACCGCAGCGCCGGTAGGAGCTTGTCGTACGGCAGCCCGGCGAGGTACCCGTCGACGGTCCGCTCGAAGTTCGAGATGCCTCCTTCGACTCCCTCGGACAGTCGCATGTATTCGAAGGTCTTTGCGTGCAGGCCCTTCTGCTGCCGCGGGAGGTTCGAGAAGTCCTGAGCGGGGATCGGCGGCCAGCGGGGATCGTCGTGCTCCCACACCTCGGGAGGCGTCGGCTTCTCGCGGGCTGTGCCTTCCGGGAACCGAGTGAGCGACCAGATCTCCATGAGCGTCTCCTCCGGGCCCAGCGGACGGAAACGGTACGAAGAGGCGCTGCTGTACATCGGCAGGACGAAGTGGTGCGGGAAGCAGAAGGCCATCGGTTCGTTGAGGCCCCGTGCTTCGAGATCGTTGAGGTCCGGGATGTCACTGCCGGCGGCACGATGCCAATCTGCGACCGCATCGTTGAGCGCGTGATGCCAGGTCGACATGGCCGTCGTCGGATCGGGCGGAAGTGCGACGGTCTCCCTCAGCCGTTCGGCAACGCGCACGTCGTTGGCGTGGACCATCCCCGCCATGCCTTCACTCATAGTGCGGAGGTACTGGATCTCCGCATCGACGAGTGCCTGCGGGTCGACGGCCCCGCCGCTACGGGACGGGTCACGTCCCGGAATGACGAGCTGGGGATGGGCCTCCACCACGTGGTACTGCTCCATGAACGCCTCTTCGGCGAGTTTCCAGTTGACGGGGAGACGACAGGCGTACCACCACTCGACCCGCAACGACTCGATCTTCCAGGCCTCGAGGATCGTGGCGAAGGGCTCGATGCACTGTCGAAGCGGCGGGGCATCGTCGGCCAGGTTGATCCAGGCGCACCCGCCCCAGATCTCGCACCGCACGGGCGTCAGGTCGATCTCCGTCGCCTGCACGTTGTGCTCCGCAAACGTCTTCTTCCGGGGGATGAAGGTGTTCCGGCCGTCCGGCCCGTAACACCACCCGTGGAAGGGGCAGATGAAACCGCTCTCGCACGTCCCCCGACCCTGGACGACCTTGACGCCACGATGGCGGCACGCGTTCTGGAAGGCGATCGCTCCCCCGCCTTCGGTGCGCACCACGACGACGGACTGGTCGAGGATCTCGTACTCGGCGAAATCGCCCGGTTGCGGGATCTCCTCGAGCCTGCACGCCATCTGCCAGACCCGGGACCACAGGAGGTCCGCCTCCAACTGGAAGAAGTCCGGGTCGAAGTAGCGCTCCTTGCGGGCCCGGTCGGGGAACTCGACCGCGTAGGGCACCGGTGGTGCCGACGATCTCCGGTCCATGACCGCCATTCCGGCCCCTTTCCCTCTCGGAGTGCGTTCGAATAGACTAACCGGTCGGTACAATGCGAGCCCGGCCGCCCGGGAGCGCATGGTGTGCCGGCGGAGGACACGACGCAAGCCCCTACGGGCTCATCGCCGCGGAGGCTCATGACATCCCCCGAATTCGCACCTGGACAGATCGCCGCCCAGCCCACCCCTGACGTGGACGTACTGGTCGTCGGCGCCGGCATCACCGGCATCTACCAGCTCTACCGCGCCCGCGAAGCCGGTTACTCGGTGCAGATGCTCGAGGCCGGCGACGGCGTTGGAGGCACGTGGTACTGGAATCGCTATCCCGGGGCCCGGTTCGACTCGGAGAGCTACACGTACGCCTACCTGTTCTCGAAGGAGCTGTTCGAAGAATGGGAATGGCAGGAGCACTTCGCCGAGCAACCGGAGATCGAGCGCTACCTCAATCATGTGGTGGACCGGTTCGACCTTCGACGCCACATTCGTTTCGACGCCAGGGTCGTCTCGGCCGAATACGACGAAGCGTCCGGCAGATGGACGATCAAGGTGAGCGACGGGACTGAGCTGCGTGCCCGGTACCTCGTGGCAGCGACTGGCGTGCTCTCCGTGCCGTACTACCCGGACGTGCCGGGACGTGAGGACTTCCGAGGCGAGTCGTACCACACCGGACGATGGCCGGTGGCGCCCGTCGACTTCTCGGGCAAGCGTGTGGCCGTCATCGGCACGGGATCGAGCGGCGTGCAGGTCATTCCGGCCATCGTCTCTGAGGTTGCCTCCCTGACCGTCTACCAACGCACGGCCAATTGGTGTACGCCGCTGAACAACGGACCGATCACACCCACTGAGCAGGCACAGCTGAGGGCCGACTTCGAGGCGATCTGCGAAACGCTGAACACCTCGGCGAGCGGTTTTCTCCACCAACCCTGCGATCGCACCGCCTTCGAGGACTCGCAGGACGAACGGAGGGTGTTCTTCGAGAAGATGTGGCGGAGCCCAGGCTTCTCGAAGCTCACGAGCAACTACAGCGACCTCTTGATCGATGAGGCCGCCAATGCAGCGTGGTGCGAATTCGTATCCGAGAAGATCCGGGAGGTCGTCGACGACCCGGAGACGGCAGAGAAGCTGATCCCCAAGGAACATCGCTTCGGTGAGAAGCGGCCGCCGTTCGTGAACGGCTACTTCGAGGCGTACAACGTCCCGCACGTGGATCTCGTCAGCCTCGAGCAGACGCCGATCGTCCGCATGACCGAACACGGCATCGAAACGGCCGCGGGCGAGCGGGAGTTCGACATCGTCGTCTGGGCAACGGGATTCGACTTCGGCACCGGAGCGCTCGCTCGCATGGGGATCCGCGGACGTGGCGGCCTGGCGCTGGTGGACCACTGGGCTGACGGTCCGAAGACGTTCCTCGGCGTCCAGACCACGGAGTTCCCGAACTTCTTCTTTCCCGGTGGGCCGCACGCTGCGGCCGGCAACAACCCGCGCTACAACGGGGACCAGGTGGACTTTGTCATGGACCTCCTGCTCCATGCGCGAGCCCTGGGCTGCGACACGATCGAGGTGGAGCGCGCCGCCGAGGACAAGTGGACCGCCATGGTCGACCGTTGGGCCACGAGGGCACCCTCTTTCGGTGAGATCAGCTACTACTTCGGAAGCAACATTCCGGGGAAGCCTCGTAAGTATCTGCTCAACTCGGCTGGTCGCCCGAAGCTCTTCGCCGAGATCCGCAAAGTCCTCGAAAGCGACTACGAGGCCTTCAGGATCTCACGCTCAGCAGAGCCCGCACCCACGGGAGCATGACCCCGCAACCGTCT
>Ga0075030_100003019_pt1 | contig 15340 bp, 14 predicted proteins | sample LitLauG_LLR_2012_FD_71393 | JGI IMG/M metagenome (GOLD analysis project Ga0075030, IMG submission 71393) | Freshwater sediment microbial communities from Pennsylvania, USA - Little Laurel Run_MetaG_LLR_2012 | ecosystem: Environmental > Aquatic > Freshwater > Creek > Sediment | place: USA... | reverse complement strand
TGGAGGGACCTTGAGTCTCTGCGACGTTCGTCATCACGTCGCTGAAATTTCCTGCATAATTCCTGAGTCAACACACTAACCAACGCGCAAATACGTCGAATACCCCTCTTCCTGAATCTCCGTCCACGGCAGCATCTTCATGAACCCTCCCGCGGTCTCAACCTGCCAGACCTGTTTCCCCACTCTCTTGGCCGCGAGCAACTGCCCCCGCATTACCTCAGGTTGTGCCTCGGTAACCGCAAACAATACCAGGGGTCCAAACATCAACGCTACCGTATCCGCATGCGCCGCATCCACCGCCTCCAGCCGCGTCGTCATCGGAAGCTCCACCTCGATCCGATCGCCGGTTTTCCACTCCCGCTCCACTGCCGCGAATGTCCCCGCCGCAGCTTCCTGCCGCTTCCCATTCACCGCGATGGATGCGCCCGACGCCCAGGCCGGGATCCGCAAATTCACCGCGAACTTCGCCGCCTTCGAGGCCGCCACCTCAAACTGCACATGCGGATCGTAGGGATATTCGCTCCTCTGCGTCAAAGCAACCTGCGCTCCATCCTGAGTCCACTTAACGGTCGACGGGATGTACAAATTCACATATGCCCCGCGCTCGTCGCGAAAATACGTGTTAATCCGGTAATCCGCTGCCACCTGTGGCAGGGTGCCCGAACAGCACGGCCAGCGATGGTCGGCATACAGCTTCTTTCCTCTAAAGTTGTAATCCGAGTAATAAAAGGTTCGCCCATCTCTCTCCAGCGGCTTCACCCCGAGGATCGTGTTGTACATCATCCGTTCCATGCTGTCGCCATAGCGCGGATCCCGCGTCACCCGCAGCAAATATCGGGTCAGCTTGAAGTGCGCATATGATCCGCACGGAGTCTCAAAGCTGCTGTGGGTCTTCGTAAGACTGTCATAAACGTCGGCGCTCGCGGTGGTGCGGAGTTGTTCATCCGGACCCCATCCACCCGTCGCGAAACTCTGCGCCGCCAGCATGTCAAACCCGTTCTTCGCGGCCTGCAGATGTTGTTCACTGCCAAGTGTCAGGTACGCCTGCATCGCCGAACACAGGCAATTCACGTGGCTGTAAGCATGCCGCCCGGCCAGATCGTTCTCTCCCTTCGCCAGCCTGTCGAAGAACACATCGTTCAGATACTGCACTCCCAGCTCTCGATATCGCTCCCCGGCCCCGCGTTGGTAGGCGAGGAACAAATTCTCCGGCATGGTGTAGGACTCATCCCAGGTCCAGGACTCATCCTTCCCCGGACGCCAGGTCTGCCCGTGTTCCACCGCCTTCTTGGGCAAATGCAGCATCGCCACGTCCGTTGTCTTCGCCAGGATTGCCCACGCATCGGGATCACCCGCGTACGTGTGCGCATCGATCAATCCGCACACCAGCTTGTCGTAGCAGTAACCCGGGAAGCGATTGTTCTCGTAGAAGTCGCCCGCGATTACTTGCGCGTAAAGCCGGTTCAGCCGCAGCACCTTCTCCCGGGCCGCCTCCGAACCCGTAATCGCATACGCCCGCGAAAGCGCCGACACCCATTGCCCGAAGTTCGCCGAGGGCGCAAAACCCGCGTCAAACGTGTGCCAATCGTAGTTGGGATCGTACTTGTACCACCCGCCCAAGTCCTCGCCCGGTGCCGGCTGCCCGATCATCTGCCGAAATGGCTTGAGCAAAGCGTCCTCGCTCAAGTCCATCAGCACGGCGTGAGTCTGCCGCAGTTGCTGCTCGTGGATCGCGCTGTCCAACGCCACGTTCCCGTATTCGAACTGCGCAAGCGGTTTCGAACCGGGAAGGGAAGATTGAGGACCGGTTTGAAAGAGCCGGGCGCCGCGAAAGCGGGGAATGAAGGCTGCGGCTGAGGTAGAGGCTGCGGTGTGAAGAAACTTCCTGCGGGATACTTCGTATCTGGGGGACATCATTCCTCCCCACTGCCAATGAGGGAAACGTTGGCTGTCCTGTGGCGCTGAATGGATGGACTCTTCGCTTGTGCGAGACCAGGGAATTACCGCTGGTTTTCCCCTTCTTTATACATGTACTTGATCGCCAGCTTGTAAATCATGAGGTTCGGTTCGCCCGAATCGCGATTTACCTTGATGCAGTTCCGGTCATACCACTCAATGATGCCATGTATTTCCTCGCCGTCGCGCAGCACAATCACCATCTGCGTTCTCGACTGCATCTGTTTCTGATAATAGAAATTCTCTGCGTTGGTCTGCTCCGGCGGAGTGGGCTTCTTTCCTCCCCCGCCCGCCATCATCGGACGGTCGCCGCGTTCTCCGCGGTCATGCCTCTCGGGCCGGTCCCGCCGCTCCTGCGCTGGGACTGGCACTGGGGTATGGTTTCCGTGATTTTCCCCTCGCGGTAGAGTCGGCCGGATCAGTTTGCGGTTTGCGAAGTTTTCCTTTTCGTTGCCTTCGCCCGCCGGGACGGTATCGATGATTTCCTTCATCGTGGCGCTACCTCGGGATGCACGCATTCGCGCAGATCACTATTGGTAAGAGACCTTGGAATATGAATCAACGAAGGCGTGAGATTTTACTTACCGTAACACAGGAATCTTCCCATGACAATCGGGATTGTGCTTGACCCCGCACAATGTGACCATTTCTTGCATACCCGCAGAATATCGATTTGCCCTGCTTTCTCATCGATCAGGTACAGATCCTGCAAAACTTCTTGCCCCGTTCATGTTGTGTTGGACAAGTCGGTACCACGGCGTTCTCGTCCGCTCAGCGTAACGATGGCCACCAGGCCGGCAATGATTAGAACCGTTCCGGCCAGCACCGGCGGATAGCTGCCCCGATAGCGCGACTCGACCAGCTTTGCCTGGATCACCCCGTTTCGCGACGACAGCAGGTTGCCCAGTTGATAGGCCAATCCCGGAAACGTGCCTCTCACCGCCGCCGGAGACAACTCGTTCAAATGCGCCGGAATCACCCCCCATGCCCCCTGCACCATGAACTGCATCAGAAACCCACCCAGTGCGAACACGGCAACACTGTGCGAATACGCCCACAACGGAATGACCGGAATCGCCAGCAGCGCCGCGATCGCAATCGCCCGCCGCCGCCCGATCCGCTCCGACCAGCTTCCAAAGACAATCCCGCCCAGCAATGCTCCCAGGTTGTAGATCATCACGATCAGTCCCGTAGTCTGTGGCGAGAACTTCATGTTCCGCTCGAGGAACGTTGGATACAGATCCTGTGTGCCGTGGCTGAAGGAATTGAAGGCAAACATCAGCACTACAAGAAACGCGAAAACGCCCACATGCGACCCGATGTCCCGGCCAAGTTTTGCCCCCGACTCCCGCGCCACGCGTCCCTGCAGCCACGCTGGAGATTCAACGACCTTGGTACGGATGTAGATCACCAGCAATGCCGGCAGGGCTCCGATGACGAACATCCCCCGCCAGCCCAGCGCCGGAAACAACGTTCGATACACCAGCGCCGCCAGCAGATACCCCACCACGTACCCTTCCTGCAGCAGTCCGGAGAAAAATCCGCGGCCCTCAGCGGGCAGCGTTTCAAACGTCAGCGCTGCACCCACGCCCCATTCTCCGCCCATCGCGATGCCAAAAAATGCGCGCGTCACGAGGAAGACCTTCAGCGACGGCGCAAACGCCGAAGCCAGTTCGAACACCGAGTACGCGATGATATCGATCATCAGCGTCACCCGCCGCCCGTACTTGTCCGCCAACACCCCGAACAACACCGCTCCCACCGGACGCATCGCCAGGGTCCAGAAAATCGCCTCCGTGATCGCCGAAACCTTCTCGTGAAACTGCGTGGCCAACGCGTTGACGCAGAGAATCAAGATGAAGAAGTCAAACGCATCCAGCGACCACCCCAGAAAGCAGGCGATAAATGTATTCCGCTGTACCGGCGTCAAACGCCTAAAATGCCCGATAAACTCCATAGCCGGGATGTTCCCCTGTGAACCCCAGTGCGCCCTTTGGAGAAGTCTTTTCTGCCCGCCACAACAGTCCCGCGGATGCTAGCATAAGCCTTCGATCACCGTTCCAAAATTCATCGACTGCGCCATGCCCGAACTCGACCTGCCGCAACGCCAGGCCACCGACACGCTGATGCTCACCGGCTTCTGGTATCGCGCCCTGCCCGCCGATCACGTGCACCGCAACCAGTTGCAAAAGGCTACACTGCTGGAGATCCCGCTGGTCATCGGCCGCGATCGCCAGGGACAGCCCTTCGCTCTGCGCGATGCCTGCCCCCATCGCGGTATGCCCCTGAACAGCGGCCAATTTGATGGAGAGAATCTAGAGTGCCCCTACCACGGATGGCAATTCGATGTGCACAACGGCCAGTGCCAGCTCATCCCCTCGCTGACCCACGATCAAACTCTAAAAGTCGACCGCATCTACGCCGGCAGTTATCCCTGCGAAGAGCAGGACCATTTCATCTGGGTGTTTATCCCCGATCCGGGTCCGCCGGGCGCGGGGTTCAACGAACCCGGAGAAGCACCCGACCCTGCCCCGCAAATCGAGAAGTTCAGCCCGAAGTACAAGCTCGCCTACCTGCAAGCCGAAATGCCAGTCAGCATCGACCACGGCATCATCGGCTTGATGGATCCGGCCCACGGCCCATTTGTTCACCAGGCCTGGTGGTGGCGCACCCAGCGCAGCATTCACGAGAAGAAGAAAAACTTTGAGCCCATCCCCAGCGGCTTTCGCATGAGCGCGCACACCCCCAGTTCAAACTCCGCGCCCTACAGGCTTCTCCGCCTCTATGCCGACGCTGACTCCATCACCACGACCATTGATTTCGTGCTGCCCAACATCCGCACCGAAACCATCCGCGCCGGCAAGTACTGGTTCTCCAGCCTCACCACGGTCACGCCAATTACTCGCAGCCAATGCCGCATCGACGTAGTAGCCGCCTGGAATATTTTTCGCTGGTTCCCCTTTGGCCCCGATCTGCTGAAATTCGTCTTCGCAAAATTCGTCGAGCAGGATCGCCGCACCATGGAACGACAGGCCGAAGGCCTGAAGCGCAACCCTCACCTCATGCTGATCGACGACGCCGACCGCCCCGCTAAATGGTATTTCCAACTGAAAGCCGCCCACCAGGAAGCCAAGCGCACCGGCACCGCATTGAAGCATCCAATGACAGGCCCAGTAACCCTGAAGTGGAGAAGCTAGGATTGAAACTGAGAACTGAGAACTGAGAACTACTCCCCGACCAGCCAGTCCATCGCCTCTTCCCGAGTCTTAAAAGCCGTAAGTTCCCGCTGGGAAAAAGTTTTGAAATTCTCGAAGAACACGTGCGGCAGACTCTCCGTCCCCACCCAGGCTGACTTCTTCACATAAGGACGGTCCAGCACCAGCACTTCCTTCACCCGCGTGGCCACTTTTTTGTCAATCTGCGCCCCGCTCATGTCGGCCAGTGTCAGCACCGATCCCGGAGCATGCCGTGCCACGTCCGCCCGCACCCGATCCAGCAGCAGCAGCATTTCTTTCGCCGTGCAATGGCTGAAGTCAATGAGGAAGATCTCCCGCCCCTTGTGCTCGATGAACCGCAGTCGTTCGGGCGACGCATCGCCGACGGTATCGTCCAGGTTCATGCGAGCAAACCCTCCACCACGCTGTAAGCCCCGTCCAGCGCCGAATCCAGGGCCGACACATCTTTGCCCCCGGCCTCGGCCAGGTCCGGACGTCCTCCGCCCTTGCCGCCAACTGCTTGGGCTACCGCGCCAATGACCTTCCCGGCCTGTACCCGTGCAGTCAGGTCCTTGGTCACGCCCACAATCAGCGCTACATTCCCATTCGACGCCGACCCCAGCACCACCACTCCCGATCCGATTTTGTCGCGTAATTGATCCACCAGCGTCCGCATCTGCGCCCGCTCCAGATGATCCACGCGGTGCGCCAGCACCTTGACGCCTTTCACTTCCTTCACCTTGTCGCCGATATTCGCGGTCGAAGACGACGCCGACTTCATCCGCGCCTGATCCAGTTCCCGCGTCAGCCGCTTGATCTCCGCGTCCTTTTTCTCGAGTTCCAGCTTCAACGCTTCGGCGGGAGAGAAAAACTTCTCGCTGTCGGGCATCGGCTCTGGAGTGGGTGCCCCATCCTTGCGCGCTTTTTGCGCAAGGGCGGGTGAAACGAAACTCGACACGACATTCTCCAGTTGATGATCCAGGCGGAAGTGTTGTAATGATCCCTCCCCGGTGATCGCCTCCACGCGCCGCACTCCAGACGACACGCTTCCTTCCTTTAAAATCTTGATCAGCCCGATCTGGCCCGTGGCCCCGGTGTGCGTCCCACCGCAAAGCTCGGTCGAAAAATCCCCGATCTTGATGACGCGCACCCGGTCGCCATACTTCTCCCCGAACAGCGCCATGGCATGATATTCGTTCACCGCCACATCAATCGGCACATTCTCGATCACATCGATCTTGGTATCGCGCAAGACCTGCTTGTTAATGATGTCCTCAACATCCTGCAGTTCCTCATCCGCAACCGCCGTGAAGTGTGAAAAATCAAATCGCAAATGATTCGGGGCCACCAGCGACCCTGCCTGCTTCACATGCTTCCCCAACACCTCGCGCAACCCGGCGTGCAGAAGATGTGTCGCCGTATGGTTCCGCATTGTCGCCAGGCGGACATCCGTGTCGAGAACGGCTTCAACCTTATCGCCCACTCGAATCGCCTGCTTGGCAAACACCTGGTGCGCCCGCACCCCCTGAACCGGGTAATAGCATCCTTTCACCTCAGCGACGACGGTATTGTGATCATCCGAATAAAGCCAGCCCCGATCCCCCACCTGCCCGCCCGACTCCGCATAAAACGGCGTGCGATCAAGGATGACCTCGCCCTCCTGGCCGGGGTTAAGCTCCCGCACGCCCTGGCCGTCATGAATGATCGCCAGCACCTCGCAGTCCTCCGACCGCGCATGCCGGTATCCCTCAAACTCCGACTTGGGCAATTGCTGGTATGCGGGATTCGCAGTCTGCTTGGCTGCCCCTTTCCACGACGCGCGAGCCCGCGTCTTCTGTTCCTCCATTGCTCGGTCGAAGCCCGCCCGGTCAAATTCGATTCCCTGATCGCGAGCCGCATCCTGCATGAAGTCCAGCGGCATCCCGAACGTATCGTAAAGTTTGAAGGCATCATCCCCGGCCAGCTTCTGGGGAGAGCTCTTGAGCAGCGCTTCGAGTTTCTCCAGCCCCACATCCATCGTGTGTGCGAATCGCGTCTCCTCCACGTGCACAGTCTTGGACACGCGCTCTGCCGTCTCACTCAATTCCGGATAAGCGTCCTGCATCAAATCGCGCACCGCAAACACCATCTGATACAAAAACGGTTTCGTCTGCCCCAGCAGCCGTCCATGTGTGATCGCCCGTCGAATGATCTTGCGCAGCACGTACCCGCGTCCTTCATTCGACGGCAGCACGCCATCGGAGACCAGAAAGGTCGCTGCCCGCGAATGATCCGCGATGACGCGCAGCGAAGCAGCCGACTTATGACTTGATTGTGTGGGGACAACTGCCCCCGGCTGTCCCGCCGAGCCCAGTTCGGCTGCCTTCCCGGAACGCAAAGTCAGCTCCGCCGCCCGCTTGATCAGCGGCGTAAACAAATCCGTTTCATAATTCGAAATCACACCCTGCAGCACCGAAGCCACCCGCTCCAGCCCCAGCCCCGTATCGATCGACGGCTTGGGCAGCGGATTCAGCTTGCCCGACGCATCCCGGTCAAACTGCATGAACACCAGATTCCAGATCTCGACATACCGCCCGCAATCGCATCCAAACTCACAATCCGTGTGTCGCTGATCCGACGCCGCTACGCCCATGTCATAATGAATCTCGCTGCAAGGCCCGCACGGCCCCGTATCCCCCATTTGCCAGAAGTTATCCTTCAGCCCCATCTCGTAGATGCGATTCTTCGGCACACCCTGCGCGGCCCACAAGTCATAAGCCTCGCCATCGCGATCCACGCCCGCTTCGCCCTTGAAGATCGTCACATACAACTTCTCCTTCGGGATCCCGAACCAATCCAGCGAAGTAATCAGATCCCACGCGTACGCAATCGCATCCTTCTTGAAATAGTCCCCAAACGAAAAATTCCCCAACATCTCAAAAAACGTGTGATGCCGGTTGGTGAACCCGACATTCTCCAGATCGTTATGCTTCCCGCCGGCCCGCACACACTTCTGTGAAGTCGTAGCCCGCGAGTAATCGCGCTTCTCCAGCCCCAGGAACACGTCCTTGAATTGGTTCATGCCGGCGTTGGTAAACAAAAGTGTTGGATCGTTCGCCGGCACCAGCGAAGACGAGTGCACCTCCTTGTGCCCCTTCTGCACAAAGAAGTCCAGGAATTTGCGGCGGATTTCCGAACCAGTCAGCATGAAGACCTAATTCTAAACGATCGGGCAAGCGAACCCGGAATCGAACTCCAAAACAAAACGGGCACCTGGAACGCAACCGAATCGCTCTGCGTCCACGGTGCCCCCTGCGGTGAACTCGAATCCGGGACTATTTCATGGTGTTCGTGTCGGCGGGCTTTTCGGCGTCCTTATGCTCGGGGTGTGTCACGCTTTTCACGCCCTTCTTGATGCCGCTGCCCGTCTTCTTGGCCGCGTTCTCCGTCACCTTCCCCGTCTTGTCGGCGGCCTTCTCCGTATCTTTCGCCGCGACTTTCGCGCCCTTCTCCGTGTCTTTCGCGGCTACTTTGGCGCCCTTCTCTGTGTCCTTTGTCGCGACCTTTGCACCTTTTTCCGTGTCTTTCGCCGCGACCTTGGCACCTTTCGCGGTATCTTTCGCCACGGTCTTGGTGGCATGCCCAGTCTTTTCCGCAGCCTTCTCCGTGTCCTTGCCCGTAGTCTTGGCTGCGTCTTTCATCTCTGTGCCCACGCCGGGTTTTTTGTCAGCGCTGCCTGTATCCTGCCCGAACATCATCGGCGCCACCGCCAGCACAGTGGTGGCGACGATTGCTGCCAATTTGGTTTTCATGCGTTCCTCCTGAAGTTTGTGGACGGACCCGCCCGGAAGTATGCAACAACCGCCCCCTCAACGCAAATGCCCTGTACCCCTTCTAGATGCGAAATCCCTGCCCGGGGATTCCCTTCACGGCGCCGTCTCATTTTCCAGCTCGCCTAACGTTTCCTCATCCACATCCCACTTCTTCAGAATGACGAAAATGACTTTCATCCCAAACCCCGCCCGCGCCAACTGCCGGAAAATCCGCGCCGCCTGTTTCTGATCCTTCGGTTTCTCCATCCTTTTCTTGCGCAGATAATCCCGGGCCTGCTTCTCCTCGCTCACACCCGCAAAAGCCTCGTCCACCGCCTTCTCGATCACCTCGCCATGCACGCCTTTCGCCTTCAGATCGGTGATCACCCGCATGCGCCCGAACTTCTGGTTGTCGCGTCGCAGCGAAGAAAACGACGCCGCATACTGCGAATCATTCAAGTATCCGTGATCCTTCAGCCGCCGGATCACCAACTCCACCAGCGTCTGCCCATATTCCGATTCCACGTCCTCCACCCGCGCCCGCATCATCCTCTTCAACTCCGCAACTGTACGCATGCGCCGCCCCAGCGCCTCCACCGCATAGGTATACAACTCATCTTCGGAATAGGACTTTTTCTTCGGACGCGGGAACGCCATAACCTACGATAGCGCAAATGGCGGTTGATGCGTTCCCCTGTGCTGTTTTGTGCCCTCTGTGTTGAGCTCTGTTTGTCTTGGGCAATAAAAAAGGGCGCGCAAAAGGGCGCGCCCATCCAAGGAGGAAACCGAAACCCACAAGAAGGAGAACCAAGAATTCGCGAAACTTTGAAACCTTACCTGCCCCCAAACCCCGCCGACTGCATCGACTGCCGCGAAATATCTGAAGTCGATGCGATGCCCTGCATTCGCAGCTTGAAGTCGTCGGCGTTCGAAGCGTTTTCCAGCGCTGTTTCGTAATTGACCAGCTGCGCCTGGAACAGATCCCACAGCGACTGATCGAACGTCTGCATGCCGTACTGCGACGTGCCCGCTGCAATTGCGTCGCGGATCGCCCGCGTCTTCTCCGGCACCAGCACGCACTCGCGAATGTAGGCCGTGTTGATCATCACCTCGACGGCAGGCACGCGCCCCTCGGCATCGCAGCGCCGCACTAGTCGCTGGCTGATGATGGCCCGCAGCACTGCCGCGAGCTGCATGCGAATCTGTTTCTGCTCCGGTGGAGGGAAGATCGAAATCACGCGGTTGATGGTTTCCACCGCGTCCAGCGTGTGCAGCGTGGAGAACACCATGTGCCCCGTCTCGGCCGCATGCAGCGCCGTCGAGATCGTCTCCAGGTCTCGCATTTCACCCACCAGTATCACGTCCGGATCTTGACGCAACGAAGCGCGCAACGCGGCCCCGAACGAAGGCGTATCCACGCCTATCTCCCGCTGGTTCACGTACCCCTTCTTGTCGCGGTGCAGAAATTCGATCGGGTCTTCAATCGTGATGATGTGTTCCGCGCGGGAGGAATTGACGCGATCCACCATCGCAGCCAGCGTCGTCGACTTGCCGGAGCCGGTCACGCCCGTCACCAGCACCAGCCCGCGCGGCATGTCGCAAATCTGTTCGACTACCTTGGGCAGGAAAAGCTCATCCAGCGCCCGAATCTTGGTGGGAATCACGCGCAGCACCAGGCCCACATTCCCGCGCTGCTGGAAGATGTTCACACGGAAGCGTCCCAGCCCGGCCACGCCGTACGCCATATCGATTTCCGTGGTCTCTTTGAATTTCTGCTTTTGCCTCGCCGACATCATGCTGAACGCCATGTTCAACATGTCTTCCGCCGTGATGCGCGGCTGGTCGGTTAACGGCACGAGCTCGCCGTCAATCCGCAGGTGCGGATAGTTCCCCACCTTCAAGTGCAAGTCCGAGGCTCGCCGCTCCGTCGCAATCCGCAGCAGATCATCAATATTCATGAGAGGGCTTTCGAGGTTCCTTAAGCATTGCTCACTGCCAGAGGGGCACGGCTCTTGCCCGCGCCGTCACACAGACTCTCCAGCATCATCGCTCGAATCGTCACCTTCCCCAAGATGACCTCAGTAATGGCCCTCACCCGTGCGTTCGGACATTCCCTTTCGTTCGCCGGCGGTCAGTTTCCTCAACTCATCTTCCGCCCCACCTTCCAATAAACCGCATACCGTTCGTGGATCAGCTTATAGAGCGGAACCATCGTGACCGCCTCTGCCTGCCCCACGCCATGAAATGCGAGCGGGTCCTTGACATCGGCCTCCATCCATCCCGTGGAGTTGCCGCTGTCCGCCACGATGTCAGGCACCATCCGCTGCCTCTCCTTCTTCGGTCCCATCTCCCCATAACTCGCGGCCTTCGGAACCTCGTCAAACCTTCCCGCCAGCACCAGCGGACCAAACATCGCCGCCTGCATGCTTTCATCGTCCGGCATCGACTCCATGTGCAGTCCCATCGGCAAGCTGAGTTCGATCTTGTCCCCTGGCTTCCACACTCGATTCAGTGTGAGATAGCTCCCCGGACTGGCAAACGCCGGGAGCGCCATCCCGTTGATCTTGACGCCCCCACCCTGAACCCAGTACGGCACTCGCAGATGAATACCGAGTTGGACAGGCCCTTTGCCCGCGATCTCCAGCGTGGTTCCCTGCTCCTGCGGGAAGCCAGTCTGCTGCTTCACGCTCAATCCCTTTTCCGGCCAGTCCAGTTGAGAATCGATGTAGAGATTCACGTACAGCGAGTCATCACCATGAAAGTAGATCGAATCCCCCAGCTTGGCGTATTCCTCCGACCCCGTTCCCGTGCAGCACCAGAACGAGTCGAAGGCCGTGCCGAACGTCTTGTAGTATCCCGACGCCAGCGGTAGGTAGTACATCATCGCCCCATCTTCCGGATTGATCGTCCCCAGCCGGTGGTTGAACAGCGCGCGTTCGTAATAGTCCATGAACCGCGCATCCCCCGACCAGCCGAACAGGTGTCGCGTCAGCTTCATCAGGTTGTAAGCGCAGCAGCACTCCGTGGTGGTCGGTCCCAGCTCTGTCGCCAGCTTGCCCGGATCCGTATTCCACGACTCGTTATTGCTGGTGCCGCCGGTGCAGTACGACCGCTCACTCACCACTTCGTCCCAGAAATACTCGGCGATGTCGCGGTAACGCCGTTCGCCCGTGAGTTCGTAACACCGCGCCGCCGCGATGACCTGTGGAATGTGCGTGTTGACGTGCAGCCCCTTCAACTCATCGCGGTGATCCGCCAGCGGATCGAAGAACTGCTTCTTGTCGAAGCGAGGGGCAATCTCCAGGTAATCCCGCTTGCCGGTGACCGCGTACAGATTGCAGAACACCTCGCCCATGCCTCCGAATTCCGTGCCCAGCACGCGCTGCATGTGCTCGTAACTCAGGGACTCGGTGTATCGGTCGGCCCACCCCGCCATCTTCTCGGCCAGGTCGAGCGCCTGCTCGTTGCCGCAGTAAACATAGGTATCGAGAAGCCCGGCCATGATCTTGTGAATGGTATAAAACGGAGCCCAGACTTTCTGCCGCTCCCGCAGCCGGTCGAAAAATTCCGCCGGAAACGCGCTCAGGTAGCCGCTCTTCAGTGCTGCCTGGCATTGCCCAAGCCCGGCAACGACGTGGTTCGCGTTCTTCTTGAGATCGTCATCGCCCGAACTGGCGTACATCAGCGCGCAGGCCGAAAGGTAATGGCCCCCCGCGTAGTGCCCGCGCAGTTCGCAGTCCGGCGCCTCCCACCCTCCCAGCGGCTGCGCCGAAGATGGAATCCCGGCCGTGATGCGGAACGTATGCAACAGTCTCTCGGGCGGCAGCGAGTTCAAGTAGCGCCGGTCAGCCTCCATCGCATCCTTGCATGGCCCTTCCCCCAGCCGCACTTGCTTCATGGGGAAGGGAAGCACTCTCCACGGCACCTTCTCCTTGCGGATTGCCTTCCCATCCTGCGGAAGCGAATCAACGACTGGGTCTTGGGTCGAACGTCCCATCGCGAACGCCGGCGTCAACGCCGCTCCCGCGGCGGCGGCCACCGCTGTCATGAAATGTCGGCGAGAAAAACTCCCTGTATCACGCATGGTCCACGCACCTCCATCCCTGCCACAGCGTCTTGCAAGAGTTCGGTTTTCGGCTGCACCGCAAGCTAGGCGCTCCACTTCCGCGCCACCCCTTCCAACTGCTGGAAGACCTTTTCAATGTCTTTCATTGCGCTCGGTGATGCCATAGGTCACCGCCGGCGGAATTGTTGGCTCATAATGCCGGAACACGAAGCTATTGTCCTGCTGGGGCATAGCCGATCCCATGATGCACCAGATGCAAATGGTGATGTTCATGAAGAACCTCTCCATGCTGGGCGGCGCGCTGCTCATCTCCCAACTCGGTTCCGGCCCGTGGAGCGTCGACCGGCGCCAGTAGCTCTCCAAGCCGGGCCAGCAAAAAAGCCGCCCACGCGGGGCGGCTCTCCGAATCACGCGTGGAGGCCAGACTACGCAGCCGTCTCTTCCGCGGACGGCGGTACGAACGGCTCATCGTAGCTGCCGCCATAGATCGACGGCACCTTCGATCCCATCGGCCGCAGATAGGTTGCCAGCTCGCCGCGGTGATGAATGCTGTGGTTGTTCATGAACCCCAGGTAAAAGACCGCCGGGAAATTGAACACGCCGAAGAACTCGACCGGCGTCATCAACTGCTCCGGTGTCATGGCGGCCACGCGCGCCACGGCGCGCTTCATGTTCTCGTCGTACCAGGCCACCACTTCGGCCGAGGTTTGCGGCTTGTGTTCGGGGTTTTCCATGGTGAAGTTCAGGCCGCCGATCCCGTCCAGAAACTGGATGTCGGTGTTGGCGAGGTGCCAAGCGAGTTCCTTCGCCGTGCGCGCGTGCGGGTCGGGCTTGTAGCTGGACGCCGCGTCGGGCACAGCGCCGATGACCTTCTTGGTAATTTCCGCTTCGCGCTGAATGCCGTCGAGCATCATGGCGCGCAAGCCGAGGGCAAATTCCGGAGTGAGGCCTTGGGACATTTCTATTCTCCTTCGAGTGAGGGTGTTATGTCTCTGCCGGGCTAAATGGGACGAAAGGGGCGCGTGACGCGCCCCTTTCAGGATCGATCCGAACGAATTATACGCCGACTGGCTGCTTGCTGCGCACCGGGACGGGCGTGAGCCATCCGTAGCGGTCGGTCTTCTCGCCGCGCACGATGGCGTAGAACTCTTTCTGCAGCACCTTGGTGATCGGCCCCATCGTTCCCTTGCCGACCTTGATCCGGTCGACCGAACGGATCGGCGTGACTTCAGCCGCGGTGCCGGTGAAGAACACTTCATCGGCGATGTAGAGCATTTCGCGCGGAATCATCTGCTCGACGATCCCAATATTCAGGTCGCGCGCAATCTGCAGGACCGAGTCGCGCGTGATGCCGGGCAGCACCGAATTGCCCAGCGGCGCCGTGATCAGCTTGTCGCGATGTACCAGGAACAGGTTCTCGCCCGAGCCTTCGCTGACGAATCCGCTGGCGTCGAGCGCAATGCCCTCGACGTAGCCGTTGGCGATTGCTTCCATCTTGATCAGCTGCGAGTTCATGTAATTCGCGCCCGCCTTGGCCATCGCGGGCAGCGTGTTCGGGGCCAGGCGCGTCCACGACGAGACGCAGACGTCGACGCCATCCCCGTCGCCGCTCAGATATTTTCCCCAGGGATAGTTGACGATGTACACCTCGACCGGGCAGTTCAGCGGATTCACACCCGCGTCGCCGTATCCGCGGAACACCACCGGACGCACGTAGCACGGCCAAGCCCCGTTGTGCCCGACGGTCTCAAGCATGCCCGCCACCAGTTCCTCGCGGTTGAAGGGCAGATCCATGCGGTAAACCTTGGCCGAATCGAGTAGCCGCTGCATGTGTTCGACGGCGCGGAAAATCGCCGGCCCCGAAGGCAGGTCATAGCACCGGATCCCCTCAAACACCGACGAGCCGTAGTGGATCACGTGCGACATCACGTGGATGTGCGCATCGTCCCAGTTGATCAGTTTGCCGTTGTGCCAGATCTTCTCAGTCTTCTGGATGGACATCGATACTCCTTAGCAATTCAGTGTGGGCAACGAGGCTGAGGCGTTTATGCAACCGGCCCCGGCAGAGGACTGAGGCGCGAACCCAACCAGCGTTACCGTAATTATAGCTGAGGTCATCGGCCATCCCGGAGGTAGCGAAAGTCACCTTCTGACCTCACGCATGTGGAGACAGCGGCACGTAGGGACGGACGCACTCGTCCGTCCAGCGGCCGGGTATATCGCGCACCAAGTTTTCGTTTGTCATCCGGAAGGCGCGCGTAGTGCGCGCTATCCGATATTTCTATGGTGTGCCTACCACGACATTCCCACCC
>Ga0075030_100003012_pt1 | contig 15355 bp, 9 predicted proteins | sample LitLauG_LLR_2012_FD_71393 | JGI IMG/M metagenome (GOLD analysis project Ga0075030, IMG submission 71393) | Freshwater sediment microbial communities from Pennsylvania, USA - Little Laurel Run_MetaG_LLR_2012 | ecosystem: Environmental > Aquatic > Freshwater > Creek > Sediment | place: USA... | reverse complement strand
TCCATCTACTATGCGATTCCGCGCGCAGCGGCGAAAGTGTTCGGCAGGTCGGAAATCGTGTATCGGCTGCCGTCGCTGCTCTTCATGGCTCTCGCGCTATGGCTCACCGGCCGGATTGCGGCGCGCCTGATTCATCCCGATTCCGCCTGGTTCGCGATCTTCCTGTGTCTGACGCTGCGCTGGTTTAACTACTATGCGGGCGACGCGCGGCCGTACGCGATGGGCCTCGCTGTGGCCTCGGCGGGCGTGTGGTTTCTGATCCGCTGGCTGGATAGCCCGGCCGGATCCGACAAAGCGTGGCGCGACGCGGTGATGTTCGTCGTGTGCGCGGCCCTGCTGTGGCGTGTACATCTGCTGTACTGGCCGTTCTATCTGGTATTCGCGCTTTACGTGGCGCTGCGGATTGCGCAGGGCGACACGCGGATCACATGGAAGACGGCGGGCGGCGTGGCTCTGCTGGTGGCACTAACGCTGGTACCCGTTGCCGCCGATGCGGTACGAATCCTGCGCAGCGCCGGCGAACACGTGATCATCGCCGTGCCCGGCATTCGCGAACTGGAACATCTGGTCCGCTGGAGCGTCGTGGTGCTGGCGGGCGGCGGGGCGTGGCTTGTCGCGCGTTGGCTGGGGTGGCCCGCGCCATCGGCCAAAGTCGGGCAGTCGGCCAACGCCGGGCTGTCGGCCAACGCACTTGCGTTCGCATGGTGGTTGGGACCGGCGCTGTGTCTCTACGTCTACTCGCGCGTGACCGGCAACAGTGTTTTCGTCGACCGTTATATTTCGCTCCAACTGCCCGGCATCGCACTGGCGGCGACGGCAGTGGCGGCGCGCTGGATTCCCTCAACGGTCTGGCGGCCCGCATCGCTGATCGTGGCGGTGGTGGCACTGGCGCTGATGGGGAAGTGGACGACGCTGTGGCCGCGGCACGACAACTCCGACTGGCGCGCAGCGGCTCTTGCTGCAAACGCTGCCACGATTGACGCCCAGACGCCGGTCATCTGCGCGAGTCCTTTTATCGAAGCCCGCGCCCCCGTGTGGAGGCCCGACTATCCGCTGCCCGGCTTCCTCTATTCGCACCTTTCTGTATACCCGCTGCGCGGCAGAACGCTGCTGTTCCCCTTCGACCGCAACGATGCGGTTGCTTATGCTGGGCGGTTGATGGACGGAAGTTTAACCGCGCAGAAGCGCTTCCTGATCTACGGCGGGCAGGGAAACGTGGACGACCTTCGGCAATGGTTTGCCGCGCGCGCGGAATTGCGCAAATGGCGCGTCTCGGATGCAAGGTTCGGCGATGTCGGGCTGACGATGTTCAGCGCCCCCGACCTCGCGCGGCCTGAATCCAGTCGACCCGTACAATAGATCGAGGGGGACCCATGAAGGCAGGAAAAATCGGCATTCTGACAGGCGGCGGCGACGTTCCCGGCCTCAACGGCGTAATCAAAACAGTCACCTACCGGGCCGAGCAGGCGGGACGCCGGATGATGGGCATCCGACGCGGCTGGGAAGGCCTGACACATCTGAATTTCGACGACCCGGCCAGCGTGAGCAAGTACGTTTATCCGCTGGACCGTGAGAATACGCGGACGATCGACCGCACCGGCGGCACCTTCCTGCACAGCTCGCGCACCAATCCGGTCAAGATGAAAAGGGTACCGGCATTCCTCGCCGGGACTACTTTCCCTTCGAAGGAAGTCACAAAAGACGGTGATAAATCCACTGTTTACGACATGACGGCGCAGACCATCCGCAATCTGGAGAAGCTGGAAATCGAGTATCTGGTGGCCATCGGCGGCGACGATACGCTGAGCTACGCGGCGCATCTGGACCGCGCCGGGTTCAAAGTCATCGCCGTGCCGAAGACAATGGACAACGATGTGCGGAACACCGAATACTGCATCGGTTTTTCCACCGCCATCAATCGCGCGACGGACGCCATTGAGCGCCAGCGCAGCACAGTGGGCTCGCACGAGCGCATCGGCGTCTTCCGCATCTTTGGCCGCGATGCCGGTTATACGGCGCTTTATACGGCTTATGTGACATCCCTGCGCTGCTGCATTCCTGAATACAAGGTGAATCCGGAAAAGCTGATCACGCTGCTCCAGGAGGACAAGAAACAAAATCCCAGCGCCTATGCGCTGGTGGTGCTTTCGGAGGGCTCCGAGTGGGAAGGCTTCCAGCTGGAATCCTACGGCGAGGCCGATGCTTTCGGCCATAAGAAGAAGGCGAACGTGGCGGAGGCACTGGCCGGGCTGATCAAGAAGCAGACGGGAGACGAGACCATTGTCAGCGATCTCACCTACGATCTGCGCGGCGGTCCGCCCGACTTTGTGGACAAGATGGTGGCGGCGACTTTCGGCGGCATGGCAGTCGACCTGATTGAGCAAGGGAAGCATGGCGTGATGACGGCCATCAGCGGGGGATGCTACGCCGCTGTCGAGATTCCCGATCCGAAGCTGGGGCCGCGCCATGTGGATGTGGCGCGCATGTACGACACGGAACGTTACCGGCCGACCTACACCGGTAAGACCGGATTGCCCCTGTTCCTCACCAGAGCCTGACGCAAGTGGATCTGGTCGATTTACTGAAGCGCCTCCGCAAGCCCTCGGCAAAGAACGCCGTGCCGACGCAGGATGCACCGCCGCAGCAGACGCTCGACGACCAATTGCGCGAGGAAATCCGCCGCAGTTTCGACGAAGCCTCGAAGGATGAGGAGCACTTTCCCTCCACCATCGATCCGCGCATTCAGCATGTTCAGCTCCTGTTAAAGTTCTTCGGCCCGCTCGCCGATAAACGTGTGTTGGACGTTGGGTGCGGCAAAGGGCGGTTTGCCCGGGTGCTGTTCGAACAGAATCCGGGTGCGGACATTTGGGGATTGGACATATCGGAGGAGATGCTCCGGTTCGTGCCGGCGGGTATTCATACCAGCGCGGGCTCAATGACCGACCTGCCCTTTGCCGCCTCCACGTTTGACTGTGTTTACGCCACCGAATCGCTGGAGCACGCTGTCGAAATCGACAAGGCGGTGGGCGAAATGTGCCGCGTGCTGAAACCAGGCGGCAAGCTGGTGATTATCGACAAGAACGCCGAGCACTGGGGACGCTTCAAAACCCCGGCCTGGGAACGCTGGTTCCGCCGCGAAGAGCTTGAGGGATTGCTGGCCCGACACTGCGGCGAGGTGAAAAGCGAGTTCATCTCTTATTGGGAGGATGTGGAGCCGGACGGCCTGTTTCTGGCCTGGCTGGCACGCAAGTAACGGCTGGCACATTCCGACGCTACACTGGTTATGTATGGCTGACGGAATTGCATTTCCCCATGAATCAGAGATTTCATTTGAAGAAACGGCCCGCTGGCAGGGAATCCTCAACTGGATTGCCGCCATTCTGATCGCCGCCGTTTTTCTCGTGGCGGGTCTTTGGAAGATTACCGATCCCATCGGGGCGGCGGCTCGCCTGGCGCAGGCTAAGGTGCCGGAGTTTCTCAGCATCCCGGCGGCGGTCGGTCTCGGCACGCTCGAAGTATTCACCGCTGTGCTGCTGCTGGTGCCGCGTTTCCGCCGCTGGGGTTCCGTCATCGGCACGCTGCTGCTGCTGGCCTTCATGGTGTTCATCGGAATTCACTACAACGAACTGCGCGGCGCCGAATGCTCGTGCTTTCCATGGGTGAAGCGCGCCGTTGGGCCGGGCTTTTTCATTGGCGACGGCATCTTTGTGCTGCTCGCCGTGGCGGCCGGATGGAAGGCGCGTGCGGCAACCGGATACCGGCCGGCGGCGGTAATTCTGGCGGCTGTGGGAGTCTTCGCGCTGCTGTCTTACGGGTTTGCCGCCGTCCGCAACACTGGCACGCGCGCACCTGCGTCCATCACGGCTGAGGACGGCTCCACCATTTCGCTGCAGCAGGGGAAAATCTTCATCTACTTCTTCGATCCGCAGTGCCCGCACTGCCGTGACGCCGGCCGGCGCCTCGCCACCATGCATTGGCGCGACACCAAATTCATCGGCGTGCCCACGCAAAACCCGCAATTCGGCGACTGGTTCATGAAGCAGGCCAATCTGGAGGGCAAGGGGCTGGTCTCGAAGGACCTCGACGCCCTCAGGAAGGTCTTCCCGTTCGACACCCCGCCGGTGGGCGTGGCGCTCGAAAACGGTGTGGAAAAAGGCATGCTTCTTCAGTTTGAGGATCAGGAACCAGCCGCCACACTCGGAAAACTTGGCTTCATCCAATAGACCTCGTCCGGCACAGTCTGGCCGTCCACGTGCTTTCATTCAGCCGAACTGCACAATGGCTGAAGAGCACCAGCAACAGATCTGTCAGTTCCGGCGCACACGGTTGCGGCACGTGTCGCCAGGGAGTGTGTCGCTGAGACACAAATCGCTGCAAGACTCCAGGGAGAGTTCACTCATGCATTCCGAAAAATTTACCGCCGTCGCGATTCTGCTTCTGGTCTCAGCATTCGCGCCTTCGATGGCGAGCGCCGCGCCGCGCCTTATTCTGAGCACCGTTGCCGTGGGCCCCGTTTATGTGGGGGCTGGTACAAATGGCGCCGCGCAAACCGTGGAAGCTTTTAATGCGGGCGACGGGAGTCTGAACCTGAGTCCCAGCGCCTCGGCGGCGTGGCTGTCGGCCACGGTGGGCGGCCTGCGCGCCTGCACCACCCGCACGGGAAACTGCCTGCCCGTCAGCATTTCGCTTAATACATCTGCACTCGCGATAGGCGCATATACCGAATCGATCACGCTCAATGACCCGAACGCTGTCGACACGCCGCAGCAAATCTTCGTGACCGTGAGCATTGTGGGCGTTCCTTCGTCGTTGTCGTTCTATGTGACTCCGGCGGCGGCCAATCCAATCGTGACTTCGGGTTCGGAGGCAGCGACGCCCATTTTTACTCAGAGCAAAGTGGCGACCACGGTCACCACGCAGTCGGGCGGTAAGTGGCCGACCGTCACAACTGGCGCTTCCGGAAGCGTGCCTTTCGGCGTGTCCTATTACGTACAGGCGGCTGCGCAGGTCGGGCAGTTGGCGGGCCTCTACAACGGCTCGGTGGCAATCGTAGGCTCCGCCAATCCTAATGACAATAAGACAGTCGCAGTGGCGATGAATATCACCACCGCGCCGATTGTCCAACTCGGCTTTCCGGCCCTCCGTCTCACGGGCTATACCGGCGGTGCAAAGGGCGCAACGACGATGCAGTTCACCAACAGCGGCCTTGGTTCGCTGGCGATCACTGCCGCTGCAGCCACTTCTTCCACCGGAGGTTTCCTGAGCGCCTCCGTGGTCGCACCCGATACGATTCAGGTCACGGCGGATCCCGCGGGGCTGGCGGCCGGCATCTATACCGGTGCGGTCACCGTTACCTCAAACGCGGCCAACAATTCGCAGGTATCGGTCCCGGTCACATTCCAGGTAAGCGCCGCCGGGACGCCGCAGATCTCTTCAGGCGGGATTGTGAACGCGACGAGTTATGTGTCCGAGTCGTTTGCGCCCGGTGAAATTCTGGCCGTATTCGGCGACCAGTTAGCGGTTCCTGGAACCGCAGCGGTAAATACCGGCGCGCCACCGCTGGCAACCACGCTGGGGGGCGTCCAGGTTCTGGTGAACGGTGTTCCTGCGCCGCTCTTCTTTGCGTCGCCTGGCCAGGTGAACGTCCAGCTTCCTTACGAACTGCCGCCGGGCAGCTTGGCGACGGTGCAGGTGGTTTCGAACGGGAAGGCCGGCAATCTCCGTTCGGTCAACATTGTGCCCAATTCCGCACGGATGATGGTCTGGGGCGCCAACGTGATTTCCGGCGGATATGGCATTATCGTCAATCAGGACTACTCGCTTACGCTGCCGAGCACGACCAGCGTCCCCGGCTTTGCCACGCATCCGGCCCATATCGGCGATACCGTTACCATCTACGGCATCGGCTTCGGACAAACCACGCCGGCTGCAGTTACAGGCGCCGCCGCGAGCGGTACCACTTTGCAGAGCGTGAACAGCGCCACTGTTGCATTTGGCGGTGCTTTCTACGGAAACGCGACATTCGTTCCGGCCTCTTACGCCGGGCTTACGCCCTCAGCGGTGGGTCTCTACCAGGTGAACGCGCAGATTCCGCCTACCACGCCGATTGGCCCGTCTGTGCCGATCACTTTGACGATAAACGGAGTGATTGGAAACTATGTTTTTCTGGCGATCTCCAACTAGCGCCACCGACCCGGGCCCGGTGTATGCGACCCATCGTGGTGGCCGCGCGAGAGAAGGGATGGGCGTCCGGCAGTGGACGTCCGTCCTGCCGATACCGCTGGTCCAGGTCGGTCGAAATAGTTCTAGTACCCGGTATGCTGCCGATTGGCAGATCCCTTCTGTAACGTATTCGCCCCTGTGGCCACATAGTTGCAGAGATGGAGGAGGACTTCGTCTCGAATGATTTCCGCGGCCAATCCGATCTGTAGGTGAGGATGGCCGTGAGTGCGGGTTTGACGTGAGAAGAGTGGGAGGACTCACTCGCCTTATTGCCACGTCCCCCGGGGGGAGCCATCGGAGGCCGCCCCCCCGGTTTTTTGGTTCCTGCGGGGAGGTGCCTGATAGCCCTTTCCGCTTTTTTTTGCGGTTTCGTCCGCTGACCCGTCGTTTTCCCGGACCAGCCGAGTCTATTCACTCAGCCAGTCCGAGTGTTGTTCCAGCGCGATGCGTACGAGTTGGCTCCGCGTTCGAACGCCGGTTTTATCGAACAACTGCTGCAGAACGGCCTTGACCGAACTCTCTGAAATCTGCATCCCGGCGCCGATTTCTTTGTTCGTCAGCCCCTCGAAAACGAACTTCAGCACGCTGCGCTCCCGCGGCGTCAGGTTTCGGCCAGTGTCCTCCGTAGCCGATTTTACCTGGGCGCCCGACACCAGCGACCGAACCGCGCGGGAATCCAGCCACATCTCCCCCGCCATCACTTTATGGATCGCCTCGATCAGCTGCCCGGGCGGGCTGTGCTTTAGGAAAATCCCCGAGGCCCCGCTTTCAAACGCCCGCAAAGTACCTGCGTCGGTCATTCCGGCTGTGACCATCAGGACACGCCCTCCGAATGCGATGGACGGGCTGGCAGCCGCGCCGGGGTGCGGGCGTTTCGCGTGTTCCAGAAACGTCAGACCCTGATCGTCGCCAAGGTCGTAATCCAGCAGTACGATGTCCACGGGCTCGCTCCCGAGCACCGCCAGCCCTTCGGCTGCAGTGGCGCAGGTTGCGACAATCCGGAATCCCGCCTCAGCCTCGAGCAACCGGCTCAGGCTCTCCCGGAACAGGCTGTGATCGTCGACCAGCAGAATCCGGATTGCTTGGGGCATGGTTATCTTTCAATGGGGCAGCGGGTGTGACCGTGGCGGCCGACAGTTCAACAATAAAACTGGAGCCGTCCGCTTCCGGCTCAAATCGCAACTCTCCGCGGAACGACCGCATGAACGCCCGCGAGAGATAAAGCCCGAGGCCCGTCGCCTGCGCCTGCTGCTGAAAGGGACGGAAAAGGCGCTCCGGATGCGCCACGCCGCAACCGGTATCGCGGAAACGCACCGAAACTCCCTGCGCCTCGCGCCGGGCCGTTAGGGTCAGGCAGCGCTCGGTCACAGCGCCGTAGGCGCGTTCAGTCAATGTGCCATCGGCGCTTTCCGTCATTGCCCGTTCACTGTTCTTCGTCAGGTTGAGGAAAACCTGCAGCAGGCTCTGCCGGTCGGCCCATACCGGCGGCAAGCCCGGCTCCACATCCAGCTTCAGGACAATATCCTGCTCGCCAAGCGAGGACTCCACCACAATCCGCAGTTCTTCCAGCAGCGCCGGAAGGTCCACGCTGGACGATTGATCCGCCACCTCGCGCAGGTCCATGGACGCGATCTTTTCCAGTGCGAGGATCAGGTTCCCCAGCGCTTCAAAGTCCTTATTGCCGGCCAGTTCGCCGCGCCGCGCCAGATTCGCGTGGGCCATGGCGATGGCGCCGCACACGTTACGGATCTCATGCGACACAGCGCCCACCAGAATTCGCGAACCGGCCAGCAACTGGTGCAGGCTCAGCTCTTCGCGGTTCCGCAGATCTTCCGAACCGTCGGTCACCATGGCAGCCAGGCGCGAACCCGCGCGCGTGGAATAAGTCGAGAACCACACGTCCGCGAGGAAGACTTCGCCATTCAGCCGCCGCCCGCGGCACTGCATGGCGGTGCGGATGGGGGCGCGCTTTTCCCCGGCCACCACGCGCCCGAGCGAAGGCAGAAAATCCTGAACCGAACGCCCCCGGAGGCTATCCGAACCCACACCAAAAAGCCGGTGCGCGGCCTGATTCGCCAGCAGGATTGTGCCCCTGGCGTCGGTGGTGAAAACCGCCGCAGGGCTGCTTTCAATCAACACCGCCAGTTGTTCCTCCGCTTCGCCGCGTGCCAGAGCCTCGCGCTCCAGTTCCACCGAATGCTGCATGGAATTCTGGCGGCTCCGCACAATTTCATAAACGAACTGGCCGGTGCAGAAGAAGGCCGTGAAAATCAGAATGTCGCGCGGAAACGCAGCCGGAGCCAGCCATTCGTAGCTGTCGAATGCCTCGGTCAGTACGGTGAAAAGAAGCGCCGAGAACCCGATCTGCAGGCGCGTCAGCACGGTACCCGCCAGCAGCGTGGGGAACAGGTAAAGAAAGCCGAGCGGAATATTGCCTTCGATGCGCCAGTCGGCCAGCGCGATGACCAGCGTCATTGCCGCTGCGCGCAGCAGCGTCGCCCGACGGCCTCCCTGGAGGAAGAATGAGAGCATCGCTCCGTCTGAACTGTTCCGTGACAGGCCCTCGCGGACCTTACTTGCTTTCATTCTAGCTGTTTCGGCATCTGTGCCGATGTCTCCGATGGTAAAGGAGCGGCCAGCCCGTGGAAACTATAAACCCGAAAGATTTCAATGGTTTGTCCAATAGATATGGACTGATGGCCGAAAGATAATGAAGGCGACACCAGCTCGCCTCGTATATTTAGAACTGATACCCGGCATGTCTAGTTTCGGCCACTCCGTTAGTGGCATCAACCGGCCCTGCCAGCGGTTCCAACTGACATGAATGCAACTTTTTTTCAGCGCGCGCTGGCTGCGGTGCTGCTGGTTGGCGCGGGGTCGGCTATTGCGCAGCAGGCGCCAGCGCCGCAGGCCTACACGTGGGAGCAACTGCGGGAGCGCTTCCACAGCGCCAACCCGACGCTGCTGGCGGGCGCGCTGAATATCGACGAATCGCGGGCGCAGGAGATCACGGCTTACCTGCGTCCCAACCCGGACCTCACCGTTTCCACGGACGGCACGCAGCTGTCCCGGTATCAGGGCGTGTGGCGGCCGTTTGCCGGCACCCAGTACGGTCCCAACGTGAGCTACCTTCACGAGCGGGAGCATAAGCGGGAACTGCGGCTGGAAAGCGCGGTGAAAGGGACCGAGATCGCGCGGTCGCAGCAGGACGACCTGGAGCGCAATCTGCTTTTCACTCTTCGCGGGGCCTTCAATCAGCTCCTGCAGGCCAAGACCGTGCTCGCTCTGGTGCAGGAAAATCTGACGTATTACGACAACGTGCTGAAGGTCAGCCGGGACCGGCTCAGCGCCGGCGACATTGCGCAGGTGGATCTGGACCGCCTGGAGCTGCAGCGCATCCAGTACGAGTCCGATATCCAGTCGGCCACGGTGAGTCTCCGGACGGCCAAGATCCAGCTGCAGCAGCTGCTGAGCGATAAAACTCCAGTCGATCAGTTCGACGTGCGCGGATCTTTTGATTTCGCCGATCCCGGCCGCCCGCTGGAAGATTTCCGCCGTGTCGCCCTCGACGCCCGACCGGATCTGAAAGCCGCGCTGCTGGCCGTGGAGAAGGCAAGAACGGACCATAATCTGGCCATCGCCAACAGCTCCACCGACCCCACGTTCAGTATGTGGGTGACCCATAATCCCTCGTTCAACAATCCGTTCGACAACAACACCCTCGGCGGCAGTGTGACGATTCCGCTGCGCATCTTCGACCGCAATCAGGGAGAAAAAGAGCGAACGGACATCGATATCCGGCGCAATCAGCGGCTGCAGGAAGCCGCCATGCTGCAGATCTTCAGCGATGTGGATTCCGCCTATGCGACGGTGAACTCGAACCTGACTCTGCTGCGCGCTTACAAGGACCGCTATCTGGAACGCGCCGCGAAGGTCCGCGAGACTGTTTCCTTCGCTTACCAGCGCGGCGGCGCATCCCTGCTGGATTTCCTGAGCGCCCAGAACGACTACCGCAGCGTTCAGCTCAACTACGTGAATCTCATCGGTTCGTGGCTGGGCGCCGCCAGCCAACTGAATCTGGCCGTGGGCCGGGAAGTGATCCAATGACTCGTAAAACGCCTCGCAGAATGTCCGGCAGAATGGCGGCAGTCACGTGCCTCGGCGCCGCCCTGAGTCTGGGGCTGGCGGGTTGCGGAGGTAACAAGACAGCGGAGAAGGCGGATCCGAAGGACGAAGCGCCTCCGGCCGCGCAGGTTGTGGCCGCCGGGAATTCGAGTGTGGTGACGGTCGACAAGCCGGAGCTTTATCCCGCCGTGGCCGCCGGCAGGTTCGAGGCCACCTCGGACCTGAACGTCACCGGCTCGGTCGCTCCCGACGTTTCGCGCAACATTCCGGTGATCTCCATCGCCACGGGCCGGGTCCTCGAAATCCACGCCAGGCTCGGCGATACGGTCACACAGGGGCAGCTTCTGCTGAAAGTGCAGAGCGCGGACATCTCGGGCGCTTTCTCCGACTACCGCCAGGCGGTGGTGGACGAAACCCTGGCGCGCGCGCAGATGGAACGCGCCAAAATCCTGCTCGACAAGGGCGCCATCGCGCAGAAAGATTACGAAGTCGCCATCGACGCCTCGGAGAAGGCGAAGGTCACGGTGGAGACTACCGAGCTCCGTCTGCAGGTTCTGGGGGCGGACAAGGCTCATCCCACTCCCATCGTCGATATTACGGCGCCGGTTTCCGGCGTGATTACCGATCAGCAGGTCACGCAGGCCGCTGCCATCCAGGGGATCGGCGCTCCCGCCAATCCGTTCACCATCTCGGACCTGTCTCATGTCTGGATTCTCTGCGATGTCTTTGAGAACGATCTCCACAGCATCAAAATGGATCAGATCGTCGATGTCCGGCTGAATGCCTATCCGGAGCGCGTCTTCCGCGCCAGGGTCAGCAACATCGGCCCCACCATGGATCCCGCCATCCGCACCGCGAAGGTGCGTCTCGAAGTGGAAAACACCGGCGGCCTGATGCGCTTCGGCATGTTCGTCACGGCAACGTTCCATGGCGATCAGAAGCAGGTTCATGCGCTGGTGCCGTCTACGGCGATCCTGCATCTGCACGATCGCGACTGGGTTTACGAGCCGGCCGGCGGAAAGTCGTTCAAACGAGTGGAAGTGACCGGCGGCAACATGCAGCCGGGCAATATGCAGGAAGTCTCGGGCATCAATCCGGGCGATCAGGTGGTGCGGGCCGCACTGGTGCTGGAAAACTCGGTGGAGCAATAGCCGATGCTTCACGGGCTGGTCAATTTCGCGCTGAACAACCGCATTCTGGTGGTCGCCTTCGCGCTGCTGCTGTTTATCTGGGGCGGCATCTCGTTCCATCAGCTGCCTGTGGAAGCATATCCGGATGTTGCTAACAACTACGTCGAAATCATCACCCAGTGGCCCGGTATTTCCGCCGAACAGATCGAACAGCAGGTCACCATCCCGATTGAAATCGCCATGAACGGCGTCCCGCACATGACGGCGCTGCGGTCGTTCTCCCTTTTTGGCCTCTCCGATCTCAAGCTCACCTTCGACGACGAAACGGAAAACGACTGGAATCGTGAAAAAGTTCTGGAACGGCTCGCCGGTGTCACTTTGCCGACCGGCGTGCAGCCGCAGATGGGAACGGACTGGAGCCCGGTGGGCCAGATTTACTTCTTCACTCTGAAGAGCACCAACCCCCGCTACGACGTGATGGAGCTCAAGTCGCTCGAAGACTGGGTGGTGGAAAAGTCCTTCAAATCGGTGCCCAACGTGGTCGACGTGGCCAGCTTCGGCGGTCCCACGCGCGAATACCAGGTGCGGCTCGACCCCAATAAGCTCATCGCTTACGGGCTCAACATCGCGCAGGTGGAGAACCAGCTCAACAACAACAACACCAATGCGGGCGGCAGTTTCATCGAGGCCGGCCTGCAGCAGATCAACGTTCGTGAAGTGGGTCTGGTGCGCGACGTTCACGATATTGAAAACACCGTCATCACAACCAGGAGCGGAACCGCTGTAAAGGTGAAGGATATTGCCGTCGTGCAGCAGGGCCCGAAGATCCGTCTCGGCCAGTTCGCCCGTGCCCGCCATCTCGAAAACGGGAAAATTATCGACGACGACGACGTGGTTTCCGGCATCGTGCTTCTGCGCAAGGGCGCCGATTCAGACGCCGTGCTCGAAGCCGTCCACGCCAAAGTCGAAGAACTCAACACTGTCATTCTTCCGAAGGGCGTCAAGGTAGTTCCGTTTCTCGATCGCAGCGATCTGGTGCATTACACCACCCACACGGTTCTCCATAACCTGACCGAAGGCATCGTCCTGGTCGTCATCATCCTCTTCCTGTTCCTCGGCAATGCGCGGGGCGCTCTGATCGTGGCTCTCACGATCCCCTTCGCTCTTTTGTTCGCAGCCACCTGCCTGCAGCTCAAAGGCATCCCTGCCAACCTGCTGTCGCTCGGCGCGCTCGATTTCGGCATGGTGGTGGATGGCGCGGTCGTCATGGTGGAAAACATCGTCCGCCACCTCTCCCGTCATGCGGATACCGATAAGCGAACACCCATGGAGAAAATACGCGAGGCCGCCCATGAAGTGCAGCGCCCCGTGTTCTACGCCATCGGCATCATCATCACCGCTTACCTGCCTATCTTCACTCTGCAGCGCGTGGAAGGTCGCCTGTTCAAGCCTATGGCCTGGACAGTAGCCTTCGCTCTGCTGGGCGCGCTGTTGTTTTCCATGCTCCTTGCCCCCGTGCTTTCCAGCCTCTTCTTCCCGAAGGGTACGAAGGAATGGCACAACCCGGTGATGGTGCTGCTGACGAAAATCTACCGCGCCGTGCTGGGCAAGGCCATTCGTTTCCGCTGGCTCACCCTGGCGGTGGCGCTTTCCGGTTTTGCATTGGCGGTCTATCTGGCAACCTCCGTCCTCGGCTCCGAATTCCTGCCTCATCTCGACGAAGGCGCCATCTGGGTCCGTGCCATCTTTGCGCCAAGTACGGGTCAGGCGGAAGGCATCGCCAAAGCCAATCAGGGACGCGCCATCCTCTGCTCGTTTCCCGAAGTTCCGCAGTGCACCAGCCAGGTGGGCCGTCCCGACGATGGCACCGATACCACCGGCTTCTTCAATATCGAATTCTTCGTCGACCTCAAACCCAAAGAAGAGTGGCGTCCTGTCTTCCATCAGAATAAGGACGAACTTATCGCCGCCATGAGCCGCGAAATGGAAAAAATTCCCGGCGCCAGCTGGGGCTTCTCACAGCCCATTTCCGACAACATGGAAGAAGCGGTCAGCGGCGTCAAAGGCGAGCTGGCGATCAAAGTCTTTGGCACGGATCTCCGCACCCTCGAAGCCAAAGGCGACGAGATCATGAACGTCATGCGCACGATCCAGGGGATTCAGGACCTCGGTATCTTCCGCGTGATCGGCCAGCCCAATCTGAACCTCACCGTCAACCGCGCCAAAGCCGCCCGCTATCAAATCAATGTCGCGGACGTGCAGGATGCCGTGCAGACCGCCATCGGCGGCAACGCGCTCACGCAGGTTCTCCAGGACGAGCAGCGCTACGATCTGGTTCTCCGCTACCTGCCGCAGTTCCGCGACAAGCGGGAAGCGATCGAAAATATCCGCCTGGTATCGCCTTCCGGCGAGCGCGTGTCTCTCGCGCAGCTCTGCGACATCCAGACTCTCGACGGCGCTTCGGAAATCTATCGCGAAGCCAACCAGCGCTACGTCGCCATCAAGTACAGCGTGCGCGGCCGCGATCTGGGCGGCGCCGTCGAAGAGGCCATCAAAAAGGTGAACACTCAGGTCAAGCTGCCCTCCGGCTATCACATCGACTGGGCCGGCGAGTATGAATCTCAGCAGCGCGCCCAGCGGCGTCTCGCCATCATCGTGCCGCTGACGCTGGTGCTGATTTTCTTCATCCTTTACTCGATGTTCAAGTCGTTCAAATGGTCGCTGCTGATCCTGATGAACGTCGCCATGGCTCCCGTGGGCGGTCTTCTCGCCCTCTACTTTACCGGCACCAACCTGAGCGTTTCCTCGGGCGTCGGGTTCCTCGCCCTGTTCGGCGTCTCCGTGCAGGTGGGCGTGATCATGGTCGAATACATCAACCAGCTCCGTGTCCGCGGCCATACGATTATCGACGCGGCCACCGAAGGTGCTGTCCTCAGGCTCCGTCCCATCATGATGACCATGCTGGTCGCCATGCTCGGCCTCCTTCCCGCGGCCACGTCGCACGGAATTGGCTCCGATTCACAGCGCCCGTTCGCCCTCGTGATTGTCGGCGGTCTGATGGCCGCGCTTCTGATGAGCGTCTTCCTGCTCCCGACTATGTACGTCTGGATTGCGGGCGATAATGACATCCTGCCTGCACCCGAAGGCGAATTCGAATAGGGCGGCACGCACGTCCGGGAGAGGAAAGTCAGCGTTCGATGACCAAACAACAGGTTCGTGCCCAGATTGACGAGATCGCCATTATTCCGGCCGTCCGCGCAGATTCGGCCGACGATGCAATGTTCGCCGCCGAGACGGTAGCGCTGGGCGGGATACCGATCGTGGAACTGACGATGACCGTACCCGGAGCGCTGGAGGTGATCGCGCGCATCCGGCGCGAGCATCCCGGGATTGTGGTAGGCGCGGGCACGGTGCTCGATCTGTTGTCGGCCAAGCGCTGCCTCGATGCCGGTGCAATGTTCCTGACCAGCCCCGGCCTGGTCACCGAAGTGGTGGAATACGCCGCTGCCGGCGGCGTCATCTCCATCCCGGGGGCACTCACGCCCACAGAAGTATTGCGGGCGCTGCGTTCCGGCGCCGATTACGTGAAGATTTTCCCTTGTACGCAGGTAGGGGGGCCGGGCTATATCCGGGCCCTGAAGGCACCGTTCCCGGGCGCCTCCCTGATTGCGTCCGGCGGCGTCAACCAGCAGAATGCCGGTGATTTTATTATCGCGGGCGCCACGGCGGTCGGTATCGGCGAACACCTCATCCCGCACAGCGCCGTGCGCGACCACAAAGCCGACTGGATTCAGGAACTGGCCCGCCGCTTCAACGTCATGGTCAAACGCGCCCGCGACCAGCGCGCCCTCCATCCCGAAAGCACCCGCGCCGAGTTC
>Ga0075030_100003011_pt1 | contig 15355 bp, 14 predicted proteins | sample LitLauG_LLR_2012_FD_71393 | JGI IMG/M metagenome (GOLD analysis project Ga0075030, IMG submission 71393) | Freshwater sediment microbial communities from Pennsylvania, USA - Little Laurel Run_MetaG_LLR_2012 | ecosystem: Environmental > Aquatic > Freshwater > Creek > Sediment | place: USA... | reverse complement strand
CTTCTCGCCGATCTTTTTTACGGCGTCAAGCCGAGCGATCCCATCACGTACGCGGCCGTCGCCACGCTTCTCCTCGCCGTCGCCTTGCTTGCGTGCTGGATCCCTGCGCGCCGCGCCACCCGCGTAAGCCCGACTGTCGCCCTGCGCTTCGAATAGCTAGGTCCGTTAGCGCGCTGATCGGGAGCTGACGCGCCAGACGATTTCACTTCCTGGTCGAATACTCCGCCGCGAATGTCGCTGGGATCGTGACTCCGTCTCTGGACGTGCTGTAGTACTGCAAGTGCAGCTCGTCAACCACGTTCGGTTCCTGTTGGCGGGGAAGAGTCACTTCAAGTGGGCGATTTACGCGCGTCGATGATGCCGGCGAGTTTAACCCCTGAATTTCTTGCGACCTCCTGCCCCAACGCTCTGGCTCGCTCTGTGGCTTGGCGGACTGCTTCGAGCAAAGCTGGCACGGGATCTTTCACAGTGAACAGCACGGGACCCGAGATCTTCACCAGCGTCAGTTGTGGGGGCAATTCTAGTTGTTGGGCGCCGGCCCGGGTGAGCCCGTCAATCGTGGCTGCCAAGGTCTGTTCGAAGGCCGAGTTGGCCAGGTCCGGCTCGCCAAAGATGACGAAAACATACTTTGTCACTGCAAAGTGGGACGGTTGCTGCAAGCCGCGAGAAACGAAGGGACGAAGGCCCGTCACTGGATCACCACCAGAACTGAAATGGCTCGCGGAAAATCTATACTTCCCTTTGAGTCCCATCTCTTCCATGGCCACATCGACTTGCTGCGCAATTCGTTCGTTTTGGGCTAGCGCTTCGGCAGCGGTGGGTGCTGTTCCTCGAACTATCATGAACACGATTGCCTCGTCCGGCTTCACCGTGACTGCAGCCGAACCGGCGACCCAAAATCCCTGAATCTTTGTTCGCTTGGTTTGCCCAAAGGCGATGCTCGGAACGCTCACACCGACCAGCAGCAACACCACGCAGAAAGCTCTTGCGAATCTATCGGCTTGTCCGAATATACGTTTCATAACGATCCCCCTCAGGCCGAGCCCGGTCGACTTGCCCCAGACTCTTCTTCAAGATGGACGCAAGCCTTGTGCCATGCCTCTAACCCTCTGATTCTTAGATGGGTTCACGTTCATGCGGGGGCAAAACCGTGGCTGGCCTTACGCGCTGTGGAATAGTTCACACAAGGCTCGCCGGGCGATCGATGTGGAGCACCTGCATTCCAGGGCGCTACAAACACTCCGCTATCGCTTCGTGGCCAGTTTGTCCAAATCCGGAAATGAAGATGCTTCCACAACGGTGCGCTCGGGCGGCTGTGCCTGCGTTTCGAATGCCTTAACCAGCGTCCGAATCGCAATGTCCATCGTCACCGAGGTGACGACCGCGGCGGTCAGAATGCGCCCATTGACGAGAGGTTTCACTTGGCTCGCAATGCCAATACCGAGGAATGGCGTTTCCAGCCATTTCTTTTGCTGTTCTGGACTTTCGGTACTTAGCAATGCCTTCCGAGCGCCTACCGCGAGTTCGTGAGTCTGTCCGGCCACCAGGCTGAATTTTTCCGCGCGAGAAGTCGCTAGTTTTAGCCACGCCCCTGTACTTTGAAATGCGCTTTCTTCGCTCCATTTGCTACGCAGCGTAGTTGTCTGCACATTTCGCGGCTTGGCAATATCCATTCCCTCGTGCCGCTGCACCGCAACAAAACTCATGGTCGGCCCTTCGACGCACAAAACAGCTCCGCCCTGCGGCAAAAGCGCGGCAATCTGCTTGCCTTGCAACCGGCCAATTTCGTGTTGTCCTTGAGTCACCGTGAACACCGGAACGCGGGGGCTTTTGCGGAGTTGCTGGACGTAGTCCACATCGCTGTTGCTGATCACCCAGGCGATACCCGCTGCCACGGCCGCTTCCGCGACGCGGCGCAGACCCGTCGCGGTCACGGGCTCAACAATAAGAGCGTTGGGCCGGGCTTCCGCGGAGGATTGGATGATCTTTAGCAGTTGCTGGCTTTGTGTTATCGAGTCATCGTCGGCGCGAATGACTTGCACATCCAGCCCCAGACGTTCTCCGGTTGTCTTTGCTATGACTCCTTGTTCATGTTGGTAGGCATTGTCATTGGGCAGCGAAACCACGATCCGCAATTTCTTCATGCGCCGTTCTCCAGGCAATCAGCTTCGACAGTTTACGCTGTCTGGCCGCATCAGCCTGAAGTCTAAAATTCGATTCCGGCGAAACAATCAACCGGGGCGTCTCCGGACAGGGCGGGAATCGTCATTCGTAGCGAAGGGCAACGATGGGATCCACGCGCATGGCGCGCCGCGCGGGCAGGTAGCAGGCGAAGAGCGCCACCCCTGAAAGGAGAATGGCGACGCTTGCGAAAGTGAGCGGATCGGTGCTCCCCACGCCATAAATCAAGGTAGTGATGAGCCGCGTCAATCCAAACGCGGCGGCTAGCCCAATCGCTATGCCGATCAGCGTAATCCTCAATCCTTGTCCCAGTACCATGCGGAGCACGTCGCTGCGGGATGCGCCGAGCGCCACGCGCACGCCAATTTCGTGGGTGCGCTGGCCGGTCAAATAGGAAATCACGCCGTAGACGCCGACGGCGGAGAGAACGAGCGCGAGCGAGGAAAAGGCGCTGAGCAAAAACATCGTCAGCCGCTGTGTGGAAATCGAGCGCGCCACAATTTCTTCCATCGGTCGGACATCGTAGACCACGGCGGTGCTCTCCACTTTTTCGGCGGCTTGCCGCACAGTGTTTGTGATGTCGGGCGTGCCGGGCGCGGTGCGAACCACGTAGCCGCCACCGTTGGCGAGCAACGGCCAAAATTGATTGGGCACCTGCCAAATCGGCAAATAGATTTGCGCCTGCAAATTTGGATTGGCCTTCGAGCCCAGTCCCCAGTGTTCCACGTGGCCGACAACGCCGACGATTTCCGGCTGCGTTTCAAACAAGCCCAGATTGAGGTGTTTTCCGATGGGATCCTGATTTGGAAAAAATTTGCGTGAAAGCGTTGCATCGATCAAGACCACCGCCGGGCCGTGCTCGTCGTCGCGTTGGCTCAGGGCGCGGCCGCGCTCGACGGGAATCTTCATGGCGTCGTGATAGCCGGGATTTACGAGATAAAAGAGCGCGAACGGCATTTCGTTGTCGGTTGCGGGTTTGGGCTGGCCTTCGAGCCAGAACGGAATCTCGGAGTCGCCGCTCATCGGCAAGGCGCCGCCGATCAGCGAAACGCTTTCCACGCCGCGAATGTCCGAGATGTGCCGCAGGTTTTCGCGGAATTTTGCTCGCAGGGTGTCCGCAGTTGGCGCGGAATTGGAAGCCGAAGAAATGCTGAACGTGAGCACGTTTTTCGGGTCGAAACCGGGATTGACGTTGCCGAGAGCGGAAAGCGTGCGGATCATCAATCCAGCGCCGATCAAAAGAACCACGGCCATGGCCATTTCCACCACGATAAAGACGTTTTGCGTGCGATGACGCGCGCCGCTGCCGCCGCGGCCGCCTTCCTTCAAAGTCTCGTGGGTATCGGGACGCATCATTTTCAGCGCGGGAATCAAGCCGAAAACGACGCCGGTTAGAACGGAAATCGCGAGCGTATAAAACAGAACGTGGGAATCGAGGGCGATTTCTTCCGAGCGCGGCATGCTGCCACCCAAGGTTGCCGTCAAAACGCCTACGCCGATTTTTGCCAAGAGCAAGCCAATACAACCACCGGCGATTCCCAGCAAAACACTTTCGGTGAGCAGCTGGCGAATTACTCGCGCGGGGCTGGCACCCAGCGCAGCGCGAATCGCAAATTCGCGCGCTCGGCCGGTGGAACGGGCAAGAAGAAGATTCGCAACATTGGCACACGCAATTAACAAGACAAAACTTACCGCGCCCAGCAGTACCAGCAAAATCCCCTTCACGTTGCCGACTACGTCGGTCTTGAGCGGGATCAAGGTGACGCCTTGGCCCTTGTCGGCTTCGGGGTAAGCGGCGGCAAGATTCGCGGCGACGCGATTCATTTCCGCGCGCGCCTGTTCGATTGTGACTCCAGGCTTCAAGAGACCGATGGAGTTCGTGCCCATGCCGATGCGGCGGTCAAGAAAACTGGGATCAGTCCATTGGCCGATAGGGATGTACAGATCGGAGGGACTCAGCCCGGTGACACGGCCCTGGGCTACACCGATGATGATATAGGACTTGCCATTGAGAATGACGTTTTTGCCTAAAACGTCTTGCGACGACGCGAACTTTCGTTTCCAGAGGCCGTCGCTGATCACCGTCACCGGGCCGGCTCCGGCCTTGTCTTCCTCGGGACGAAACGTGCGGCCGAGGATCGGCTGCAGGCCCAGCGTTGGGAAAAATTCCGCGGAAATCATATGAATGTGTACGCGTTGGGGCTCGCCGGCGCCAACCATGTTGTAGTCGTCGGCGCGGAAAGCGCCAAGGGACGCGAAAGAGTGATTCTCTTTCTGCCAGTCCAGAAAGTTGAGATAGGAGATGGAATTCTGTTCAGACGTGGGCGAACTGGCGTAAACGGCAACCAGTTCGTCGGGATTCGCGAACGGCAGCGGATTGAGGAGCACCGCGTTGACGACGGAAAACAAGGCGGTGTTGGCGCCGATGCCCAGGGCAAGAGTCAGAATGGCGATGGCGGTAAAGCCGGGATTCTTGAGTAGAACGCGCAAACCGTAGCGGACGTCTTGCCAGAAACTGATCATGAGCCACCCCTCTCAGGTACACACCCGCGGCTGCAGGGCTTCTGGAGGTAGTAACGAGGCGTGCCCGGGTTTTGTTTCCTGAAAGTGGGGCAGAGTTTTGATCGATGGGCGGCCAACCTCGCTTTTCCCTCCGCTAAATGCGCTGACTCGAAGATGAGAATCAGGTGTACAATGCCCGTATTCCCAGCTCACGGAGGCTAACCGTGATCACATTGGGTAAAGTTGTGCGCATTTGTTTCGGCGGAGTCCTGGCAGTCGCTTTAACCAGCAACATCCACACTTTTGGCCAATCCAAATCAGGTCCAGTGGACCCGGGCGTGCGCGGCGGCCCCGCAGGTGCTGGCGGTCCGCTGAACGGTCTTACCGCGGACGAGACGGCATTCTTCCAGGATGGGCAGGCGAGGTTCGCCGATATCGAGGTCGTGACGGGTGGCGCGAACAATGGCCTCGGTCCGCGATTCAATTCCAACCAATGTCTCTCATGCCACTCGGAGCCGGCTGCGGGTGGAACGAGCCCGGCGCAAAATCCCCAGATTGCGGTTGCGTCATTGAATGGGGCTAAGAACACGGTGCCCTGGTTCGTCACGCCAAAGGGCCCGGTCCGCGAAGCGCGCTTCAAGAAGAGCAACGGAGTCAGCGACGGCTCCGTGCACGATCTTTTCGTGATCACCGGGCGAGCGGACGCCGCCGGTTGCAATATCACTCAACCCGACTTCCTGCCCGCGGGAGATCCTCTTACCGGCCAAGGCGGCAATCCGAACATTATTTTCCGCATCCCAACTCCGACGTTTGGCGCAGGGCTTATTGAAGCGATTCCAGAGTCGGCCATCCTCGCAAACATGCGTGCGAACGCCTCCGAGAAACTCGCCATGGGTATTTCCGGACATGCGAACTCCCACCTGAGCGGAAATGTGAACCGCAATGCCAACGATGGGACCATTACGCGTTTCGGATGGAAGGCGCAGAATAAATCCCTTCTCCTGTTCGCGGGCGAGGCCTACAACGTCGAGATGGGCATTACCAACCAGCTCTTCCCGCAGGAACGCGACGAAACGCCCGGCTGTCTTTTCAACCCGACTCCGGAGGACACCGTTAATTTCTCGCCTTCTGCTGCGGGCGGTCACAGTTCCAACACAGCGGTCCTCTCGGACATCGAAGCCTTCGCCGACTTCATGCGCTTGCTGGCTCCGCCTACTCTCGCTCCCGCCACACCGTCCAGCACGAATGGGCGCGCCATATTTGCAAAAATTGGCTGTGTCCATTGCCATACGCCCTCATTGACCACGGGCCCGAAGATTGCCAGTGGGTCCTCGACCAGCCCCAGCGTGGCGCTTTCCAATCAGACGGCGAATCTTTACTCTGATCTTATCGTTCACCACATGGGCAAAGGCCTGGCCGACGGCATCACCCAGGGTGCCGCTGGCCCCGACGAGTTCCGCACCGCTCCTCTCTGGGGCGCCGGACAACGCGTCTTCTTCCTCCATGATGGACGGACGACCAACCTGCTGGAAGCTATCCGCGATCATCGCAGCGAGGGCAGCGAAGCCAACAGAGTCATCGAACATTTCAACAAGCTGACCAAGCAAGAGCAGCAGGAAGTCCTCGATTTCCTGCGGGCGCTCTAACAAAAAGACGAATAGTGGCCGCAAAATATTGTAGCGATTTGAATTCGCGAGACGTGGATGAGCAAGCAGGCGATTGAACCAGCCTCAAGTGCCAAAGCATGCGCTGGCAAGCTGCGGGTCACCAAAGGGGAGCGACTGGTTGTTCATTGAAAATCGGTGGAGGGCCACCTTGATTGGAGAGGTGGATGACATTCAAGAAGGGCTTGGCCTGGGGATCGTAGGTCACGTTGATGGGGCCGCCCTTACCCGATGGCCCATCCCAGCCATTCCGTCCGCTGGCGCCGTCGTGTCCGCTGTTTCCACTGGGCGTTCCCATACCGCCGGCGCCACCTCGTCCCCCGCGGCCGCCCCGGCCACCCGACCCTCCCGAGCCTCCATCCGCCTTGACCGTTAGGGAACCTCCTTGGGGATCCACCAGATACAACTTCTCCTTGCCTGCCGCAGATACACTCATCTGGAGGAGAGGATGGCTTCCGGACCTGAACGCGACACGGATTTGCACTGGCGGCGCGTCTCCTCCGGCTCCGCCGTCCTGACCATTCGAGCCATCGCTGCCGTTCGAGCCGTCTCCACCTGGGGAAGGATTATTCGGATCCATGGAACCCGTGCTGCCGCTCGTGCCATCCAATCCGTCGCTGCCGTTCATGCCGCTGGTGCCGGCGTTGCCGGAGAAATTCGATGTAAATTTGTAGTTGTAGCGGATGGGAATGTCGAGATCTGTGTGGAGGTCCGGATGGCTGGGGACCGTGACGGTGACGTGCGCCACTTTCCCATCACTGAGTCGAGGATCCTTGGGAAGGGAGACGATGCCTTTCTGGTTCGCGGTCACGACCGTCGGCGTGATCTTGAGCTCCTTCCACATCACCTTTCCCTGGCCTTGCCCTTCCGTCACCAAGACCTTGCCGTCCGGGGCGGTTAGCTGCAACACCAGCGGCGACTTCTCTCCCGGGGCGATTCCCGGGCCTTTCGGGAGGCTGGCTTGGATCGACGAGACCGGAGTTTGGGCCAGGTAAACCTTCCACCCCATCTTGACCTTCATGGCTGTGCAGCCACTTAGAGAAAGCAAAGAGGCTATCCCCAGACAGGCCGCCAAGCGAATGCGCATCAAATGTGGAATGCAGATTTGCTTGCCCTTGTTCATGTAAGAGACTTCACATTCCGCTTCATTGGTCGATGGGCTACTTTCACCGATCCTCCTCGATTGCAGCACTACTCACTCGGACGGATGAAGATGTAAGAGGAGGTACAGTTAGAAATCCGGGGTGTTCTTTGAAAGTACGATCACTATTTCAAATCGGAGTACCTTCTCTTCGTTTCTTCACGTCATACAAATGGAAGCGCAAACCTACGAATTAAGCACCAGCAGTTCCTGGAGGAACGATGAAGAGATCCGCATTGTTTGGCTTGCTACTACTCGCTGCGATGAGCTCGCTCGCTTCGACAGCACCAAATCCCGACGAATATCCCATAAACGTCCATGTCACTTCATCGTACTTTCCCACCCTTGATAATGGCACCGTCCAAGTGCTCAACGTCATTATCGACGGAAAGAAATATGAGCTGAGCGACGGATATAACGGTTCGCTATTGGCGCTCGGCGACTACAAGGCCAAGCTGGTCAAAGATGAGCACAAGACCAGCTACGAATCTTCCCAAGTCTACGAGTTTCTCTTTCCCGACAAAAAAACCAGGAAATTCAGTGTCGTGGGGCAAACCGAGTGACATCATCTGCTGGGGTGAATCCGGGGCACTCTATGCCTCTGCGTCAGTGATGGTGCTCACATGAGGGTGTGACTGGCGTCATAACTGAAACTGGAAACCGTCACCTATGGTAATGGTGAGAGCGACTGCGTGAATTGAAACCATGAAAACCGAGAAAGCGTATCCGACCATTATTCAGGGTGGCATGGGGGCGGGAGTTTCCCATTGGGTGCTGGCGCGAGCAGTGTCACGACTGGGGCAGCTTGGAGTTGTTTCCGGGACGGCGATCGATCAGATTTTTGTGAGGCGGTTGCAAGAGGGTGATCCGGGCGGACATATGCGCCGCAGCCTGGAGCGCTTCCCTTTCCGCAAGATGGCGGAGAGGATTTGGGAAACGTACTACATCCCCGGCGGGAAAGCAGAAGACCAGCCTTACAAAACTCTGCCGAAGCATTCCAAGGACAATTCGCGCGAACTGATTGAGTTGTGCATCGTGGCCAACTTCGTGGAGATCAACCTGGCGCGCGAAGGGCATGACAATCCCGTGGGAATCAACTACCTGGAGAAAATTCAAATTCCACATTTGCCTTCCCTTTACGGAGCGCTGCTCGCAGGTGTGGCGTACGTGCTCATGGGAGCGGGCATCCCGCTGAAAATTCCGGGAGTGTTGGACCGCTTGGCCAATCACGAACCCGCCAGCTACACGCTGCAAGTGACCGGTGCTAAGGAAGGCGACGACACCACGATAAATTTTGTGCCGCGAGATTTTATGGAGGGCGACCTTCCGCCGCTGGTCCGGCCGAAGTTTCTTGCCATCGTGGCATCGAACACGCTGGCGGTGACTTTGCTGAGGAAAGCGACCGGCAGGATCGACGGATTCGTGGTGGAAGGACCTACGGCCGGCGGGCACAATGCGCCGCCGCGGGGAAAGATGCAGCTGAACGACGCGGGCGAACCGATCTACGGAGAGCGCGATGTCGTTGACTTAGACAAAATGCGAGCGCTGGGAGTGCCGTTCTGGCTGGCGGGAGGATACGGCAGCGCTGGGAAGCTTCGTGAAGCCCTGGCGGCGGGTGCGACCGGCGTGCAAGTGGGAACGGCGTTTGCGTTCTGCGCCGAGTCGGGTTTGCGGGACGATTACAAGCAAGCGCTCTTACGGAGGGCGATCAACGGCGAAGCCCAGGTGCTCACCAATCCCTTGGCTTCCCCGACCGGCTACCCGTTCAAAATGGCGCGGCTGGAAAACACACTCTCGGAGCGGGAAGTCTACGAGGCACGGCCGCGCGTCTGCGACCTCGGCTACCTGCGTGAGGCTTACAGAACACCCGCGGGAACGATTGATTATCGCTGCGCGGGAGAGCCGTTGAGCGTGTACTTGTCCAAGGGTGGGAAAACTGAAGACACGGCGGGGCGAGTGTGCCTGTGCAACGCGCTGATAGCGAATATTGGACTGCCTCAAATGCGAGGCGGGAAATACGTGGAAAGAGGAGTGGTCACGTCGGGCGATGACCTGACGGAGATTCCATCGTTTTTACCTGCCGATCGATTCGAATACAGCGCTTCCGATGTGATTGCGAAATTGCTAGCGGCGTGAAGCTGCGCGCCATGCGAAACTCGAAATCGTTTTAGTTCCTTCCTTTCGAATACTCCAGACACCGATTAAGAAGCGGCAGCGCGAAAGCGTTTGGCCTGCGCGAGCCTTCCGTTCTTCGATTTGCTGCCTTTTTGCCATCCGCCCAGATCGAGGGCGACGGACATGCAGGCATCGCGGAGTTCGTCGGCGAGATTGCGGTCAACGAGGGCGCGGGCTACGACCATTCCACCGATGCACAAGGAGGCGATGCTCTGCGCGGTGGCGCGACGAGGGCGGCCGTTCTGGACGAGACTGCGCTCGAGAACGCTGACCATGGAACGGAAGACCGTTTCGAAAGCGCTCCTCGCAGATTTTCCGCTGCGGGCGACATCGGTGGGCAACGCTACCATGGGGCAGGAATCCTCGACATTTTCAAAATGTTGGCGGGAGAGATAGGCGCGGACAACTTGCGGCCCGACGTCGCCGGAAGAGAGGTCCACCTTAACGCCTTCCCAGCAACTTTTCCAATTCGGGTCGGTGAAGAAACAATTCAGGACCTCGGCGTAGAGATCGCTCTTGCTATTGAAATAACTGTAGAAACCGCCGTGGGTGAGGCCGGCGCCACCCATGATCTGATGAATGGAGACACTTTCAAAGCCATGGCGATTGAACAGCTTGCGGGCGCTTTCAATAATGGATTTCTTGACGGCCGGATGATGGGCAGCGGGGTAAGGCATGGTGGCTCCTGGTACGCGAGGTGCCGAAGTATGCCTTAAGGAAGAGTTCCCTTTCCAGAAAAAGATTATCTTGAACATATTTTGGCGAGGTGGTGAGATGCCGAGGGTCGCGCGAAAAACTCTGGAGGAACAATGATGAGCGAAAGAAGAACTCGGATGGCGTTGGTGAATGCACCGACGCGGAGACAGTTGATTACAGGATTGGGTATCGCGTTTGGCAGCGCAGCGCTTGGCACAAAGGGAGCCTGGGCCGGAGCGGAGGAAGAGATTTCACATGCGGCGGAGTCGATTCATCAGGAGCCGGTGTTCAAAGCGAGCCGGAAGCGAGTGTATGAAGCTCTGACAGACACGAAACAATTCGACAAGGTGATCCACCTAAGCGCAGCGATGAAATCCGGGATGCCGCCGGACGGTGCGCCCACGCAAATCGGCCGAGAGGCTGGAAGCGCGTTTGCTCTTTTCGGGGGTTACGTCACGGGACGGCACATCGAGCTTGTGCCAAACGAACGAATTGTCCAGGCATGGCGAGCTGGCAGCTGGGGCCCCGGCGCTTACTCGATTGCGAAGTTTGAGCTTGTGGAACAAGGCGCCGGGACCAAGATCGTGTTTGACCATACGGGTTTCCCCAAGGGCGACGCGGAGCATCTGGCCGCGGGATGGAAAATGAATTATTGGGAGCCGTTGGAAAAATTTCTAATTTAGGGACGGAAAGTGAATTCCAGCTGCGTCGTTGTTTCGGTCGCGGCCGGAGCGTACTTCCAATCCTTCAGCGTTTGCTCGACGGAGTTCACAAAGAGTGGATGACCGCCCATAATTTTGGCGTCCTTGATCTTGCCATCGGGGGTGATCGTCACCTGGACCTTGACAACACCGGACAAGCGAAGGCGCCTTGCCACTTCAGGGTAAGGGGGCTCGGGATTTGAAAGCGCTTTGCGATTATTTTGTGCCGGGAGATTTGCCGCCGTCAGAAACAGGGCTACCGCAACAAACAAGCAGGTCGCTGCTACTTTCAGTTTCGTTTTCACGTTCGAATACCGTCTCTCTCTTTGAAGTGGCGTTCCCTCGAAATGGAAACGCCCTGGAATGCACTCCTCCCTGGGTCGTGTATACGCTTACAATTTAACGCGCATAGCCAGTTTGCGCCGGTCTTGCGGCGTACAGGTGTGCTCGGCGAAAAACTGCCATATAGAACAGGTAAGAGATCCCTCATTTGAGGAAACGTGCATTGGGAACTGTCAGGATGGGCGCAGGAATGGCGGCAGTTTAAAGCCACTTCTATACGGCAGCCCTTAGACGATGCGGCGGGGCAGGAGCGGGTTGAGGTGCATGGTGAGGTCGTAGACGGAAGCGCCGCAGGATTCGGAGACGTCTTCGGGGCGCGAACCGGGCTGCCAATCGAAGAACGTGGCGGTGTCGCCGATCTTGACGCGCTCTTCCCTTCCGATTTCCAGGATGCAATGGCTGGCGGAAACGGACGCGATCACAGGATAGAGATCGCCGTTGATGCGGACCTTTGCGCCTTTCTCATGCGACAGCGCGGCGGAGCGGGGCCAGCCGTCGGCGTGGCCGACGGGCACGGTGGCGACCCAGACGTCCTCCTTGGACATGTAGGCGCGATTGTAGCCAGCGCTGTCACCTTTGCGCAATTTCTTCACATAGATGACGCGGGCTTTCAGGCTGATGGCGGGACGGAGATCCATGATCGTGGTGCGGCGAAATTCGTTTTCGGAGTAGATGCCGTAGATGGCCATTCCCGGACGCACCATGTCGAGGAAGGCCTCCGGATGCTGGAAAAGCGTGAAGCTGGAAGCAGCGTGCTTTTTTCCGAGGGAGATACCGTCTTTCTCGATAGCAGAGCAAGTTTCGTGGAAGCGGCGCAGCTGTTCTTTGTCGAAGTCGGGGTCTTCGGTGAAGGTCATCATCGCGCCTTGAATTTGTGCGGAATTGCGGCTGGCGAGATCGTGGATGAGCGGCGCTGCTTGATGATAGGGCACGCCGACGCGGCCGATGCCGGTATCGATGCAGATGTGGAGCGGGACGGGCTTTTGCGTTTTGGCGGCGATTTTGTCGATTGCGGCGCCGAGCGGCGTGTAGATCATGGGCATGATATTGCGGGCGGCGGCGTCTTCGAGATTTTGTTCGTCAAAGGGGCCGAGGAGGAGGATGGGCTTGCGGATGCCGTCATCACGCAGCGTGATGGCTTCGTGTAGCTTGACGACGGCGAAGCCGAATACTTCTGGCCGCGGTTCGAGGAGTTGGGCCACGTTGGCGACGCCCAGGCCGTAGCCGTTGTTTTTGATTACCGCGAGGATGGGACGAGAGGCAGCACGGCGGGAGATTTCCTGCACGTTGTGCCGAAGATTTTCGCGATGGATTTCCACCCAGGGATCGAAGGAGGAATCCTTTGAGGCGGTGGATTCAGTGATTTGAGCAGAGGTGGGGAGAGATGGAGTTGCGCCAACGAGGACGGGGAGGGCGAGGCCAGCTTCGAGAAAGGATCGCCGCGAGTGCTTCATGGAGGGCTACTTCTTAAACAAGTTTTCGAAAGCCTGGCGGGCGTCGGTGTGGCGCGGGGGTGCAGCTGGAGGCGCGGAACCGGGGGCTGCGGGCTGAGTGTAAGAAGTTGGCGCCGTGTCTTTTTCGATGGTCATTCGGAATTCGTAGAAGGTGCAGGTATTCTTGGCATCTTTGGGGGAGATGCGTTCCTGGACCGGCTGGGTGCATTCGAATTGCGCGCCGGAATCGAAAAAGCGGCACTGTTTGCAGCAGTGCAACTCGGTCTGGCACTTGGGACACGTGCCGTTGGCATCGAAGCCGGGAGTGAGGACAGCGCCACAGCTGGCACAGCGCGCGCGGGTGACGGTGCCGACCATGCGCGGAGTGCGTGGGCCGAACTGATCGGCGCCGCGCGGTCCGCCGGCCGGCGGCTTGCGGTCGTGCGACTTATCTCGTTTCTCTTGCTTCTCCGCGTCGCGGTAACCGCGGTGTCCGTACTTTCGATCCACAAACGCCTCCGTCCGCCAGTCTCGACGGACTGCCACAGCTACAGCTCATGCTTTTGCGCGAACGCGCTTGCCAACTTGGCTTGTATCCAATCGGATTGTTACACTCGGCCGGACGGCGCACTCAATCCCTAGAAGTTGCTTGCAGAATGGCGAACGTCCAACGAGCAGGAGATGGGACCTCTATGTTTGTAGCGCTCTGGGAGTACGAAGTCAAGCCGGGCGGTGAAGAAAGATTCGAGAAAGCCTATGGCCCGGACGGCGACTGGGTGCGGTTGTTCCAGAGCGACGCCCACTATCATGAGACGCGGCTGATGCAGGATTCGTTGCGTCTTGGCGTGTATTTAACGATGGATTTCTGGGAGTCGCGCGAGGCGTATGGGGAATTCATGGCGGGGCACCGTAAGGAGTACGAGGCAATTGATGCCATCTGCGGCGCCATGACACTGCGGGAGCGGCGGGTTGGGTGGTTCCAGCTTGTTGAGCAATGAATTGGTGTCAGCTACTACTCGCGGTCTTTTGCTTGCCAAGCCACATGGCGATGAAGCCGTCGGGGGCGAGATCGGGCTGAAGGAATACTCGGGATGCTCCCTCTGCGCGGAGAAGGGCTTCGGCGGCAAGGTAGCCGCTGCGGACGGCACCTTCCATGGTGGCGGGCCAACCGGTGGCGGTCCAATCGCCGGCAAGGAAAAGGCGAGAGACGGCGGTTTGTTGCTGGGGGCGCCAGCGATCGACCCCGGGCTCGGGGGAAAATGTAGCAGCAGCTTCCTTGATGACGGTGGCTTTCACTAGTTTTGCTTCGCGGGCGGCGGGAAGCGCCTCGCAGACTTCTCCTAGACAAAGGTCGATGATTTCCTGGCGTGATTTCTGCAGGAGATCGTAAGAGGCACTGATGACCAGTTGCAAGTACTGGCCGGGTGCCGAGATCTTCCCTGCTCCGTTCGAATCGGCGTAGAGGGCGGTCTTGTTGAAGACCCACTGGGTGGTGGTGTCGAGGAGAGTGATGAAGGGTTCGCGCATGACGGTGCGGTCGAACCAAAAGTGGACCCCGGTGATGGGGGAGACTTTGATTTTGTCGAGATTAGCGAGAGATGGGTCGCTTTGCTTTACGCTTTCGGGCAGCAGCTCCGCTAGCGCGGTGTGGGGCACAGCGAAAACGTAGGCGTCGGCAGATTCTTCGCGCGCTTCGTCGAAGCGGACTCCGGCGAGTTCCCCACTTTCCATTTTCAGGCCGCGGACCGGGGCGCGCAGAATCACTTCCCCCCCGCGGCGCTCAATCTCGGATTTGCAACCATCGTAGAGATTGGCGAGCGGGACGGCGGGGACTCCCATGCGATAGCCGGTGCTGTTTGAAAGGAAGGCTTTCCAGAAAACGTCGACGCCGAAGCACGCGTCGGTGCGATCGAGTTCTTCGTCCAGAGCGCTGACGAGGACCACGCGCCAGAAGCGTTCGACTGCGCGTTTGGTCTGGCCGCGGCGGCGGAGCCATTCCAACATGGAGATGCCGCCATTTTCCTGGAGATCGGCGGGTTGCCCTTGGGTCCGCAGAATATCGAGCATGGCGCGCGCGATGGAAAGCTTGTCCAGCAAATTCAGTGGCGCAAATTTGGCGAATGACCCGGTCAGATGAAATGGCGCGGGGAGGAAGCCGGCTTGCATTTCTCCCTGGCGGCCTTGCGGATCGAGGAAGAGGAGGCGGTCAAAGAACTTGATTTTGCCGGCGGCGCCAACACGGCGATAGAAATCTTCCAGGTTCGTGCAGCAGCCGAGGGTGACATGCTGGCAATTGTCGACGTGCTCGCCGTCAGGCAACACGTAGGAAGTTGCGCGGCCGCCGAGGAAGGGACGCTGTTCAAACAGGCGTACGCGCCAGCCGGATTCAGCCAGCGCGACGCCGGCTGCCAGCCCCGCCAGCCCGCCGCCGATCACGATCACGCTTTTCAAGGATATTCTCTTCCGTGTGGCGGCCGAAGCGCGCCTTGGCGATAAACATCATTTTTTCTGCTTTGGTAA
>Ga0075030_100003009_pt1 | contig 15361 bp, 12 predicted proteins | sample LitLauG_LLR_2012_FD_71393 | JGI IMG/M metagenome (GOLD analysis project Ga0075030, IMG submission 71393) | Freshwater sediment microbial communities from Pennsylvania, USA - Little Laurel Run_MetaG_LLR_2012 | ecosystem: Environmental > Aquatic > Freshwater > Creek > Sediment | place: USA... | reverse complement strand
GCGACGCGGTCGCCGTTGACGACGTTGAAGACGCCGTCCGGGACGCCGGCGCGGCTCAGCAGCTCGGCGGTCAGCATCGAGGCGGAGGGATCCTTCTCGGAGGGCTTGAGCACGAAGGTGTTGCCGCAGGCCAGGGCGTTGGCGAACATCCACATCGGGACCATGGCCGGAAAGTTGAACGGTGTGATGCCGGCCACCACACCGAGGGGCTGACGGATCGAGTAGACGTCGATGCCGGTCGCCGCCCCTTCGGAGTAGCCGCCCTTCAGCAGATGGGGGATACCGCAGGCGAACTCGATGTTCTCCAGACCGCGGGCCACCTCACCCAGGGCGTCGCTCGGGACCTTGCCGTGCTCGGCGGTGAGTAGGGCGGCGATCTCCTTGCGGTTGGCGTCGACCAGCTCGCGGAGATGGAACATGACCTCGGCCCGGCGCGACAGCGGCGCGGCCCGCCAGGCCGGGAAGGCCCGCCGGGCGGCGGCCACGGCCAGATCCACCTCGACCGCCGTGGCCAGATCGACCTCCGCCTGCTGGCGGCCGGTGGCCGGGTCCCACACGGGGCCGGTGGTGGCGCTCGAGCCGGCCACCACCGCTCCGTCGATCCAGTGCGAGATGCGCTTCACGGATCCTCCGGTTCAGACGAGGTACTGCGACAGGCCGCGCTTGACGAACTGACCGTGGCCCTTGCGCCCCAGGTACTGACCGCCGGCGATGATCACCGACCCCCGGGACAGGACCGTGTCGACCTTGCCGTCGATGACCGTGCCCTCCCAGGCCGAGTGGTCCATGTTCATGTGATGGGCCTCGTTCACCCCGATGCGGGTGGTGCCGCGGGGGTCGTAGACGACGACGTCGGCGTCGGAGCCGGGGGCGATGATGCCCTTTTTGGGGTACATGCCGAACATGCGGGCCGGGGTGGTGCAGCAGGTGTCGACCCAGCGGGTCAGAGCCAGCTCGCCGTTCACGACCCCCTGGTAGATCAGGTCCATGCGGTGCTCGACCCCGCCGATGCCGTTGGGGATCTTGGAGAAGTCACCCAGGCCGAGCTCCTTCTGGTCCTTCATACAGAAGGGACAGTGGTCGGTCGAGACGATGGCCAGCTCGTTGACCCGGAGACCCTTCCACAGGTCGGCCTGGTGGTGGCGGTGATCGTGGCGCGAGCGGATGGGGGGCGAGCAGACCCATTTGGCACCCTCGAAGCCGGGGCGGGCCAGGTGCTCCTCGAGGCTCAGGTAGAGGTACTGGGGGCACGTCTCGGCGAAGACGTTGCGGCCCGCGTGGCGGGCGGCGGCCACGGCGTCGAGGGCTTCGGAGGCCGACATGTGGACGATGTAGAGGGGCACGTTGCCGGCCGCCTCGGCGAGCACGATGGCCCGGTTGGTGGCTTCGCCCTCGAGGATCGACGGCCGGGTCAAGGAGTGGTACTTGGGGTCGGTGTCGCCACGGGCCAGCGCCTGGGCCACCAGCACGTCGATGGCCATGCCGTTCTCGGCGTGCATCATCATCATGGCGCCGTTGGTGCCGGCCTTCTGGAGGGCTTTGAGGATCTGGCCGTCATCGGAGTAGAAGACCCCTGGGTAGGCCATGAACAGCTTGAAGCTGGTGACGCCCTCGTGGTCGACCAGATAGTCCATGGCTTTGAGGCTCTCGTCGTCGACCCCGCCGATGATCTGGTGGAAGCCGTAGTCGACGGCGCAGTTGCCCTCGGCCTTGCGGTGCCATTCGGCCAGCCCTTCATGGACGTTCTCGCCGTAGCGCTGCACGGCCATGTCGACAATTGTCGTGACGCCGCCCCACGCCGCCGCCCGCGAGCCCGTCTCGAAGGTGTCCGAGGCGAAGGTCCCGCCGAAGGGCAGCTCCATGTGGGTGTGCACGTCGATGCCGCCGGGGATCACGTACTTGGCGGTGGCGTCGATGGTCCGCTCGGCGGTGACACCGAGGGCGGCGGCCTGGCCGGGCGCCAGTAGGGCCACGATGGTCTCGCCGTCGATCAGGACGTCGGTCGGGGAGGCCCCCGAGGGACTGACGACGGTGCCGTTGGCGATCAGGGTCTGAGACATCACGCTCGTCCTCCTCAGTGGGCGGTCAGGTCGTCGTAAGCTTCCGGCCGGCGGTCGCGGTAGAACTGCCAGCGGTCCCGCACGACCTGCAACAGGTCGAGGTCGAGATCGCGGATCAGCAGCTCGGGTTGGTGGGCGTCGCCCACCTCACCGACGAACTTGCCCTCCGGATCGACGAAATAGCTGGTGCCGTAGAAGTCGTCGTCACCCAGCGGTTCGATGCCCACCCGATTGATGGCCCCGATGTAGTACTCGTTGGCCACCGCGGCGGCCGGCTGCTCGAGCTGCCACAGATACGACGACAGGCCCCGGCTGGTGGCCGACGGGTTGAACACCAGCTGCGCGCCGTTGAGCCCCAGCGCCCGCCAACCCTCCGGGAAATGGCGGTCGTAGCAGATGTACACGCCGACCTTGCCGACGGCCGTGTCGAACACCGGGTAGCCGCCGTTGCCGGGGCGGAAGTAGAACTTCTCCCAGAACCCCTGGACCTGGGGCAGATGCTGCTTGCGGTACTTGCCGAGGTAGGCGCCGTCGGCGTCGATGACGGCCGCCGTGTTGTAGTACACACCCGGCTGCTCGACCTCGTACATGGGGAGGACCAGGACCAGGCCGAGCTCGCGGGCCACACTCTGGAAGCGCTGGGTAGTCGGCCCGTCGGGGATCGGCTCGGTGTACGCGTAGTAGGTCGGATCCTGGACCTGGCAGAAGTAGGGGCCGTAGAACAGCTCCTGGAAGCACATCACCTGGGCCCCCCGGGCCGCCGCTTCCCGGGCCTGGGCTTCGTGCTTGTCGATCATGGTGGCCTTGTCGCCGGTCCAGTCGGTCTGGAGCAGCGCCGCCCGGATCGTCTGTGCCATCAGTCCTCCCTGCGCTCGGTGAACCCGGATGGCCCGCCCTGGGGTGGGACCTGCCGGTGACGCCCACCGGTGAGCAGGGAGACTAATAGCCTGGCGACCATGAGCACTTCGCCTGCCTACCGGGATGACCGGAGTCACGTGTTCCACTCCTGGTCGGCCCAGGGGGCCCTGGATCCCGTCGTCGTGGCGGGAGGCCAGGGCTCGTGGTTCTGGGACGAGGACGGGAACCGCTACCTGGATTTCTCGTCACAGCTGGTGAACCTCAACATCGGTCACCAGCACCCGAAGCTGGTGGCCGCCATCCAGGCCCAGGCGGCCGAGCTGTGCACGGTGGCCCCGATCCACGCCAACGCCGCGCGCAGCGAGGCGGCCCGTCTGATCGCCGAGCTGGCCCCCGGGGACCTCGACGCCGTCTTCTTCACCAACGGCGGGGCCGAAGCCACCGAGAACGCCCTCCGGATGGCCCGCCTGGCCACCGGCCGGCACAAAGTGCTGGCCACCTACCGCAGCTACCACGGGGCGACTGCGGGGGCCATTGCCCTGACCGGCGATCCGCGCCGGTGGCCGTCGGAGCCGGCCATGCCGGGGGTGGTCCACTTCTGGGGCCCCTACCCGTACCGGACGGCCTTTCATGCCGCCGACGAGGCGGAGGAGTGCGCCCGCGCCCTGGGCCATCTGGCCGACACGATCATGGTCGAGGGGCCGGCCACGGTCGCCGCCGTGCTGCTCGAGACGGTCGTCGGCACCAACGGGATCCTCGTGCCCCCCGAGGGCTACCTGGCCGGCGTGCGGGCCTTGTGCGACGAGCATGGCATCGTGTTCGTGGCCGACGAGGTCATGTCCGGTTTCGGCCGGTGCGGCGAGTGGTTCGCCGTGGACCGCTGGGGGGTCACGCCCGACCTGATCTGCTTCGCCAAGGGCGTCAACTCCGGCTATGTCCCTCTGGGCGGGGTGATCCTCAGCCGGCGCATCGCCGACGTGTTCCGGGACCGACCGTACCCGGGGGGGTTGACCTACTCGGGACATCCGTTGGCCTGCGCCGCCGCCGTGGCCTCGATCGGGATCTTCAAGGAGGAGGGGATCATCGAGCATGCCCGCCGGCTCGGCCGTGACGTCATCGGGCCGGAGCTGGCCAAGCTGGCCACCCGCCATCCGAGCGTCGGTGAGGTCCGAGGGCTCGGGGTGTTCTGGGCCGTCGAGCTGGTGCGCGACCGGGCGACGCGCGAGATGCTCGTCCCCTACAACGCGGCCGGCGCCGACGCCGCGCCGATGGCCGCGGTGGTGGCCGCCTGCAAGCAGCGGGGTCTGTGGCCCTTCACCCATTTCAACCGGATCCACGTGGTACCTCCGGTCAACACCCCCGAAGCGGATGTCCGGGCCGGTCTGGCCATTCTCGACGAGGCCCTCGAGGTGGCCGACCGCTACTGCCGGTGAAGACCCTCCGTCGGTCGGTCAGGCCGGCACGGGGGCGGCCAGCAGCTGGACCAGGGCGGCGGCGATCTCCCCCCGGACCGCCCCGCCGGAGGGGAGCACGTCGACCGCCACCAGCGACGTGTGGATCTGACCGCGACCGTCGATCGGGTGGACGGGGACACCGGCGGCGGCCAGGGCGGCCGCGTAGGCCAGGCCCTCGTCCCGCAGCGGATCGAACTCGCTGGTCACCACCACCGCCGGCGGCAGGCCGGCCAGGCTGGCGGCCCGGAGGGGTGCCGCCCGGGGATCGGTCCGGTCGATCGGGTCGGCGTAGCAGGCCCAGAACCAATCCATCATGGCCGTGGTGAGCACGTAGCCGTCGCCGTGCTCGGCGTAGGACGGGCGGGACAGGTCGCTGTCGGTCACCGGGTTGACCAGCAGCTGGGCCGCGATGGGCGGTCCGCCGGCATCCCTGGCCACCTGGGTGACCACGGCGGCCAGGTTGGCGCCGGCGCTCCAGCCGGCCACGACGAGCTGATCGGCCCGGGCTCCGAGCTCGGCGGCGTGGTCGGCGATCCACCGGGTGGCCGCCACGGCGTCGTCGGCCGCGGACGGGAAGCGGGCCTCGGGAGCGTGGCGGTAGTCAACGGTGATCACGACCGCCCCGCAGCGCACGCACAGGTCGCGGCAGAACGGCTCGTCGGAGTCGACGCCGCCGAGCACCCAGCCGCCGCCGTGGAAGTAGACGATGACCGGGTGGGGTCCCGGGCTGGCCGGTCGCAACAGCCGGTAGGCCAGCTCCCCGCCGGCGCCGGGCAGGGTGCCGTCGACGATCTCGCCGACCTCCGGGCCGGGCGGTCGCTGGGCGGCCAGGGCCGTGGAGAAGGCCCGGGCCTCGGCCGGCGGGAGGGTCTCCAGGCTGGGCAGCTCGAGGCCGGCGAGGAGCTCGAGCATGATCATGACGTCGGGCTGGAGGCGGCGGACGACCCCGTCGTGGCAGCGGACCCGGCCGTCGCCCTCGCGACGGAAGCCCAGGTAGTCGGCCGCCACCACCTCGTCGCAGACCCGCCGGTAGCGGTCCACGCCCCCCACGTAGGGGAGGAAGACGCGGGGCTTGCCGGGCACGTTGGCGCCCATGTACCAGGAGTTCGCCAGTTTGACCAGGGTGAGGTCGGCAAAGTCGTTGCCGTGGCGGACCCAGCCGTCAGCCGCCGGTCCGGTCGGTTCGATGGTGTCGAGCCGGTCGTCGCGCAGTGCGGCGAGGCAGTCGGTGATCCACTCCACATGCTGTTCGATGGACACGGCCATGTTGGACAGCACTGACGGGCTTCCCGGCCCGGTGACCATGAACAGGTTGGGAAACCCGGGGGCCATCAAGCCGAGGTAGGTCCGCGGGCCATCGGCCCATGCCTGCCGGAGGGTCAGTCCGTCACGCCCGGTGATGTCGACACTGACGAGGGCCCCGGTCATGGCGTCGAAGCCGGTGGCGAACACGAGGGCGTCGAACTCGAGTGACTCGTCGACCAGGTCGACTCCCGTCGGGGTGACGGTGGCGATGGGGTGGGTTCGCAGATCGACCAGTCGCACGTTGGGCCGGTTGAAGGTTTCGTAGTAGCCGGTGTCGACGCACAGCCGCTTGGTCCCGATGGGGTAGTCCCGGGGGCAGAGCAGTTCGGCCGTCTCCGGGTCGCGCACGACGGCCCGGATCTTGCCGCGGACGAACTCGGCCAACAGTTCGTTGGCCACCGGGTTGGCCAGGTGGTCGTTGTAGCTGCCCAGGAACTCGAGGATCCCGCCGCGCTCCCAGGTCTCCTCGTAGCGGGCCAGGCGTTACTCCTCGCTGACGGCCAGGGCGCTCAGCACGGCTGGCTCGTTCGGCACGCCGCCCGGCGACCACCGGGCGGCCCGCCGGTAGCTCGGCCGATCCCCCTCGAGGGCGGCCAGCTTGTCGGCCGGCACCGGACCGTTGTGGGCCGGGATCGAGAAGTTGGGCGTCCGTTGGAACACCGTGAGGGTGGCGGCCTCGGCGGCCATGAGCGGGATCGACTGGATGGCCGAGGACCCGGTCCCGATGACCGCCACCCGCTGACCGGTGAAGTCAACCCCCGCGTGCGGCCAACGGCTGGTGAAATACACCGGGCCGGCGAACCGGTCGGCGCCGTCGATGTCGACCTCCTTGGGCATCGACAGACAGCCGGTGGCCATGACGTAGTAGCGGCAGGTCAGCGTCCGGCCGCCGGAGGTCCGCAGCTGCCACCGCGACGAGCCGCCCTCCCATTCCGCTGATACCACCCGGGAGCGGAACTCGATGTCGCGGCGGAGGTCGTGGCGGTCGGCCACGTGCTGGAGGTAGCGCAGGATCTCCGGCTGCGACGCGTACTTCTCCGTCCACCGCCACTCGGCATCGAGGTCCGGGTCAAAGCTGTAGGAATAGTCGACGCTCTGGATGTCGCAGCGGGCGCCCGGGTAGCGGTTCCAGTACCACGTGCCGCCGACGTCGTCGGCCGCTTCGACGACCCGGGCGCTGAACCCCAGAGCGCGCAGGCGGTACAGGAGGTACAGCCCGGCCATGCCGGCCCCCGCCACCACGACATCGAACTCCTCCGGCCCCCCGCCGACCTCCGGCCCACTGTGTGATGACACGGTCCTCCCCCGGCCCAGCGACGTGCGCCCACGTCCCCCTGCCGGTCCATCCTCGCAGAAACGTCTACGACCCGGCGCCGGGCGGGTAGGCGGCGAGCGCGGGCGGGTAGGCGGTGCCGCGCCGCCGGCACGCAGACCGAAGGCAAACATCGAGAAGACCTGAAATCATATCAATTATACCGCGCTGGTGTGGCTGCTGATCTCGTGCGCCGACCAGCAGGGGGTGGACTCCTCCGAGGGCCAGGTCGGGCCTGATCCATTGTCCGAGCCCTGGTCGGGCTCGATCGCGTCAGGCAGACTCCTGGACATGGCCACGGCCGCGCAGCTGTTGGGCCCGTTCTTCGGGGCCGTCCTGGGTACGCCGCTACCCCTGCGCGTCGCCCTGTGGGACGGCAGCGTGCTCGGCGAGCCGGACGCGCCGGCCACCGCCGTGTTCCACTCCCCGCAGGCCCTGCGCCGGATCCTCTATGCCCCCGGCGAGATGGGCTTCGCCCGGGCCTACGTGCTCGGCGACGTCGACATCGACGGCGACCTCCATGCCGCCCTGCGGATCCTGCAGACCGGTTCCCCCGATCTGGCCGTCGGCTGGCGGGCGTGGGGTCGGGCGGCGGCGGCTGCCGTGTCGCTCGGGGTGATCGGACGGCCGTTGCCGTCCCCGCCCGAGGAAGCCGACCTGCGCGGCCCGCTGCATTCCCTCGGACGCGACCGGGCCGCGGTGTCGCACCACTACGACCTGTCAAACGAGTTCTACGAGCTGGTCCTCGGGCCGTCCATGGCCTACTCGTGCGCCCGCTTCACCGATGCCGACCGGTCCCTGGAGGACGCCCAGGCCGCCAAGCACACGCTGGTGGCCAACAAGCTCGGCTTGGCGCCCGGCATGCGTCTGCTCGACGTGGGTTGCGGCTGGGGGGCGATGCTGATCCATGCGGCGACCCGGTTCGGCGTGGACGCCGTTGGCGTGACCATCTCCCGCCAGCAGTTCGACTATGCCGTCCAGCGGGTCTCCGCCGCCGGCCTCGACGGTCAGGTCGAGGTCCGCCTGCAGGACTACCGCAGCCTGGCCGGCGAACGTTTCGACGCGATCTCCTCCATCGGGATGGCCGAGCACGTTGGCCGCCGGCAGCTAGGCGGCTATCTCGGGGTGCTGGCCAGCCTGCTCACGCCGACCGGTCGCCTGCTCAACCATGCCATCTCGACACCCGAGGGGGCCGCCTACGGCCGGCGCACCTTCATCGCCCGCTACGTCTTTCCCGACGGTGAACTGCCCGACGTGGCCGACGTCGTGCGCGGCATGCAGGCCCACGGTCTCGACGTGCGCGACGTCGAGGCCCTGCGGGAGCACTACGGCCTCACCCTGCGGCGCTGGTCGGAGAACCTCGAGCGCCGCTGGGACGACGCCTGCGGGCTGGTGGGCGTGCGGCGCGCCCGGGTTTGGCGCCTCTACCTGGCCGGCGCGGCCGTCAGTTTCGACATCGCCGACATCGGCGTCCACCAGGTCCTGGGGGTGAAGCTGACGGGCGACGGCGACAGTGGCATGGCCCTCACCCGGGCATCGTTCGACCGGGCCGATGCCACCGTCCTCTGATGGGGATCGACCACCTGGACCCGGGTCCCGGCGAGCGGTGCCGTCCGGTCGGAGGGGTGGTCCGCCCGGTCGTCCGGTCGGCCCGATCAGCCGGGGGTGAGAGGCGGGGGAGCCGGCGAGTTGGTGCCCGGCCCGGTGCCGGTCCGCAGGGCCCGCCGGACAGCCGCGAAGTACCACACGGAAACCACGAAGCCGATGCCGAAGGGTGCCGCGGCAGCCTGTGCCGTGACCCAGGTGGTGCGACGGTAGCCGCTCCGTCGCCAGGCCTGCTCGCCCCGCAGGGAAGCGTCGGTGGCGCCCCACAGGGGCAGGGCGACGAGGGTGAGGATGCCGAGCGTCCACACCACCGCGGCGTTCTGAACGCTCAACAGCTTGAGGGCCGAGCCGAGCAGGATCAAGATCAGTGCCGGGCGGATCAGGGCGTCGGGGGCCCGGGAGGAGACGCGGGCGCCGAGGTACACGCCGGGGAGGGCGCCGAGCAGCAGGGCGCCGGTCAGGCCGAGGTCGATCTGCCCGAACAACGCGTGCGACAGCGTGGCCGACGCCACCAACGGGATGGCCTGGACCAGGTCGGTGCCGACCAACTCCCGCGCCGTCAGGCGGGGGTAGAGCAACAGAAGCATGACGATCATCAGCGACCCGGACCCCACCGAGGTCATCCCCACGATGAACCCGCCGGCCACCCCGATCAGCGCCGTGGCCACCCGTTTGGTCGACGGGAGCGGCGGGCCGTGCGGGGTGGACGCGGTGGGGCCGGGCGAACGCGCCGAACGGGCTGACAGCACGATCTTGGCCACCATCGAGACCGCCGCGACGAGCAGCGCCCAGCCGAGCAGGGTCTTGATGTGGTTCTGCACCGCGGCACCCGAGCCGAGGCGCTTCAGCACGAACACCCCGGCGAAGGCGGCGGGCACCGACCCGGCGCACAGCCACCCGACCAACGGCCAGCGGATGGTCCCCTGGCGGAAGTGCACGGCCCCGCCGACCGGCTTCATCACCAGCGACGTCAGCAGATCGCTCGACACGGCCGTGCCCGGGTTGACACCGAAGAACAGGATCAACATTGGCGTCATGAGGGCGCCGCCCCCCATGCCGGTCAGACCGACGGTGAAGCCGACCACGGCGCCGGACGCCACCTTCCAGATGTCCAGCGTCACCCCCGACCTCCTGGTCGGCACGCACCCTACTGGTGAGCTGACCGATCAAGACGGTGGAGATTGGTCCCACCGCCACCGGGAGGGCCCGGGCCAGCGCCGGGCACCCGGGAGAGGAGGACCGCTCCGGCCTACATTGGCGCGGTGGGCCACCCCGACGACGAGTTCCACCCGCCGACCAGTGACGATCCTTTCTGGACGGAGACCTGTTGGTTCACGTTCGCCGTGCCGGAGGAGCGCCTGTCCGCCCAGCTCTACCCCTTCTTCCGTCCCAACCAGGGTGTCTGCGCCGCCGCCGCCTACGCCTGGGACGAAGGGGGCGACCAGCCGTGGAACGCCCGCTACGCCAAGAACTTCTGGCACCTGCCCATCCCGGCGGGCCCGCTGTCGGACATCCAGCTGGACAACGGCATCCGCTACCGGTGTCTGGCGCCCCAGTCGGTCTACGAGATCGGCTACCTGGATCCCGATGCGGGAGCCTTCGAGGTCGAGCTGACCTTCCGGGGCCTATGGCCGCCGAACCGGCTCGGTGAGTCCCACCTCGACCAGCCGGGCCGCTACACCGGCCGCATCCGCCTCGACGGCCGGACCCTCGACGTCGACAGCTTCGGGATGCGCGACCGCTCGTGGGGGCCCCGCTCGCAGTTCGGCGCCGACCTCCACAGCTCGGGGGCCAAACAGGGCGGCTACAGCTACGCCACGGCCTCGGCCGAGGACGGCTTCCATGCCATCACCATGGACTTCGGGGGTGGCTGCGTGGCCATCCACGGCTACGTCGTGCGCCAGGGGGCCTACGCCCGGGTGGCCTCCGGCCGGCGCGAGGTGCTCGAACGGCGCGGCGGGGCGCCGTCCCGGGTGGGCCTCGAGCTCACCGACGAGCGGGGCCGAACCCTGTCGGCCGAGGGCCGCACCGTGAACCGATTCGGTGTGCACCTCAACCCCAACCTGTTCACCTGGAACTGCCTGACCCACTGGACCTGGGATGGGGGGGCGGGGTGGGGCGAGGACCACGACAACTGGTCGGCCGCCGGCGCCCGCCGGTTCTTCGCCGACCCGGCCAACCGGTCGTCGTGACCGATCTGGGGGCCCTCGGCGCCTGGCTGGCGCCCCGGTTGGCGGCGGTCGGTGAGGTCGGCATCGACGACGTGCGGGCCCCGGCCAGCATCGGTTACTCGGCCGAGACCGTTCTCTTCCGGGCCGTCTACCACACGGCCGGCGGTCCGGCGGCACGGCGCCTGGTGCTCCGGGCCGAGACGCCCGACCCTCCGGTGTACCCGGCCCAGGTGCCCGGACCGGCCGTGGAGATCGACATCCAACGCAAGGTGATGGAAGCCCTGGCCCCCACGCCCGTTCCGGTGGCGCCGCTTCTCGGCTGGGAAGCCGATCCGGCGGTCATCGGGACACCCTTCTTCGTGATGGACTTCATCGACGGCGACGTGCCGAGTCTCGACCCGCCCTACACCACGTCGGGATTCTTCGCCGAGGCGGCACCGCTCGACCGGAACGAGATGATCGCCGACGGCCTGCGGGTCCTGGCCGCCGTCCACCGCGTCAACTGGCGGTCCGCCGGTCTCGGCTGGCTACTGGCCCCGTCCACCGCGCCGACCCTGGCCCACCAGCTCGAGCTGTGGCAGGCCTATGCCGCCGCCGAGCTGGGCGAGCGTCGGCACCCGGCGCTCGAACAGGCGGCCGACCTGCTCCACCGCCACCTGCCGACCGGCTCGCCGCCGGCGCTGTGCTGGGGCGACCCCCGTCCGGGGAACATGATCTGGCGGCACAACCGGTGCGTGTGCGTGACCGACTTCGAGGCCGCGGCCATCGCCCCGCCCGAGGCGGACCTGGGGTGGTGGTTGATGTTCGACCGATCGTGCCACGAGGTGATCGGGGCGCCCCGCCTCGATGGCGAGCCGTCCCGCCAGGAGCAGCGGGAGCTCTACAGCGCAGCGATCGGTGGCGACGTCGGCCCGACCCGCCTCCACGAGGTGTTCGCGGCCTACCGCTACGCCGCCATCGTGGTGCGGGTGATGAACCGTGCCGTGGCCCGCGGCCAGGTCCCAGCTGACCACACCGTGTGGCTCGACAACCCGGCCGCCGTGGGCCTCCGCCAGCTGCTCGAGACCTGAGCGCGGACCGGCCGGACGTCCGGGGGCGCGGCCGCGGGCTCCCTCAGGCGTAGGTGCGGACCAGGTTGAGGACGGCCGGCCCGTCCGGGCCGGACGTCACCAGCGACGTGGCCGCCCCGTCCACCCGTCGGGCGGCCACCGCGCACAGTTCGGCGGCCGGTCCGCTCACCGAGCTCAGCGCCCCCTCGGCCACGAAGTCCCACCGCTCGCCGGACGGTGAGGTGAGATGGAAGTCGACCGGGCCGGCCAGGGACCGCCCGGCGGAGGCGAAGGCGTACGGCAACGTTCGCCAGGCCAGTCGGGCGATCGGTCCGAGACGGTCCGAGGGTGGCAGCTCGAGACCCAGCGCCCCGGCCACGTCACCGGCGTGGATCCAGGTCTCGGCCAGCCTGGTGGTGGCGAGGGTGCGGGCCGACAGCTCACCGGCCACCCACGGCAGACGGGTCGACGGGGCCAGCGAGGCGAGGGCGTCGACGAGCCCGGTGGCCCCGACGGCCCAGCGGGCCCGGACCTCGGCCGGCGGCCGCCCCCGCTCGGCTGCCACCATCCGGGCGGCTCCGTCGTCGACCGACACGGCCGGTCCGAGCCCGGCCTGGAGCCGGGCGGTCACCTCGGCGAAGCGTCCGGCCGTGCTGGCGATCGCCATCTCGTTGGTCTGAGCCAGATGCAGGACCACGTCAGCGACGTCCCAGCCGGGACAGCGGGTGGGGGCCGCCCACCTCCCGTCGGGCAGCTCCTCCAGCAGGTTGGCCAGTTCCCCCTGCTGGTCGGCCAGGGCGGCGACGAGGCTGTCCACCTCCCCCAAGCTAGGACCCCGTGGCCGTCAGCAGCGACCCCGGAGGGTGGCCACCCCGGGGCCCTCGCAGTCGGCCAGGGCACCGGCCCGGCCGACCATGGCCATGATCAGCGACATGCACGGGCCGCGCACTTCCTCGCCCGCTCCGGTCGACCAGTCGACGTCGGTGGCCACCAACCGCAGCCCCACCAGCCGCTTCTTGGCCCGCAGGGGGGCGCCGGTCGACTTGTACAGCTCGGCCAGCGTGGTCAGGTGCTCGGCCGGGTGGCTGCCCTCGGCGTCGAGGGCGCGGCGGATGTCCTCCCCATGGACCATCACCTCGCCCAGGGCCACGTAGGCCGGTCCGGGCGGCTTGCGGTTGCTGTCGATGATGGCGTCGAACCGGGTCTTCACGTCGGCCGGGGAGCCGCCGGCGTAGTGGCGCAGATCGCCGTCGACGAAGCGGTCGAAGCTGAAGCCGCTGCGCAGGAAGCCGGCGAAGAAGTGGGGGGCGGTGATGTTGCCGGCCGCGGTGAGATGGGCCACCAGCTCCTGGACGTTCCACTTGTCGCACCACGTAGGGGCGGCCCACTTTTCGGGCGGCACCGTGTCGAGAAACTCGGCCAGCGATCGTCGTTCGGCATGCACCATCGGCATCAGGTCCGCCATGGAGTCCTCCTCATCGTCGCCGGCCACGCGGCCGGCATCTACTTCGGTCAGGAGCAAATTAGTTGATCAACGAAACAGGTCGCCACCCGATGGCTACCATCGGTGGGCCATGGCCGACGTGGGGCAGCTGCTCGGGGCGCTCAATTCGCCGGTCCGGCGGAGGATCCTCGGTCTCATCTGGGATCGGGAGCGCGCCGCCAGCGAGATCGCGGCCGCCTGCGAGGTCAGCGCCCCCACCGTGTCCCAGCACCTGTCGGTGCTGCGCCAGGCCGGGCTGGTGACCATGACGGCCCAGGGGAACTTCCGCCTGTACCGGGCCGAGCAGGCGGCGTTACGCAGCCTCCGCCGGGCGCTGGCCGACGACGCCGGCCGTTGGACGGCCGCCGATGACATCCCGGAGCGGGAGCTGGCCCGGGCCGGCACCACGCCCACCGTGGTGGCCGAGGTGGAGGTGGTCACCGATCAGGCGACGACCTTCACCGCCTTCACGGACCCCGCGGTGTACTCGCGTTGGATGGGTGTCCCCGTGCGCATCGACGACAACCGGTTCAGCTGCACCCTCGAATGGGGCACCCGGGTCGAAGGCGTCTATGAGCATGTCGTGGCCCCCCACCTGATCGCCCTGCGATGGAACTTCGACGACGCCAACGTGCCGATCCCCGGGGAGGACCTGCCGGGCTACCTCCGATTCGCGGCCATCGCCGGCGGCTGCCACGTCGAGGTCCACCAACTGGTCGACCGGCCCGAGCACGCCCCGTTCATGGAGGCGGCCTGGACGATGGTCCTCGGTCGCCTGAAGGTCGGCGTGGTGGCCGCCACCGACCCCTCGGCGCCGCCGGCCCGGCGCCTGCCGCGACCCAAGCGACGACGCGGCGCATGACCGGCCGGCCCGGCGCCTGCCGGGACCCAAGCGACGACGCGGCGCATGACCGGCCGGCCCGGCCGGTGGGCCGGGTTCCCGGGCGCGACCAGCGGGGCCGGTTTCTTACGTTTCGCGAACGCGCCAGCGGCTCCGCCGAGGGCGGCGTTACCATGGTGGGCGTGCCGGCCATCGAACTGGGGACGGCCATCGAACTGGGGACGGCCATCGAACTGGGGACGGTGCACGGTTCCCAGCTGAGCGATGAGCAGCTCGGCGAGCTGGCCATGGCCGCCGATCCGGACGTGGTCGTCGACGGAGCGGCGCCGAACCTGTGGGACCTGGTGGCGGTCGATGCTGTGGGATCCCTCCCCCGGTGGTACATGCCCCCCGTGAGCGGGGCAGGACGGGTCCACCCGCGGTGGCGTCGGCGGGTGGCCTGGTTGATCATCGCCGCCTTCGTCGCCGTCGACGCCTACGGCCTGTGCTCGACCTACGGGTCGCTGGTCATCGCCTGAGGATCCCCGGTGGGGCGGCGTCCGCGCCGGCCGGCAGACCGGACAGGCCAGCTTCACCGGTTGTTCAACCTCCGGCCATCAGGCCGACGGGTGCTCGGCGCGACCAGGTAGCGCCGGCGGCGGGGCGATACTGGACGGGGCGGGCGATGCGGGCGTAACGGTTCCGACGAGAAGGGGACGATACCCACATGACGATCCAACAGCTGCCGGCCCGCCGGCGGGCCACGGCGCCCGCCCGGACGGGCGTCGTCCTGGCCCGCCGACCCATGGGGACCCAGGAATGACGGCGGGCGTGTCCCCGCCGTCCGATCCGGCCCGCCCCGACCCCCAGCCTCGGCGGGCCGCTTCGCGAGCGGACGAGCTCGCCGGATCCGTGCAGGTCGACGTCGGCCCCGTCCGGGTGGCCGTGTATCTCGGGCCCGAGGACATCGCCGCCGCCCTGCGACGTGATGTCGGTGTCGGCCTCACCGCATCGCCGAAGGAGCTCCCGCCGAAATGGCTCTACGACGAACGGGGCTGTGCCCTGTTCGAGCAGATCACCCACCTGCCCGAGTACTACCCGACACGGCGGGAGCGGGCCATCCTGACCGCCTCGGCGTCGGTTATCGCTGCGGCCTCCGGTGCCGACACCCTGGTCGAGCTGGGCTCGGGAACGTCCGACAAGACCGGCGTTCTGCTCGACGCCCTCTCGGCGGCCGGCACCCT
>Ga0075030_100003008_pt1 | contig 15363 bp, 8 predicted proteins | sample LitLauG_LLR_2012_FD_71393 | JGI IMG/M metagenome (GOLD analysis project Ga0075030, IMG submission 71393) | Freshwater sediment microbial communities from Pennsylvania, USA - Little Laurel Run_MetaG_LLR_2012 | ecosystem: Environmental > Aquatic > Freshwater > Creek > Sediment | place: USA... | reverse complement strand
GCCTCCTCGTAGGCCAGATCGAGGTACAGCAACATGAAGACTCCTGTCTCGGCATCAATCCCCAACAGGGCAACCAATCCCACCCAAGTGGCGACGCTCATGTTGTATCCGGCCGCATACAGAAACCAGATCGCCCCTACAGCAGAAAAAGGCACTGCCAGCAAGACGATACTTGCTTTCGCCATTGACCCTGTGTTGACGTACAGAAGAAGGCAGATCAACAAGAGCGTGATCGGCACAACCAACTTGAGCCGCTCTTTGACCCGCTCGATGGCTTCGTACTGCCCACTCCAGGCGATGGAGTAGCCAGCGGGCAGTTTCAGGTGGTCGCGCAGCAGTTGATTCGCTTCGCTGACGTAGCTGGCGGTATCCCTGCCGGCGACGTCTACGTAAACGTATCCCGTGAGCAGACCATTTTCATTTCGGATCATGGCCGGCCCGGTGGCGATGGCGATTTGCGCCAGATCGCTCAAAGGCAATTGACGCTGACCGCCTGCCGGGACCGGAATCCGGCCGAGCGCCCCAAGGTCGCTGCGAAAATCCCGCAGGTACCGGACGTTTACGCGATACCGCTCCCGCCCAAGCACGACTGTGCTGACGTTGTCGCCTCCAATCGCATTCTCGACCACTCTTTGCGCATCTTCGACGCTGACGCCATAGCGTGCCAGTTGTTCGCGGTCCCATTGCAGATCGAGAAAGTAGCCATCGGCCGTGCGCTCGGCCAGCACCGTGCGGGTTCCTTTTACGGGTTTCAGCAACGATTCGATCTCGGAGCCGATCTGCTGAATGTGCTGCAGATCCGCGCCTGAGATCTTCAACCCCACCGGAGTCCGAATGCCGGTGGTCAGCATATCGATCCGCCCTCTGATGGGCATGGTCCACGCGCTGTTGACACCGGGAATCTTCAGCGCGCGATTCATCTGGCCGACCAGCTCCTCCGTCGAGATCGTATCGGAGGTGACGTGACGGAAAACCTGCTTCGCCCATTCCGGCGCCCATGCGGAATACCAGGTATCGATATGCGGCCACGCGGCCCGCGGCTTCAGAATCACTACGGTCTCCAGCATCGAAAGAGGAGCCGGATCGGTGGCGGTTTCCGCGCGTCCTGCCTTGCCAAGCACGCGATCCACTTCCGGGAATTGACGGATAATCCGGTCGCTGACTTGAAGTAACTGCTGTGCCTGGCTGATGGAAATGCCCGGCAGGGTGGTGGGCATGTACAAAATCGCGCCTTCGTCGAGCGGCGGCATGGACTCCGACCCCAAGTGCCGGAAAACCGGTATGGTTACGATAATCATTGCCAGCACGGCGCCAACGACGAGCCACTTCCACTGCAGCGTCCACCGCACTACGGGCTCATAGATGCGCATCAGTCGCCGGCTGACGGGATGGCGGTCTTCGGACCTCACTTCGCCGACCAGCAAGGCATTCGTAATCCGGCATAGCCATTCCGGCCGGAAGTGGAAACGTTCGACATGGGTCAGGAGCAGGCGCAATGCGGGATCTAGCGTGATCGCCAACAACGCGGCTGCCAGCATCGTCAGCGTCTTGGCATAAGCCAACGGACTGAACATCCGGCCTTCCTCGGCCTGGAGCGTCAGCACCGGTAGAAAGGAGACGCCGATCACCAGCAGCGCAAAGAAAGTCGGTCCAGCTACTTCCTTAATCGCAGCGAGCACGATTTCGCGGCAGTCGCGCGTGCGGCCGGTTTTTGCCCACAACTCGAGTTTCTTATGAGTTTGTTCGACCACAACGATGGATGCGTCAACCAGTTCGCTGAATGCCAGTGCCACTCCGGCCAGCGACATGATATTGACGCTGATGCCCAACATGTGAAACGGAATGAACGCGAGCAACACCGCGACCGGCATGGTGACAATGGGGATTACGGCGCTCGGAAAGTGCCACAGAAAGACCAGGATGATGAGCACTACTGTGATTACGATCTCAATGATCGTCTCTTTCACAGTGCCAATCGTGTTATGGATGAGTTCGGACCGGTCATAGACCGGGATGAGTTTCACTCCTTCCGGAAACCCGGGCTCTATCTCTTTGATCTTTGCCTTCACGCGGTTGATTACATCGAGTGCGTTCTCGCCGTTGCGCATGACCACGACACCGGAGACGACCTCGCCGGCACCGTCCAGATCGGCAAGGCCGCGCCGCAGATCGGGGCCCATCACCACCTGGCCGATATCTTTTATTCGGATCTGCGAACCGCTATCGCTGACGCTCAGCGGGATGTTTTCAAAATCCTCGAGCGAGCGTGCGTACCCGCGGCCGCGAACCATGTACTCCGTGCCCCCAAATTCAAGCAATCGGCCGCTGGATTCATTGTTACCGCTGCGAACCGCCTCGACCACACGGGTAATCGGGATGCCATATGCGCGCAGTCGATTCGGGTCGACGTTTACCTGGTATTGGCGCGCATAACCACCGATTGGCGCAACCTCGGCCACCCCCGGCACGGACCGAAGGTAATATCGCAAGTACCAATCCTGATAAGAACGCAGATCGGCGAGGCTGTGCTTGCCCGACTTGTCCACCAGAGCGTACTGAAAGACCCACCCGAGCGCGGTGGCATCGGGGCCCAGTTCGGTCTTCACCCCTTCCGGCAAACGGGGAAGGATGGTGGAGAGATACTCCAAGGTGCGGGAGCGCGCCCAGTACAGGTCGGTCTTGTCCTCAAAAATGACATACACGTAGGAGTAGCCAAAATCGGAGAAGCCCCGGACCGTTTTGACGCGCGGCGCCCCGAGCATGGCGCTCACGATCGGATACGTGACTTGGTCTTCGACGATATCCGGACTCCGATCCCAGTGCGAATAGATGATTACTTGGGTGTCGCTCAGGTCGGGAGTGGCATCGAGAGGCAGTGTGACCATCGCCCACCATCCGGCGATACAGACGCCTGCGGTTATGGCGAGCACCGCCAGTTTGTGGTCTACGGAGAAGTCTATGATCCTATTAATTATCGCCATGTGGGTGGTACATGCTAGCAGGGCCGGCGGGAACTCCCGCCGTCTTGGCTGCCGCGATAGGCTCGGGCATACCAGCCTGCCGGTCCGCGGTATGCGCCAGTGCACGCCCGGCCGGCGGTGTTCTCAACCGGCTTTCCGAATCCACCAGGAAGGTGGCCGCCGCAACCACATGCTCGCCGGGCTGAACGCCTTGCAGGATCTCGACCCTGTCGCCAAAACGCCATCCGGTTTCGACCTCGCGCGGTTCGAACGTGCCTTCACTGCGCTCGATATAGACGCGCGTCTGCGTTCCGGAATCGACCACTGCGTCCAGCGGTACTGTGACCGCCGGCGGCAGATGGACAGGCAACTCGATGTTTACCAACATTTCGGGTCGCAGGATGAATGTGGGGTTGTCGACTTCCAGACGGAGCTTGACGGTGCCGCCACCCGCTTCGGATTGCGGCAGGCTATCGGTGAGGCGCGCGGGCAACGGCCGCCCTCCGTCTCTTAAGGTGATCTCTGCCATGCCGCCAGGACGCAAGTACTGCGCCTCTTGTTCGTAAACCTCAGCGGCCACCCACACACGGCTGAGATCCGCGATCCGGTAAAACTCCATGTGGTGCTCGAAATGCTGCCCCGCCGAAATATTCCGGGCGATAATAAATCCGTCCGCTGGCGCCACCACATCGATGCTTTCTTGAAGTTGACGGCTGTCGGCCATCCGCTTAATCTGCGAGTCGCTCATGCCAAGATTGCGCAGACGGTCGGTGTAGCCCTGAATGCTACTTAGCCCTTGCTTACTCAAAGCGCCGGGAAATGGCATAGTCCGGTTTCCGTCGGTGCCGTTGGCTCCCGGCACTCGCTCCACCGCGGCCAGGAATCCGGAAGCGGCCGACAAAAAATCGGGTGCATAATAGGCCGCCAGCTTCTGGTCCTTCTTGACCAGCACTCCCACCGAATCGTTGTAAGTTTCCTGGATAAATCCGTCCACGCCGGAGTTAATCCGGTAAACTCGTGTGTCTTCTGGAGCCACACGTCCTACTACACGGATGATGCGAGTTGCGGCGCCTCTCTCCGCCGCAGCGAGCCGGATCCCCAGTGACCGCCGCGTAGCGCCATCGATGCTGACAACTCCTGCGGGCGATTGCGCTGGGAGCGAAGATGACGGCAGATTCCCGGCATCCTCGGCGAAAACCGGCGTCAGCGGCATTCCGCAGTCAGGAGCAATGCCAGGCCTGTCGGATTTGTAGGCGGGATGCATGGGATCGACATAATAGCTCACGTGCCGCTCCGCCTTGCCGCCTGTCTGAGAATGTGAATGGTACCGTCCCACTCCGTAGGACGCAGCTATCGCCGCAACCACTGTTGTTGCAAGACTCATCCGCCGCATTTAGCTTGTCCCCACTTCCCTCTGTTTGGTTCGAGATCTACAAAACGGCGCCCGTCCAAGGCATCGCGTGTCCGTTGAGCTCGACTGTTTCTTTCCGGCCTTCCAAACCCACACCAACTCCGCGGGCCCGATGCGAAGAGAAGCCCTCTCGATCCACACGTCTGACCTGACAATGGCCGATGATAAAATCGACATAGATGCTGCGTCTTTGCGCACGCGCAAGTGTGACGTCGAAAAGTACTATGCTGCGGGTCCTTCGTGGCGTTCTCTCCGTGTCTCTGATCGGCTACAACATTCCTTCATTTCCAGGACGACGCACCCTCTTCTCCGGTGTCGTTCGTCAGTTGCTCCCAAAACGCGAAGTGATTTGCGGCGTACCGTGAGGGGAAGAAGCGGCTAGCTCTCTTCTGAAACCGCGCGCAGCGATTGAACGTCGCAAATCGTCACAGCTTCGCGGCGAGGCAGTACCATCCCGCGAGCTTCCCAAGCTGAGAGCAGCCGGCTGACGGTAAACAGCGTCGTGCCAGTCATCTGGGCAAGGTCTTCACGCGAAAGGCCGATTTCGACTGCGCCATTGACCGGACGGCCTATCTGTTTCAGTAATCGCACGAGCTGGCGGGCGACCCGCGGACCTACTCTCTCGGTCGCCACTTCCCGAAATCGATCCTCGAGTTCCAGCAAGTACTCGCCGAGGATTCCAACCATGTTGTGGTGCAGAACGGGAAAGCGCTCCACCATCGTTTTGAATGCCGGCGCATCCCAGACGAGTGCCCGGCACAACCGAAATGCTTGTGCGGTTGTACAGTGCGCTCCCGTCGAGAACAAGCCCAGCGAACCAAGAACGTCGCCGGGTACTCCTAGCCTGAGGATTACCTCCGTACCACTTTGTCCGAACTTGGTGATTTTCACGAAACCCGAAGTGAGCAGTAAGACCTGACTTACAGGGTCACCCTCGTTATACAACATTTGACCGCGCGTGAACTCCTTGACGCGCGCGGCGGCAGAGATCCTCGCATAGTCGCACGGCAACATACCGGCAAACAGTGGAGGACGCTCTGCTTGAAACGCGGTGACTCTATTTTCCATCTCCTGCAAGTTCACTTTCCTGAAGAATAATCAACTTCAAAAATATGCCACCAGACGTAACGGATCTGATCAAGGATGGTTCAGTCTATGGGAGCGTAGGTTCCTTGTCAAGTAACATTTCTGGTCTCAAAGTAATGGACCTTGTGGGTCGATGTAAAGGGGGAGCGAACGAAGCCTGCCCCCTGCTGCACTTACTTGCCCCTATTAACAACACAACAAGCCATCCCTCTCCGACACTAATTCCGCACGTTACGTTTGAGTTTCACGCTCTTAAGCCGACGACAGAGTCGGCGACTGGCAAAGCAACACACCGCAGACAACCACTGAATGTTGGAAATCGCCACAGCTTCACGACGAAGCAGTACCGGCCGGTGCACTTCCCAAGCTGAGAGCAGGCGGCTTACGGCGAACAGCGTCGTGCCGGTCAACTGGGCCCAGCCTGCTCGCGAAAGAGCCGATTTCGACCGGGCCCTGGAATGGCCGGCCCATCTGTTTCAGCAATCGGACGAGCTGACGGGCGCCCTCCGGACCAACTCTCTCCGCCGTCACTTCACGAAATCGATCCTCGAGTTCCAGCAAATACTCACCGAGGATTCCAACCATGTTCTGGTGCAGAACCGGATAGCACTCCACTAGAGCTTTGAAGGCGGGTGCGTCCCAGACGAGTGCCCGGCACAACCGAAGTGCTCGCGCAGTTGTAGAATGCCTGCCAGTAGAATACAAGCCCGATGCACCCAGGATATCGCCGGGTAAACTTAGGTGGAGGATTACCTCAGTGCCACTCTGTGCGAACTTCGTGATTCTCACGAAACCCGAAGTGAGAAGCAACACCTGGTGTACGGAGTCACCCTCGATGTGCAGCGTCTGGCCGCGCTTAAACGTTTTGACACGGGCGCTGGCGGAGATCCTTGTATAGTCGCTGGGAGAGATGCCGCCAAATAACGAAGGACGCTCCGCTGCCGTCCCACGATGGTTATCCTCCCCGTTTCCCGTCGCCTGAGATGTCTTCATAGAAAAACCTCAACATCCCTCACAAATTCAACCGCGGCCAACTCAGTAGTAAGGTATCGACATCGCCCCCGCGAGTAGTTGTCTGCTCCTCCGCCGGAGGCCATGAAAATGTGATCTTCAGTACGCTCCCTGCGCCGTTCGAATGTATATTTGAGCACGTTCTTCCATTTTGTACATTTCTTATCCCAAGTATATAGGGGGAATACCCCGCAAACAGGGGGCTTACTCCTAGAAAACAGACGCCCAGTACGTCTATAGCTCTTAGAAGCGAGAAGGATTGTCTTAGAGATAAGTATGAAATTACGGGGGGTACGTGTAGGATTTCCCATATCGGGTTTCGTCGACCGCAAGACCCCTGCGAAAAGCTCCCACCCGATCGGTAAGTGTGTGGGCTTGGATGTTTACCTGGCGCTGCCGGTCAGGGAGAACCGAGCGAGGACCTCAGTGGAGGCCGGGGTGCTTCGCCAATCATGGTGGGGACAACAAGTCTCTGGCTCGAGTGAGTACTAAACGTTCTTTCGTTTCAAATCGGGCGGAAGATGCATCCTACTAATCGCAGATCCGCGCAGGAAACCTAATCGCACGCCGGGCATCTTTGCGCTAACGCAAACAGATGCGCCGGTCAATGCAGTAGAAATAGATATTCCTTTGGTAAACGAACCCTGATCGGTCGATACAAGTACCATGGTCAATCGTCAACGTCTGGTTGTTTTGATAGCTGTCTCCGCGTTAATTGTTCCTGCCTACGCGGATCGTGGAAACGACGCGTTCAAGCGTGGCGACCGCGCGGAACGTCAGACCAACTACGATGCCGCATACGGCTATTACAAGCAGGCTTACACGCTTGAGCCCAACAATGCAAAGTATCTAGCCGCCTATTCGCGCATGCGCTTCAATGCCGCCGCGCAGCACGTCCGCGCCGGCGAACTGCTGCGCAACACCGGCGCCCTTATGGAAGCCTTGGCGGAATTCCAGCACGCGGTGGAGATCGACAGCTCCAGCTTCGTCGCGCAGCAGGACCTGCGGCGTACGGCCGAGATGATCCGCAAGCGGGAGTTGCCGCAGTCGGCCCCGAAAGTAGAGTCTTCGCTGGCGAAGTTGACCGACGAGGTTGAAAAGTCAGTAGAGCTGCAGCCGATCTCGAACGCTCCTATCACCCTGCACTTGACCGCCGTGAATTCGGACGTGGTATACAAGACCATCTGCAAACTGGCGGGAATCAATGTTCTGATCGATCCGGACTATCGGCCTCAAAAAATCACGGTGGACCTCACCGATGTGACGCTGCGCGACGCCTTGGACATGGTCCACCTCCAATCGAAGACTTTTTGGCGTCCCGTGTTGCAGAACACGATCTTTGTCGCCGGGGACACGCCGGCAAAACGCAAGGAGCTGGAAACGAACGTCATGAGGACGTTCTACCTTCAAAATGTGACCACCCCGAACGAATTAACGGAAGCAGCCAACACAGTCCGACAAATCCTGGATATCAGCCGCGTCCAACTCCTCCCCGGACAAGACGCCATGGTACTGCGCGGCACGATGGACCAGATGGCCCTCGCCGAAAAGCTGCTCGCGGATATCGATAAGCCCCGGTCGGAGGTGGTGATCGACGTTACCGTGATGCAGGTAACGCGGGACCGGCTCCGAACCCTGGGCACGACGCTGCCGACCAGTGCCAGCTTCGGTATCGTGCCGGGCGCCTCGGGTGGAACTAGCGGGACTGGGACCGGGACCGGGACTGCAGCCAGCGGCAACTCAATTACTTTGAATACGGGCGGTGTCTCCGGCATCGGCAGTTTCGCGGTGGCGATTCCTTCCGGTGGGTCCTTCACGTTCCTGGCCACTGACAGCAACGCCAAGATCCTGCAAAATCCTCAGATTCGAGCTCTCAATAACGAGAAGGCCACCCTGCGAATCGGCGACCGCGTACCGATTGCCACCGGTTCGTTTCAACCGGGCATTATTGGCGGAGGCGGAGTGAGTCCTCTGGTCAACACCCAGTTCCAATTTCTGGATGTCGGCGTCAACATTGACATTACTCCGCACATTCACGCCGACCACTCCGTCACCCTGAAGATGGCGCTGGAGATTTCCTCGGTAACCGGCTCGGAGAGTATCGGCGGAATCACGCAACCAATCATTGGCCAGCGCCGGATCGACCATGAAACCCGGGTGGCCGATGGTGACGTAAACCTGCTGGGCGGCATTCTGGAAGACTCGGAAACGCAATCCTTGAGCGGCTATCCCTGGGTTAGTAAGCTCCCGATCCTCAAGTACCTGTTTGCACAGGACAACAAGGAACACCGGGAAAATGAAATCGTGTTCGCTATCACGCCACATATTGTGCGCGCGCAAGATATAACAGAGGAGAACTTGCGTGTGGTCGAAGTGGGCACCGGCAACCTGACTGAATTGCACCGGAAATCGGCTGTTTCCGTGGTTCCGACGGCCGAGCGTCCGCCCGATCCGGCTGTTCCGCAACAGCGGGCCCAAGCCCCGATCCCTAACGCCCCACTGACTGGCTCGTCACGTCCGCCCACGGCACCGCAGGCCAACCCTGCTCACCCGTAGATTATTCGTATTTGCTTACCAGCCTGAGAAGCCGCTGAGGTCGCCCGGCCGGACCCGCCAGAGATTTCGCCGGACAAAGGCCACCGGTTCGGCTACCTTAGGGTCGGATGATGTAACGGACCGCGATCTTTACCGGTGATCGAGTCGAATTCGCGTAGACCAGGATTGCCCGCTTTGCGGCGTCCCGGCGCATCCGGGCTTGCTCAATCGAAATGCATTGGTTCACGGGAAGATTTTCTAGCCGATTCTGTCGTGGGCAGCGATGGTTCAGGAGGTAGAGAGCGTTTAGAACGTCGAGCTTGCTTTCCTTACCAATTGGCACTGGCCGCTCGGCACGTGCCACGCGATGGGAAAGTTACTATGGTTACCGCACGCTGCTGCTGGAAACATTGGTGGATGCCAACCGTTTTTGCGGGACCTGCTATCGTGCTGCGAACTGGCTGCAGGCCGGAAAAACCGCCGGACGCGGTCGCGTGGACCGGCAGCATAAAACTCACGGTCAGGCCGTCAAAGACTCTGCGTGAACGATTGACAAAGTACTATACTCTGATGACGAGATTCATGGGACTACTCGTCCTTTCTTCTGCAGCATTGAGCATGTCATGATGATTCCGTGAAAGACATAGTTCTGATTGCCATGGAGCCGCTAAAGGGCGCGGTGCTTTGCCGGGTACCGGGCTGCAGCCACAAAGCCTCAGTTCAGATTGACCAGTACTTTGGTCTCGATGACGCCCGCTCGTGGGATGCGCGATCTTCCGGCCCTGTTTGTAAGACCCATCTGTCGAAGCTGCAAGTGCAATGGGCGACGTGCGAAGTGCGGCAGGCAGTCTAAGAACCGCGGTCGTGTTGCAGTCTTTCCGAAACGCTCCGCATCCACAATTGTCTTCGCCGCCCTGTTAGACATCAACCTGATTGTCTTACTTCTCCTATTTTATTTGAAACAGGTTAACTTGTGACCGCCCATTCATCGGAAAAGAGACGGCAAGAAGGCGTGTAACGCGCGGAAAGCGGGGATGCGTTCCGCACGACCAGCTTTGACCGGCACCACTCGGAATGACCGCTGTAACGGCTTGAAGACCCAAATGCGAACAGTCTAAAGACGAAAGATCTTTTCGAGGGAATAGCCACGAAGCGCGTTCCGAGTATCAACAATGAGTTTCGCCTCGCGGACTACGGCATCATAATCGATGTTGGAGTGGTCAGTGATAATCACGGTGCAATCGGCGCTTGATACCTCATCGAGGAGCCGCGTGGAAGAGAGTTGTGCGCCATCAATCTGAATGGACGCCACGTAGGGGTCGCTGTAGGTCACCGTTGCCCCGCGTTTCCTCAATAGGTGGATTACGTCGAGGGCCGGCGATTCCCGAACATCATCGATGTCCCTCTTATAGGCCACACCCAGGATGTGGATGTGGGAACCCCGGATTGGCTTGGCCGCGTCATTCAACGCATTCTGAATTTTTTCAAGGACAAAGTGCGGCATTTGGCCGTTGATATGGCCAGCCAGTTCGATGAAGCGCGCCTCGATACCCGCCTCCCGGCTCTTCCAGGATAAGTAGAAAGGATCGATGGGAATGCAATGACCTCCGAGGCCCGGGCCCGGATAGAAGGGCATAAACCCAAAGGGCTTGCTGGCGGCGGCCTCGATTACCTCCCAAACATTGATTCCCATGCGGCCGCACATGATCGCGATTTCGTTAGCGAGACCAATGTTGATCATGCGAAACGTGTTCTCAAGCAGCTTTACCATTTCCGCGACGCGCGTGGAACTGACGGGAATCACGGTTTCCAAAGCCTGACGATAGAACAGGGCTCCCAGTTCGGTACATTCGGGAGTAACGCCACCGACGACTTTGGGGATGTTGCGGGTTTGAAAGCGTGGGTTGCCCGGATCCACACGTTCCGGAGAAAAGCACAGAAAGAAATCCTTCCCGACCGTCAGCCCGGTGCTGGAGAACGCGGGAAGCAACACTTCTTCAGTGGTGCCTGGATAGGTGGTGGATTCCAGGATGATCAACATCCCGGGATGAAAGTATTTGGCGATTTCCTGACAGGCTGAAACGATGTAGCTCATATCAGGATCCTTAGTCTTCCGCAGAGGAGTCGGAACGCAGATATTGATGGTGTCCAATTCGGCTATTGCCTGAAAATCCGAAACCGCAATAAGCCGGTTATTCTCGCGGACTTCATGAAGGTCACAATCGGCCACGTCCCCGATGTAAGATTCAGCGCGATTCACTCGATCGACCTTACTCTGCTGGAGGTCAATACCGGTTACGTGGAAACCGGCCTTGGCGAATTCGACCGCCAGAGGCAGGCCTACATAGCCTAGACCGACAACTCCCACACGGGCAGAGCGGTCCTGAATTTTTCGCGCAATTCGTTCGGCGCAGGAGGTAGACTCTACGATAGCTGCTAGCACTAGGAAACGTTCCTTTTTGTTTACGAGATACGATAGGCTAATGGCCGCTTCCGGCAACGGCTATGTTGCCATGCAACTCTTCGCCGGCGGCACTCAAGGCCATGATGTCGTCATCCAGCCCGAGTTTCTTCATTTTGTAGAGAAGGGCCTTGTAATCAATCTTCAGCAGTCCCGCCGCTTGTTTTCTGTTCCATCGGGTGGAGTTTAGGGCCGCTAGAATTGCTTCGCTTTCGGCCTGCTGCTTAGCCTTGGTGACTTGTTCCAGAATCGGTGTAACACTGGCGCGCGGCAGATCATGATGGACTTCCGGCACGGGCAAAGAACTCACAGCGGACATGAGTGGACGGCGGGTGACTTTGGCCTGCAGTTCGCGGGCAATCAGATTGGCATCTCGAAGCACGAGAAACCGGCGCATCACATTCTCCAACTCGCGAATGTTGCCGGACCAATTATAAGCGGTCAAAGCATGTCGGAGCTCGAGGGTGATCTCGAGTGGTGGGTTCCCCGAGGTGGAGTGTTTCTTCAACAGGAATTCCGCCAGGCGCGGGATGTCTTCTTTGCGTTCCCGCAGGGCGGGGAGATGGAGATTGATCACATTGAGCCGATAATACAAGTCTTCCCGAAACGTGTTTTCAGCGATGGCCCGCTCCAAGTCCCGATGAGTGGCGGCCAAAACGCGGACGTCCACTTTGACTACTTCCTTGCCGCCAATGCGCTGGAACTCATGATCTTGCAGAACCTGCAGCAACTTGGCTTGAAGGCGCACGTCCATATCGCCGATCTCGTCCAGCAGAATCGTACCGCCATCGGCCATCTCGAACATGCCGGCTTTCTTTTGAAACGCACCGGTGAAAGCGCCCCGTTCGTAGCCAAATAATTCGCTTTCGACCAATTCCGAGGGCAACGCGGCGCAGTTCAATTTCAAAAAGGGCCCGTCCGCCCGGGAAGAATGGGCATGCAAAGCGCGTGCCAGCACTTCCTTGCCGGTGCCGGTTTCGCCTTGAATCAATACAGGCACTTCAGACCACCCGATCTGGGGGATCATGCACTCGATTTCCTTCATGCGCGGATTCGAAGTGGTGAAAGAGGCCGTCTTCGCTGTGGCCGTTCGAATTTGCGGAACGTGCTTGGAGGTGTTGGCGGCTTCCAATGCTTTGCTGATGGCGCCTCGAAGGTCCTCGTGGGCGACGGGCTTGCACAGAAAGTCGACTGCGCCGTGTTTCATCGCGGTCACGATGTTGAGCGTTGAGGATGCGCCGGAAACGATGATTACCGGAATATTGGGAGCGATCTCTCGAACGGCCCGCAAGACCTCCATGCCGTCGCACTGGGGCATCATCAAGTCGAGCAGAACTGCCGAGATTTCCGTCTTGGCAGAACGCAGGCAATTGATTACCTCTTCTCCATCTTGAGCGAGTTCGACCCGATAGCCCGAACACCTAAGCGCCATCTCCAAATAGTCGCGAACTTCCAGTTCGTCTTCTCCGACGAGAATCGTATGGCCGTTTTTCACAGATTGCATATGGGGATTAACTAACCTCCGCGAGGTGTTCGATTTCGAATGAGGCGTTTTGGCCGGCGGATGCCGCTTGTTCGTAAACTGGAAGCACGAACGAGAACCTAGGACCGCTTTCGGTGTTTTCGGCCCAAATGGTGCCATGATGCAGCGTGGCGATCATACGGCAAATGGCGAGGCCGAGACCTCCGCCGGAGCGATCCTGCGCCCCGCCGTAGGATGTATACTCCTCAAAGATACTCCGCAGGTGCTGCTGTCCAATTGGAACTCCGGAGTTGCGAATATCGATTCGGTAGGCGTTGGGCACCCGCATCTGGCGGGACCGCCGATCAAGTCCAGGACCCGCCCCCGATCGCAGGACCCTGCGATCCCAGAAGAACGGATAGCCATGGATATCGATCTCGCCATTTTTCGGAGTGAACCTGCAGCCGTTGTCTAAGAGGTTTACGAAGAGTTGCTCCATCCGGGTACCCTCGAAACACAGAGAACCGGACTCCGGCTCGAGATTCAGGGTGATCGAAATGTTCTTGTCTTCGCTCAACGGATTAATTTCGTGTAAGGCTTGAGTGAGGCATTCCTCCAGGTCGTGGTTTCGGAGCTCGAGGCGGGGCTTCACGTGGCGCCCTATACTGAGCTGAAACATCGCTGATGCCATCCGGGAAAGCCGTTTGGCACTGTGCTGCATTCTTTGGAGCACCTCTTTTTGTTCCTGACTCACAGATCCGAGGCCTTCGCTGAGCAGGAGACCGCAGTAACCGCTAATTGCCGTCAGCGGCGCCCGAAAGTCATGAATTCCGCGGGCCAGGAAATTGGTTCTGTCCTGGTCATACTCCTGCAGTTTCAGGTTGGCCTCGATTAAGCACTGGAGCATTTCGTCCCGATCCGCCCGCAAGGAGTTGCTGGCCGAGGCGGTTTTACAAGACGCGATCATTAGCCCTAGAAACGCGCTGAGTGCCGCTCGAGTGACGGGTTTCAGCAGAATAGCGGCATCCGCATGCGGAACCGTCCGGCGGAATTCATTTAGGTCGTTACGATCCACCAGAAAAAGGTGTTTGGAAGCAGTCGAGGTTCCGGGGAGAGGGATCTTTAGGCCCGGGCTATAGTCCCAGATAGCGAAATCGGCGTCCGCTACTTCTGTCGTACCGAAAAGGCAATCCCAATCCGGTCCATCGAGTTCACGAATGATCTCCTGGCAAAGCCTGCAAAGATCTGCGTCTTCAGATGCGAGTTGAGCCTTCATCTCTCCTTAAAAATCTCCAAAAAGTCTGACCGATGGGCAACTGGGGGAAATTTCTGCGATATTTCCCGTTATTTAGGCCTGCCTAGTCCATTTTTCGCGCCGCCATCAACCTAACTTTGGTCATACTATAGCGCCCGGCTTTGCCAAGTCAAGGCTAGAACGGCCCCAGTACTCGTAGGAAGGGCGCTCATTTTCAAGCACTTATGGTGGGTTTTCATACGAATCGGGGCGGATGAAAAAAGAAGAGATGGTATGCAAGTTATTGGCAAAACATCCAATTCCGTAAAACTTCCTCCGTGTGTTCCCTGGTATGGAACGTGCATGTGGGAGTAGTACTTTTTCTCATGTCTATGAGCGTCTCCTTTGCACCGATGCCGAACCCCGGGACAGAGAAATCTGATCCTACCGTCGAGCGAAGGCGTAGGACCCGATCACAGGTACAGTGGAGGGTGCGTTTTTGGGGTGGATTCCTGACCGAGGCACTGGAGACGGTAACTCAGAACCTCAGCAGCGATGGGTTTTACTGCAGTTCTAGAAATCCGTTTGTTCCGGGCGAACAACTGGTCTGCTCGCTGAGCATTCCCATACACCGGCTCGATCCAGCCGATTCGGGAGTGGAACTGGAGTGCCGGGTACGAGTTGTCCGGATCGATCCCGTCAGCGAAGCGGGCTACTTCGGAATCGGGTGCAAGATCGAGGATTACCGGCTGACGCGAACTACGGTACGGCGGGACGGATTCAGCTAGCCTCTTACTGGCTCACCTTGGCGCTGGTAGCGCCCACACGATTCGTCAGGGTTACCGTTTGCACGCTTACTGCGTTGACGTCACCTTGAATTGTAAACGGTTGCGCAAAAACGAATTGACTGCCGTATCGGGCATTGGCCGGATCGCTATACCACGCGCTGAACAGCGCGTCCACCGGTAGGGTGAACTGGGAAGTCTGGAGGGATTGGCCGGCGGCGGCTGCAAAGCCAAAAGTCGCCTGCGTCAATTCGCGGGAAGTCGCATACCCGTTGATCTGAACGGTCAAAGTGCTCCCGCTGCGGCTGAACGTGGCGCTGGTGATCACGGGAGCGGTACGCGCAACCTGGGCCGTAAGGGCAAGCAAGGGGCTGGGCGTCACGTCCACACCCCCCACCGTTGCTGCCGATAGGGTGAC
>Ga0075030_100003007_pt1 | contig 15363 bp, 9 predicted proteins | sample LitLauG_LLR_2012_FD_71393 | JGI IMG/M metagenome (GOLD analysis project Ga0075030, IMG submission 71393) | Freshwater sediment microbial communities from Pennsylvania, USA - Little Laurel Run_MetaG_LLR_2012 | ecosystem: Environmental > Aquatic > Freshwater > Creek > Sediment | place: USA... | reverse complement strand
GGTGAACGCTGGCGCTCATGAGAGTTTCGTTTTTTCGAACTGCTCCCCCGGGGGAACGAATTGGGTTCGTTTTTTCGTTTTCGTCCCAACCGTTTTCTCGCGACCTGATCGTCGCAGACAGCAGCCTGCGCAAACCGGTTGGTCCCGGCCCGCATCCGGCGTTAGCATAGTCGAAGGCTTGGTTGAGGATTCATGCAAAGACGAGACTTACTCAAAATCGCCGGTTTAGCTGCCGCAGGCAGCCGCCTTTCGGGCCAGCAGCCGATGCAAATGCAATCCCTGCTGGGGCCATCCGCCCCGCCCGACGTGGCGAAGACCGATTTCACCCTGCAAATCGGCCCGGTCACTGTCGAACTCGCGCCCAACCGCGTCATCAGCACCATCGGCTACAACGGGACTTCGCCCGGGCCCCGTCTGCGCATGAAGGAAGGCGTGCCGGTCACCGTGAACGTTATTAATGATACGGACGTGCCGGAGACCGTCCATTTTCACGGCCTCCTCATCCCCTCCGATGTCGATGGTTCCGAAGAAGAAGGTACCCCTGTCGTGCCTCCGCACGGCAGCCGCCGTTATCAGTTCACGCCCACCCCGGCCGGCACCCGCTGGTATCACACCCACACCATGGCGATGGACGACCTCCACCGGGGCAGTTATACCGGCATGTTCGGCTTCCTCATTGTCGAAGGCGCCAATAACCCCGGCAACTTCGATCAGGAACACTACCTCGCGCTGCGCGACTGGGAGCCCTACTTCACCAACCAGGCCATGGATACCGACGATCTCGATGCCTCAGGCCCGCAACCGGAAAGGCCGCAGGTTATGGATACACGGCCGGTTGGCCTCGAAGTCGCGGCCGATATCTTTTCCATCAACGACAAGGCGCTCGGCGCCGGCGATCCCATCCGCGTGAAAGCCGGCGAGCGGGTGATGTTTCACGTGCTGAACGCCAGCGCCATCGAGAACCGCCACCTCGCGCTGCCCGGCCACAAGTTCAACGTGATCGCGCTCGATGGAAATCCCGTTCCCACTCCGGCGCCGGTAGACGTGTTGATGCTGGGTCCGGGCGAGCGCATCGATGCCTGGGTCGAGATGAACCAGCCCGGCGTCTGGATCCTCGGCGCGCCCGAAGACCCTGTGCGCGAAGGCGGCCTTGGCATTGTCATCGAGTACGCCAACCAGCGCCGCACGCCGCAATGGGTCGCGCCGCCCAAATCCAGCTGGGATTACACAATCTTCGGCAAGCCGCCGTCACAACCCGCGCCAACCGAGCGCCTCGACATGTTGTTTGAAAAAGTGCCGCGCGGCGCGGGCAAGTTCAATATCTTTACTGTGAACGGCAAGCAGGGTCCGCACGATCAGGAGTTCCTGCTCAAACAGGGCACCCGCTACAGGCTGACGTTTCACAACCGCACCGACGACGCGCACCCGCTCCACGTGCATCGGCACCAGCTCGAGATCGCCGAGATCTACGGCAAAGCCACTTCCGGCGTCATTAAGGACACCGTCGTCGTTCCCACCTATGGGCGCGCCAGCGTGGACTTCACCGCCGACCAGCCGGGCCTGACATTATTCCACTGCCATATCCAGCAGCACATGGATTTTGGCTTCAAGGCACTAATGCGCTACGCGTAAGGCCGTGTTCAAGCCGCCGCCGATTCGCCCTGCATCGGCGCCTCAGCCGCGCCGGCAAAGTCCACGCCTTCCCATCTGGCGACGACCGCTGTGGCGAGACAATTCCCCAGCAGATTGACCGACGTGCGCGCCATGTCCATGAGGGTATCGACGCCGAGGATGACAGCGACGCCCTCCACCGGCAGATTGAAGCTGGCGAGTGTGCCTGCGAGGATTACCAGTGACGCCCGCGGGACACCGGCCACGCCTTTGCTCGTCAGCATCAGCGTGAGCAGCATCACGATCTGCGTGGTGAACGGCAAATGCACGCCGGCCGCCTGGGCGACGAACATGGCGGCGAGCGAGAGATAGAGCGTGGAGCCATCGAGATTGAAGCTGTAGCCCGCGGGCAGGACGAACGCCACAATGTGCTTGGGGACGCCGAAGCGCTCCATATTCTCCAGCGCGATCGGCAGGGCCGATTCGCTGGAAGCGGTGGAAAACGCCAGCAGGAACGGCTCCCGTACGTAGTGGATGAAGCGCCGAAGCGGAATGCGCGTGATGGTGATGACTGCGCCGAACACCACGACGACGAAGAAAACCTCCGCCGCATAAAGCGTGAGGACGAGTTTGCCGAGGCTGGAAAGCACGCCGATACCGCGTTCGCCGATGGTGGACGCCATGGCGCCGAAGACGCCGAACGGAGCAGCATACATGATGTAGCCGGTGTAGCGGAACATGATCTCCGAAAGCGATTCGCAGAACGAGACAACCGGGCGGGATTTCGCTCCGATGGAGGCGCAGGCCATGCCGAACAGAAACGCGAAGACAACGATCTGAAGCACTTCGCCGCGCGCCATGGCGTCGATAATGCTGGTGGGAAACGTATGCTCGAGAATCTGGGACATGCTGGCGCTGGTTTGCAGCAGGCCGGATCCGGAGCCGGGCTTGAGCGCCACGCCCGCGCCGGGCTGAACCAGGTTGACCGCGCCGAGGCCGACGAACAGGGCCACTGTGGTGACGATCTCGAAGTAGAGAATCGCCTTACCGCCAATGCGGCCCATAGTCTTGACGTTGCCGGCGCCGGCGATGCCGCAGACCAGCGTGCCGAAGATGAGCGGCGCGATGATCGACTTGATGAGGCGGAGGAATATGGTGCCGAGAATGCCGAGCTCTTTGGCCTGGGCCGGAAAGACGGCGCCGAAGGCAATGCCGGCGACAAGGCCGATTAGAATCCAGTTGGTAAGAGAGATGCGTTTCATGGCTTCGTTGTGAAGAAGACTGCTAACGAAACCGCCGCCCCCGGTGGAAAACCGACAGGCGGCGGCAGTGTTCAGATTGCGCTAAAAGAAGATCCGCACGCCGAGCTGCAACTGGCGGGCGAGGTTCGACTGATAGGTGACCTTGCCGAAATTCGCGCTCCCGAACTGCGTGTTGGGGTTGGCAAACAGCGGCGAGTTGGTCAGGTTAAGCGCCTCGGCGCGGAGCTGGCCGTTGAACTTTTCGCGGATCTTGAAGTCCTTGAAAATGGAAGCATCCCAGTTCTTCATGCCGGGTCCCATGTAGTTGATGGACCGTGAGAGATTCCCGTATGTGAAGGCGGGTGCGAGCGAGAAGGCCGCCGGGTTGATGTAGTCGTTGATTTTCGACTCGGTGCTGCCCGAGACGACCGGGCTGATGCCGGTGGCGTTAGGCCGCTGAGCGCCCGCACCGATCACGCTGTTCTGATTCTGCTGGAAGATAAACAGCGGGAAGCCCGTTCGGTAAGTGGTGGTGGCGTTCATCTGCCAGCCGCCGATGGCGTAATCGAGCCACTTATTCGAATTCAGGTACTTCTTACCGGTGCCGAACGGGAGCGAGTAAGTGAAGGCGCCCGTAACGCTGATGGGCGTATCCACCGAGGCGAGCGTCCACTCACGGCTGAGATTGTAGACATCCTGCGGCACGCTGGGCGGCGTGGAGCCGGAGAAGCCGTTGAAGGCATTGGCGCTGCCCATGCCGAAGGCGTTATCCATGTTGCGGGACCACGTGAGAGTCGAGAGGAACGTGAGGCCGCCCGAGAGCCGCTTCTGCGCCTTCATCACGAGGGAATCGTATTGTGCCTTCGCCGGATTGCTGACCGTGTTGACAGTGCTGTATTGAGGGAAAGGCAGCAGCAACTGAGCCTGTGCAACCGTAGCGGCGCCGATGACACCAGTGCCGCCGTGACCGAAGAACGGATTGGCCACTTTGTTATTGAGCGCGGTTCCCTGGGATAAGTAGCTATCCGGAACCTGGTTGATGTTGTACGAACCGGTCCCGGTGGAGGGCTGCAGGTTACTGGAGCGCGAACCGACGTAACCGATTTCGCCTGCGATACCCCAGGGCAACTGCTGCTGAATGTCGAACGAGAACTGCTGCACCACGCCCGCGGTCCGGTTCTGATTGAGGAAGTTCACAGACGATCCGATGCCAGTGAGAGCACCCAGCGTGTTACCTGTCGGCTGCTGAACGCCGGCGGGGAAAGGATTGCTGAGCGAGTTAGCCGGAGTCGCATTGCCGTCGTTGCTGGCCACATAAGTGGTGGTGTTGGTGTAGCCGGGGGCGAGCGTCGCATCGTTGGAGAAGATCGTCGGCGCGTAGAACAGGCCCCAGCCACCGCGGATGGTGGTCTTCGGCGTGAGCTGATAAGCAAGACCGAAGCGCGGGCCGAACTTCGTCCCGGATGGACTGCAGCAGGACGTGGCGTTGCCGCCTTGTCCGGCAAACAGCAGCACGCCGTTGGCCGTGACCCCGGTAAGACCGGCTCCAATGGGGTTGGCGGCAGTCTGGTTGAAGCCGACGGCGAGATGATTGTTGCTCTCAGCGACGCCGGTCTCATATTCGTAGCGAATCCCGACGTTGACAGTTAGTTTGGAACTGATGCGAATGTCGTCCTGCACGTAGCCGGAGTAGTAACGGACGTAGTCGAAAAGCTTGGTCGTGGTGACGACGGAACCGCTCGAGGGGTACCCGAGAAGGAGGTCTGCAAAGTCGGCGCCGCTGTTGGCGCTGTTAACCCCGGAGTACTGGCGGGAGAAGACACCGTTGAAGGCGAACGTGCCGGCCGAATTCGCGAGGCTGGTGAAGTCCACGTGGAGCAGGCGGTAGTCGAGGCCGGTGGAGATGTTGTGTTTGCCGATGTACTTCGAGAGGCCAACCGAGGCGTTCTTCGAATGGAAGACGGCGATGCTGGGCGAGGTGCTGCTGATGGTGTTATTTATCAGCGTCGTGGTCGGAAAGTACTGAGCCTGAATGGCGCTGGTATAGCCGGACGGGAAGCCGAGCGTGGCGGGGCTGAAGCCATAGCTGATGCCTTCGGTCACGTTCGGGAACCGGTTAAAGCCGTAGCGCATGGTGAGTACGGTGGTCGGGTTCAGGGTCATGGTGCTGTTGACCGCGGTGGCGTCCACTTTCCGGTAAAGCAGATAAGGACCGTTACCACTGGCGCCAGGCAGGGTGCCCAGCGTATTGCCGCCGGGTTCGCGGCTCTTATAGTGCATGTAAGACGCGCTCACTCGCCACCAGTCGCGAAGGGTGTGATCGAGCTTGCCAACATATTCATCGGCGCGGTCATGCAGAGTATCGATACCGGTGAAGTTCGTGGCATCCGTCTTAAACCCGGTGGGGCCGGAAGGAAGGTAACTAATCATCGCCGCGCCCACCGGACTGATCAGAGAGCCGGGGATGATGTTGCCGGCAAAGGGCGTCCGGATCGTGGAGGCACCGGCGGGGCAGTTGTCGGCCGCCGCGCACGCACGCGAAGTCAGCGGATTGAAAATGGTGGCCGAGCTCTGCGAGAAGTTGCCGGTCTTTTCCAGCGCCGTCGGCAAAGCATACTGATCTGTCAGCGGCGATTTCTGGCGATAACTTTCAGTAGCCAGCCAGAAGAAGGTCCTATTCTTGCCGTTGTAAAGCTTCGGAACCGAAACCGGGCCGCCAAACGAACCCGCCCATGTATTGAAAGTCGAGCCGGGCTTTGCTTTGCCGGCCGCATTGTTGAAGTAAGTGTTGGCCGCCCAGCCGGTCTGGCGTGTGGCACCGAACAAAGAGCCGTGATATTCATTGCTGCCGGATTTCAAGAGCGTATTGAACACGCCGCCGGCGGTCCGCCCCATGGTGGCGTCGTACGTTCCGGTCTGCAGTTTCATTTCCTGGGTCGCTTCAATCGAAGGGATGATGACGGCGCGGTTGGTGGAATCGGTGATCGGAATGCCGTCGATCAGGTAGTTATTGCCACGAACCGGGCCGCCGGCAACGGAAATCTGCGACGAGCCGCTCTGATCCTGAAAACGATTGAAGCGCGGATCGCCCGAGGTCACTACATTAGTGGAGAGCCTGGAAAGAAGAAACGGATTGCGGCCAAGGTTTGGCAAATCCGTCATCTTCTGCGAGTCCAGAACCTGTCCGTTCGAAGCGTTGGACGTCTCAATCAACGGCACCTCTTCGGTGACGTTGACGACGCTGGTGACGTCGCCCACATCCATTTTCAAATCGACCGTGACGGTCTGAGCGGTGGCGACGACAACACCGGCTTTATCAATTTTTTTAAAGCCTGGCGCCTCGACCGCGATCGCGTAAGTGGCCGGATCGATTTGCGGGAAGACATACTCTCCCTGCGCGTTGGTGATGGTAGAGCGCGCGGTCTGCGTTGCCGCATTGGTCAAAGTAACTTTTGCATTCACAATCACGGCGCCGCCTGAATCCTGAATCAGGCCACGGGCACCGCCCATATAAGACTGGGCGAACAGGCCTGCAACAACTAAGCCGCCGAGAAGGGCCGGTATAAGTTTTCGGGAAAAGCCGTAGAATCGCATTGATAATTCTCCTGGATCGTTTGTTTTTCGGGCGAACCGACAGGGAACGCGCAGCAGATTATCTTCGGGGATGAGCTTTTCAGCGGATTTGCGACAAGCCGGATGGCAGGACAAAAAACAGGGCTGAAAGCGCAGTTACATTTTTATTAGAACAAACGTCAGCGCCAAAGACGCTCAAAGTTCTGACTCGGGTTCATCAAAAACTTTTATACCGTGAAACCACGGCAAAACTGCCGTTTTTTGGGGGATTCGAGGTTTGACACACCAGCTCCGGATGCGCTAAAGTTACCTTGTTTCTGGTCGTCATAACATGTGCGCGGGCCGATTGTTTCGAGCCCGCAGGCGACGGGAATTGCCAGGTAACGCACACCCTTCTCCACGTTCGGAGAAATTCAGAATCAACAAGTTGGACTGGTTGTCGCCCGCAAAGTTCTGCGCGGGTGATCCGGTCGTGTTGTATCTAAAAATCTCTTTCGGCAAGGAGCCACCATGGTGACGTTATCGACAGACCACAAAAAAGATTTCCTGAATCGCGGATTTTCCCGGCGGCATTTCGCACAGATTGCGACGATGATTACCGCGGGAGCGACCCTGCCTTTCTACAATGAACCGGCGCTCGCGCAGTTGTCCAAAGTAGACAACGTGCCGGCCGACGCGGTCATGATTAATTCCAACGAGAACCCGCTGGGACCATGTCCGGAGGCGCTGGAGGCAATTCACAAAATCGCTGTGAGCGGTGGACGTTACCTGTACGGGGAGACCGATAAGGTGCAGGCGCTGTTGTCGGAACAGGAAGGCGTAAAGGGAAGTTACATCCGCATCTACCCGGGATCCAGCGCTCCGCTGCATCAGGCGGTGCTGGCGTTCACCTCGCCGGATAAGCCGCTCGTCATGGCCGACCCGGGTTACGAGGCGGCGGAGAGAGCTGCCAAGTGGATTGGAGCGAAGACGATTAAAGTTCCGTTGACGGCCGACTTCCGGCACGATGTGAAGGCTATGCTGGCATCGAGTCCGAACGCCGGCCTGTATTACATTTGCAACCCGAACAATCCGACGGGGACGGTGACGCCGAAATCGGAAATTGAATGGCTTATCGCCAACAAGCCGGCTGGCTCGGTCGTGATGATCGACGAAGCCTACACGCATATCTCGTCTGCGCCATTCAACACAGACCTGGTGGCGGCAGACAAAGACGTGGTGGTGTTGCGAACGTTCTCCAAGATATACGGGATGGCCGGGCTTCGCGCCGGCGCCGCGATTGCGCGGCCGGATCTTCTGGAAAAGCTCGGCGGTTGGGGCGCGGGGATGCTTCCGATCACCGGTATGGCGGCCGCGACTGCCAGTCTTAAGCACAAGACGCTGGTACCGGAACGGCGTAAGCTCATCGCCGCCGTGCGCGAGAACACGTTCGAGTATCTGGAGAAGCAGAAATTCAAATTCGTGCCGTCGGAATCGAACTGCTTCATGGTCGATACGAAACGGCCGGGGGCGGATATTGTGATGGCGATGCGTCACGAGAAGGTTTATATCGGCCGCGTGTGGCCAGTGTGGCCGACTTACGTGCGCGTCACGGTGGGTACGCAGGATGAGATGAATAAGTTCAAGACTGCGTTCTCGAAAGTCATGGCCTGAGACGGACTCATGCTCCGCGCAAGGGGTAAATACAATTGGGAACGATTTCTGGGGGATTGCGCGGGTGGCCTGATTGCGGCACTGATCGCTCTGCCTTACGGGCTTTCGATGGCGGCGCTGATGCATTTGCCGCCGATCCTGGGTGTGGTTACGTCAATTTTTACGGCGCCGATCACGGCGCTGCTGGGGCGTAACCCTGTCCTGATCGGCGGCACTGCCAGTGCCACTGTGCCGTTTATCGCGAATGCAGTCCGGACGCAGGGAATCGGGGGCGCCGCCAAGGTATCGCTGGTGGCGTCGGTGCTGATGATGGCGTTTTGCGTTCTTCGGCTGGGCCGCTATATTTCCAAGGTCCCGGCCACTGTTGTCGCTGGATTTTCGGCCGGGATCGGGGCCATCATGGTCATCTCCCAGCTGAATCTCCTGGCGGGCGTTGCGGCCTATCCCAGCGATAATTCGCTGATGCAGCTGGCCGGAGTGCTGGGAGAACTGCATGGCAGCCGCTGGGAGCCATTGCTGCTGGGCAGCGTCGTGATGGTGGCTGCGGCGTTGGCTGCCAAATTTGTCCCGAAGTGGCCGGCACCATTACTCGGTGTAGCAGCCGCCGGCGTGGTGGCGAAGCTAATCGGGTTGCACGAGCCTGAAGTGGGCGCGCTGCATCTGACGATTCCGCCTTTGCAGGGCTTTTCATGGACACCGCAGGACGTGTTGACTGTGGTCCCCACTGGCCTCACACTGGCGTTTGTTTCGTCGGTGAACCTGTTACTGACGTCGCGGGCGGTGGATCACTTCCGCGGCCGTCATCAGGCGCCGAAAGGTGGCGATGCGGATGGGGAACTGGGGGCATACGGGATTGCCAATATCTGCGTGAGCGTTTTTGGCGCGCCGATGAGCGTAGGGATTCCTGCGCGCAGCGTAGCCAGCGTGCGGTGCGGCGGCACCACCAGGATTTCGAATCTGATGCACGGAGTGTTTCTCTTCCTGCTGGTTCGGCTCGGGTCTGGTGCTCTCGCGCACATTCCACTGGTGGCACTGGCCGGCGTGACGGCGTGGATGGGTCTTTGTCTGCTGGACGTAAGCACGTGGCGAAGGCTGCCCCGAATGCGACTGGTGGACGCGGGCGCATTCGCGGTCACCGTAGCAGGCGTTGTCTTAGTGAATCCGGTTGCCGCGGTTCTGGCAGGATGTTCGCTCTATGCCGTGCAATATCTGTACCATCGGTATCTGGGTTCGGCGCCGCAGATGTCCGGCGTGCCCAGTGTGGCTAAGTAGTTAGTAGCAGCGTCCGACGCGCCTGGAGCTTCTATGTTCCGTTGTTTCCGGAAACTCGCAGTATTCGCCGTCAGCGCGGGCCTGATTGCCGCTCAGGTCCGTGCTCAGACGCCGACACGCAGGAAGCGAACTGTCACGGATGAGGAAGTGGCGCGGGTTCATGCTTCCACCATCCTGATCGACACGCACAACGACATCACCAGCCAAACCGTGGCAGGCACAGACATTGGCCTGCCTTCCGCCAATCACACCGATCTGCCGCGCATGAAAAAAGGTGGCATGGGCGCGCAGTTTTTCGCCGTTTTTGTTGCGTCCAGCTACGTGGAAGGCAACCATTCAGCGAAGCGTACGCTGGATATGATCGATACGGTGAAGCACGACATCGTCGCTAAGTATCCCGGCGATTTCCTGTTCGCCACAACCGCGGCGGACATCCGCGAGGCGCACAGGCAACATAAAATTGCGGCGCTGATGGGGCTCGAAGGCGGCCATGGCATCGAGGATGACTTGCGGCTGCTTCGGGTCTATTACAACGAGGGCGTCCGCTACATGACGCTGACCCACACCAACAGCAATCACTGGGCGGATTCCTCGGGAGACGCCAATAAGCCGAACAACGGGCTCAGTCCTTTCGGCAAAGATGTGGTGCGCGAGATGAACCGCCTCGGGATAATCGTGGATATTTCCCACACTTCCGACAAGACATTCCGGGATGCACTGGAGACCAGCAGGGCGCCGATCTTTGCATCGCATTCCTCGGTCCGCTCGATCTCCGACGTTCCGCGAAACCTGACGGATGAGATGATCGTGGCACTGGGCAAGAAAGGCGGCGTAGTCCAGATCAATTTCGATTGCGGTTATCTGAATCCGCAGGTTGCCGCGGCAGAAGCAGCCCGGACTGCGAAGCTCGCGCCGGAAGTCACGGGGCTTCGAACCAAATACGATCCGGCAGGCTTGCAGAGAGCGCTGCAGGAACTCCGCGCGGCCAATCCACTGCCCGTTCGCGCGCAGATTTCCGACGTGGTGAAACATATCAATCGCGTTGTGGATCTCGCGGGAATCGGCGCGGTGGGTCTCGGTAGCGATTTCGATGGCGTGAGCTGCGTTCCCGAAGGGCTCGACAGCGTGGACAAATGGCCGAACCTGACGCGCGCCCTGCTCGAAGAAGGCTACACGCAGAGCGATATCGTGAAGATCTATGGCGGCAACACGCTGCGGCTGATGAGCGACGTCGAAAAAGCAGCGGCGACATCTAAGTCTAAGTAGAGGAGTTCCCATGCGATTATTGCCGGTTGTCCTTTCCGTGATCGTGGCGCTGCCGCTGAGCGCCAGACAGCCGGTGCGCGCACGTAACGGCATGGTGGTTGCGATGGAGTCGATCGCCGCAGACGTCGGAGTCGACGTTCTGAAAAACGGCGGTAATGCAGTGGACGCGGCTGTTGCGATGGGCTTCGCCATGACCGCAACGCATCCGTTTGCGGGCGCACTCGGGGGTGGCGGCTACATGCTGATCCGCATGGCCGACGGGAGAACCACGTTCATCGACTTTCGTGAAAAGGCACCCGGGGAGGCGTCGCACGACATGTATCTCGATGCCACGGGAAAGCTGACCCGGGACAGCATTGAGGGCTGGCGTTCAGTCGCTGTGCCGGGCACGGTAAGCGGTTTTGAACTCGCGCACACGAAATACGGCAAGCTGAAGTGGGCGGAAGACGTGAAACCGGCTGTCAGCCTGGCGTCGAAGGGTTTCCCGGTTTCGTACGCGCTGGCCGAATCGCTGAAGGGCTCTCGCGCGCTGGCCAGGGACGAGGAATCGAAACGCATTTTTCTTAACGGCGGCGATTTTTACGACGTTGGGGACACTCTGGTGCAACCGGATCTCGCAAAAACTCTGGCTCGCATTTCGGAAAATGGCGCGAACGAGTTCTATCAGGGCGAGACGGCGAAGATTCTGGCGACGCAGATGGAGCGCCATGGCGGCCTTATCACGCTTTCCGATCTCAAAAATTACGCCGCGGTTGAGCGCGTGCCTTTGACGGGCAACTATCGAAACTACACGGTGATTACCGCGCCGCCGTCCAGTTCCGGTGGAATCGTACTCCTGCAGATGCTGGGAATGCTGAACGGCTCGGGCTACGAGAAGGGCGGATTCGGTTCTGCTTCGGCGATCCATTACGTCACCGAAGTCATGCGACGGGCGTATGCCGATAGAAATACGTACGTGAGCGATCCCGACTTCATGACGGTTCCGGTGGCAGGGCTCCTCGATCCGGCATATCTCTCGAAGCGGCGTGAATCCATTCAGCCGGAAAAGGCGACTCCAAGCGCTGAGCTGAACCCCGGCCACCCCGCGGGCAGCGAGAGTACCGAAACCACTCACTTTTCCGCGGTGGACTCCGAAGGCAACGCGGTGGCCGTGACCTACACGCTGAACGGCGGATTCGGGAACGGCATCACGGTCCCCGGTCTGGGCTTCCTGCTCAACAACGAAATGGACGATTTTACAACCAAGCCGGGCGAACCCAATCTTTTCGGTCTGGTGCAGGGCGAGGCGAATTCCATCAAAGCGGGTAAGCGGCCGGTTTCCTCGATGGTGCCGACTATCGTTCTGCGCGATGGCCGATTGTTCATGACCGCCGGCGCGCCGGGAGGCTCCCGCATCCCGACGACCGTGCTTCAGGTGATTCTGAATGTTCTGGATTTTGGCATGAACATTCAGGATGCGGTGGACGCGCCGCGCTTCCATCACCAGTGGATCCCCGACAAGCTCTCTCTCGAACGGACGATTTCCCCTGACACTGTATCCTTGTTAAAAGTCTGGGGCTACGACGTGGATTACGCACCAGGGGTCGTGCTGGCCCAGGTGGCGGCAATCGTCAGCGATGGAGGGTGGCTCCAAGGAGCGTCGGACGGCCGAAGCGCGGCCGGCAAGGCTGCCGGGTATTAACCCCCGCAGACTGTCGGACTTCATAAGATCGGGGCGAGTCCCCCAAGCCGGGGCCTCCGTTTCGAATTTCCGCGGCTGCCTGATTCTCTTCTAATAATAATTTCTACAAATAATGATTAGACATGAACGGTTGGCTAACACCTCCCTTGGCACATCTACCGGGCTCCGGCGAATCCGTCAATGGCCGGATGCTGTCTCTGAATTTGGTGCCCCGTGATTCGCGGACGGACCTGCCGGGACAGCGACCCCACACCCCTGACGGCTTGGCGGTTCGACAACACCCGGGATAAACGACAGTGAGCGTTCGAATACGCCAGGGGTCGCTGGAAGTGGTGAATCGGGGCGGTTTGTAGCTTATTGAAAGGCGCGTAACTATCTTATTTTTATGGCGTTAATGCAAGTCGCCACAGAGATCGGTCGCCGCCTGGACGTGCCGGCGGATTTACGGGGAAATCCGGGGTGCGACTCTTCCCCTCCCAAAAAATCGTGCTATACTCCAAGGTGTCGGAGTAGTAGTCAGAAAAGGATGCTGAGGATTGAGCAGTACTGGAACTATGCTATCGACATGGCGGTTGAACTAGGGATTTTTGGCTGTTAAAATTTAACTGTGATCGAACCGTTAAGCGTTCGACTCGGAGGAACTAACTACATGCTTCGGCTTACCAGCATCTCAATGGCGGCAATCCTACTCGGGGGAGTGGCGAGTGCTGCTCAATTTCAGCTTGGCGGCTTCAATGGGCTGAACAACAGCTACATCGCTGCATCCAACGGCGGTAGCCTCCCAGTTGGCTTCGCACAAAAAGGCTACCAGAACTATCTTTTTCTCAACGCGCAGAATAGCGGGGTACTACCGACTCCGGGTAGCTTGCCGTTCACGAGCACGGGTGGCCTGCCGCCGAAAGATCAGTTGGCAGACCCCAGCAATGTTAGCTTCAATATGATCGGCAACAGCACGTACGGCTTGGGCAATTTGTCTGTAAACGACTGGCAGGCGACGGGCGGTACGGGCTCATCTATTCAGGTTGGCGTCAACAGGCAGTATGTGACATCGGCCTATACGATGCTGAACAACGAATTCGGCGGATTGGGGGCCATCGATACATCCGTGGCCTTCTACTTCGGGGCCAGCGCGGGTGCGACCACTGGCCTCACCGAGGTTCTGGTGAACCTGACTAACAACAACGGCACTGCCGGCAATGGACAGATCCGTTCCGTCTTCAATTGCGTATCAGGCGTGGTGGTACCCGGTTGCTCGACTGGGACGCTGGCACCCAGCAGCACGCTGTCGGCGCTCATCAATGGCACCACGACCGACACCGTAACGGTGACCACAAACAATATTTATTCGTTTGCCTATACCAGCTTGGCACTAGGCTCGGGGACAGGCAATGTACAACTCGACGACCAAGGCTTCGACTTCAGCCACCTATATCAGGACGGCACACTGAACTCCAGCCAGTACTTGGTAAATATGGTGATCACAGAGCTCGGATCGGGTTCGTCAACCGCAACAACTCCTTCCCAGACGGCGCTTTCCGCCATAACGGTGTTTACTGCCCCTGAACCGACGACGATTCTGCTGTTCCTGAGCGGTCTCGGCGTGATCGGCTTCAAGCGCTTCCGCCGTCAATAAGTCACTGAGATTTCGGATTTTGGGGCGCATGGCTTGACGGCCATGCGCCCTTCGTTTTCTGAGCGATGCTATTCTGTGACCTTGGGAATCATCGAGTAATGGAGACGGCAGCAGAACCTCCGAATCCAGCGGATCACGTCCCATTTCGAGGTCCATTTGCCGTGTCCACACGGGAATTATTGGTTGGTCTTTTGGGGCCTCAGCCGAATCTGGCGATCCTTCTGAATCCCGAACGCTGGCCAGCCGTCCGCGACCTTTCCGTCAGCAACAGCGTCGCTACGGTGATTGCGGGCCTCGCGCAGGACCGGCTTCCACCTTCCGACCGAATCTGGTGCGACCAGATCCTTCGGCAGAGCTGGCTGCGGCACGAGCAGAGCCTGCTCGATCTCGAAGCCGTCCTCAGCATTCTGGAAGCCGCCGGTATTCAGCCCCTGGTCCTCAAAGGTCCGATCCTTGCCCGACGCTACTACACCCCTGCGTATTTGCGGAAGCCTTCGGGCGATGTCGATCTCGCGGTACGCACCGTCGATCTCGAACGGGCCTGCGCGACGCTGCTCCAGGCGGGTTATGCGATGCCGCTATCGGTGCGGGAATCGCGGCTGCGATCGCACCACGTGGAGCTCAGGTGCGCGGGGAAACCACGGATCGAGTTGCATTTTCGTTTGAGTCACGGTGCCTATGGCATCCCGGTTGACAATTTTTTTGACCGCTCCGTACTGTGGCCGACGCCGGGCGGACGCCAAGTCCTTGTCCTCGAACCCGCCGACCAGTTGATGCATTTGATCCTCCACTTTGCCCAGGGCCGATTCGTCAGTCTGTTCCATCTCTACGAGATCCGGCGGATCTGGGAAATCGCTGCACCGGAGATTCGTCGCGAGGCGGTCAGGCGGGCGGCGCGCTACCGATTCTCAGGCGCGTTTGCGCTCGCCGATGCCGCTTTCCGCGTCCGCTGGGGTATTGCGATGCTGACCGGCGACATCCAGTTCCGGAGAACCTGGCTGCAATGGCAATGGGGTCCGAACTTCTACGACGCCTATGAACGGGGATTCCGCGATCAGTCGGCGAATTTGCCTTTTACCAGCCGCCTGCGCCGACGCTGGCTCGATCTCCAACTGACCGACGGACCCGCCGATGCCGTGCGCATGCTCAGAACCTTCTTACGCGCTGCGGCGTTTCAGGCTGCGCAAAAAGCCGGCATTCGCTGAGCGCCGTTACCGGAGGGTCTCAATGAGACCTTCGCTGCGCAGTTCCGCCACAAAATCCAGCACGTCGCGCTGATAGGTTGCGGCGTCCACGTCGTACTCGTCGCGCAACTCGGCGCATACAGCGGCGACCGTCCGCGGCTGTTCGATTGTTGCCAGATACGAAGCGCGATCGATTCCAGCCCGTAAAACTCGTCAGTGGCGGAATTTCGCATGACCAGTGCCAAACCC
>Ga0075030_100003005_pt1 | contig 15371 bp, 18 predicted proteins | sample LitLauG_LLR_2012_FD_71393 | JGI IMG/M metagenome (GOLD analysis project Ga0075030, IMG submission 71393) | Freshwater sediment microbial communities from Pennsylvania, USA - Little Laurel Run_MetaG_LLR_2012 | ecosystem: Environmental > Aquatic > Freshwater > Creek > Sediment | place: USA... | reverse complement strand
TCGAGGACAACTAAACCCATCCGGCCAACGGCACGCCGTTAGATACCGCTGGCAAGCCTCCTCGGTGGCGAAATCGGTCTGAAACTGACGAAGCGTCTTGGGGAACGATGGTCGAGCCACCTCCCATACACTACCCATTGGGGTTTGCTGAAGCAACCGGATAATCAGAAGACGGCTAATCGCTGTTCTTCTGTGTGCCCGCAATCTCTTCCTGCTGATCTTCCGCCTGTTGCCAACTGGAATTGGGGTTGTATTCCTTCATCGTGCCGGCAACAACGTTAGTCTTCGGGCCAAGATCCTTCTCGTAGACGACTCCATCCGGTCCGACTATAAACGTCTTTACCCCCGATGACCTGTATTCCGCTGGGTAGGCCACAAACCCGAATCCCCCGGTCAATTTGCCGTTGACCATGTAATTCTTGGAGCCGCCTGGACCATTTTTTCCCTGACGGGTCACGATTCGGAAGTAGTAACCACGGTAGGGAGTTGGAGCGCCGGCTTGAGTTTTCGCGTAGCCCTCGGCAACGGCCGCGGCGACGAGCGGCCCGATGGGGCTCTCCGGTTCGCCGTCCGCAGCCTTCCAGTACAGGCCATTGTGCTGCCCTGGCTCACTGAAGATTTCGCGGGCGTACTGATCGCCGTGCGTGGAACGGAATTCCTTTTGTGCCGCCGCTAGCTCCTGGCAAACGCGGATGGCTGATAATTCATTGCGGCCAACGCGCCGGTACAAAACTTCCTGCTTTCCCGCTTCGGTGTCAAAAAACCACGAGCCGCCTTTATCCACAAGCGGTATGGGCGTAGGCCAATTTCTCGCCCCGATATACAGAACCATGGTTCCGTCCGGCTCCTTCACCAGACGGTGCATTTCCCCATACTTTTCCACAAAGTTTGCGCGGCTCTGGGCGTCCTCGGTGTCGTCGCCAGACGAGACGATTTGCTTTTCGTCGGGGCCGAGAATATCGAGCATCGCTTTTTCGTCGTTACTCTGGGTGGCCGCGACGAGTGCGCTGCTCGCATCTTCGGGTGATGGGAAGGTTTTCTGACCGGGCTGCTGGGCCAGCGATGGCGCGAGGAAGCACCCCGTCAAGAAGGTGGCGAGTGCGGTTTGTCTAAGAAACGTCGCGCGATAAGACTTTTCGAAATTCAGGATGATTCGCAGCATTTGATCTCTCCAATGATATTCTTGCAGACTCAGCAACGTATAAGAACTTCGATTACCGGTGCCCGCCACCGCCATGGCCACCGCCGCCGCCGTGCGAACCTCCACCACCGCCGCGAGATCCTCCGGCGGCATGCGCCGTGCCCATACTGGCGCTGCCTCGCGAAGAGTAGTTCCGGGCCTGTCCGCCGTGGTCGTAGCCGCTATATGCGCCGGACCGGACGCCGCTTTGACCGCGCGGTGCCGCGTATCCTCGTGCAGCCTTGGAGTTTCCGTCGAAAGGCCGGGCCGTTGCGCCGGGACGATTGCCAGGGCCGCCGCGCCCTGCAAGGTTTCCGTTAGCGGGCCTGTTCCCTGCATAAGGACCGGAGCCAGCTTCACCACGCCTGCCGTTCCCCCCGCGTGCGCTTCCTGCCCGGTAGAAATTGCTGCGTTTATAAAACGTGTTGCTCCGAGAGTAGTACCTGCCGCCGCCGTACATTGCGTATCGGCCCCCCCAATTGAATCCCCAGTGATTCCAACCCCATCCATAACCTCCGAACCAGCCGATTCCGAAGCCGCCACCCCACGACAGGTACGGACCGCCGAACCAAATTCCGGGATACGGATACCATCCCGGCCAGGCCATGATCGGGTCTCCATAAACCAACCAAGGGTTGTAAGCCGGGACATAAACGATCTCAGGGTCGGAAGGCTGAACCAAAATCGTCGAGCCTTGCGTGGTCACGTTCTGCTGGGATGTGGTCTTGAGATCGCCGGCAGCTTGGGCTCGACGGCGCATCACCTGCACTGCATCCATGACATCCGGTTGCTGATTGAAGTAGGCATCGCCGAGTGATGACGCCCACGAGAGGTTCTTGTCCATGTTTCCCAGCACCGATGGAAACGCGGTGAGCGCTTTCACGCTGGGGTCCCACGGTTGCTGGTCCGCGGCCTTACCCAAAGCATCGCCCTTCAAGTCGGGATTCGCCTGCACCCAGCGGTCGGCCTCGACGATTTGCTCGGGAAACGTGGCCGCCGCCAGAATCTGCGCCACCAATGAATCCGGATACAGCGCAATCGGCGCCACCAGCCGCTGCAGCTGGTCAGGACTCTGTTGTGCATAGGGCGGGGCCGACGCCGCCTGCGCCTGCGCTTGCTCGTCTTGAGGTTGCTGCTGTGGAGCCTGCTGGTCTTGCTGAGCAGACAGCGTCCGCGGCCAAACCCCGAGCAGCAGAACTGAACACAACAGAGGAATTAAACTCCGACTACCCAAGCGGCTGTTTACTAATCCTGCGGCATGTCCAACAATGTTCATGACTTTGAATCCCTTCACACTTATGTAAAATACTGAAACGCAACCCAGGTAGAGACGCTCCTGGGTGCTCTCATCTGACGAACGTGCGTGCACTCAAGCCGGCTGAGCGAGATCATGCAGTTTGGATCGATGGATCGCCGCCGCGAGGTTCTTCGCCTCAATCTGAATTTCGGAGTAACGCGGCTCTACTGCAACGCGAACTTCCTTGCCCTCTTGGACCAGTCTTAATCTCGCTGAATCGCTCTTTAAATACTGTGCAGAATGGCTCACTTCGGGAGTCGGGAAAGGGCTGCGCAGAGAGAGGAGACGAGAGACGACTTGCTGCCTACACCTTCTTGAGCGACGGTTGGTGAACTCTTATACGGCGGTCGTCATCCCATTTGACGAGCGCGTCATCTTCATTAACTTGCCGAACTGTGCCAAATTCTCCAGTCGGCATTCCGAAATCGCCCAAACCTTCGACGCGATCTCCGGGACTCAAATCTTGGCCAGTGCTGGAAGGGTCGACAAGCGGTGGCTTCCTGGCTCGGTCTGAATCAGGCGGTGCCCCGCGGTGTGACAACGGCGGTTGGGCAGCGTTACGCAGTCTGGGTGTCGGCTTATTGCTGATATGAGGCATGCCCACGTATTTCTTTCCGAGAGCCCTGATCTGCCCTTCGCTTCGACAGTTCAGCCACTAGATTACAGAATGGGCTTGGAGAGAATGGTTTGGCTGATCCAAACTGCTCAGTTCCGATAATCGACACGGATGGAGAGTGATGAGCGCGCGACTCAACCGCAGATCGGCAATCCGAGGCCGAGGATAACTCGCTCAGCTATGAGCGCAGCCTGGCCTTGTTCATCGACGTCGTTGCGCCCTTGCTTGCGCTTGGGGCAGTGCATATTCTGTGTCGGCGGATACACTACGAACGCCATTATTCCTAGCCTCGACTAGAGCAGACGGTTGACGATCTCCAGCGAAAACCCGCGGGCAACACCAACTCTCTGGCGACCTCCGCGCCTGCCAACGTTTCGCAATCTCTTGATTGCCGATGTAGTCTCCGATCTGGGCACATCATGCAGAGCGTTGGCGCAGCCTGGATCATGGTCTCGCTAAATGCTGGACCTCTCTATGTTGCCCTCACTCAGACTGCAAGCGTTCTCCCATTCTTCGTGTTCGCGCTGCCCGCCGGAGCCATCGGAGACATCGTAGATCGCCGCAAGCTCATTCTGTTTACTGAAATGTGGATGGCCGGCGTAGGCATTGTGCTCGCGGGCGTGACCATGGCCGGCCTGATTTCTCCAGTATGGCTGCTGTTCCTGACGTTTGCTCTTTCCGCCGGAGACGCCTTCGAAAGCCCCACGTGGCGAGCTGTGTTGCCTGAACTTGTCCCGAAGGAGGATCTGGCCTCTGCGACAGAGCTCAACGGGATCGAGTTTAATTTTGCCCGCGCGATTGGACCAGCCCTGGCTGGTGTAGTCATCGCGATCGCTGGGGTTGGTACCGCATTCCTGATCAACGCGGCCTCCTTTGTTGGAGTCGTGCTCGTCATCGCGCGATGGAAACGCCAAGTACGGAAGCGGACGGCGCCGCCAGAGACCTTAGGCGGTGCGACAGCGGCAGCCATCCGCTACGTCCGCTACTCACCCGCGCTTCGCACACTCCTGGTTCGATCTGGAGTCGTGATGTTCTTCGCGAGCGGCCTTCTGGCGTTGCTGGCCTTCCGTCGCTCACAGCGCGAACAAGAGCCCAATTGGCTATGGCCTCTTGCTGGGATGCTTTGGGTTTGGCGCAGTGCTGGGTGCGCTCATGATGCAGCGGGTTTGGTCCCGCTGGTCGACTGAAGCAGTGGTCTCAGGCGGAGTCCTTATCTTCGGGTTCGCGACGGTTGCCGCAGGGGTGCTTCGTCTTTTGACGATGCACGGAGTAAGCATGCTGATCGGAGGTGCAGCATGGATCTTGTTCATTTCGCTCTTCAACGTGCTTATTCTGACCCACACACCCGATTGGGTACGGGCTCGCGTCCTTGCGGTGTCAATGCTCGTGTTTCAAGGCGCAATGGCGGCTGGCAGCGCCACTTGGGGTGTTGTGGCAACGAGGACGAGCGCGGCGATGGATCCGGCATTGGTGAGAGCGGTGCGGACGACTTTGGTCGGATCGAGTACCCCAGCTTTGACTAGGTCTTCATACTCTGCCGTCAAGGGTTGTAACCGAAGTTCTGGTCCTTCGATTCGAGCACCTTGCCGAGCACGATGGCGCCCTCTTCGCCTGCGTTTTCGGCAATCTGGCGGAGCGGTTCCTGCAGGGCGCGCTTCACAATGTTGACGCCGATCTGCTCGTCTCCCTCCAGTTTCAACTTGTTGGGAGCCGTCGCACACCGAGCCAGAGCGACTCCGCCGCCGGGGACAATGGCAACGCTTCAACGAGCCGTCATCGCGGTGTAGGTTGGCAATGGTGAATAGTCGTCGAAAGCTTCGCTGCCAATTGCCAACCACAGACTTGGGTGAGCCGTTTCCGGACCAAGAGAAGTACCGGGGATTAGGGCTGGGGCCGGGCGGAATGTTTCTTAGTGACTCCGCTACATCTGGAGGTAGCGGAACGTATACGGGACTGCCGGTTTTTGCGCGATATAGGAACAGCTCACCGTTTTCGCTTAACCGGCGCCTTTCTAGCGTCACAGCATCCCTAATCGCAAGTCCACTCCAACGCATTAGCAACGTGAGAACCCGAAGCCGAGTTGCCTGATTCCTGCATTCCACCCAGCCTTTGGGCTGATAGATGTGCGTTGCGTCCATAATCTTGTCACCGCTTCTTTGACTGAGACTAGAGCAGGCTCGGGGCGGGATGCCTCCGCTAGCCCGCTTTCCTTCGCCTCAAATTCCTCTTCCAGCTTACGTTTGAAGTCTTCGGCCTTTTCCCCAACTGCGGGTCTTCGCACGACGACGGATGAAGGGACCATCAGATCCGAGTAGGCCATTGATCCACTTCGGACAGCGGCAGCGCTTGTAGTTGATGTCGCTGGAAGGGCAGGGAGGATAGTGGCGGGAGTAGACAGAGAGCATGAATTCGGCCCCTTTGCCGAATCCATTGTACGTTTATTGTACGATTTTTCTTTTTTTGTAACCTGTTTAGTTTTCAGTTATTAATAGTGGTGGAGGCGGCGGGAGTCGAACTAATCACTATGTTGACAGCACGTAAGTTATTGATTCTAGGAAGTGCCACAAGGGCGAAAAAGGCCCCATTGCCTGATCCATTGTACGTTTATTGTACGAAAATGCTTTTCGCTCTGGAGTCCCGCTGACACCATATTGCGACACAGTATCCCATAGATTCGCAGCGATGGATCGAGAAAACACACCCAACTTCCTAGATCGTCAGTCATGAACCTCCTAGAACAGCGTGCCTTGGGGTTGAACAAGGTTCACAGGTGTCGAGCATTCTGCGTCGTCATTGGCGACATGATTGACCCTATTGCTGACCGGATAGGACCGCATGGTCCGGGCGTCGCACGGCTTCAACATTTCTGATGCCGCTTCGACATTCGTCATCCCCGGATCGAGCCACAGATCGTAATTATCCGCGCCAAGAATGACGGGCATCCGGTCGTGAACGGATGAGGTCACGGCGTTCGGCGTCGTGGTCAGGACCGAACAGGACTTGACCCACTGCCCGCTTGCGTCTTTCCAGCGATCCCACAATCCCGCGAACGCGAACAACTCACCATCATTCACTTCAAAGCAGTATGGCTGCTTCGCTTTGCCCGCGCGCTGCCACTCGTAAAACCCGTCCGCTGGAATCAGGCATCTTCGCGACTTGAGTGCTTCGCGGAACGCAGGCTTGGTCGCCGCCGTTTCTGACCGGGCGTTAATCAACATGCCTGCTCCAGACATGTCCTTCGACCATGCCGGTATCAGTCCCCAACGCATCAAGGACAATTCCCGGCGAGGTTCCTTCGGGTTCTGGCGGATGACGGGCACGGGCTGGGTGGGAGCAATGTTGTAGCGAGGCATCCAGTCCGGTTCGTCGGAGATGGTGTCAAAGTGTTCCTCGACGATCTGCTTTCTACGCGACAAGCGATAGCGCCCGCACATTGGAAAATTATAGATCGCCCGATACCAGATGCGATTCGATGGGCCGGGATTAAAGCGTCGAACATCACTCCAATTTGTCCCGAGCTATTCCTGCCAGGAATAGCTGCCTTCTGAACATTCATTGGACAGCGTGATTGAGTGCGGTTAGTTTTGCGCCAAGAGCAGCCGCTTTGAGGTGCTGTCGGAGGTGCATATGGCACGTTGGTCCCAAGTCCCTGTAGCCCGCCAAATCAAGGCGCTTCTTCGATCGCACGGGGCGCGCCCAACGCCGCACTTCTCGTCTTACTTTGCGTCATGCCTGTGGCCGCGATGGCACAGGGTTCACCTTTCGACACCGGCTTTAACGCGCAAACACTCTTCACAGGGACCGTCGCGAAGGTTGCAAGCCTGATCGCAATCGTGATCGGCGGCTACGGCTTTGCGCACGGCGAGCCCGGCGCGAAGAAGGCGCTTGCCGGCGTTGCCGCCGGAACGGGTATTGCGGTTCTCGCCGTGAATGTCTTGAGTTGGCTTTGGGGCGTATAGCGCTCTCCAAGCAACCGTTGATCCATCTTTAGACGAGGGGCTTATGCCGGACAAAGCGCCGCAGAGACATCGCACAAACCGAGTCTTCAAGAGCCTGCACAAGCCTCTCACCTACATGGGAGTAGAACGAACGCTCTTCTACTTTGTCTGCGTCGGTGCAGTTGGAGCTTTTCAATTCCATTCTGGCGGGTGTCGCTGTCTTCCTTGGCGGTTTTGCCTTCGGCCATTGGGTAACAAGCAGCGATCCGGCATTTCTGCGCATCCTTGCAAAATCCGAACGCTACAAACCACGCTATGACGCCGCGAAACAGCAAGTTCCACGCGTGGAGGTGGTCTGATGCTGCGTGTCGACAAGATCATCAAGCCCTGGAAAGAGAGCGCGGCTCTTAACGACCACATCAACCTGTACGGATTCTGGAACCAGAGGACCTTCCTTACGAAGAGCGGTGATGTCGGCATGGTTCTCAGTATTTCCGGCGTGGACTACGAAAGTCTTGACCGCCCCGAGCAGGAGTATGCGGTGAAGCGGTTGGAGGCAGCGCTGAAAACGTTTGGCCCAGGCTTCCATGTTTACCAATACCTCTTCAAGTCGAACCGCCCCGACATACCGTTCGCGACATATGACGACCCTATTGTGGAAGCAGCAATTGACCAGCGGCGGAAGTTCTTTGAAGCCAAGCGTGACCATCTCTATCAGGTCGAAATCTTCTATTGCGTCCTCGTCGAAGGCGTCAGATCGAAGAGCGGCGTGACCGCAGCGCTCGCTCGCCTCTTCCGAGATCCTGCGGGTGCAGTTGGCGAACTCAAAACGCAGTTTACGGACGACAGCATGAAAACGTTATTGCGTACGCATATCGAGAAGGATGTTCGACGGCTCGACCAGCAGGTGCAGGCATTCGCTCGACAGCTCGCCGACTTCATGCAGATCGAGGTCCTAGATCAGCGGGGACAGTTCACCTTTTTCCGCCGCTTGCTCAATCATGATGACTGGCGTATTGCGGGCAGGCCACAATCCACGCAGTTTCTCGACTATCAGGTAGTCAATTCCGACATCGAAGCGGAACGCGATCATCTGCGGGTAGGAGATCACATCGTCCGTGTCCTGACGATGAAGGAGGCAATCACAGAGACGCGACCGCTGGTGCTGGACGCACTGCTGAAGATCCAGGCTAACTTCTACGTCGTTACGGAATGGACGCCACTCACTGCAGACAAGGCTCGCAAAGAAGTTAACAAACGCCGCCGCCATTTCAATGTGTCGAAGACCGGGTTCGTCTCCCAGATGGGCAACGACACCACGAAGACGAACCCACGCGATGTGCTGGTGGACGAGTCCAAGCAGGCCGACATTGAAAATCTTGGCGATTGCCTCCGCGTCTTAGGTGACGGTCAATCGCTGGGCGATTTCTCCCTTACGATTGTGCTGTACGGCCGGTCAAGAATGGAACTCGATCAGCTCGTGGCCGAGTTTACTGGTGTCTTTACCAACGCAGACGGCAATCTTTTTGCGGAAACGTACAACCAGATGAACGCCTATTTCGCCACCGTGCCAGGGAACTATGCCGTGAACCTCCGCCAGTTGTATATGCTGAACACGAACTACGCCGACCTGTCCTTTCTGTTCACCATCCTTCCCGGCGAGAAGACGAACGCCCATCTCGGTACCGAGTACCTGGCTGCCCTCGAAACCGACAACAGCACGCCTTACTTTCTGAACCTGCATAACGGTGAAGTTGCCCATACTCTGATTCTCGGGATGACCGGGAGTGGCAAGTCGTACTTATGCAATTTCCTATTGCAGAACGCGCAGAAGTACGCACCGCTGACCTTCATTTTCGATATCGGCGGCAGCTTCCAGTCCCTAACGACGATCTTCGGCGGCTCCTACTTAAATGTCGGCCAGGAAGCGCGGGATTTCACTATCAACCCATTCTCGCTGTCTCAAACCAAAGAAAACCTACAATTTCTCTTCAGCTTCTTCCGTGTGCTCATTGAAGGCAACGAGCAGCGTTACCGAATCGACTTCAAAGAGGAACGGCGGTTGTGGGACGCGATCGAGCGCATGTACGTGCTTGAGCCGAACCAGCGCACCGTCTCGAACTTTGGAAACATCATCGGCGAGTTGAAGGAACGCCTACACCGCTGGACACGTGGTGGGCAATACGGATTCCTTTTCGACAACGCTGAGGACACGCTTTCGTTTTCCCGCTTTCAGACCTTCAACTTCCACGGGTGGAATGATGCGCCGGAGGTTTTAGAGCCGCTGTTGTTTTACGTTTTGCACCGCGCATCCAATGAGATTGCCAACCCCACAAAACTCGCGACCTTCAAGATGTTCCTGCTCGATGAGGCATGGCTGTTCATCAAGAACGAGACGATCCGCAATTATGTGGTGCAGGCGCAGAAGACCTGGCGTAAACACAACGCCGCGATGATCCTTGCCACACAATCGATCAAAGAACTTGAAGAATCCGGGATGCTGGCGATTGTTGCGGAGAGTTGCCCTACCAAGATCTTCCTGGCGAACCCGGAGATGAATCGCGAAGTCTACCGCGAAGCATTCCATCTCAACGATACAGAACTGGACCTGATCAGCGGCCTAATTCCACCCGGCCAGATGCTAGTTCGGAAGGCGCAGACCTCTAAGAAAGTGCAATTGAACGTCGATTCCGTCTCGCACTGGATGGCAACCAATAACTCCCGCGACAACCTCAAGAAGCGGGACTATTTTGACCGTTTCGGCATTGCAGATGGGCTTCGCCATCTTGCCGAAGATCACCCATTCCAGCCGCGTGCGCTGGCCGTATCAAAATCCAACACCAACGGGTAAGGAGAGAGCATGCGACATCTGAGATTCGTCATCGTTTGTGTGTTGGTTGTTTTTTCCGTAGGTGCGTTGGCGCAGGAATCTGCACGCACGGTCCAGTATCACTCGCAGGACATCATTCCGATCCGAGCCAAGGTGAAATATACGACCCTTATCGAATTGCCCACGACCGAGAAGATCATGGAAGCCGCCACCGGCGACAAAGACTTCTGGATTGTGGATGTCGTCGGCAATTTTTGCTTCGTGCATCCGGCGAAACAGGGGATCAGCTCAAACTTGAATCTCATTACGGACAAGGGGAACATCTACAGTTTCACTCTCCAAGACGTCTCCGGGTCTTCCACCAGCCCTGACCTAAAAGTGATCGTCGAACCCGCCGACCGCTCCGCGATTGTGGCCGCGAGCGGGCCTCCGCAGTTCGTGCCCGCTGCACAATTGGAGCAGTCTCGGCAGCAGCTTGCCGCTCTTCAATCGCACGTCGAACAGGCTGTCGATGAGTACAAAAGCGCGTATCCAACGCGGCTCAAGTTCGATTACGTCTACAAAGCGAACGAAGCGCCTTTCAATATCCAGTCTATTTATCACGACGACAAGTTCACCTACATCAAGACGAATGCCCCAGAAAAGTTCAGCGTGTATGAGATGAAGGATGGCAAGCCCAACCTTCTTACCTATGACCTCCGGGAGGGGACGTACATCATCCCGAAGATCATGGACAGCGGATATGTCGAGCTGGGCAAGAAGCGGATGGAATTTACGCGCAAGGGATAGCTGCCATGACCGAAAACATCTTCACTCCAAACAGCGCCGCGCACGCCGAGCCGCAAGCTGTGCCAACGTTGCGCCACAACCTGGAACTGCCAAAGGGCGTCTTGCAGAAAAATCTCAAGACCTTCGTTTACCTGGGTGCGGCATTGCTCGTGATTGTGGCAGCGCTTTTCAGTTCGTCCGGCAAGAAGACGCCCGGACAACAGGCCAGCGCGAAAGGCCAACCACCCCAACCCACCCTACAGGACAACACCGACAACAACGTGCAGGAGTTGAAGGACCAGATTCAGGCCGAACGCCAAAAAGAGCAACACACAGCAATGGCCGCTGCTGCAACGGCAGATCCCTCGCTTGCGTCTGCGACGCCCGCGCAGCAGTCCGCCGCCGCGGCCTACGGCCCCACCGGCGTTGCCGTTCCTTGCGTTCCGGGCCGGCCGTGCCCACAAATGCAGCAGGGCAACATGCAAATGCAACTCACGCCTGTGCAACAGCAGGCCCAGTTGATCGCAGCGAAAGAACGCGAACGAGCAGACGACTCCCGGTTCGCTTCCGACCTTGTCTACTCCCGCTCTGCGGAACAGCCGCAACAACAACAGCAAGGCCAGATGATACCCGCCCAGTATGGCCCTGCCGAACGGCAGACAAATAGCAGCCTCGTCCCCTCACTAGCCGAAGGAAAACAGGAGGACACGCCAGGAGGCTATAAGCGGCCACTGGAGGCCAATATTGATTCGGCCACCGGTCAGCCCTACCTCGTCTACGAAGGTTCGGTTCTGGACACTGTGCTCATGAATCGCCTGGACGGAGACGCGGTTGGGCCGGTCAAGGTTCTTGTCTCAAATCCGTTGTACTCCCACGATCATCAACACGTCATCATTCCCGAAGGAACGGTTGTTTTGGGCGAGGCAAAGAAGATTGGAGCGGCGGGCTTCGGCCAACAGCGCCGGTTGGCCGTGGTGTTTCACCGCCTGATCATGCCAGACGGTTACTCCGTGGATCTCGATCAGTTCCAAGGTCTCGACCAGATCGGAGAGGAGGGGCTGAAAGATAAGGTGAACAACCACTACCTCCAAATCTTTGGCACCTCAATAGCTTTGGGTGTCGTTGCTGGGGCAAGCCAGATCACTCAGGGTGGCGGCACCATTACCACGAGCGGTTCCCAGGCCTTCACCAACGGGGCGGCGGGCAGTGTTTCGCAGTCTGCCACCACGATCCTTGACCGCTTCATCCAGATACCGCCCACCATCACGATCCGGGAGGGCCATCGCGTCAAAGTGTATTTCACGCAGGACTTGCTTCTTCCTGCGTACTCGAACCACACTATTCCACAGACGTTTTGAGGAGGCTTTCCATGCGAATCGTTGCCCTCTCCCTTTTAGCTCTGTGGACTCTCACCCTTGTCGGCTGTCAGAGCAAAGCGGCAAAAGTGAAGCAGTTGCAGGATCAATACAACGCCGAATACCCGGCCTATGCGAAGGAGTGCGTCGATCCGGAAACCGCTGGAGCCGCACGAATGCTGACAGGAGAGAAGCTGACCGCGGAGCAGATGGCGACCCTCGAAGCCAAGAAAAAAGAACGAGACGCACGGTGCAAGCCAGAGGCCGACCGTCTTGCACAAATCCAGAAGGAGATTCTTGCTGCACAGCAGTAACGCGGTACTGCTGTAACAGGACGACGACCCAACCGCGCAACGAAAGGAATGAACATGAAGAAACTAATCCTTGGTGCGCTCGCGGTTGGATTAGCAGCTGCGTTGCAACCAGCCGCGCATGCGCAATTCGGTTCCGGCATCGTCTTTGATCCTACGCAAGCCGGTCACGCCGTCACGCAGATCGAGAACGAACAGAGATCCATCGCCAACGAAGTCCGACAGATTGAGCAGGGCCAACAGATCTTCACCAACACAGTCAAGATTGCCACGACGGCGCTGCAAGCCTATAACGTCGCAAAGCAACAATACGATCTCAGCCACCAGATGATCCTCGCGCCAAGGATGCTCTATGCGCGGTTCCTGTCTCCAACGTCTGACCTGCTACTGCTGCAGCAAATCTCGAATACCTACGGCAATTCGATGGGCTGGTTGAATTCCGCGAATACGGGAAAGGGGGCGGCAGCCGCGTACCAACAGGTTAGCGTCCCGAACACTGCCAACGTGATCCCTGGCTACAGCACCGCCAGCGTTGCCGGGCAGATGCAGATTGCCGCGCAGGGAGCCACCGTCGACATCAACGATTCCGTAATGACCAACAATCTCCAGGCACTTGGGACTATTCGCGCCAATCAGACCGCAAGACAAACCGATATCGCCAACCTTGAGGCTGCGACACAAAGCTCTGACATATCTCAACAGACGATCATGGCGGAACTACAGCGCATCAATCAGGCCCTGCTTTTGCAGCTTCGTAGCCAGCAGGATGCGAACCAGATCAACGCCAATCTTGCCCTCCAGCAGATAGTGGCCCAAAAGCAGCAGCAAGACGCGATGAAATCGGCATTCCGCGATTCGGCAGGATACGAGAGCTACTACAACGCCAACATCACCACAACCAGCGGTGGGGCGGCGAATCTTCTAACGCACGCATACTGAATCAGCACAAACAGCGAAGACAAAGAGGGCGTGGAACATGGGCACAGGGCTCTTCGAGTTTATCGCGCAGGGGTGCCAGTCCCTTGCGGCGACCGCAGCACCGTCCATTACCGCGATGGGGATTCACATCGTCATAGCGTTAGCAACCATCGTATTGGTTTGGTTCGGTGTCCAAGAAGCACTCGCGTCGGCGCACGGCGAGGCCGGATTCAGTATGGCGAGGTTTCTCAGCCTCTTCATGCTCCTCACCTTCGCTTACGCCATGGTCAACTACTACGACAGTTCAATTCCCGGTCTCGGGTTTTCTATCAAGGGCTTCATCGACGGTGGCACTGCAAATCTAGTGAACCTCATTGGCTCTGATGGTGCCACCTCGATGCTGACCGAGATCCACGCTGCATCCTCCAAGACCGGACCGGGGATACTGAACAGCCTCATGTCTCCCTACTACGCGATTGTGTACTTTGTCGTGCAGTTTCTCTTAGCCCTTCTGGCCGCGATCATCTCCGCAATCCTTGCCTACGGCGCAATTGCGGCAACGATCATCGGATTACTCGGGCCGATCTTTATCCCATTTCTTGTCTTTGACAAGCTGGATTGGTTGTTTTGGGGATGGCTCAAGGCCTATCTCGGATTCAGCTTTTACAAGGTCGTCGCCGCCGCCACGATGAGTGTTCTGTCTCATGTCTTGACGAACTACTATCTCCAACTTGGCCAGAGCGTGTCGGACCCTTCATTGATGGTCCAAACGTTGCCGCTGCTGATCCTTCTCGTACTGGTCAACATCTACATTCTCTTCAAGATTCCGACCATGACCCACAGCTTATTCACTGGCGGCACTGGCGGGCACGGTGGGGGCCTAGGAATGGCGATGATGGCGCTACGGGCCGCAATGTAACCCGCGAGAGAAACGAGGCCGCAAATGAGCGCACGCACGATGACCCCAGAAACGAAAGCTACCCCGGAAATCACCCGAGCAGCAGAGCGCTACCTGGAGCAATATGGCGATCCGCTGGTGATGAATACCTACTTGAAGGTGGCCATTCTTGTGCTTGCCTCGGTGTGTATCAGCCTAGCCGGACTCACCTACAAGAGCCAGCTAGCGCTCGCCAACATGCACCCAATGATCGTGCGGATCAACGACGTGGGCCACGCGGAGGCGATCGACTATCGGAACTTCCAATACCGGCCGCAAGAGGCGGAGAACAAGTACTACCTCACCAGGTGGGCGGAACTGTACTTTAGCCGCAATCGCTTCACGATCGAACGTGATCAAACGCAGTCGCTTTATTTCCTCAATAGCGACGTGCAACGCGCTGTGATCGACCAGGAACGCAAGGACAACAGCATTCAGAATTACGTCAAAGACAGCAGCTTGCCGTATATCGATGTGGAGATCAAGAATGTAATCCTTGACGACCTACGACAGTCCCCGTATTCGGCGCGCATCGAGTTCGAGAAGGTGTACACCAACCCCGCGGATCATTCCGAACTCAAGCGGGAACGATGGACAGCCAGCGTCACGTATGTCTTTCGTGAGAATGTGAAAAACAATGAGCTTGCCGTGAACCCCCTCGGTCTGACCATCGTCCGCTTCCGGGTGGACCAGGCATTCAGCTAGGGATTCATCGACCCGCCCAGAGGCTAATTCATGTCTGTTCATGCTCCCAATCTGGCTAGGTTTTCCTACCTGTCCCCACGCCCAGTGGAGCAGGCGAACAAGAGCCTTTCGACGCGCAACTACGGTGGCGAATTGCGCCCTTCCTACGGTGGATATGCCAGCTTGAATCACGCCGCAATTGCGGTGAACTTTCGCAGCCAATGTGCAGATGAGAACTTTGCTCTGGAGCGTGTCTGCCGTTATGTATCCCGTCTTTTACTCGGTCACAGCTTCGGGGCCTTTCCAACGCCCGGCGGCACTCGGTCTTCTGCTTCGCATTCTGCGCCCCTTTGGGGTCTCGGTTCCTCCCAAAACAAGTTTGAGAACCACGGCAAAGAACGCCTCTCAAACTTCTTACGGGCCCCTCCCAGAAAGCAGACCTTCGGCACTTGGGAGCCGGGCCCACTCGCTAAGCTCCGCCCAGTGTGACCCGAGCAACAACGGGCGAATTCAACAAACGGAGACACTGTCATGTAC
>Ga0075030_100003004_pt1 | contig 15373 bp, 12 predicted proteins | sample LitLauG_LLR_2012_FD_71393 | JGI IMG/M metagenome (GOLD analysis project Ga0075030, IMG submission 71393) | Freshwater sediment microbial communities from Pennsylvania, USA - Little Laurel Run_MetaG_LLR_2012 | ecosystem: Environmental > Aquatic > Freshwater > Creek > Sediment | place: USA... | reverse complement strand
CGCCAACTCGTCATCACCGGTCCCAACACCGGCGGCAAAACCGTCACCCTCAAAACTCTCGGACTGCTCGTCCTCATGGCCCAGTCCGGCATGCCCGTGCCCGCCAGCCGCGCCGAACTCTCCTGCTTTGACGCTGTTCTCGCCGACATCGGCGACTACCAGTCGATTGAACAGAACCTTTCCACCTTCTCCGCCCACGTCACCAACATCGATTTCATTTCGCGCACCGCCACTCCTCGCTCTCTCGTCCTGCTCGACGAGCTCGGCTCCGCCACCGACCCCGAGGAAGGCGCGGCCCTCGCCGTCGCCATTGCCGCCTATTTCAACCGCATCGGCGCCATCGCCGCCATCTCCACCCATCACACCTCGATGAAGGTCTACGGCGCGAGCGCCACCAACGTCGTCAACGCGTCCATGGGATTCGACGAGGCCACGCTCCAGCCCACTTACCTCCTGAAGACGGGTGCGCCCGGAGCCTCCGCCGGAATCAACATCGCGCAGAGACTCGGCCTCAATCCCGAAATCATTTCCGCTGCTCGCGCCGGCCTCGGCACCCAGGCCCGCGAGATCGGGACCTTCATCGACCAGTTGCACGCTCGCCTGCGCGACGTCGAAGCGGAACGCCTCCGCCTGCAGGAAAACCAGGTCGCGCTCGACCGGGAAAAATCGCGCTTGGCGTTGGAAGGAAAAACCGCACAGCAGGCCGGCATCCGCGAAATGGAGCGCAAGCTCGACAGCCTCTTCCACGATTTTGAATATCGCGCCCGCGAGGCGGTGAGCGCCGTGCAGGATCGTGCCGCCGCCCAGAAGGTTTCCAAGGACGCCGAGCGCCGCATCGCCAAAATGCGCCGCGAGTTCCGCGAGCAGTTTGATTCCACCGTCGTCGCCCACGCCACCGGCGCAGATCGCGGCGATCCCCACGCCACCCCGCAACTGGTCCAGCATGTGCTCCCCGGCGACACCGTTAAACTCAAATCCACCGGACGCCCCGCCCGCGTGCTGCGCAAGATTTCAGCCGATCAATTCGAAATGGAAGTCGGCGCGATGAAGATGCGCGTCGCCCGCGACGATATCGCCGAAGTGCTCTCTCGCGCCGCAGATTCTCCAGTAGAAGCCGCCCGCCGCCGCGGCGTCAGCGTTTCTCTTGAGCGCGAAACCGGCGGTGTCGCCGGCGAGATCAACGTCATCGGCCAAAGCGTCGACGAGGCCACCCGCGAGGTCGAACGCTTCGTCGACCGCGCCTTCCTCGCGGGCATGCCGCAGGTCCGCATCGTCCACGGCAGCGGCATGGGCATCCTCCGCAAGGCCCTCCGTCAGGCCCTGCAGCAGCACCCGCACGTGGACTCGGTCGCCGAACCGCCCCAAAGCGAAGGCGGCGCAGGCGCAACCGTCGTTGGCTTAAAAGTATGACTGGGAAATCCCTTTTTCCCTTGTGATCCTGAGCGAGGATTTTGCTCCGGATAGCCGGCGCAAAACCGCAGTCGAAGGATCCCGCCACCGCGCCCCCTCGCTCGACATTAGTTTCTTGGGTGGCGCAGCGCTTCCAGTGCTGCGATCACAACCTTCCGCTTCGTCGGGCCCGAGGTTGCCCAATCAGCGCCCCGCCGAAGCCGGCACCGATCGCTCCCCTTCCGTTTCCACCCGGTCGCGCCCTTGCATCTTGGCGCGGTAAAGTGCCTGGTCCGCCGCCAACAGCAGGTCTTCTGCCCTGCCCGAGGCGCGCGTCGCCGTTCCCAGGCTGATCGTCACCGACACCGCCCGCCCGTTCATCGAGATTCGCGTGTTCGCGATGTAGGCCCGTATCCGCTCCGCCAGAACCCGCGCGTCTTCGGTTCCGCACTCCGGCGCCACAATCAGAAACTCCTCGCCACCATAGCGTCCGACCGCGTCATAAGGCCTCACCGCCGCCCCCAGTTCGCGCGCCACCATGCGCAGCACTTCATCTCCGGCGGCATGGCCCAGTGTGTCGTTCACCGACTTAAAGTGGTCCAGGTCCGCCATCATCACGCTCACCGTCGTGCCCGACCGCTGCGAGCGCAACAGTTCCCGGTCCAGAATTTGCAGAATCGCCTTGTGGCCCCACAACCCAGTCAGGCCGTCGTGCGTCGCTTCGCGCTGCAAAGCCTCCTGGGCCGCCAGCAGCCGGTAGTGCGTCACCAGCAGTCTTGCGCTGAAGCACATAAAGCACGCCAGCACGACCACGCCAGCCATCCCCAGGCTCTCCCGCGCGATCCGCGACGACATCACCAGCGTGCAAACCGCCAGCAGCATCGGGAACAACTGCACCGCGATAAAGCTCCGGATCGGCACCGGCGGTTGCAGCCCATCTTCCCCCACCTGCTCCGCATGTTTCGCCGACGTTGGCAGCAGCGTGTTCGCCAGCAACAGCGAACTCCAGAACAAGTCAAACCAGTTGCCCGGATTTACTCCCAGCCGCCCGTAGTAATACAGCGCGTCTGCGATTCCAGAAACCGCCAGCAGCACGCCCAGCCTGCAAAATAGAGAACGCATCTGGAACGACGTCGACAGAAACGACCGGATCAGGAACGCTGACACGATAATCGCGTAGCCCACGAAATATGGCGCCCACACCGAGTGCGCCAGGTCGGTCGTCCCCTCGGCCCGCGGCAGATAAAAAAAATACAGATAGGCCGCTATGCAGGCCAGCACGCCCTGGCAGAAGTCCAGCGCCAGGAGCCAGTCAAATCCCTCGCGGCGATCACCGGAATCGAAAAACAGCGCCATCGCCAGCGGCACAAACCAGAAACAAAACAGCAGATTGCTGGCCCACTGCGCGAAATTCGTAAGGCCGTAGACGTCCTGATACACACCCATCGCCTGCGCCGCGCACCAGAACGCGAAAGACGTCGCGTGCAACTGCCAGAAATGCCGGTACCAGCTGGTCGAAGCCCGCGCGATGACCACGCTGTTGACGACCAGCAGACACCCCAGTGCCAGTTGGATCGCATCCGACAGCACGGCTGCGGGCGCGCTCTCGCGCATTAGCGCCAATGCCACACCCTGGAACATGAGCATCGCGGCGCCGAGCCAGAGCGCCCACCGTGTCCGAAATGTAGAGGCTACTCCCACAGATTCAACGATATCGGGCGATTAAGGGCGTGTCATCTTACGCCAGTAAGCCCACGGAAGAGGCGGTAATGGTTACCGCCGTAACCCGTTAATTTGTCATTCCGAACGCCTTCAGGCGTGAGGAACCTGCTGCTCCCGACGGCTCCGCGCACCCCACCGCTCGCCGCCTCCGCGAGAACCGTCACCCTGTCATCCTGAGCGAGGATTTTGCTCCGGCTCGCCGAAGCAAACCCGCAGTCTAAGCATCCCCACCGCCACCACGCTTCCTCTCTCGACATCGGTTTTTGGGTGGCGCAGCGCTTCCAGCGCTGCGATCAAGCCATCCATTCTCGTCGAGGCTTTAGCCCTTGAGGTGCCCATTTTTCCGCCACCCTCAACCGATACTTCGCGTATTCCACAGTTTTTCCGCAGCCGAGCGCGGCTGCTATATTCCAATCAGCCGCATTCCAGCTCACAATCCCTATGGGGAGTTGTGTAGGCACATCCCCACCCATGCCCACCTCCGACGACTTCAAAGAGACCGTCAAGCAACAAGCCGACATTGTCCGCATCGTCGGCGAATACGTGCGCCTCCGGAAATCCGGAGCCCAGAACTACTCCGGCCTCTGCCCCTTTCACTCGGAAAAGACTCCGTCATTTTCAGTTCACGCCACCCGCCAGTTCTTTCATTGCTTCGGTTGCGGCGAGTCCGGCGACGTCTTCAAGTTCGTCCAGAAAATTGAGAACATCAGTTTTCCCGAGGCCCTCCGCTCGGTGGCGCAAAAGCTCGGCATTCCGCTGCCCAAAACCACCTACTCCAGCCCCGCCGAAGAGCGTGACGCCAAAGATCGCCGCGCCCTGCTCGACGCTCAAGAGCGCGCCGCCGCATTTTTTCAGGAATGCCTGCAGCGTCCCGACGGCGCTCGCGCCCGCGAATACCTCCGTGGCCGCGGCCTCGACGATGAAACCATCGCCAAATTCCGCATCGGATACGCTCCCGACTCCGGCTTCCAACTCCTCGATCGCCTGAAAAATCAGTTCCCTGAAGACCTTCTCCGCGCCAGCGGCCTGTTTTCCTGGAAAGAGTCCGGTGCCGAGTCCCGATCGCCGGGTTCCGAGCCAGACACAGGATCTGGCTCGCAACGCGGCACGCGCAACTCGCAAATCGCCATCTACTCCAAATTCCGCAACCGCATCATGTTCCCCATCGCCAACGACGCGGGCAAAATCATCGCCTTCACCGGACGCACCCTCGCCACCGACGAGAAGGCCGGCCCCAAATATCTGAACTCGCCCGAAACCGCCATCTACTCCAAGAGCCGTGTGCTCTTCAATCTCGATCAGGCGAAAGAAGCCATTCGCAAACTCGATTACGCCATCCTGGTTGAAGGCCAGATGGATTGCATCTCCGTCTTCGCCGCCGGCCTGCACAACGTCATCGCCAGTTCCGGCACCGCGTTCACCGAATTGCAAGCCAAGCTGCTCAGCCGCTTCAGCAAAAACATCGTCGTCAACTTCGACCCCGACACTGCCGGCGCTCGCGCCACCGAGCGTACCCTCGGGCTGCTGGTCGAAGAGGACTTCAACATCAAAGTCCTCACCCTCGAACACGGATTCGATCCCGATCTCTTCATTCGCCAAAAGGGAAAAGACGCTTACAGCGACGCCCTGCGCCAGTCTCAGCGTTACTTTGATTACCTCATCGACCGCGCCCGGGCACAGTTCCCCGCCCGAAATGCCGAAGGCAAGGTAAAAGCCGTGAACTATCTCTTGCCGCACGTGCAGAAAATCCCGAGCCGCATCGTCCGCGACGAGCTCGCGCACGAAATCGCCCAGAAACTGGGCATCGATTCCGCCGTCCTGCGCCAGGAACTGAAGCACGTCGCCGGTGCGCGCACCGCAGCCGCCATGAAGTCGCCCGCCACCGCGCAGATCACCGACGCCGAGCGCGTGCTGATCCGCGCCCTCGCTTCCGTGCGCCAAATGCAGCCCGGCGATGAACACATCTCCGCCCGCGACGGAGCAGAAGAAGAGTTTGATCCCGCCCGTCAGGCCCGCTTCGCCATCGAGGGCGAGGGCCTGCACCGCGGCCTGCCGGCGGAAAGCCTCATCGACGCTCTGCTCAACCCGGCCGAGGGTGTCACCGACGTCATGGATGCGCCGCGCTCGGAGCCCGATCGCCGCCTGCTCGCAACCCTGCTCATGGAGGATGGCGAGGAACTGTCCCCCGAGCGCCTCGAAGGCGCCGTCCGCGCCATCCATCGCATCCATCTGCGCCGCCGTCTTGAGCAGGTGCAGCGCGACTTGCAGCAGGCCTCGCGCCGCCAGCCCGACGAAGTGCAGGCTTTGCTCGCCGAAAAGCTGCGGCTGAAGCGCGCTCTCATGGATCCAGGTCTCGGCGAAAGCCGGATTGCATGACCACATTGCAGTGAACCAAATGGGCCTGCCCGGCCATCTAATCAACTGGGCGGAAGAGAGTTTCGAGGGGCGGCGAACGGCGACCCGCAGCGGCAGGTTAAGTGATTGACCCGGTTGTACTTACTTGCTAAAATAAAAAGGTTTGCGCCCGGCGCGCGGCCCTGCAAACCCTCTGACCCCATTCATGGCGTCCGTTTGAGCCCGCTCTCACGCGAGCGGAGACCGGTTTTTTATTGAGGACAAGATTTGGCTCTTGACGAAAAATTCGAAGATATTCAGAAGTTGATCGACGCAGGCAAGGAAAAAGGCTACCTCACGTATGACCAGGTCAACGACCTCATACCGCAGGATGTGCATAGCCCCGAAGACCTCGACGACCTGCTCACCACCATGCAGACCCAGGGCATTGATGTGCTCGAAGGGCCCAAGGGCGCAGGGATAGAGCGCAAGTTCGAAGAGGGTGAGGAGAGCGAAGACGTCGAACTCGACCTTTCCCCCGGCGCGCTGGAAAAGACCAACGACCCCGTCCGCATGTACCTGCGCGAGATGGGCACCGTCCCCTTGCTTACCCGCGAAGGCGAAGTCGAAATCGCCAAGCGCATCGAGCGCGGCCAACTGCGTGTGCTCAAAGCGCTGTCGCGTTCGCCCATCGTCATCCGGGAACTGCTCGCCATGGGCGAGGACCTGAAAAAAGGCGTGCGCTCGATCAAGGAAGTGGTCACCTTCGACGAGGAAGAGATCACTGACGAGATCCTGCAGAAGCGGCTCAACGACTTCACCGGCAAGATCGACGCCATGGCGAAGCTTTACAAAAAAGCGCTCGTCGTGGAAGAAAAATTCAAGACCGTTTCCGAGAAGAAGCGGCCCAAGGACCATCGCCGCGCCCGCCGCAAGCTGGCCCGCGCCGTCATCGAAGTGTCGCAGGCGCTGCGCAAACTCGGCTTCACCAACGTGGAACGCAAGCGCCTCATTGAGCGTCTCAACCGAACCGTGGACGCGATGCGCTCGCTCGACCGCCAGGCCCAGAACCTGGAACGCAAAGCCGACGCCACGCGCAGCGAAGACCTGAAGAAGGAATACCGCAAGCAGTCGCGCACCGTGCGCGGCGAAATCGAGCAGCTCGAAGCCGAGGCCGGAGTGCCCTATCCCGACCTCAAGCGCACCCAGCGCGAAACCATTTCCGGTGACATGGACGCCGAGCAGGCCAAGCGCGAGCTCATCGAAGCCAACCTGCGCCTGGTGGTTTCGATCGCGAAGAAATACACCAACCGCGGCCTGCAATTCCTCGACCTGATTCAGGAAGGCAACATCGGCCTGATGAAGGCTGTGGACAAGTTCGAATACCGCCGCGGTTACAAATTTTCCACCTACGCAACGTGGTGGATCCGTCAGGCCATCACCCGCGCCATCGCCGACCAGGCCCGCACCATCCGCATCCCGGTGCACATGATCGAAACCATCAACAAGCTGATCCGCACCTCGCGTCAGTTGGTGCAGGAACTCGGCCGTGAACCTACCAGCGAAGAAATCGCCAAGCGCATGGACATTCCCGTCGCCAAAGTGCGCAAAGTCCTGAAGATCGCGCAGGAACCCATCTCGCTGGAAACCCCGATCGGCGAAGAAGAAGATTCGCATCTCGGCGACTTCATCGAAGACCGCATGGTAGTTTCGCCGGCCGAAGCCGTGATCAACGTGAACCTGAAGGACCAGACCGGCCAGGTCCTGCGCACGCTCACCCCGCGCGAAGAAAAAGTCATCAAGATGCGCTTCGGCCTCGAAGACGGCAGCGAGCACACACTCGAAGAAGTAGGCCAAAGCTTCGCCGTAACCCGCGAACGCATCCGACAGATCGAAGCGAAAGCGCTGCGCAAGTTGCGGCACCCGTCGAGGTCACGGAAACTGCGGGCGTTTATGGATGGGGTGAAGGACTAACTCACCACCTTGTCATCCTGAGCGAAGTTAGTGCGATTCGCGACGCGAATCGCACTGCGCAGTCGAAGGATCCCTACCTTCGCGGTTTGTTACGATTAGAGAGACAGGCGTCGTTCAGTATCTCGCAAGCCCCGAGTGAATCTCGGGGCTTTGCTTTTGGCGAGTCATACGTGCCCTTAGAAAACCGCGAGGGGTGGGCCAGCCCGCCGGCGCTGAGCCGTCAGGCCAAAATCTAAGGCGGCACTCCCAAAGATCAGGCGTTGGCCCTCACGACATCTTGCGTCGTTCCCACGGCGGTTGCTTCTGCGTCGGAAAATTGCGAGTCGAAGTGGGCCAGCAACATCTCGATAAACCGGCCGTGATAAACGGCGTATATCTCTTTGGAGAGCGCCGCGCCGCGCGGCGGAAGGGTTGTGAAGGTCAGCGTCCCCACGCCGATATGCGGCCGCAGCCAGCACTTGTTCGCCCACTGGGTCGGCGTATGGGTAAAGTCACCGTCCTTGTCATACGTCCAGGTCTCTACATGCCTCTGTTCGATTGCGCGCTTGATAGCCGCCAAGAGCGCCTGCGGTTGTGAAGTTGCGACTCTAATTGCCATTTGTTGAAATCTCCTCTGCCTTGATCGTTTTCGCGGCGATGTTACCCGCTTACCCAAGACAGCGAACGAGTCACGCCGATCTGGCCATCGAGAGAGAAAAAAAATACAATGGCGAAAAACTGCCAACTCGTTCGCTGTCTCAGGTAGAGGACGTTCTTTGATCGTCGGCGGGAATATTCCGGATTTCCGGGCCCTTGCTGACCAACTGGCCGCATACGCCGTACAGATATTTGCTGAGTACGGGCTCCGCGACCCAGACCTGGTCGTGTCTGGGACTGGCCTGTCTATCGAGGATTTCCTGGCCCAAGTCCTGGGTGACTACGCTACGGGGAAAATCAAGCACCACTCGTCCAAGGGCGAGTTGATCTCTCTGCTCGGGAAGGCGCTGAAGCACGACGTGCACGACGCCCTCGTACGCAAGCGCTCGCACCTGCGAGAGGAAAACCGGGATGTTACGCCAGCGCCTTCCGACGACGGGACGGGGGCCGAAAAAGCCATCGACGGCCTTCCGCATCCCGGTCCTTCGGTCGATACTCTATTCGACCTGCAGGAATACAAAGATCGCGTTCGTGCGGCACTGAGCGCAGAACCGGACCTGGTGGACTTGGCCGACACAGCGTTCGAGCTCAACATTGAGAAGCGGCAAGAGCAGGCGGATGTTCTCGGGATCAGCTCGGAAGAACTCGACAACCGAAAAAAGAAACTGCGGCGTAGATTGATCGAGTATGGGTTTTTCGCCGCCCAAAAACAATGAACAAGAAACCCAGCATCGAAGATCGCCGGAGCAGGTTGAGCAAGCTATCTGAGGCCGTATTTGGCGGCCCAGAGGAGATCGACCACGACGAAGCGAGAGACCTTCTCCGTACTGCCGGAATTCACGCCGACAGAATCGCGGACGCGGTGTACGCGCGGCTCTATAAACGGGCGCAAGAGTATTGGATGGCGCAAAAACCTCTTCCGCCGCTGTTGAAGAAAGCCATCGAGGACCTGCGCCCATCGACGGCATCGCCGCGAAACGAGAAGGAGATGGCAACGCAGGCAAAATCTAGGATCGAACGAGTGGTAGAAGAGTCGCGCCATCCCCATTCCTGGATGCAATCGACGACTCCCGAGTTCCGGCCCTCCGCATATCGGGGCAAGAAGAAACTGTCGAACAAGGACGAGTCCGCGCTCGACGAAATCGCGAAGAGGCTGAACGACAAATTGAAGGGACCACAGGGCTCATAGTTTTTATGAAGCTGCCAACGGGGCAGATATACGCGAAGGCGATGCTCGACGAACTCGGCATCGGCGGGTTGGTGGACGTTCGGGAGGTCGCTGCCCAACTCAAGCTCGAACTCAACGAGGTCGAGGTTGATGGCTTCGACGGCGCGCTCATTAGAGCCGAAGGCGTTTCGTTCGGAGCGATCGCTGTCCGGCACGGGATCCTTGAGGAGGGCAGAAAAAACTTCACAATCGCGCACGAGATTGGTCACTACGTTCTGCCGGGCCATGAGAAGTGCGACGAGGTGTGTCTTGACACAGACATCGGCAACTGGTCGGATGTTGGCAAGCAGCTGGAACGCGAGGCGGATGAGTTCGCCGCGGAGTTACTGATCCCGACTGCCTATGCTCGCCCTCGCTTTTCCGAAGCGACGCCGTCCCTTCAAACCATCGGCGCAGTAGCGAGGGACTGCCGCGCCTCTTTGTCGGCGACAGCCTGGCGATATTGCGACCTTGTGCCTTATGCGTGCGCGATCATCTGGAGCAAGGAGGGGAGGATTACTTGGTCGAGGGCGTCTGAAGTGTTCGGCTTCTTCATCGAGCGTGGAAAATACTTGGAGAAGGGCACATCGGCTCGCGCTTTGTTTGAGGGTGCCGAACAGGAATTCGACTCCCCGCATCCCGTTCCAGCGGACCTGTGGATTGAGAGCCGCCGCCTGAACGAGGGCGCTGAGATATGGGAAGAGTCTGTCCTTCTCCGTAATTATAGGAGTGTTCTTTCGCTGCTCTGGATCAAGGAACCGATCAGCACCGAGGACGAGACTAGCGAACTGCTCCCGGAACTTGATCCCGCTGGCTTGGACTCAGCCAAACGACGACACCGTTAGGTGGAACCGCGCGGCACGACTGGAAGGTCGTGCCCTTCCCCTTCGTGCCGCGGTCAACGGAAGTCAAAGCAGCGGACAGGGGTGCCCGCTCCACATGGAAATTCTGCCGGGTACCCCACTCAAACCTTCTTCTGGCTTGAGTGGGGGTTTTTCCACACAGCGATGTAAAGCAGTGTGCATCGGTCACTGACTTCTACGGTCATCCGCGTGACATTATGGTCATGCCTTGGGGACTGGAGCGGTACCACAATACCGGCGAAAGCCATTTCGTCACCTTCAGCTGCTATCGCCGCCAGGCAAAGTTTACGTCCGACGTGTCCCGTCGAGTTTTTGAGACTGCCCTGGAACGCGTGCGACGGTCGTTCCATCTGCGCGTCTATGGCTATGTGATCATGCCGGAGCACGTCCATCTGTTGGTCAGTGAGCCAGAACGCGAAACATTGGCGGTCGCGCTGAAGTCGCTGAAGCAGGGTGTCGCACGGCGCCTCATTGGAGGCGGCGAACACTTTTGGCAGAAGCGTTATTACGATTTCAATGTTCGCAACTCTCGCCAGTTTATTGAGAAGCTGAGGTACATTCATCGCAATCCTGTGAAGCGTGGTTTGTGCGAGCGGCCGGAAGACTGGCCGTGGAGCAGTTTTCGGCACTACGCGACCGGTTGCGATGGGCGGGTGGAGATCGAATCGGAGTGGGCGGCGCGGAAACGCGAACGCGCGGCGGGAAAGGTGTGCCTTGGCGTCGAACTGCCCCACTCAAGCCAAAAGAGGGCTTGAATGGGGCACCCGGCTTGACATTCAGTCTGCCTTCGCCGCCCATTCCGGGAATTCGCCGCACTTTTTCCCTCCCATCTTCTTGCTCTCAACTTTCAATTCCTGTCGAATGAAAACATAGGGCGGCGTTCGCGGTTTTCATGGATACTGCCTTTCGTTTCTTTGAGGAGCGCGATGGTAAAGCGCAAGCCGAAAGTTATACGCGATAAGAAAGTGCGTGGGGAGTGGGCGGAGTCTATTTTTCTGGCGCGGGCCAGCGAGCATGGGCTGACGGTGAGCAAGCCGTGGGGCGATTCGGCGCGGTTTGATTGCGTGGTGGGCACACCGGGAAAATTTGCGGCGGTGCAGGTGAAGAGTACGGTGGCGGAGCTGCCGGGCGGGACGGGATACAACTGCTCGGTGTGCCACAGCCACCAGCTGTATGAGCCGGGGGCGTTTGATTTTCTTGCGGCGTATGTGGTGCATGAAGATGTGTGGTACATCATTCCGGAAATCGCGATGCGGGGGAAGAAAACGCTGTCGCTCTATACCGAGGGCGGCAGGTATGAGCAGTATCGCGAAGCGTGGCGGTTGCTGCGGGAAGCGACGCAGGTTGGCGAGGGTGCAGAAGCTGAACAGTTGGAGGAAGTGACGGAAGCGGCGCGGCCGGGGCTAAGTCCGCCGCCGGCGGGCGCGTTGGGGCGCCTGCAAGCGTCCATGAATTTCTTTCGCAATCAGTTGGAGCGTGGCGGCATCGCGCTCCCGAAGACCGACGAGGAGACGTGATCTCGTCCTATGTCCGGGAAAGGCCGCAGCGTGCGGCGCGGCGCCACCCGGCCAGCTCGCCCATAACCGTCGTAACTTCACTCCACGCGTCAGATTCATACACTGATTGCATGATCCGACTCTCACAGCGGACCAAGCTTGGTTTGGTTGCGGCGGCGTATGCGGGGGTGGTGGCTCTTTCCGTGCTGCTGGTCTTGCTGCGTTGCTTGCAATACAAGCTGCATCCGGACGACGCGGAGCAATATGGCGGCATGTGGGCGGGCGGAGATCTGATGCTGGCGCTCTTCATCGCCGGCCTGTTGATGCTGACCACATTCTTTCTCATCCCGATCTTGCGCAACGATGAGCCCGGCTACACCAACTACTCGAAAGCTCTGATCGGCATCGCGCTGACCTCTCCGTTTGCCATCGTGCTCACGGCGCTTCCCGGCGGCCCGTGGTGGATCGGCGACATTTGCATTTCCCGCCTGTTCGCCGCACCGCTGGCCATCATTCTTTATTTTGTCAGTTGGGTCGCGAGCGGGTTTCGCGGCGCGCGGCGACGCATCGTCATTGCGCTGCTGATTGAAGTTGGGACGATCGCGGTCTCGATGGCGCTGCTGATGGGGTTTGGCCGCCACGGCTAGGTTGCGGAAATTTGGTTCGAGTTTTCCGGCGCTTTCCACAAGGAAGATTCATCCTCCACAGCTTCTTCACAACCTGGACGTGATTTGTGATTGCGCGCGCGGGTGGGATGACGCACAGTGATTTCACCGAACGCGAACGTTGTTGGTTTGCACGGAAGATCGGATCTGGCAGAGACAGCCGGCGGCGACCGAAAGGAAACTGCCGGGGGATTTCCAGAGCACGCGCGAGCGAGGCGCTGGTTGCCCGGGGCTGCGGCCTCTTCCTCCGCCCTTCGGGGCGAGGTTTCTGCGGGTTCGATTGCTGCTCAGGGATGAGCAGCGGGAAGCGGCAAATGTGGCGCTCCTCGGGGCGCTGTCGGGCCGCATCCATTCCACGCCGCTTGCGGCAGGTGTAAATCGGCAAGGTCGCGCAACCGCGGCCCGGTGGCTGGCCGGGCCGCGTTTTGGTTTTAGTCGCTGGTTGATAGTCGTTAGTTGTTAATCGGCAGTTGTCAGTTTTCAGTCCTTCCTCGCTTGGATTCTCTACAGTTGAATTTCGCTTTTGATTCGCCTAGGATGGATGACATCCGGTGCGAATTTGGGCCGCGTTTCCCAAGCGTGATCACAGGCGTCCACAAGCGGGGCGCGGGTTAATATTTGCTTCCGCAAGACAGGAGCCGAATAAAAAACTTGGCCACGATGGATTCCAATTACGGTTCGCTGCCCGCAAACGTCGAAGCCGAGCGCTCGATTCTGGGCGCGATTCTTCTCGACAATTTTTCCTACAACCAGGCTGCCGAACATTTGCGGGTGGAGGATTTCTCGCTCGATTCGCACCGGCGCATTTACGCGCGCATGGTGGACTTGCAGGAATCGTCGCGTCCGGTGGACATGATCACGCTGATCGAGGAACTGGACCGGCGCAAGGAACTGCAGGCGATCGGCGATGTGGGCTATGTGTCGAGCCTGCTGGACGGCGTGCCCGACCGCCCGAGCATTGAGCACTACGTAAAAATTGTGCGCGACAAAGCGCTGCTGCGCGGGCTGATTCATGCCGCGAACACGGCGGTGGCGCGCGCTTCCGACCAGAGCGACGCGGCGGAAGATGTGCTCAACGATACCGAAGCCGCGATTTTCCAGCTTTCGGAAAAGCGCATTGGGCGCGGCTTTCTGGGGATCAAGGAAATTGTCAGCGAATCGTTCGGCTCGGTGGACGCGCTGCTGCAGCGCGGCCAGCGCATCACCGGGCTGGCCACGCATTACGAGAAGCTGGACGAAATGACCAGCGGCCTGCAAGCGTCGGACCTGGTAATCATTGCGGCGCGGCCTTCCATGGGCAAAACCGCGCTGGCCATGAACATGGCGGAGAACGCGGCCATCAACGACCAGAAAGTGGTGGGTGTGTTTTCGCTGGAAATGTCGCGCGAGGCGCTGCTGCTGCGCCTGCTGTGCTCGACGGCGGAAGTGGACGCGCACAAAATGCGCACCGGCTCGCTGTGGCGCGACGACATGGACAAAGTGGTGCGCGCCATGGAGCGCCTGGCGCAGGCGCCAATTTTTATTGACGACACGCCGGGTATTTCGCTGAGCGAGATGCGCGCAAAAGCGCGGCGGCTGAAGCAGTCGCAGGGGCGGCTGGATCTGATCCTGGTGGATTATCTGCAACTGATGTCGGGCGGGAGCCGGCGCTTTGAAAACCGCACCCAGGAAGTGTCGGCAATTTCGCGGGGGCTGAAGGCGCTGGCGAAAGAGATGAAGGTGCCGGTGATTGCGCTCTCGCAGTTGAGCCGCGCGCCGGAGAGCCGGGGCGGCGACCACCGTCCGCAACTGGCCGACCTGCGCGAGTCGGGATCGATTGAGCAGGACGCCGACCTGGTGATGTTTATTTTCCGCGAAGAGGTCTACGTGCAGGACGATCCGGCGCTGAACGGGATGGCCGAGATCATTATTGCGAAGCAGCGCAACGGGCCGGTGGGAAAAATCCGGTTGGCGTTTAGGAAGCCGTGTACGCGGTTTGAGAATCTGGCGGAGGATCCGAGTGCGGGGATGGAGTAGGGGGCGGGCAATCCACCACCCTCCTTTTCGGGATTAGTTATTGTCACCAGACGTTCGGCAATTAGGAGTCAACCTGCTTTGCTTTCACATATCGCCTTTCGCAGCCGTCAGCATGGCGGCACTGATCTTCTATGCCCTGATATGGATTGCTTTTTGGTGGCCACACAGAAATAGTGGATACTTCTATTTCGACCCGCAAGATTGCGAGAAGGCGCATAAGCTTCCCGAGGGCTGCAAGCCCAAGCCGGGAAGCCGTGTGTTCCCCATGTCCGCCAAGACTGCAACCTTTCTCCCCTTCTTGGAACACTACATTGGTGTGACGAAGCTGATGGTGACAATTGCCGCTGCGTCGATCGCGTTCGGAGGCGACAAGGGTCAAAAGCCTGATCTGTGGATCATTGTTGCGAAGTTGCTTCTTGCATGGAGCATTCTCTATGGGGTGTTCTTCTGTATCGTCCTGCTATGGCGATACGACGAGTACGCTCAGAATGTGGAAAGCTATACGAAGGGTTGGTACTCGACGGTGTTTGCTTCCGGCTTCGCAGGTTTCACCTGCTTTATCGCCGGATACATCACTTGGGGTTGGGGACTTTCAAGATAGTCTGCGCCTTCAAACGCGTAGTTTGCGAAGTCGCTGGCCCACCTTTGGCTTTTAGTAAGTCTCGCACCACAACACTGAGGCTACCGCACCCTCTTGTGGTTTTCGAAACGAACGAATGTGAGGTGCGCGCGAGATCCCTCGTCCCGCTGGAGAAAGCGCGGGCCTTCGGGATGACGCAACCGCGTGAGTAGAGGGCCAGCGACTGCCCCCACTCAAGCCAAAACCGGGCTTGAATGGGGCACCCTCCCTTGGAATGGTGCAGCCTCCCGTTAGCCGACGGCCTGTGGAAAACCTTGTGCAATACGATTTGGGCAGTCTCGAGAGCCGGGGCTCGGCTTCATTGGCGGAGGGCGCGCTGTCCATCCGAGTAAACTCTAAGTGGCTTGATGGTAATCAGTTAGGCAATTTACGGTGCGTTAACAGAGGAAAAATGCGGGAGATAGCGCATCGGCGGCTGTTTTGAGATTTGC
>Ga0075030_100003002_pt1 | contig 15381 bp, 16 predicted proteins | sample LitLauG_LLR_2012_FD_71393 | JGI IMG/M metagenome (GOLD analysis project Ga0075030, IMG submission 71393) | Freshwater sediment microbial communities from Pennsylvania, USA - Little Laurel Run_MetaG_LLR_2012 | ecosystem: Environmental > Aquatic > Freshwater > Creek > Sediment | place: USA... | reverse complement strand
GAGGCCTACCTGGCGCGCGGCATGCGCATCGACGACTTCGCGCCCAACCTGAGCTTCTTCTTCAGCAACGGCATGGACCCGGAATACACCGTGATCGGCCGGGTGGCGCGCCGCATCTGGGCCGTGGCCATGCGCGACAAGTACGGTGCCGGTGAGCGCAGCCAGAAGCTCAAGTACCACGTGCAGACCAGCGGCCGCAGCCTGCACGCCCAGGAGATGGCCTTCAACGACATCCGCACCACGCTGCAGGCGCTGATCGCGATCTACGACAACTGCAATTCGCTGCACACCAATGCCTATGACGAGGCGATCACCACGCCCACCGACGAATCGGTGCGCCGCGCGATCGCCATCCAGCTGGTCATCCAGCGTGAATGGGGCCTGGCGAAGAACGAGAATCCGAACCAGGGCTCCTTCGTCGTCGAGGAGCTGACCGATCTGGTCGAAGAGGCCGTACTGAAGGAATTCGACGCGATCGCGGCGCGCGGCGGCGTGCTGGGCGCCATGGAAACGGGCTACCAGCGCGGCAAGATCCAGGAAGAGTCGCTGTACTACGAGCGCCGCAAGCACGACGGCTCCTACCCGATCATCGGCGTCAACACCTTCCTCAATCCGGCCACCGGCGGTCCGCCGCGCCAGATCGAGCTGGCGCGCTCGACCGAGGACGAAAAGCGCTCGCAGCTGGGCCGCCTGCGCGACTTCCAGTCGCGCAACCGCGAGGCCGCGCCGCAGTGGCTTGCACGCCTGCGCCAGGCGGTGATCGCCGACGACAACGTGTTCGAAGTGCTGATGGGCGCGGTGCGCTGCTGCTCGCTGGGGCAGATCAGCCAGGCGCTGTACGAGGTCGGCGGGCAGTACCGGCGCAGCATGTAGCCGGCCGGTAGCGGTCCGCCGGGATCAGTCGTCCGAGCCGCCGACGTAGATTGCCAGCGCTTGCGACGGGATCCCGTTGGCGATCACCTCGAGCTCGCTCGGCCCCTGCTCCGGCCCGCGCGGCACGTCGACGTGCGTCCAGACGAGTTCGTGCGAGGCCACCGCCACGCTGCTGTGGTCGTGGGTCCGGCTGTAGAAGACGTGGCCGGTCGCCTTGTTCGTGATGCGCACGATCGGATAGTTGGTCGCGGTCTGCACGTCGTCGCCGTAGGCGCCGCCCTGCGACATGCCGTTGAAGCGCGTGCCCGAGATGGCATAGGAATGGCCCGCAGCGACCCGGGTCGGTGCCGAGGCGATCTGCGGCGCCCAGTCCGGGTCATATCCGGGCTTGGGCGTGTAGACCGAGACGCCGTAGAAATCGGTCAGCAGGATCTGGCCAGTCGGCAGGATCAGGAAATAGCCGTAGTACGACGCATGTAGAAGTCCGTCCCACCGGGGCGCAGCACGCCGGGGCCAACCTCGAACGTCGGGCCATTGGTCGGTTCCTGCGACAGCTGGCCGCAGTTGAGCCAGGGGTCCCACAGCTGGGAGACCGTGCTGCCGGCGCTTTGCCAGACGCCCGACCAGGGCGAGAAGAGCTCCGAGTTCGTGCCGGCGGGTTCGTAGGGAATCGTGGCCGGCACGTAGTCATCGACGGTCAGCAGCTTGCCGCTGGCCAGCAAGGTCCAGCCTTCCTCGTTGTTGACGTCGAACTTGCCCGTATCGATCGGCGTCCAGGTCAGCGAGCGCTGATCGAGCAGTGCCGCCTCGACCGTGCAGCAGTCGCCCAGCATGAACGTGCCATTGGCCAGCACGGCACCAGGCGCATCGCCGATCGTGGTCCAGCCGGCGGGCGGCGCAACCAGGGTCCAGCGGTCGGCGACCGGATCGTAGATCGCGCCCTGGTTGGTCCAGGTCGGCGTCAAGGCGTTGTATTCGCCGCCTTCGATGATGACCCGCCCGTCGGGCAGCACGGCGGTCGCGTGGTACAGCGGCGCGTAGCCGGCGGGCAGCGACGCGAGCTGGGTCCACGTGCCGTTGACATAGATTCCTCCCGATGTTCGAGTTGGCTTACCTGTGTCGTGGCCCGGGGTCCGCAGGAACGCAACAAGACGTCGACAGGGCGAGCCGCGATCCTAACCGCGTTCCGTGGGCCCGGCATGTTTGCACTGCGCTTGCCCATGGGAAAATGCCGGAGGTCATCGGAATCCTCGCGCGCCGTGGGGTGAGGCGCGCATGCGTCATGGCCGTCCATGTCGCGGGTGCAATCGTTCAAACAGCATTGCAGTGCAGCGAGGCGCTCGTGCTGGACGGCGCGGCGCCTTGCCCGACATTGCGCAGCAGTTCCCTGATGCGGATCAAGACCGCCGACCCGCTGTCGCATAGGATCGATGCCGGTTGCCCAGAGCGGCCCTTTTTCGCGCAGTGTCGCGCGGTCCACACTACCCAAGGAGTCGGAAAGATGAGCAGGCGTCGAGATTTCCTGAAGAGCGTCGTGCCCCTGGCGGGTGCACTGGCTGTCATGCCGGGCCTGGCGCGGGCCGAACTTCCGACCTTGACCGAAGACGACAAGATGGCGTCGACCCTCGGCTTTCGCTTGCATACCGAGAAGGCCGACCAGACGAAATACCCCAAGCACAGCAACGACCAGCTCTGTGCCAAGTGCGTGCATTACCAGACGCCCGCCGCGGATACCGCCCGCTGCGACCTGTTCAACAAGATCGTGCCCAAGGGCGGCTGGTGTAGCGGCTACTCCAAGCGGCCCTGAGCCCGCCTGATCGCGCGTGTCTGCCCGGCACGCGCCGGCCCGAAAGGCCGACGAGCCAACGGCAACCCTCGGCGCCGCGTGCGCCGGGTCGCCCCTGCCCTGCGCGACCCATCCGGCCGCCGCGCCTGCCGAGATTCCGTACGGGTTTCCCGAATCGACGAGCGTCGATCCACCGATTTACGATCCGCGCCCGCCAGCGCTTGAACGGCGCAGGCGTTCGCAGACCGGAATGCGGGATCGGGAGCCATGGGTGGACCGTTGGACCGGGCGCTCAGGGCGCTCGTCGCAAGCGATGCTTCATTGGGCCGGATGTCGCGGGCGATCGAGGCCCGGTTCGCCGCGGTATGGAACAAGGCCGGAGCCGTCGATCGCGGCGCGCGGCTCGTCGCGTTGACCGAGGCGGCGGATGCCGAGATCGAGACGCTCCGGCGGGTGACGGTGGAGCCGGTTCCGTGTCAGGCCGGGTGCAACCACTGCTGCGCCTTCCAGGAAATCGTGGTGTCGGGCGCCGAGGCGGCACGAATCGTCGCGCACGTCGAGCAGCAGCTGAACGCCGCACAGCGCGACGCAGTCTGCCGCTCGATCGCCGCTTCGGGCACTACCGGCGCCGACCGCAATACGCCGTGTGCCCTGCTCACGGACGAGGGTTGCTCGGTCTACACGAGCCGGCCGATGCCGTGTCGCAGCTACCACTCGACGTCCGAACCCGCCTGCCGCGCCTGCCGCAGCGGCGGCGCACCCTATCCGACGGCCGCCGCACAAAGCTTCGTGACCCGCGCGCATCTCGTGGGCATGGTGGCGATCAAGGTGTCGCGCGCCTACGACCACACGGGTCGTTACGAGATCAACGCCCTGCTGCGCCGGATCTACGCCGATCCGGCGAAGGTCGCGCGCTGGGCCGCCGGCCACCATACCGAGGAGCCGGACCTGGCCAAGTAGCCGCGCGCAGCGATCGTTCGCTGGTCCGCGCCCGGTTTCACGCTGCCGCCGGACCGATTGCCGACCAAAGTGGGCCGGACTTGCCGAGCGGGCTCAAGGCATCGCGCTGCGCGACGATATACCGGGTGCAAGGCCCCTTTTGCCTGGCGCCAGCGGCCTGGCGACCGCGGTACGCCATGTAGCGCCGCAAGTCGATGTTGCGCAAGCCCGTGCGGCGCGCAAGGGACCGAAGGCGGCATGCCGGCGGTGATCCGCGCGCCGCGCCCTGGCGCACCCCAACTCCTGCCGGGACCATCTGGCCACACCGATGAGCAAGAAAGCCGGTTTTCCCCTGCGCAACGCGGTTGCCGCTGGCGTCCTGCTGGTCCTGGCATGGATTGTTTGCGCCAGCTTCCTCGTCGAGCGCAACTATCTGGCCCGGGTCGACGCCCTGGTCGCGGCGCAGGACGAGGTGGCCGAGGTGCGCGCGCGCGACCTGGCCGGCAGCATCCAGCGCAACCTGCATTACATGCGCGGCATTCCCGAAGTCATGGCGCAGGCGCGCGAGGTCGTCGATGCGCTGCGGCGTCTGGCCGCCGAGGGCCCGCGATCGGGCGAAGCCTGGGAGCAAAAGGCCACCCGCTGGAAGGCCGACGCGCCGTTGCGCCAGCTGGACCGCTTCCTCGCCAAGGCACAGGACAGCCTGGACATCGACATCCTTTATGTCGCCGATGCAGCCGGCAACGTCGTTGCAGCGAGCGATTCGGGGCGAGCCGGGCAGAGCGTCGGCACGAACGTGGCCGATCGCTCGTATTTCCATTCCGCGCTCGGCGGCGGCAACGGCGTGCAGTACGCGGTGGGCAAGGCGACCGGGATTCCCGGCTTGTTCTTCTCCGCGCCGGTTGTCGCGCAGGGCCGTGTATTGGGCGTGGTGATCGCCAAGGTCCACATGCCGAACCTGTCCTTCCTGCTCGACCAGTCCGATTCCTTCCTGAGCGACGCCAGCGGCGTGGTCATCATGGCCCACAATCGGGCGCTCGAGATGACCGTGCTGCCCGGCGCGCCCATCGAAGCGGTTTCCGAGGCGGAACGGATGACGCGCTACCGCCGGACAAAATTTCCGGTGCTTCCGGTCGTGCCCTGGGAGCATGGCGGCCGGCGCAAGCTCTACGCCCTTGCCGGTGGCCGGGTGCCGGGCGTCCTTGCGGCCAGCGCGCTGCCCGAATACGGCATCGAGGCGCATGTCTTCAGTGAAATCACGCCGATTCCCGAACTGCGCGACGATCAGTTCTGGTTCGCCCTGCTGGTGGCGTTGGCCGGCAGCCTGGTCATCGTACTGCTCGAGGCAGGTGTCCTTTACCTGCGTGCCGTCATGCGCGCCAAGGCTCGATTGTGGGAAAAGGCACACCACGACGGGCTGACCGGACTGGCCAATCGCGAGCTGTTTCGCCGCCGGCTGGTGCAAAGCGCCGAAAGGGCCCGGCGCCAAGGCCGGCCGATGGCGCTGCTGCTCGGTGACCTCGATGGCTTCAAGAAGGTGAACGACACCCTCGGACACGGCGCCGGTGACCAGATCCTGCAGCACACGGCCAGGCGCATCGCCAGCTGCGTGCGCGCAAGCGACACCGTCGCCCGCTTGGGCGGGGACGAATTCACGGTTTTGCTGGCCGATGTCGGCAGCGAACAGCGCGCGCGCGAGGTGGCGGCGCAGATCGTGGCGCGCATCGCCGGCCCCTTCCACTTGCGCGACGACTTGACGGCGCACCTTTCGATCAGTTTGGGAGTGGCCGTATTGCCCGATGACGCGGCCGATGTCGACACGCTGTTGACGCGGGCCGACCAGGCCATGTACCTCGCCAAGCGCCAGGGCGGCAATCGGAACGCCCGGCTGGCCCCGGGAAAGGGCAGCATGGTCGCCGAATCCGATCTTCAAGAACCGGCGGCCAGAACGGCCTGAAGTCCATCCTGGATCGATGGTCGCCATGCCATCCCCGGCGATCTCGGCGCGGCCGGACATGCGCGATCGGTGGCACGAGCCAACGGTTGTCGCCCGCAGCCGTCCGCTCGATCACGCCCGAGACGCCGACCGTCGCAGCGTGGATAATCGACCGGGCCGCTGCGCCGCGGCGCGCGAGGATGCCCCACTTGACCCGCCAAACGATCAGCGAACTGCCGCTGTTCCCCCTGAATACCGTGCTCTTTCCTGGCGGCCTGCTGCCGCTGCAGATCTTCGAGGTGCGCTACCTGCACATGGTCGGGGCCTGCCGGCGCGACAACGGCGTCTTCGGCGTGGTCGCCCTGGTCCAGGGTTCCGAGGTGCGCCAGCCTGGCGACGCGGGCGCGGAGGGCGAGACCTTCCAGGGCTTCGGCACCCTGGCGCGGATCATCGACTTCGCCGCGCCGATGCCCGGCTTGATGCGCATCCGTTGCCTTGGCGAAGGGCGCTTTCGGCTGCGGTCGGCGGCCCGCCAGGTGCAGGGCCTGTGGCGTGCCGACGTCGATTGCCTCGAACCCGAAGCCGTGCTGCCGATCCCGGACGATCTGCAGCCGGTCGCGCAGAAGCTCGGCCGGCTGATCCGCCTGCTGCAGGAACGCGGCGTCGAGCCCGATGCCATGCCGATCCGTCCGCCCTTTGAGCTCGAGGATTGCGCCTGGGTCGCCAACCGCTGGAGCGAGCTGCTGCCGCTGCCGCACACGCTGCGGCGCGATCTGTACGCCACCGAAAGCCCGGTGCTGCGCCTGGAACTGATCGGCGATCTGCTCGATCGGACGGAACTGCCGTTTTGAGCGGCGCCGCGCGGCGCCGGGCCACGCGTGCGCCAAGGCTGCGCTACAGGTCTTCCTCCGGCACCAGCGGCGCCAGCAGCATGTTTTCCAGCCGCATCAGCGTGGTCGTATCCGGTTCCTCGGACAGCACGATCTCCTTGTCGCCATCGGAGGACAGCCATTCGAGGTTCTTGCCGTCGGGCGCCAGGCGCAGCCGATAGGCGCTCTGCAGCTTGCTGATCTGGATGACGCGGATGACTTCGCGGGCCAGCTCGGGCGACTCGGCGATGATGCCCACTTCGGTATTCGTGCTGGCCGAGCGCGGGTCGAGGTTCATCGAACCGATGAACACCAGCTTGCGGTCGATCACCACGGTCTTGGCATGCAGGCGGCCCAGCGACAGCCCGGGCAGCATGAGCCGCTTGTTGCGCTTGATGCGGGTCGGGCTCAGTTCGTACAGGTCGACGCCGCTCTTGAGCATGTCGGCACGGTAATGGGCGTAGCCGGTGTGGACCAGCGGTTCGTCGTTGGACGCGAGCGAATTGGTCAGGATCGTCATGTGGACGTTGCGCTCGTGCAGCTTGGCGATCGCGGCGATGCCGCGCGCGCCGGGAATGAAGTAGGGCGACGAGACCACCACGTCGGATTTCGAGGCCATGACCAGGTCGAGCACGCTTTTCGTGACGCTCATGGCGCGCGCCTGCTCCTCGGTCAGCGCCTCGACCTTGCCGGGCGGATCGGCGAAGGCCGACGCCTTGCCCCAGATCAGTCCCAGGCGTCCGGCCGCGATGTCCTCGCCGATCGGCCCGTAGCCCAGGATGTCGAAGGGCGGCAGCGTGAGCGCCGTCATCTGCTCGCCGTCGTCGACGCGCTGGTTGAAATCGCGCTGGCGGTCGTCGCGCGACAGCTCGTCGCCGATGATGGCCGCGGCGGGATAGACCTGCGGGCTGTTCCAGAAGGAGTCGAAGATGTGCGACAGCTCGGGCACCACCGCGCCGACCAGGAAGCTGTCCATGTCGACGAAGTTCTCCCGCGCGCTGCGCATGAAATATTCATCGGCGATGTTGCGCCCGCCGGTCACCGCGATGGCACTGTCGGCGATGAACAGCTTGTTGTGCATGCGGTGGTTGAGGCGGTGGAAGTCGCCCAGCGAGGCCAGGTACTTGGTGGTCAGGCTGGAGCGGCCGCAGCAGAACGGATTGAACAGCCGCACCTCGACATTTGGAAACGCGGCGAGGCCGACGAACAGCGGATCGGCGCCCGAGGTGTACAGGTCGTCGACCAGCAGGCGCACGCGCACCCCGCGCAGCGCGGCGTCGCGCAGGTTGCGCAGCAGCAGACGACCGGTCTTGTCGTCCTGGATGAGGTAATACTGCACGTCCAGCGAGTACTTGGCGCGCTGCGCCAGCTGCAGCCGTGCATCGAGCGAAAACGCGCCCAGCGGCATCAGTCGGAAGCCGGTCGCCTCGGGCGAGGGCACGGAGCCCTGGGCCAGCTGCACCAGGGGGCTGTCCGGCGCCGGCGCCAGGGTGGTGGTGGGCGGCCTGGGCGGCTGCGTCGGCAGCGTGCCGCAGGCGGCCAGGACGAACGGGAGCAGCAGCGCGAGGGGCGCGACCAGCGTGCGGATCAGCCTCATTTGCGCGGGTTGCTTTCGACCCAGCTGCGCACCGCGGCGAGGGTCTGTTCGACGTGCCGGTTCGGGTTCAGGCTCATGAAGTGGAAGAGGATCTTGCCGTCGGGGGCGATCACGTAGGAGATCCGGTTGGCGAAATCCGGGCGCGTGTGCAGCACCGCGTCGAACGACTTCATGATGGCCTGCGATTCATCCGAAGCCACCGGGAACCGGCTCTGGCAGGCCTGCACCGAGAACTTGGCCAGCGTGTCGATGTCATCGCCCGAAACGCCGACCACGGTCGCGCCGAGCGCCCCGAACTGATCGATGGCCGCGGCGAATTCGTGGGCCTCTGCCGAGCAACCGACGGAGTAGGCCGCGGGAAAGAAATAGAGCACCACGGGTCCCTTGTGCAGGTATTCGGCGAGCGAATAGCGGTAGACCGCTCCGGCCAGCGCGGCGTCGGTGGTGAAATCGGGCGCCGCATCGCCGATGTCGAGCGCGGCGCGCGCCGCGGCAGGCAGCAACACGGCGGTCAAGGCGCACATCAGGAGTCGCTTCATGGCTCTCTCCAGCATCGCAAATTCCATCTTAGCCCAGGGCTTCGAGGGATCCTGGTCCGCTGGCGCGGCGTGCCGCTGCCGCCGCTGCCGTGGGCCGCGGCCTGTCCGATCGCGGCGCGGCACCTAGGCCGGTCCGGACAAGCTAGGCCGGCCGCGTGTCCGCTCCGTGAAGCCTCGGACGTCCGTGGCGCGCCCGGTCGATCCGAGCCGGAACCATCCGATCCAGACCCTCAGCCGAGCGGAACTGTTGCCACAAAGCAACGAACAGCATCGCTCTGGAAAGTGATCGAAAGTTCGGCGACCGGGGTCCGGCGGGCGCGATCGGGCCACAAGGCCCGCGTTGCCGACCCCCAAACGACCCCGCCGGTCGCCCGGGACGCCGCCATCGCGACGCGCTACGGGCGGCGCGGGCGAAGGATGGCGGATGCACGTTGAATTTCGGCCAGGACACGCTCTGGATCGAACCAGGCACGGCGGTTTTGCGGCAACGCCGCGCGGCCGGCCCGTTTTGCGGCCGCCCTGGACAGCGCTAAGATTGAGTTCCGGAAAAATATGACGCGTGTCAGACGGGAAAAGAGTCGATAACCTCTCGTTCCTGCCAAGTGCCGGACGATCCTTTCGCCCGGATCGGGACTGACCGCGATCGACGAAGCAAGTGTCTTATCCACCACAACGAAAAGCCTCGGGGAAAAAGATGAAACGTTACCAAGCAATGCTTCTCCCTCTCGGATTGGTTCTTGCCGCGACCGTCGGTGTCGCCGGCGCGCAGAACGCCTCCGGCGACAGCACGAAGTCGCGTGCGGAAGTCAAGATGGAGACCAAGGAATTCCTCAAGACCCACCAATGGGACGCCACCAATGAAGCCTGGATGGTGAAGCCCGACGTCGCGCCGCCGTCTGGCGTGCGTTCGCGTGCCGAAGTCAAGGCCGAGCGCGACGCCTGGCTCAAGAATCACCAGTGGGACGAAAAGAACGGCGCCTGGATGCAGCTCGACAAGCCGCGCGACATGAGCCATCTGTCGCGCGAGCAGGTCAAGATGGAAACCAAGATGTTCCTCAAGACGCACACGTACGATGAGGAATCGGGCGCCTGGAAGGAAGCGAAGTAAGCATCCGCGCGACGGCACGCCGTCGCTGCAGTACAAGCGGTCCTGCGCGGCCGGGTCCCGATTCGGGGCCCGGCCGTTTCGCGCTGGGGGCGCTGCTGGCCCTGATCGTTCTTGGCCAGGCGACGGCGCCGGCGCAAGCGCAGGGTGAGATTCCGGCGCAAGCGCAAGCGCAAGCGCAAGCGCAAGCGCAAGCGCAAACGCAAGCGCAAACGCAAGCCCAAGCGCAGGCCCAGGCCCCGGGGCAGGCGCCAGCGACGGACGCCGCCGCGATCCTGCGCGCCCGCCAGGTCGAGCTGGGCCCGCGCCTGGCCAACAGTGCGCTGCGCGCGCCGATCGTCGTCGAGTCGGCGGAATCCTCCGATCACGTGCGCGCCGACGTCTATGCTGTCGTCGACCTGCCGTACGCCGCGGTCAGCACGGCGCTGGCCGGCCCGGCGCACTGGTGCGAAGTGCTGATCCTGCACCTGAACACGGAGTTCTGCGCGCTCGTCTCTGGCGCCGGCGGCAATGTCCTCGATACGAGCATCGGCCGGCGCTACGACCAGGCGATCCAGGACGCCTACCGTGTCGAATTCGACCTGCATTCCGCTGCTGCGCAGCCCGACTATTTCGATGTCCGGCTCGACGCCAAGTCGGGCCCGGGTGGCACCAACGGCTATCACATCCGCATCGAAGCTCTGGCGAATGCGGACGGCAAGACCTTCGTGCACGTGGAGAATTCCTTCGGCTACGACCTGTTCGCCTGGGCCGCGATCAAGGCGTACCTGATGACGGCCGGGCGCGACAAGGTCGGCTTCAGCGTCGCCGACGCGGCGGCCCCGGCGCAAGCCGGTGCGCCGGCGCAAACGGTCTACATCGGCGGCGTACGCGGCCTGGTCGAGCGCAATGCCATGCGCTACTTCATTGCCGTCCAGGCCTATCTCGACGCGCTGGCGCTGCCGCCCGCCGAGCAATTCGAGCGACGGCTGCATCGATGGTTCGCCGACGCCGAGCGCTACCCGCGCCAGCTGCACGAGATCGACGAGGCGACCTATCTCGAGATGAAGCGCATGGAAGCGGCGCGACAGCGGCGGCCGGACGCGCCGTAGCAGCGGCGCTGGCTTGAAGACGGCGCCACCGGGCTGCCCGATCGGGGCCAGCCGTTCGTTCGCGGCGCAAGCGGCTCAGGGCTGGCCGGCCCGCACCCGGCCGTACAGATAACGGGCCAGGCGCACCGCGCTGTCGATCCACAGGAAGGTCACGCGCAGCAGCAGGATCGCCGCGACGTTGGCCATGCAGCTCCATTTGTATCCTTCCCATTCGTCGCGCGATCCCGTGAAGGCGACATACAGGTTGAGCCCGCCCAGGGCCAGCAGGAACGCGGCCAGCGCGACGTTTATATACCGCCACTCGCGCGCGGAAAACGTGAAGTACGTTCCGACCACCCACTTGGCCGGGTAGTCCCAGCCGCGCAGGGGACCGACGACCAGCAGCGTCGCGAGCGCCCAGTACACGACGGTCGGCTTGCACAACTGCACGAGCTCGGGCTCGCGGGCGCCCGGCGCCAGGACGCCGAACCACAGCGCCCAGGCCCCCAGCACGCCGTACAGGGCGAGCAGGGCGCGGACCGCCGGACTCCGGCTGCCGTGCGGCCGCCACAGCCAGGCCACGGCGAGCGCGCCGCCCAGCACGGCCACGATCGCGGCCGTGCGCATCATCGCAGCCACCAATAGGTGATGAGCAGGCCGATGCTCCAGAGGATCTCGATCGACGCGACGTGGCGCAGCGATGCCGCCACCGGTGCCAGCTGCACCGTGCCGAGCTGGGCCTGGGCCAGCGCCGCCTGGAACGGCGAGGTGTGCGTGCCGCGCAGGGACTTGCGCATGTAGGTGAGGGCGCGTGCCGGCGTCGCACGGCGTCGCGCCGCGTGGCGTTGTTGCCGCTCGACGTGGCCGAGCAGGATCGCCGCGCGCCGGCAGCTGGCGCAGGCCATGCCGGCGAAATGCAGGTGGCCGTGCGCGCAGCGCGCCATGCGCCCCGCACCCGGATCGGCAAAGGGCCGCAGCGCGGCGACCCATTCGGCGGCGCTGGCCCGCGCGGCACGCGGCGCACCGAAGGCGCGATCGAACAGCGCGCGGATCTCGTCGGGGAAGCACTCGTGCACGCTGGCCGGCGCCGGGCGGACGTGCGGCGACGGCGTCCGGGCGTAGGGGTAGAGGCCCTGCTGGATCCTCGCCGCCAGTTCGGTCGGCTGGTCCTGGCGGCCGGCGGCGATGCCGGCGTACGGGTGGATGCCATAGTTGAGCAGGCGGAACACGATGGTCGCCAGGGCGAACGAATCCTGCGCCTGCGGCTGCGCCACCGCCTTGCCGTGGAATTCCGGCGCGAGGTATTCCGGCGTCACCTGGGTGGCCTCGGCGACGTAGTCGTCGGCGTCGATCCGGAAGCCGTCGCAATCGAGGATCGAGACGTAGAGCTCCGTCTTGTAGACCTTGAGATTCATCGGCTTGAGGTCGACCACGGCGATACGCCGGGCGTGCAGGCAATCGAGCAGGGCGGCCAGATTGCAGCAGATCGCCACGAGCTTGCCGAAATCGGCCTCGAATCCCTCGGCGGCGGCCTGGCGCCGCGTCAGCAGGTAATCGAGTTCCAGCGTGCGCTCGAAATCGATCTTGTCCATGGCGAAGCCCGCGAACGCCGAGTCCTGCGTCACGACGCCGACCGGCCAGGCCAGCTGCACGATGCCGTGGTAGTCGGCCGGGATCGGCGGCAGGCGCGGCGGATGGTGGATCATCCAGCGGATCTTGTTCGCATAGTCTGCGCGCTGCGCGTCGCGCACGGCGGCGTGATAGACCTTGGCGACGAACCCCGGCTGTCCTTCGATGGCGTAGACCTCGCCGCTGCCGCCCGCCTTGCCCAGGGGCAGCAGACGGGCCGCTTGCGGCGGTCCGGTCCGCCAGCGGATCTGCACCGCGCCCTCATGGATCGCCGGATGGCCAGCCACCTTGCGTGCGTCCCCGGCCTTGCCTCAGCCGGCCATGGCCAGCAGCAGCGTCTTGTCGTCGGCCGTGATGGCGTGCGTCTTCTCGTCCTCGAGCAGGCTGCGCAGCGCGCGATTGCCCTGTTCCTCGTCGGCCTGCGCCAGGAAACGCGTCACCGGGTCGATGAACGGCCGATAGAAGCCGGTCCGAGCGCGATCGATCGCGAATGGCGAGGTGCCGTCGCTCATGAGGCCGATCAAGGCGCCCGGGTGCGTGGCCGCGAAGGGCGTCAGGCGCAAGTGCCCGGCCCAGGCGTCATCCGTGACGAAGTAGGTCTGGTCGGCGTATTCGCCGTTTTCCGGGGGCGACAGCACGGCCTCGCCGGTCGAACCCTGCAGCACGCCGTAGCCATCGCCGACATGGAAAAAGCAGCCGCCTGCCGGCGATCCGACGCAGCCGATCAAGGTTGTCGCGAAATCGCGCAATTCGAGCCCGCGCTCGTCGGCGAGCGCCTGCAGGCCGTCGCGCGCGCCGCCGACGGCCGCGCGCAGGGCGGCCGCGGGTTCCTGGCGCGGCCACTCGCCGAGGCCGAGCGCCTCGGCAATGCGGGTCACCACCGCCGCGGCGAGGAATTGCGCTCCGCAGCGCCCCTCGAGTGCCGAACCGGCACCGTCGCAGACCGCGCCCACGAAGGCATCGCCCACGAGGCGATGGAACACGGCGTCCTGGCAGGGCAGGGCATGCTCGAGGTGGTGGCGCCCCGCCGTGCTGGCGAGAAACACCTTCCAGGTTGACGGTGGCACGGCACTCAGGTCTGCATCTGCGCCCAGGTGTCGACCGGATTGAGCTGCACCGTGGCGCCGGTGGCGGCGCGCGACACGGCCTGGATGCTGCGGCTCAGCCAGATGAACAGCTCGCGGAACTTCAGCCCGCTCAGGTTGAGCGCGCCCTTGTTGCTGAAGGCGCCGAGGATCTGCCGATTGGCCTGGCCGCCGATGCCGATCGCCATCACGTTGACCTTGTGCGCGGTCTCCGCGCTCTTGCACTCCGCCGCCACCTGCTGCCAATCATCGGTCGGCTCGCCATCGGACAGCAGCATGACGATCGGTCTCTTGTAGGCGACCCCGGCGGCGCGCATCTGGCTCTTCTGCGACTCGACCTCGTCGAGCGCGCAGCGCATCGCCGAGCCCAGCGGCGTCATGCCACCCGCGACCAGCGTCGGCGCGACGAAATCCATCGCATCGGTCCAATCTCCCATGAGTTCGACGTTGTTGTCGCCGCCGAAGGAAATGACCAGGACCCGGCCGCAGCGCGCGGTGATTGGATCGCGCTTGAGCTCCTCGGCGAGGGTCTTCAGGCCTTCGTTGAGCAGTCCAATCTTGTCGTCGTCGAGCATGCTGCCGGAGCAATCCAGCACCAGCACCAGCGGCGCGCGCTCGTCGCTGTTATCGATGAGCGCAACGTCCGGAATCACGAGACTCATGGCCCTGCTCCTGGTCGGCCTGCGCGGTCGGATCGGACCGCACGCTGCCGCCTATGTTGCATCGGTCGGGTCGCCCAAGTCAAAAGACAACAACGGCGATGTCGAGCAGCCGCGCCGCGCGATCGACCGCACACCGCGCAAAGACCACGGGCCGTCGGTAAGGATTCGGATTCATTGCATTTTCGTAAATCTTACAGTTGCTTAATATTGCGTGCCGACCTATCTTTTGGCCTTCTATTATGAAAACGAAAGGACCAGAAAATGGGTCTCGGTCCGGTTACATACCTGGTACTTGGCATCATCACCTTCGTCGTTCCCACCCTCATCGTCGTTACCGATCACGTCGCCTGGCACCCCAAGGGCTAGCCCTCATCGTCGTCACCCGGTTCACTTCGGCAGGCGGGCTGGCTCGGCGCGGCAGCGGGTCAGGTCTTTCAAGCCGCCGACGACGAGTTCGGATTCATAGCGGTCGCGGCGCAGGCGCCGCGTAATGCCGCCGACCGACGGCGGCGGCAGGAAATCGAGGCAATCGAAGCCTTCGGCATTGAAGGTGCAGCGTTCATCGGGGCGCACGGTCTTTTGCCGCAAGGACCCGTCGTCGCCTCGGTAATAGCCGGTGTAGGTCTTGTGCTTGGGGTCGATCCGGCCGATCCACCACTCGGCGACGTGGTCGCCCAGCGTGCACTCCTGGCCCCGGCTTGATCGGCAGGTACAGTCGTACAGGTGGATGCCGTCCGTGGCCGGATCGGCCGCGCCCGCGGCGCTCGCGCCAAGCAGCAGCGCGGCCAGGCCCGCGGCCAGGCGTCGGATCGGGTGTCTCATCGGTGCTGGCGCGGTCCTGCAGGGTAAGGGTTGGCGCACGAACCGCGCACGAACCACGCGCGCCGGAACCGCCGTGGCATGGTTGGCGCAGCGGGTCCGGCGCCGGTCTGGCGCGGGCCGCCGCCCGCCGGCCGCGTTGCGTGCGCCCATTGCGTGAACTCGCGCGCCGTGACGGCGTCGCGTTGCATCATAGCAAGCCAGCCGGCGCGCCCTGTGCAGGGCGGCGCGCCGGCCGCTGCGGCTGTGGCATGCTTGGTCCGCGCTGCCCGCCGCACCGGCGGTGCGCCGCATTTGGCGCGCCGTGCCGGGCGCCGCCCGGCACCGCGGAACCCGCTCGCCATGCTCTCGAATCCTCCGCCAGGGACCGCCGCACCGCTCGAAGACACGCGGGTCGAATCGTTCACCCGCGTGGTCAGCCCGGCGCAATTGCACGCCGAATTGCCGGCCAGCGCCGTGGCGCGCGCCACGG
>Ga0075030_100003001_pt1 | contig 15388 bp, 14 predicted proteins | sample LitLauG_LLR_2012_FD_71393 | JGI IMG/M metagenome (GOLD analysis project Ga0075030, IMG submission 71393) | Freshwater sediment microbial communities from Pennsylvania, USA - Little Laurel Run_MetaG_LLR_2012 | ecosystem: Environmental > Aquatic > Freshwater > Creek > Sediment | place: USA... | reverse complement strand
CTCCAGCGCCGCGAGGGCGGCGGCGAGCCCGAGCGTCGAGGCGCTCCCCCCCACGCGACGCTCGCGGATGCCGGTGCGCTCGGCGATCCACTCGTCGGACGTCTCGAGGGTCTCGGAGAGCTCGACGTTGGTGACGATGCGCTCGGGGAGGCCCGTCCCCCAGCCGGCTAGTCGGACACCGGGCATGTGCAGCCTCGTGGAGCAGCGCTCATCCGGCGAGCATAGGGGCGGTGTGCCCGCGCAGCCGGTTACTCCTCGGTCGCCTCGATGACCGCGAGGGTGCACCGAGAGACGCAGATCATCCGACCCTCCTGGTCGGTGAGCTCGATGTTCCAGACGTGCAGGCGACGACCCGTGCGCACGGGGACCGCGACCGCGGTCAGCGCGCCCTCGCGCATCGAGCGGAGGTGGTTCGCGTTGAGCTCGACCCCCACGACGGTGCGCCCCTCGCCGACGGCGAGCTGACCGCCGAAGCTCGCCGCGGTCTCGGCGAGCAGTGCCGAGACGCCGCCGTGAAGGATGCCGAACGGCTGGTGCACCGACGGGCCGACGTTGAGGCGCAGCTCGACACGCTCGGGCGTCGCGCTGACGATGTCGAAGTCCAAGAGTGCGTGGATCCCCGTCTTCGGAATCGTGTGGAAGCGCTCGTCGTCTGGCATGCGCCGAGCCTATGGCGGGGTGCCGGTCCAGCCGCTGCTTGTAGCATCGGCGCGTGGCCGACCGTGTCGATCTGCGCAGCGACACGGTCACCGCGCCGACGCCCGAGATGCGCCGTGCCATGGCGGACGCAGAGGTCGGCGACGACGGGCACGGTGAGGACCCGACGGTGACCTCGCTCGAGGAGGCCTACGCCCAGTGGGTGGGCAAGCCCGCCGCGCTGTTCGTGCCCTCGGGCGTCATGGCCAACCAGGTCGCGCTGCGGCTGCTCACCCGGCCCGGCGACGTGGTCGTCGCAGGGGCGATGAACCACGTGGTCGCCTTCGAGATGGGCGCCGCCGCACTGAACGCGGGGATCCAGTTCCGCACCATCGACGACTCGACGGGCGTGCTCGACACCGCCTCGGTTCGAGAGGCGATCGCGGCCGAGGCCCACCACCAGCCGGCCGTGGGCCTGCTCGCACTCGAGAACACCCACATGGCCTCGGGCGGCACGCCGCTGACAGCCTCGCAGCTCGAGGGGCTCGTCGTCGCCGGCGGCGGCGTCCCCGTGCACCTTGACGGCGCACGACTGTTCAACGCGGCCGTGGCGCTCGGGTGCTCCGGCGCCTCACTCGCCGCCTCGGTGACGACCGTCATGAGCTGCCTGTCAAAGGGACTGTGCGCGCCCGTGGGCTCCTTGCTCGCCGGCCCGGCCGACCTGATCGAGGAGGGACGCACCGAGCGCAAGCGACTCGGCGGGGGGATGCGCCAGGCGGGCGTCATCGCCGCGGCCGGGCTCGTCGCGCTGCGCACGATGGTCGATCGCCTCGTCGACGACCACCGAAGGGCGCGACGGCTCGCCGAGGTCGTCTCGGAGACCGTCGCGAGGGACTACGACCCCGCGACGTGTCGAACCAACATCGTCGCGTTCGATCACCCTGACGCCGATGGCCTCGTGGACGCGCTCGCCGAGCGCGGCGTGCTGATCGACACGCTGGCGCGCGGCCGCGTGCGGATGGTCACGCACGCGGACGTCGACGACGCGGGCCTCGACGCGGCGATCGGCGCCCTCGCGTCGCTCTGAGCCACGGGTCGAGCGGCGTGCGCGATGCGGTGTCGCGCGACGCGGGGGGCCCCGTGCGGCCCGCCCGGCTCCGCGAGGGCGCCACGATCGCGGTCCTGAGCACCTCGTGGGGCGGTCCCGCGGCGTTCCCCGGCGTCTACGACGCCGGCGTGGCCGCCCTGCGCGAGCGCCTGGGCCTCGAGGTCCGTGAGTACCCCACCACACGATGGTCACCCGCGGCGCTCGCCGCGGACCCCGCGGCGCGAGCCGCGGACCTGGTCGCGGCCTTCGAGGACGTCGACGTCGACGGGATCGTCGCGTCGATCGGCGGCGACGACTCCGCGAGGGTCGTGCGCCTCCTCGACGCGAGGAGGATCGCGGCGCACCCCAAGGTGCTGATGGGCTACTCGGACACCACCACCCAGCTGTGGTTCTGCCACCGCGCGGGGATGGTCACCTTCCACGGGCCCTCGGTCATGGCGGGCCTCGCCCAGCTCGCGAGCTTCCCGGCGGCCGAGGCCCACCTGCGCGCCCTGCTCTTCGAGCCGACGGCGCAGTACGACTACGAGCCCTATGACGAGTGGGTCGACGGCTACGCCGACTGGAGCAGCGGCGCGACGAGCGAGGTGGGTCCGCGCCGCGCCCACGACGGGTGGCGGTGGCTGCACACGCCCCGCCGCGCACAGGGGCGGCTGCTCGGCGGGTGCATCGAGGTGCTCGAGTTCATGAAGGGCTCGCCGCAGTGGCCCGAGCCGTCGTTCTTCGACGGACGCCTGCTGTTCCTGGAGACCTCAGAGGAGCAGCCGAGCGTCGCCCAGGTGCGCCGCTGGCTGTTCAACTACGGCATCCAGGGCATCTTCGAGAGGATCTCGGGTCTGCTCGTGGGCCGCGCCCGCGGCTACGGCGACGACGAGAAGCGACGACTCGACGACGCGGTCCTCGAGACCGTGGTGGGCCAGTTCGGCGCGAGCGACGTCACGATCGTGACGAACATGGACTTCGGGCACACCGACCCGCAGTGGGTGCTGCCGCTCGGCGTCCTCGCGGCCCTCGACCCCGAGGAGCGGTCGTTCCGGCTGTTGGAGCCGGCGGTGGACTGAGGGACGGGCGCCGCGAGGCGGTAGCCTTCACAGGCCCGCGGGCACGGACAGGACGCACGCCATGGCCCTCGAACTCCTCCATCTCTCCTCGGTCATCCACCGGCCCCTCGTCGACCGCGACGGGGAGCGGATCGGCCGCATCCAAGACGTCGTCGCGCGGCTCGGCGGCTCGCCGCACCCTCCGGTGGTGGGCGTGGTCGTTCGCATCGAGGGCAGGGACCTGTTCGTCCCCATCCGCAAGATCGCCTCGATCGAGCGGGGCCGAGCGCGCTTCGAGGGCAAGCGCGTCGACCTCCGCCGCTTCGAGCGGCGGCCCGGCGAGGTCCTGCTGTCCCACGACCTGCTCGCACGCCACCTCATCAACTTCGTGCGCGGGCGACTGATGACCGCGAACGAGATCGAGCTCGCCGAGGTCGACGGGACCTGGGAGCTCGTCGGGATCGACCCGGGGCGCCGCCCCCTGCTGCGCCGGATCCTCGGTGGGCGGCTCGGCAGCCACGTCTCGACGCGCAGCGTCGTGGACTTCGCCCAGATCGAGCCCTTCGTGAGCCACGTGCCGTCGGCGCGGCTCCGCATCCCGTATCGCAGGCTCTCCAAGCTGCACCCCGCGCAGATCGCCGACCTCGTCGAGGCGGCGAGCCACGAGGAGGGCGAGGAGATCATCGAGGCTGTGGGGCTCGACCGAGAGCTCGAGGCCGACGTCTTCGAGGAGCTCGACACAGAGCATCAGCTCGAGTTCATCGACCAGCGCAGCGACGACGAGGCGGCGCGCCTGCTGTCACGAATGGCGCCCGACGACGCGGCCGACCTGATCAGCGAGGTCGACCAGGACCGCCGCCTGCCGCTCCTCGAGCTGCTCACCGAGCCCCAGCAGCGCAAGGTCCGCAGCCTGCTGAGCTACCCCGCGGAGTCCGCCGGCGGACTGATGAGCCCCGACTACGCGTCGGTCGCCCCGTCGGTGACCGTCGAGGCCGCCCTCGACGCGCTGCGTTCGGCCTCGGCACCGATCGAGGCCCTCAACGTGCTGTTCGTCCTCGACGACGACGGGACGCTGCTCGGCGCCGTCCCGGTCGCCGTGCTCGTGCGCTCCCGGCCGACCGCGAAGGTCGGCGAGGTCATGCGGAACGACCCGGCCCACGTCCACCCGCACTGGGACGTGCACCGCGTCGCGAGGACCATGAGCGACTTCAACCTGACCGTGGTGCCCGTCGAGGACGAGCAGCACGGCCGCGTCCTCGGGGTCGTCACGGTGGACGACCTGCTCGAGCTGTTGCTGCCACAGGGCTGGCGACGCGAGTTCGGCATGACGGCGGTCGAGGAATGACCTCCGACGTGCGCTCGCGGGGCCGGCGAGGTCCTGGGCCCGGGGAAGGGAGGGCAGCTGCAACCCCCAAGTAGACCGAGCCGCCCACGGCGGCTCACCACGGTGCTGTCCCGGGCTGCGGACGCGAGAAGGGGTCAACCCTCCTCCTCGTCGTGACTGCGCGCTCGCGGCGGCGCGAGCGAACGCGACGAGAGGAGGTGACATGCCCGCAACGCACGGCCACGACCGCGACGCCCTCGGCAAGGAGGACATCCGAGGCGCCTTCGGGACCATTCAGGAGCACGACGTCGGCGCGCGCGTCGGCGCGCGTGCGCGCCTCCTCACGCTGCTCGCGATCATCGGACCCGGCCTCATCGTCACGGTCGGCGACAACGACGCCGGCGGCATCTCGACGTACGCGCAGGCCGGCCAGAACTACGGGCTCACCCTCTTGTGGACGCTGCTGTTGTGCATCCCCGTGCTCATCGTCAACCAGGAGATGGTCGCTCGCCTTGGCGCGGTCACGGGCGTCGGCCACGCGCGCCTGATCCGCGAGCGGTTCGGGAGGCTCTGGGGGACCGTCGCGGTGACGAGCATCCTGACGGTCAACTTCCTCATCATCATCACCGAGTTCATCGGCGTGGCGCTGTCGCTCACCTACTTCGGTGTGCAGCCGGCGGTCTCCGTGCCCATCGCCGGCGTCGGCCTGCTCGTGATCATCGCGTCGGGCAGCTACCGCAGCTGGGAGCGGATCATGTTCGTCTTCATCATCGTGAGCCTCCTCGCGATCCCCCTGCTCGTGCTGTCGCATCCCACCGGCGGGCAGGTGCTCCACGGGCTGTTCGTCCCCGGCGCCGCCGGCGGGTTCCGACCGCCCACGATCCTGCTCACGATCTCGATCGTGGGGACCACGGTCGCCCCGTGGCAGCTGTACTTCCAGCAGTCCAACATCGTGGACAAGAAGATCACGACGCGCTGGCTGAACTACGAGCGCGCCGACACCGTGCTGGGCGCGTTCATCGTGATCGTCACCGCGATCATGATCGTCGCGGCGGTCGCTGCGGCGGTCGCCGGCACGCCGGCCTCGGGGGCCTACACCGACGCGCTTGCGGTCGCCGAGACGCTCAAGCGCTACGTCGGGCCGGCGGCGGGCACGATGTTCGCCATCCTGCTGCTCAACGCGTCGGTGATCGGCGCGACGACGGTGACGCTCGCGTCGAGCTATGCGATCGGCGACGTCTCGGGGCTCCGCCAGTCGCTGAACGCGAGGGTCCGCGACGCCAAGGGCTTCTACGGCATGGTGGCGGGGCTGATCGTCGTCGCCGGCGCGACCGTGCTGGCGACGGATCCGAGGATCCAGGGCATCATCACCCTGGCGGTCCAGGCCGCCTGTGGGATCCTGCTCCCCGCCACAACCGTGTTCGCCCTGCTGCTGTGCAACGACCGCGAGGTGCTCGGCCCGTGGGTAAACGGGCGGTGGCAGAACGTGGTCTCGCTCGCGATCGTCCTCGCGCTCTTCGTGCTCTCGGCGACCCTCATGGTGACCACGGTGCTGCCGGGCACCCCGGTGACCGCACTGCTCGCGGCGCTCGCGATCGGCTCGGCCGTCGCGTTCGTCGCGATCGCGCCGGGGATGTTCCGCGCCTCGGCCAGGGCGCCAGAGGCGTCGTCATACGGCGACAAGATGGACTGGCGGACGCCGCGGCTCACGCTGCTCGCCCGTCCGCCGCAGAGCCTCGGTCGGCGGGTCCTGTTCGCCCTGGTCGGCGCCTACCTCGCCGTGTCCTCGGTCCTCCTCGTGGTCCGTGTGGTCCGCCTGGTCATCGGCTGAGACGCACGCCGATCCGCGCCTCTAGGGTGACGCGGTGCCAACTGCCCCCTGCCTGCTGTGCGTGCACGCGCACCCCGATGACGAGGCCCTCTTCAGCGGGGGCGTCATGGCGCGCTACGCCGCCGAGGGCGTCAGGAGCGTCCTGGTGACCTGCACCGACGGCAGCCTCGGCTACGCCCCCGACGGCACCGGCGTGGGCGAGGCCGGACACGACCGCGCGGCCGTCGCCGCGGCGCGTCGCGCGGAGCTCGAGGCCTCCGCGTCGCTGCTCGGCGTCGACCGACTCGAGGTCCTCGGGCATCAGGACTCCGGGATGCTCGGATGGCCCCAGAACGAGTTCGCCTCCTCGTTCATCAACCAGCCGCTCGACGGCGTCGTCGAAGAGCTGCTCGAGGTGATGGACGCCGAGCGCCCCCAGGTCGTGGTGACCTACGACGACAACGGCTTCTACGGGCACCCCGACCACGTCTACGCGCACCGCGCCACCATGGCCGCGGTCGAGCGGGCCGGCTACGTCGAGAAGGTGTACTTCCCCGCGATCCCCGAGACGCTGCTCAAGGGGTTCTTGGACCTCGCGCGAGACGGGGGGCTGGTGCTGCCCGAGTGGCTCGAGGACCCGGACTGGGGCGCACCCGACGACCTCGTCGCGACCGAGGTCGACTGCACGGCGTGGGTTCGCGCCAAGCACGCCGCGCTCGCCGCGCACGCCTCCCAGGTCGACAACGCCGACCTCGTCGGGCTGCCCGACGAACTGTTCGACGCGGTCTTCGGCGTCGAGCGCTTCATCCGCGGGCTCGACCGGACGGGCACCGCGCTGCCCGAGCACGACCTGTTCGAAGGCGTCCGATGACGGACCGCCTGACGCTGCTGTGCGTGCACGCGCACCCCGACGACGAGGCGTCGTCGACCGGAGGGATACTCCGCACCTACGCCGACGAGGGCATCCGCACCGTGCTCGTGACCTGCACCGACGGGGCGCTGGGCGACTCGCCCGACGGCACGACGCCGGATCTCGAGCACCACGTCCCCGAGGACGTCGCGGCGCACCGGGAGGCAGAGCTGCGCGCGTCCGCAGCGATCCTCGGCGTCCAGCGGCTCGAGATGCTGGGATTCCCCGACTCGGGGATGGAGGGCTGGCCCCAGAACGACGCGCCGGGCTCGTTCTGGTCGACGCCCGTCGAGATCGCAGCGGCACGCCTCACGCCGATCCTGCTCGAGGAGCGCCCGCAGGTGATCGTCACCTACGACGAGAACGGCTTCTACGGGCACCCCGACCACATCCAGGCGAACCGCATCACCCGTGCCGCGCTCGAGCAGTCGGGGCTGACCGCGAGCCTGTTCTACACGGCGATCCCGATCTCGGCGTTCGCGCGGTTCCGCGCCCTCATGCAAGAGGCGGGGATCGAGGGGCCCGGGTCGGGCGACGGGGACGACGAGGCGCCGCCGTTCGGCACGCCCGACGAGCTCGTCGGCGCGGTCATCGACGTCGCCGCTGCCGCGGACGCCAAGTTCGACGCGCTGGCCGCGCACGCGAGCCAGACGGAGAGCTCGTTCTTCCTGCGGATGGGGCGCGAGCGCTTCCGCATCGCGTTCCGCAACGAGTGGTTCGTCCGCGCAGTCGACCCGTTCTCGCGCTCCGGCGTGGACGACGACCTGTTCGCCCCCTGGCGCGCCTAGCACCCGTGCGCCCCGCGCAGCTGTCCGCCGGCGAGGCGCGACGCATCGCGCTGCGCGCGCAGGGGCTCGCGGGCGCCCGGTTGACCGGAGGGGCCGCCGGCGTGCTCGGCCGGCTCCGCGCGGTCCAGCTCGACACCATCTCGGTGCTCGCGCGCTCCCACGAGCTGGTCGCCTACGCGCGCCTGGGGCCGGTCCCGCGCGCTCGAATCGAGGACGCCTACTGGGGACCGCGCGCCTCGACGTTCGAGTTCTGGAGCCACGCCGCGTGCGTGCTGCCCCTCGAGGACTGGCCGCTGTACGCCGCGCGGCGGCGAAGGAGCATCGCCAAGGGGCGGCGCTGGCACGACGTCGGCGCCGTGACGAGCTCGCTCGCGCTCGTGCGCGACCGGCTGCGCGACGAGGGGCCACTCAGCGCCCGCCAGCTCGGCGGCGCGAAGTCCGGCGGGCAGTGGTTCGAGTGGTCGGACATAAAGATCGCCGCGGAGTGGCTCCTCGACACCGGTGAGGTCGTGTGCCGGGCGCGCCGAGGATTCGAGAGGGTCTACGACCTCGCCGAGCGGGCGGTCCCCTTGGCGCTTCGAGAGACGGCGCTCGACGACCACGCGTGCGCGGTCGCCCTCGTGTCGTCCGCGTCGCGGGCGCTCGGCGTTGCCACCGAGGCCGACCTCGCCGCGTACCACGGGCTCGGGGTCACCGCCGTGCGCGCGGCGATCACCGACGCGGGCCTAGAGCCCGTCGAGGTCGAGGGCTGGGGCTCGATCGCGTTCGCGGCGCCCGGCGCCCTCGTGGCGCGCCCGGGGAGGGCGCGCGGCCGCGGCGTGCTGCTCTCGCCGTTCGACTCGCTCATCTGGGACCGCGCGCGCACCGAGCGGCTCTTCTCGCTGCGCTACCGCCTGGAGGCCTACGTCCCCGCCCCCAAGCGCGTGCACGGCTACTACGCGATGCCCGTGCTCGCGGGGGACCGGATCGTCGGGCTCGTGGACCCCAAGCGCAGCGGCACCACGCTCGTCGCGCGACACGTGGTGCTGCACACCGCCGACGCGCCGGCCCACGTCGCCGCCGCGCTTCGCGCGGCCGCGGGCTGGGTGGGCTGCGACACGACGCGCGTCGAGCGGGTCACGCCGGCCACTCGCCTCGACGAGGTCCGCGCCGCGGTGACCGCGGCGTCCGACTAGGCGCGCGCTGCCCGCGGCGCAGGCCCCTCGCGCTAGTAGCGGTAGGAGTCGGGCTTGTAGGGGCCCTCGACGGGGATCCCAAGGTAGGCGGCCTGGTCCTCGCGCAGCTCGGTCAGCCTCACCCCGAGCGCGTCGAGGTGCAGTCGCGCCACCTTCTCGTCGAGGTGCTTGGGCAGCGTGTGCACGTCGGTCGCGTAGTCCGCGCCCGAGCGGTACAGCTCGAGCTGGGCCATGACCTGGTTGGTGAACGAGTTCGACATCACGAAGCTGGGGTGGCCCGTCGCGTTGCCGAGGTTGAGCAGGCGCCCCTCGGACAGCACGATGATCGAGTGCCCGTCGGGGAACGTCCACAGGTCCACCTGCGGCTTGACGTTCTCCCGAACCACGCCGGGATACGAGGCGAGGCCCGACATGTCGATCTCGTTGTCGAAGTGACCGATGTTGCCCACGATGCACTGGTGCTTCATCCGCGACATCTGGTCCGCCGAGACGACGCCCTTGTTGCCGGTCGCGGTGATCACGATGTCGCAGGTGTCGAGGACCGACTCAAGCGTCGTCACCTCGTAGCCGTCCATCGCGGCCTGCAGCGCGCAGATCGGGTCGATCTCGGTGACCACGACGCGCGCGCCCTGGCCGCGGAGGCTCTCGGCGCATCCCTTGCCGACGTCGCCGTAGCCGCAGACGACGGCGACCTTGCCGCCGATCAGCACGTCCGTGGCCCTGTTGATGCCGTCGATGAGGCTGTGGCGGCAGCCGTACTTGTTGTCGAACTTCGACTTGGTCACCGCGTCGTTGACGTTGATCGCAGGGAACAGCAGCGCGTTGTCGCGCGCCATCTCATAGAGCCGGTGCACCCCGGTGGTCGTCTCCTCGGAGACGCCGCGGATCCCCGGCGCCATCGTCGTCCACTTGCCGGGGTGCGTGCCCAGGGTCTTGGCGAGGACGTCGAGGACGATGGCGAACTCCTCGGTGTCCGCGGTCGAGGGGTCCGGGACCACGCCCGCCTTCTCGAACTCCACGCCCTTGTGCACGAGCAGCGTGGCGTCCCCGCCGTCGTCGAGGATCATCGTGGGCCCGTCGAACCCCGGCCAGGTGAGCGCCTGCTCGGTGCACCACCAGTACTCCTCGAGGCTCTCGCCCTTCCACGCGTAGACCGGGACGCCGCTCGGGTCGTGCTCGGTGCCCTCGGGCCCGACGACCACCGCTGCCGCGGCGTGGTCCTGGGTCGAAAAGATGTTGCAGCTGGCCCAGCGGACGTCGGCGCCGAGGGCGACGAGCGTCTCGATGAGCACGGCGGTCTGCACGGTCATGTGCAGGCTGCCGGTGATGCGCGCTCCGGTCAGCGGCTTGGTGCCGCCGAACTCGGCGCGCATCGCCATCAGGCCGGGCATCTCGTGCTCGGCGAGCCTGATCTCGCGGCGGCCGAAGCCGGCGAGTGAAAGGTCAGCGACCTTGAAGTCGGGCGTGGTCATAGCAGAGCCTCCTTCGGCGCGCGTGCGCGTTCGTCAGTTGAGCTCGGCGCCGACCTCTGTCGCTACACGCCCTAGCGGCCCCAACTATAGCGATCGGGCCACTCGAGGCGACCGGGGCCTAGAGGTCCTTGAGCATGTTGGTGGCCAGCACCCGGTAGCCGAGCGAGTCGTACAGCGCCCGCGCGACGGCGTTGTGGCCGAAGACATTGAGCCCGATCTTGGTCGCGCCGTGCTCGCGCGACCACGCTTCGGCGGCCTGCATGGTCGCCCGCCCCAGCCCCTCGCCGCGCCGGGCGGGATCGACTTCGACGTAGAACACGAACCACGTGTCGGTCGCGCCGCCGAAGGGACGGCCCATCCACAGCGTGCCGACGACCTCGCCGTCGGCCACGACGTTCATCGGGTGCTGGCCCTCGGCGGGAACGCCGCCGGGGAACAGCTGCTCCATCTGCGAGGCGCCCTGGGCCTCGGCGAGCTCGCGCGGCTCTCCGGCCGCGGTGCGCTCGTCGATGTAGCCGGCGAGCATCGGCGGGATCCACGCGGTGATCTCTTCGGTTGTCTTTTCGACCAGCTCGATCATGCGCGAAGCGTACGCGGGAGCCGTCTCAGGCGCTCGTGCGGAACTCGACGACGTCCCCGTCGCGCATGACGTAGTCGCGGCCCTCGATGCGCGCCTTGCCCGAGGCGCGCAGGGCCGCGACGCTGCCCGCGTCGACGAGGTCGTCGTAGGCCACGACCTCGGCCTTGATGAAGTGGGTCTCGAAGTCCGAGTGGATCACGCCGGCCGCCTCGGGGGCCGTGGCGCCCCGGCGGATGGTCCAGGCGCGCGCCTCCTTCGGGCCCGCGGTCAGGAAGGTCTGCAGGCCCAGGGTCTCGAAGCCGACCCGTGCGAGCTGGGCGAGCCCCGACTCGGTCTGCCCGTAGCCCTCGAGCAGCTCGGCCGCGTCGTCGGGATCGAGGCCGGCGACCTCGGCCTCGAGCTTCGCGCACAGCACGACGCACGGGGCCGGGGCGACGAGCGCCGCCAGCTGGGCCTTGGCGTCGGGGTCCGCGAGCGTCGCCTCGTCGACGTTGAACACGTAGATGAACGGCTTCGCCGTCAGCAGGTGCAGGTCGCCGAGCGCCGCTGCGTCCAGGCGCGCGGCCGCGGACGAGATCGTGCGGCCGTCGTCGAGGACCTCGCGCGCCGCGCGGATCGCCGCGAGCTGGCCGCCCGCGTCGCCGCCGCGCTTCGCGTCGCGCTCGAGGCGCGGGAGGGCCTTGTCGATCGTCTGGAGGTCCGCGAGGATCAGCTCCGTCTCGATCGTCGCGATGTCGTCGGCCGGGTGCAGGCGCCCCTCGACGTGGATGACGTCGTCGTCGACGAACGCGCGGACCACCTCGCAGATCGCATCGGTCTCGCGGATCTCGGCGAGGAACTGGTTGCCGAGCCCCTCGCCCTCGCTCGCGCCGCGGACGATCCCGGCGATGTCGAGGAAGGTCACGGGCGCGGGGACCACGCGGGCGGCGTCGTAGAGCGCGGCGAGCCGCTCGAGACGGGGGTCGGGCACCTCGACGATGCCCACGTTCGGCTCGATCGTCGCGAACGGGTAGTTCGCGGCGAGGACCTCGTTCTGGGTGAGTGCGTTGAACAGCGTGGACTTGCCCACATTGGGCAGTCCCACGATGCCGATGGATAGACCCATGGGGCGACCTCCGGGCAGCGAGGCTACGCGCCGGGCCGGGGCCCCCTGCCACGGGCGTTGTTATCGTGGGCTCCGCCCCGGTCGGGGCACCGACGAAGGGCGCGGATCGAGCGATGCACACCGATGCGGACCAGGCGCGCCCCACGGCGATCCCCGCGATCGCCCAGCGCTACGTCGACGCCGCCGGACTCGACGCCGCGACGCTGTCCGGCTCCGAGGACCGCCTCGCCCGATTCCTCTCGGGGCTGCCGGGCGTCGACCAGGTCGGCTGCGAGGCGAGGGCGGCCATGCTCGCGACGAGGTCGATCAAGTCCTCAACCAAGCTCCGTGCGATCGACCTCGCGATCTCGATGATCGACCTGACGACGCTCGAGGGTGCCGACACCGAGGGGAAGGTGCGCACGCTGTGCGCCAAGGCGCGTCGCCCCGAGCCCCAGGACCACACCGTGCCCGCGGTCGCCGCCGTGTGCGTGTACCCCGACCTCGTCGCCACGGCGCGCGCGGCCCTCGAGGGCTCCTCGGTCGCCGTCGCCTCGGTCGCCACCGCCTTTCCCTCCGGGCGCGCCTCGCGCCGCGTCAAGCTCGCCGACGTCGCCGACGCCGTCGCCGCGGGGGCACAGGAGGTCGACATGGTGATCGACCGCGGGGCGTTCCTCGAGGGGCGCGTCGGCGCGGTCCTCGAGGACGTCGTCGCCGTCAAGGAGGCCTGCGGCGCGGCGCACCTCAAGGTGATCCTCGAGACCGGCGAGCTGGCGACCTACGACAACGTGCGCCGGGCCTCGTGGCTCGCGATGCTCGGGGGAGCCGACTTCATCAAGACCTCCACCGGCAAGGTCAGCCCGGCGTCGACGCTGCCGGTCGCGCTCGTGATGCTCGAGGCGGTGCGCGACTTCGAGTCGGTGACCGGGCGCGCGGTCGGCGTGAAGGTCGCCGGCGGCATCCGCACCGCCAAGGACGCGATCCGGTACCTCGTCGCGGTCAACGAGACCGCCGGCGCGGGGTGGCTCGCCGCGGACCGGTTCCGCATCGGGGCCTCGAGCCTGCTCAACGACCTGCTCCTGCAGCGGCGCAAGCAGCTGACCGGGGCGTACGCCGGGCACGACGACGTGAGCGTGGAGTAGTCGATGGCCAACGAGAACACGCCCGCTCCGCTCGAGTACGCCCCCGCGCCCGAGTCGCGCGCCGTCGCGAGGCTCCAGGCGTCCTACGGACTGTTCATCGGCGGCCAGTGGCGCGAGACGATCGACGGGGCGGCATTCAAGTCGGTCAGCCCCTCGAGCGAGGAGGTGCTCGCCGAGGTGACCGCCGCGGGCCCTCGCGACGTCGACGCCGCGGTGGTCGCGGCACGCAGCGCCTACGACGGGCACTGGGGCTCGATGCCCGGTCGCCAGCGCGCCAAGTACCTCTTTCGCATCGCGCGGATGATCCAGGAGCGGTCCCGGGAGCTCGCGGTGGTCGAGACGCTCGACAACGGCAAGCCGATCAGAGAGAGCCGGGACGTCGACGTCCCGCTCGCCGCCGCACACTTCTTCTACTACGCGGGCTGGGCGGACAAGCTCGAGCACGCGGGCTTCGGTCCCGCGCCGCGGCCGCTCGGCGTCGCCGGCCAGGTCATCCCCTGGAACTTCCCGCTGCTCATGGCCGCTTGGAAGCTCGCGCCGGCGCTGGCGGCGGGCAACACCTGCGTGCTCAAGCCCGCGGAGACCACGCCGCTGAGCGCGCTCGTGCTCGCCGACATCCTCCAGCAAGCAGAGCTGCCCGAGGGCGTCGTGAACATCGTCACCGGCGACGGGACCGCGGGGGCGGCGCTCGTCGCCCACGACGGCGTCGACAAGGTCGCCTTCACGGGCTCGACCGAGGTCGGGCGGCGGATCGCCGAGGTCGTGGCCGGGACGCACAAGCACCTCACGCTCGAGCTCGGCGGCAAGGCCGCGAACATCGTCTTCGCCGACGCGCCGCTCGACCAGGCAGTCGAGGGGATCGTCAACGGCATCTTCTTCAACCAGGGCCACGTGTGCTGCGCGGGGTCCCGACTTCTCGTGGAGGAGTCCGTGGCCGACACGGTCGTCGAGATGCTCAAGCGCCGCCTCGCGACGCTTCGGCTGGGCGATCCGATGGACAAGAACACCGACATCGGGGCGATCAACTCGGCCGAGCAGCTGGCACGCATCGTGGCCCTCGCCGACGCCGGCGTCGACGAGGGCGCGTCGCGGTGGAGCCCGCCGTGCGCGATCCCCGAGCGTGGCTGGTGGTTCCCCCCGACGGTGTTCACCGAGGTCTCACCCGCCCACCGCATCGCGCGCGAGGAGATCTTCGGGCCCGTGCTGAGCGTCCTGACGTTCCGCACGCCCGACGAGGCCGTGGAGAAGGCCAATAACACCACCTATGGGCTCTCCGCGGGCGTGTGGACCGAGAAGGGGAGCCGGATCCTCGCGATGGCGGACCGGCTCCGCGCGGGGGTCGTGTGGGCCAACACGTTCAACCGGTTCGACCCCGCGAGCCCCTTCGGCGGCTTCAAGGAGTCGGGATTCGGCCGCGAGGGCGGCCGCCACGGCCTGGGGGCGTACCTCGATGCCTGAGCCCCGCGTGGAGGTGAAGAAGACCTACAAGCTGTTCATCGGCGGCGCGTTCCCCCGCTCGGAGTCCGCGCGCTCCTACGTCGTCGACGCCCACGACGGGCGGTTCCTCGCCAACGCGGCGTGGGCGTCGCGAAAGGACGTCCGCGACGCCGTGGTCGCCGCGCGCGCGGCGGTGCCGAAGTGGGGCGCCGCGACGGCGTACAACCGCGGACAGGTCCTGTACCGCGTCGCCGAGATGCTCGAGGACCGCGCGGCGCAGTTCGCCGCGGCGGTGCGCGACGCCGAGGGGGCCACGGCGCGCGCCGCGAATGCCCAGGTCGCGGCGGCCGTCGACCGCTGGGTCTGGTACGCGGGCTGGGCCGACAAGCTCGCCCAGGTCGCCGGCTCGGCGAACGCGGTGGCGGGGCCGTACTTCAACTTCTCGGTGCCCGAGCCGACGGGGGTGATCGGCGCCGTCGCGCCCACGGACAGCTCACTGCTCGGGCTCGTCAGCGTGCTCGCGCCGCTGCTGGCCGCTTCGAACTGCGTCGTGGTGCTCGCCGACGAGCACCGCCCGATCCCGGCGATGACGCTGGCCGAGGTGCTCGCGACCTCCGACGTCCCCGCTGGCACGGTCAACGTGCTCACCGGGCCCGTCGGCGAGCTCGCGCCGGTGCTCGCGTCGCACCGCGACGTCGACGGCATGGACCTCGCCGGCGCGCCCGCTTCGATCGCCGGCGAGCTCGAGGCGGCGGGCGCGACGAACATCAAGCGCATCGCGAGGCCCGTCGCGCCGGGCACGGACTGGTCCGCGGACCCGGGCACCTCGCGGCTCCTGCGCTTCGTGGAGACCAAGACCGTCTGGCATCCCATCGGCATCTAGGC
>Ga0075030_100003000_pt1 | contig 15389 bp, 15 predicted proteins | sample LitLauG_LLR_2012_FD_71393 | JGI IMG/M metagenome (GOLD analysis project Ga0075030, IMG submission 71393) | Freshwater sediment microbial communities from Pennsylvania, USA - Little Laurel Run_MetaG_LLR_2012 | ecosystem: Environmental > Aquatic > Freshwater > Creek > Sediment | place: USA... | reverse complement strand
AAGCAACATTGATCCGTCACGCGTCGGCAAAATGCAATTGGTCGACCTCTACAATATGCACGTCGCGCAGCATGGACGTCGCATCGCCGACGATGCCGACGCAGATAGGCGTCTTTTCATGGCGCTGCAGACAGCGCAATCGATTGGCGGCAACGCCGATCTTGCCGAACAGCTCGAACGAGTCACAACGGCGGCCGAGTTGCAGCGCGTCTTTGCCGAGCGCAATACGGGCGCAGGCAATTTTCACGACTTCATGGCCTACCAGGAAAAGAAGGCGAGCGAGGCAGGCGAGACGTTTGACGACCCGCTCAAAAAGGAGTCGGTGCGCATCATGATGGAGGAGATGAAGCGCCAGCTCGAAACGAGCAAAATGCTCGAGGATGCGCCCGATCTCAAACTGCCCGATAACACTGTCGAAGCGCGCGTCGCGAAGATCCGTGAACTGCAACAGCAGGGTTTCGAAATCACGCTGGGCGGTTTGTCGAAAGACCTGCGTGCTGCGCTTGGCATCGGCGAAGACGAGGATGCGGCATATGTGGAACAAGCGAAAGCAGCGGCCAAAGCACAAGCAGCCATCGAAGCTGGCATGTTGACCGAAAATACAGCGAATCCGGCCGAGGTGCAAGACGCCGCTGCACTTGCGCAGCAAATCGAGGGCACTGCGCATTTGCTGAAAGCAAAACTCGAGCATGCCAATCCGATTGTGCGCTGCACGCGCAGCACCGAGCGTCAGACCGATCGCGTCTTTTCGTTGTCGGCACGCACTTTCGCGAACGACATGGACAAAATGCACATGAACTGTCGCCGGCTCGATCGTGTTGCGCCTATTGCTCCGGCGCTCTACGAGCAGATTCTTGGCGAAACGATCCATGCCAATCTTCTCTCGTTGTTTTATGCGCCGCGCGTAGAGATGGGCATCTACCCCTCGAAGCTGCTTCTCTACTTGCAAGGCGCGGCGCTTACGAAAGTCGTCGTGTACAGCGACATCTCTATGTTTTTCACTGGCTTTCTGGCGAATCTCGGCAAAACCGACATGCGGCCGACAGAGGCGGAGTTGGCGAAAATCGACGCCGACGAGCGCGAAGCGCTTATCAAATCTCTCGAGGCGCAGGGCATAGCCGCCGTGGTAAACGCCGAGCCCGTCGCCGACGCCGATCGCAAGATTCACTCGAAAGAGCGCATTTTTGCGTTGCGCACCACAATGCAAACCGAGGCAATCGATGCGTTTCGCGCCACGTTAGCGACGTCGCTTACGAAGACCTATTTGAACGACGCCGAGTCAACACAGCAACTGCTCCGCGAACTCTACAGCGCACAGCGTCTGCTTGCGCTCGAATCTCTCCACGCGCTCGAATTCGCGGTGTTGCAATTCTACGAGGACTTCATTCCGCGCGCGTGTCGGCTCGATTTAATGACCCCGCTCGAGGACGAGGCGTGCGAGTATTGCACGCCGGCCGATGTGAAAGCGCAGATTCTGGAGCGTCGCGCGTGGGTGGCGAAATTTCGTCGCTCCACCTTTCTCGTGGCGCTCGACGACTACGAGAAGAAGTTTGACATCTCTCGCCTCGCTCCTCCTCTGCATCCAGAGGAGCGCGTTGATTTGACACGCTCTTGGTCACCGACCTATCAGGATCTTTGGGAGCTGCTGCTGTTTCTTTCGCTCAAAATTACACCCAAACAAATGGACGACGTGCAGCCCAAAGCCGATCGATGGATCGCCAAGTATATCAATGAAATGCAAGAGAATTGACGCAAGGTACATATTTTTTTTACAAATTCAGAAGCACCAGTTTGTAAACACTGGAGGCGTGTTCAAGCCGATTGTGATTTTGGTGTTGCCGTGCAATCTTCTTTTTCCAATGGCAGCGACAAGTCGCAGAAGCGCATTCTTCGCCTCCATCACTCGATAGACGAAGCAGAGGTTGTACTTGAAATTCTTTGTGTGATCAAACGCCGTGTTGGGCTCGTGAAGTCGCTTGAAGAGATACCGACGCATCGCTCCGACTTGACTGGCGAAGTAGATCGCACAGGCCGCCATCTCGCAGCACTCTGAGCCAAAGCGCAAGCGCACAAAGTTGTGCTTGGCGCCATCGATTGTCTCCGACTCAAATTTCCATTTGTGCTTCTTGCATTTCTTTTGAAGGTCGTCGTAAAGTGGAAAGTGCGCCGTGGCTTCGCCAAACGAGCCATTATTGTGTACCTCGCATAAATTACACCGACGATCTTCACGATCGCCGGCGCGATAGGTGACTCGATTGCAATACGCCATCTCCATAAGAAGGCAGAGGTTTTCGCATTTTTGCGGTGTTCCGTTGTTGCACGCGATCGTTACCGACGTGAAGAGATCGTGGAACCAGTTTGTTCGTGGCCAGTTTTGCAAATCTTCAGTGTCTTGCGACATGTGTAGAATGCTCGTGTTCAAATCATCTTCCGGGCATTCAAAGTCGTTCTCGTTCTTTCGCTCCGGCATTTCGGCAAACGTCACGTATTCGTGTTCGAGCACGTCGTATTTTGTCGTGTTTACAGTGAAGAACGCCTCGCTTCGTGACGCTGTTGCTTTGCCACGCATTCGTGCGACTTGCTTGAGTGACTGCTTCTTGTCGGTTATCTTCGCCGCCTTCTCGACAATGTGGCGTTTCTTCGGTGTCTTCTCAGGAACAAACTCGTCGTCGGGCACTTCATCGTCTTCGATTGCATCAGAATCATCGTCTTCCTCGTCTTCCTCGTCGTCGTCGTCGTTGCGTTCCTTTTCGCTTTGACTTGCAATCTCTTCCTCCGGTTCAGCGGGTTCCAAAGCGCGTTTGTTAGAGTTTAAGGGCACAGATGCGATCGGAGTGTTGCCGGTTTGTTCTTTCTCAGCATTGCCTGTAGGTCGTTCGAACACGGATTCGAGAGATGGTAAAAAAACGACTTCCGCCTCGGAAGCAACATTCGCAGGAGTGATAGGATCTGGATGTGCGATATCTTGCACCCATCCAATCTGTGCTGCCTCAACGCCGCGTTGTGGAGAAGTCGGAGGAGCGGCTTCGATGAGATTTCGTAACGGTGCGCTTGCGACGTGTTGTTGTTGCGGCACAAGCTGCAAAGCCAGCAATTCGTTTGGCAATTCAATGCCCAGCGCCGTGAGTTGCGGCGCCACACTCTCCATGTCCGGCATGGCGCAAATCATTTCGGAGCAATTGTCGCGCAATTCGCGGATCGCTTCGAGTTGGTTGCCACGCACAAGCGTCACGCAAGTGTCCAGTCCATCGTTTTTGTATGCAGTATCCGATGTGTAGACTGTAATCTTGCGCCTGTCGACGCCTTTTGCGAGAAGATACTTTGCTGTGTAGACTCCAAAATCACTCGAAACAACAGCAAAGCGCGTGTTCTCTGAAAAGGTAACCTTCAAAAGTTTCGGCGCATAGAAGTCTGCGAAAAGTCGATGAAAGGAGTTTGCCGGACCGACAACCCCAATCTTTGCGCACACTTTTTTAAAATTCATCAGAAAGCGTGGTTGGTGAGCGCGCGCAGAACGCGAGGGAGGTTTGGTTGTGCAAGAAACCCCAATTGCGGTTTACTCGGTCTCGAGATTGATTTCGGTCCACATCAAATTCGTCCAGTGCGTCCAACTCATGTATTGCTCGGCCTTCTCTTGCGTCAGAAACAGCCTGTGCTCGCTTTCTATCATGTTGTGCTTGTCGTGGACAACGAAGATGCTTTTCAACTTCTCGGGTTCCACTTTGCCATCGTCGGCAATAAGGCAATTGGTAATACTGAGAGATGAGAAATTGGGCGACTTCTGCGCAGCAATCAGAGCCTCTGTTGCTACTTTTAGATCTTTTGTATACTTCGACGCTTTGATGCGGCCTCTGAGATCGACCGCAAGAAATCTGTAAACTTGAAGGCGCGGAAAAACCTCCGACATTCTTTCGAAGCGATGTCGAGTGTTTCCATTGCGCACTTGAAATCCAAACGCGCGCCGAAAGCCGTGCATGTAACTCCGACAATCGCTGGCATGAAGCGAACGCGCTGCATATACGCCGGAAACTTACTGGACGAGAGCGATGGCTTCAAGCGTGCCAACCCAAAGATCATAAACTTCGAGCGCTCACCCAACGAGCGCAATTGGATTGGCGGAAGTGAGACAAATCACGCGTCGTTGGTGCCGTACGACTTGCAGAAAATTGTCAACGACGCCGTCGAAGGTCGTGCAGAAACAGTGAGAATTGTGAATTGCCGCTTGAATCTCGCTGGGTATCACTTGAAAACCTGGTTACAAGTGCTGCTTGGCGCCGGATATGCGCGAGAATTCTATCTTCACAAACCTTCTGACGCGTACATTGGATACTGTCCTCTTCCGGAACTGAAACATTTGCGCGCTGTTGTTGAATCTGTTGTAGAAACCGCCGGGCAATTGAAGAAGTTGACGATTAGCTGCGAAGCGAGCGGCGATGACGTCGCCGACGAGTTTCTCTTTCTCATTCAGGCCGGCAAACTCGAGTATCTCGAGACGAACCACAACGACGAAACTGACAACGGAGACAACGGAGAATTCGCGTTGGCGCGCGCCGCATTGGCATCCGATACGTTGAAGGAGATCGTGTTCACAAATCAAAAGATGTCGCGACACTTCCAACCGGCACCCGGAACGCGCGTGAAAATCACCTACGCCAAAGCTGTGAACCCAGTGACTGGAGAGTGACGTTGACACACACAGTTTAATGAATGTAGATCTCAAGTCAATCTCAGCAATTGTCTATTTTCCTCTTCGAACGACGCCACGCAGTTCTTGAAGAAATCGAGGCCAACCGTAATATCACTCGGCGCATAGGACGTCGTGTCTCCGAGCACCTCTTCGTGCAGCCATGCCGGGAGAAACGAGCGACACATTACCGTGCCGACTCCATTGATTTCAAGACGCTGCGGCACGCGTTCGATGCGCGGTCCACGCGCCGTCGTCGCTTTCGAAGCTTGCTGTGTCGTCGTCGATGCTGTTGCACCTTTAGCCAGCGTTGCGCGCAACGCCTCGCGCGCCTGTCGACCGAAGAATTTCAACAGATTTTCATCGGGCAGATCAACGGAGAGAGTGGAGTCACGCGGAATGACAGAGATGCGCTCGTGAGCATCGGTTTCAGTCCACACTGAGCCGCGCGCCGGAATCGAGAGGCCGCTACGCATTGCAAAAAGAAGTGCCAGCGCGAAACGCTTGAACGTGCATGGTTCGACGCTGCGCTCGGCGATGGCCGGCGACGAGAAGCAGAGTTTCCAGCGCGACACGGCGAAATCGCAGAATTTCGCTACCTGCTCGCGGTCGTAGGCCACAATGCGCAGCAGCTTCAATTGCAAATGTGGCGTGTAGAATGCAGCGATGCATTCGGTCCACACAGGCATTTCGAAGGCGCGCTTTTTCGCCGCGTGATACTGTTCGAGCGAGTAGCGCGACTCGCTCGAGATGCGAAAGATCTGCTCCTCGTTTAGGAGGCGGCGCACTTCTTCGTCGAAGAGAATGTGATTGATAACGTCGTCGGCAATCGAACGCAAATGCCTCTCGGCCTCCTCGACAATCTGCACCTTCCTGAACTCGAAGTAGTTGTTGTCGTTGAGCCGTGCACGCTTCTCGACTGTCATTTCGGGTGCCGCGCGCCGCTTTGCTTTGCGTCCTCTCGCATTCAAATCAATCGGTTTATCTTCGTCGAAGTGCGGATCGGCGAGCAAGTCGAAAATCGGATGAGAAGGCGACGAGCGATTCTCGTAGTGATCGACAACAGCCTCGCGTTGCAGCATCGACATGCGAAATTGAAAGCCGGCCTGCGCGCTGACGTGCATGTCGCTCGAGCCGAAATCCTTCGAGCCGCCTCCGTCCTCCATGAGGTACTTGTCGACAACCTTGCCGCTGAAAACGCAGACCACTTCGGTTTGCGGTGTGACACGAGTGCACGTGCATTTGACATTGTTATTCGCGCCATTCGTGGAGTCGCGTTTCGCGTTGGTCGCGCACTCGTGTATCGTACCGTGTCGAATACATCCATAGAGTTCAAAGTCGCGCGACAGGCAGATGCAGCAGTAGTCGGTATCGCACCGATCATTGCACCGAGAACTGTCTGTTGGTCGATCATAAACACCCAGACGTTCGCGAATCTGGCGATAGAACTCGCCAATCAATCGGCGCTTGAATTCGCGTGGCTGCCACGTAAAGCGCGCAGCTTGTTCAATAAACGCGAGGAGGCCGCGTTCGACTTGTCGGCGCTTGATGAGAATCTCAAAAACGCCTCTGGCGTCTATTAATTCGTGCTTATCAACGCCGTCGTATAGATGCGGTAAAGTAGCGTGTGCCTTGCGCGCTAATTCGGCGCCGATTTTCATAATGTTTAATTCGTTCATTGTTTATTCGAGCATGAATAATGCCGCCTGCACGCTCGCTTCAATATCATCTTTTGTGCATCGATCCGATGGCTTGGCACTAGAAGGATCAAACACGGCCAGTTGATCGGGTGTCATTGCCAAACACGGCACACCAGTTGCCGGATGGAGGGAAAAGGGCATCTTGATTAAATGCGCACGGTCAGTTGTGACAGCGGCGTCGAGACGCGGCATCAAGCACTTCAAAACAACTTCCTCGAAAAGATACGGCCGCCTCTCGACGTGCGCACGCAAATCACCGCTGTCACGAAAGCGTTGAATCGCTCCGCGCAGCGTGTCCACAGTCAATGTCTGCCCCGTTGTCCACGCATCGAGCAGCGCCGGCGGAAATTCGAGGTCTGCAAAAAACCTCTCGCGCCTCCCTGGATCGGAAAAAAGCTGCTGCGTCGCAACAAACTGCATGAATTGAAAGAGAAGTGCGTCAATCTGCTCTAACACGCCCGGCGACGGTTTCCTCTTGCCGCTGCGCAGTCTCACACGCTCGTTCTGAATGTAATCGACGATATTCTGCCGCATAAACTCGAGAGATTCCGCGTAATCCTCGTCGTAAACCCAACAATGCACACCACGACGACCACTGAAGAACCACACCAGTCTTTTGCATCCGAAGACCTTACGCAAGAAGACCTCGAGAAGACGCACAGCGGCGACGGCGAGTGGCCAGCAATTTGCGCAGCACCGCTTCGCACCCGAGCAACAGTAGCGCAACTCGTCATAGTCGGTCAGATCGACGTCTAACGTCAACTCGCGAAGCGCGACGACATCGCACAATTTCAAATTTGCCGCGCTGCGCGCCGCGTTGGCGAGTTTCGGTGCGTGTGTGTAGACGCCTCCGACGTCGATCTGCACAAACGCGCCAGCGCTTCGCAAAAGTTCGCGCCACGCCGCCTCGCTGTCGATGCCATTGTATCGCAGAGGGTAGGTGCGATCAGGCCTCGAAATGGTGAGAGAAACTTCGCGCAGCGCCGTCGACCACCGAGGTTTGCTATTGTCTCTACTGTGCGCGAGAAAGCGCAGCACAAAGGCGTACGGAAACAACTCGGCGTAGAACTTCTCAATCTGCGCACGAGTGGTCATTCAACTCGCGGCGCGCTAGCGAATGAGCAAATATCTATTTATCGCGCATCAGAAAAGCAGAAATATCTATTTCCTCTGCTCCGAAAATTCGCCCGAAGAGACGTGTGCGGCCGATCACCTCATCGACTACTTGCGCGAGTTGCGCTCACGCAAGACCGCCGCCAGCGAGCTCGACGAGCGGAATTGCATGGAATTACTCTACAACTGGATCGTCAACAAGGAGAGCGCCAAATGCGACGAGAAAATGGCGCGAATTTTCACCGACGAGTGGAAATGCGTATCGGCGCTGCCCGTTGTCGACGCCTACATTGTTGCCGAAGTTTCGATGCATATGGAAGAGTGATTGAATCGCGCCCGCCTATTTATTTTGTTTCCTTTTCCGTTTGCGACGCGGCAGATGCCTGTTTGTTGGCGTTTTGCGCGAGATTTTTCTGTGCCTCGGCGAGATTGGCGCCAAAGAGATCCTTGTACATCGCGTTGGTGCGCGCAATGGCACGCTTGCGCAGATCGTCGTCGATCGGCAATCGGTTAATCTCCGACGCAGTGAAGAGTTCCTCGATGTAAAACCATTCAGGAATGCCTTTGCGCAATCTGTGCGCGTACAAAAGTGCGTCGGCGTCGCACGCGCACGGCGCGAGGAAAATCGCATGGTCGCGCAGAATGCGCAGCAGATTCTGTCTCGACTCGCTCATCGTTGTCGTCGTCGTCGCTGGTGACTTTGGCTTGCCTGGAGAATCGCTCTTTTTGGCCTCTTCCTCCTTTGCAAGCGTCGATGGTATCACGAGATGCGCCTCAATCTCGCTCTTCCATTTCGCATTAAGAACTCGAACGGCAGACTCGACTTGATTGGCGATCACTTCGGCGCGTTCCATTTCTGCTGATTTAGGAATTACCTCGTGCGGCTGGAAAGTGGCGATGGGCACGAGGAGAAGCGCAAAGTGATCGTTGTCTTCGGGAAGTCGTTGCGTCGCCGTGTCGACAATGTCAATGCGTGGCTGGTGACTCACAACATGACCACGTACGATATAGTAGGTTCCGAGGCGTTCGTAGATGTGCGTTAAAATCAGAGTTCTCTGCGCCGCCAGTGTTTCGGCGGCCATCGCCAAAGCGATGCAGTATTGAAGACTCTTGTTGAGATACGAGAGACGCACGACAAGTTGCAGAGGCATGCCATTCTTGTGCAATTGCTCGAACAAATCACTGCCAGGCACGGCGCCCGTCGACGACATGCTCAGTTTGAGTTGCAGAAAGCGTCGCGCCGGACACGTGTCTTCGACGAGGAGGGAGGAGTCGACTTTAACAAGACCAGTTTTTCGCACTGTCTCCTTCTTTTTGCCAGTGCCAACGGTCACATCGGGCTCGACAATGCGAAGCGAGCGATCTAGTGCGGCGAGAAGTTCAAAAAGCTGCACCTGGAAATTAGGCACGTTAAGCGGGAGCGCCGCGACGCTGGGCAGAGGCAATTGCTCGAGCGAAAGTTTGCATTGAATCTTGTGAAACGGCCACATCTTCTTCGCGCACTCCTCGCCACAGTAGCACGAAACTTTGCACTGCTTGCACCGCTTGTCGCCGACTTTCTTACAAAGCGGATTTTCGCAAATACTACTCATCGAATTTCTGGACGCGCGTGCACGTAGTTTATTGCTTTCAACAACCGAAAAACAAGTTTGGTCTCTCGCGCACGAGTGCTAGAAGTTGTTCGTTGTCCATTGACGGAGCGCAGCGTAGTAATTTGTGCAGTGCGTGTAATACTTCGGTGTGTAGGTTGAGTAAGATATCGAATGCGTCGACGCGACCGAGGTGCGTCGCGCGTTTCATTTCGTCGCTCGTGTCCTCGGCTTTGAGTATCTCCGGCCATTGCCTTGCCGTCAAACTCTCTATGGTCTGTGCTGTCGCGTCGATCTTTTCTTCAATGCGCTGTGCGAATAATGTGCGATTGACAATTCGTTCGCTCGAAGTGGTCATTTCAATCATTTTTTTTAAACCAGTCTCGAAATCAGCGGTAGAGCGGGTGCGAAAAATGGATACGCGATTGGCATGCAAAAATTTGGCAAAATCGCCGGAAGGCCGGGCGGCGGCATGATGTTCTCCAGACGCGTTGGGCTGAGTATGTTCTCGAGCTGATTCGGCTTCCTGAATCGTTCGGGAGTGGCGCCGTCGATGATAATAACCTCGCCCGGCACAAAAGAGAGAGGCGAAAGCGAGTTGATGTTCTGCGTCACACGCCAGCAACCGCGCTCGTTGCTCGGAATGATATTGTTGACAACTTCGATAACTTTCTCGCCCTCGGCCAGAAAGTCCGTCACCGTGACCCACGAGCAGAGCGCGTCGAAGATCACTTGCGCATTCGGCAGCGTCATTGCTTCCATAACTTTCCTCGTGTTCGTCGTTCGGCCGCGCAGCGCTCGGCCGCTGCCCGAATTTGGTGAGATGGAAATAAAAAATGCCTCGCTCATCGTTTTTGCCGCTTTGCTTGGGGCGCGCCGGAAACGCGAGAAAAATCACTCGGACTGGCCAGGCGACCCCAATCGACAACGTCGCGTAGCACAACATAGCCGCCTTTCGAGCGACCGGCGAAAATCGACTTCTCCACTGTGCCAGTGAAGAGACGTTGCGTGTTTGGATCGACAAACTCCAGCTCGCCGCTTGGCCATTTGTGCAATTTACCGTCGGCCTTCATTTCAACGTAGAATGCAGCGCGTCCGTAGTGCGTTCCGATGGTGCCGGCCTGATCGACGGCGACTCGTTGCGAGGGTTTCGGTAGTCCCAGTGCGCCGCACGGCGAGAGAGCAGCACGTTGCGCGTCATCGTCGTCAAGAGGATCGACGAGATTGTGTCGCTCGAGCATCTTGTAGAGCGCGTCCTCGCTTAGCGCGGGCGCGTAGGCGTTTCCGTCGGTGTCACGATAGCGCTGGCGGCGCGTGAATTCTGGTCGCTCGATGCGAAATAATGCACGCTTCTCGCGCGCCTTCACTATCTTATCTAGCGAATCTGGCTGACGCCTGTTTTGGCCGTACGTCGGCGTGACTCGCTCGCAACTGTCAAGTGAGCGTTGCATTTTCGAAAGACACTTCTCGTGTCTGTGTCGCAAAGTAAAGAAATTAGAGCCAGTTGAATTTTAATGTTGCGCCAAATCAACCGGAAGCGGAGGACCGAATTCTTTCAGCCGCAATTCGATGCCTCTGATTTTGCATTTCTCGAAAATATGTGTTGTTAGCCGCGCCAGAACGGCGTCATCGAGACGAACGTCGGCTCGCCTGCGAACCATGATGCCGTCGTGAAGCAGGCCGCCAATCTTCCAGCCGGCGCCAACGAGGAATTCCACTGCGCTCTGCATGCACTTCGCTTCGTAATCTTGAAGGAAGCGCGACATGAACACAAACACACGTTTCTGTTCCGACATTTCTGTGCCGCCTCCACCGCCGCCAGACAGTCGTCTCACTAAATCGGGGTGTGTCGCGTAGAGTTTCTGTGCGAGCTCCTTCATCTCGACGCGATACGCCTCGACAAACGACGGCAACTCAAAGCCCGAGGCCATCGATGCATTACCACCGTAGAGTAGCATCAGCATCGCTGTCTTTGCTTTATCGCGCTCGAAAACGAACATGTCGAGCACTGTGTCTGAATTCTCGACATAATAGCGCAGGCGCGGCGTCTCCCAGCCGGAATTCTCGGCAACCGAGAGGAGAATCGACTGGTGCGCCTTGCGCATGTCAAGTTGCTCGTAAAGCAATGCACCGGTTCGGTCGCGAACCAGTGTGTCGCGCCACGTGTGATCCATGTTCTGGAACGAGAGACCGTTGCACGGACTGAAACGGCCAAACTTCTCGCCGCTCAGCTTCTGCATATATCGCACAGTGCGCGTGCCGTTTGCGGCGATTGTGTTGGTGTAGTAGTTGTGAAATTTCTGCTGTTGACCCTGCTTTTTCGAAATGAGCGTGTCGCGTTGCGCGTAAAGCGCACGCAGTAGCACTAGATCGATAATCTCAACCGCTTCGATGCTCGGTGCGTTTGGATCGTCGGTGCGTTTCGCTTGTTTCCTCCGCGCCGCTTTAGGTGACTGTGCCGTCGCCGCTGCTGCCGTTGCCTTGCGCTTTTGTGCCGAAGTTTCTGTGGGCGGCAGCGCTGCAACAAGTTCGTTCATGCGCGCAATAAGTAAAGTTTCAGTGCGCTGTGACCAAAGAGAAGCGAACGCGCTCATTATTTCTCGTGCAAGTCGGTGGCGCAGCGGCGCAGTTTTTTGAACTTGCGCGCTTAAAGTCAACACGCGAAACGGGAATTGTCAGTGGCACAGCATGCTGTTTCTATTTCTTACGCTGGCGCGGGCTGCGTTGCCCTACTACGAAGTCGAATTTTTCTATTTTTTGTGTGCGAATACCAACATTGGGAATTTCTCCAAGGGCGTCGTGCTGGCGAAGTGGTGCGACACAAACACGCCAATCTGCGACTGGAACAGTATCGCATGCAACGCACAGGAGACGTCGGTTATCGTGCTTTCGTTGGAAACCGACCCCGGCGACTTGCTGACTGGGTTTTTGCCATCGACCTTCTCGAGTCTGCCGAATCTACTCATTCTCACAATTGATAATACTGCGCTGGTCGGAGATTTTGGGCCGCAGCTTATTGGCGAAAACAACGCGCTCAAATCGGTGAGATTCAAATCGACGCCAATCGGTGGCAATTTCTCCTTCGACTACCTTCCAGCAGGCATTTCTTCAGTCTACTTCGAGTTTACGAAGATCTCTGGCACGATAGGCGGAAATGTCGGGCGGCTCACGGGTCTAGAAGTGCTCGTTTTGTCGGGCTCGGGATTTGTCGGAACGCTGCCGGCGCCGCTTTTGCTGCTCGATTCATTAGACATTCTCAATATCACGAGCACGAGGCTCACCGGCGCTCTGCCCGATGAAACGTGCATCGCACCACAACTTTCCATTGTGGATCTCTCTCGTAATTGGTTCACCTCGCGTCCCGATTGCTTGCAGGAGAAGCAATACTCGACATGCACACTTACGAACAATCTCTTTTGTGTCGGTCCTCTGGCGACAGATGGAAATTGCACGGTCGACCTCGCACCGAGGGCCTTTGTCGATCAGTGTGGAGTGTGCAGCGGCAATGGCACGTCGTGCACCGATTGTTCGGGCGCTGTGAACGGCACAAAAGTGCGCGACATTTGCGGCACGTGCAACGGCGGCGTCGTTATCATCAACGACTGTCCGGCCGACTGCTTTCACGTGCCGAATGGCAAGGCGCGCTATGATGTGTGTGATGTGTGCGGTGGCCAAGGTCGCTCGTGTCTCGATTGTAAGGGCGTGCCAAACGGACCGGCCGTGTATGATGTGTGCGACGTGTGCGATGGCGCCGGTGACGAATGCATCGATTGTCACGGCGTTCTCGCGGGCACGTCGCGCTACGACGCGTGCGATGTGTGCGACGGAGACTCGTCGACGTGTTCCGATTGCGCCGGCGTTGTAAACGGCCCCTACACTTATGACTTCTGCGATGTGTGCAACGGGCACGACCACAGCTGCGCCGACTGTGCACGCGTTCCCTACGGAACACACAAATACGATCGCTGCGACATTTGCGGCGGCGACGATACGTTGTGCGGTCTCAATCTTGTCGTCCCCGCGGCCAGCGCCGGCATTACATGGTTCATCGTGCTCGGCATTCTTCTCTTGTGTGCCGTTGTCATCGTCCTGCTCATTGTTCTTTACCAACGTCGAAGACGAATTGCCGAAAGGCGGTAGTTTGGGCACTCGGGGAAAGAGAGAAAAATTATATAAACTCGCACGGCACTATTTATTGATTCCACGCGTTTTTCTTCGATGCACACGACGCGTTTATGAGCGACGACGACGCCGAAGAGTGCGATGACGACGACGTCGATAGCGCAAACGTCGCCGTCGAAGAGAAAGTGCCCGAAATGCGCTTCGATCGCAACGGTCATTCCTTGTCGTTCTACGTAGCGTTGCTTTTTGCACACGATGAGAGCATAAAAGATACAGCGAAAGTACCGACGCTTATTGTGGTCACTCGCACGCCGCTCGACGACGTCGTTGATCAGAATCAGGGCACAATAAGGCACCGCTTTGCTGGCAAGGGAAATGGGGCGCTGTGTAAACTACAACAAATCATTGGACCCGTCGACACCTACGCACGCGCCCTCGAGATTCAAACTCAGTGGAAGAACAATTCACGTGGCCTTGTTGGAAGAGGCATCGAGGGACGTGCGCTTGCCGACCGACACAATTTGCCCTGCTGGGACGCCCACGCCGACCGACAATACGAAAAACCAAAAAAGCGCACAACGCGCAAAAGGAAACCGGCATCGAACAATTAAAAAAAAAGACCGGCAACGCCGAATTCCCGCACCCTGGATTGAACAGGGGACCTCCAAAGAGACGTGCTTCCTCTTGCACCACGTCGCACTTTGTCAACGGGAAGAATTGAACTTCCACCTTCTCGAGCGATTAAAAGTCGGGCGCTCTGCCAACTGAGCTATGCGGGGCGATGTGTGTCTCTCATTTTTCTACTGCACAAAAATAGACAATAACAACAGGAATTTTACTTCTGTGCGTGCAATGCCAACGGAATTATAGAAAGTCGCGTGAGAATATTGAGGTGCCTCCTAACGAAAGAAACTCGACTCTCCAACACTCTGAACCAGTCTAGCGCAATAACAACGAGCAGTTCTATCCAATTTGCCATCATATAGAGCATTGCAAGTCGAAAGCAAACAGACATCGTGTAAAATAACAATGGCACAACGACAGACATCGATAACGTCTCGTTTTGGAGGCACACGAGCGGTTTACTCCATTTCCGCTGCGCGAACGTTGCTCTTCGCAAAGTGTGCTTTGATCGCTTTGATCACTGCGTCGGTAGAGTGAAAGATAACGTAATCGATGCGCAGCACAGGAATGGATTTGCTAATGTCGTCGATAAACGCCTCGTACTCCGCGTGCAAATCTGTGAGGTATTGCAGCGTGATGCCGGCCTCCATCGGTCTGCCGCGCTGTTTGATGCGTCGCAACGCTTCTTCGGGCGCTACATCGAGATACACGATGAGAGATGGCGCACTCAGCATTTTGAGGACGGTCTTGAAGAGCTGGTGGTAGGTCTGCAAATTGAGTTCGCTCATCAATCCTTGCTTGTGAAGCATGCGCGCAAAGACGAGATCTTCGTAAATGGACCGATCCTGCACAACGCCGCGCTCGGAATCGGTCGTGCGTTGGGTCCACATAATCTGCTGCTGTTGGCACATGCGACGCTCGAGCAGGTGAACTTGTAACGCAAACGCGTGCTCCTTCATGTTGGTGTAGAAAGGCGCGAGGTAGGGATTCTCCTTCACCTCTTCGTGATAGACCTTCATTTTCATCGCTGCGCCAAGCGCATCGGCCAGCGTAGATTTACCCGCTCCTATAAGACCGCTAATTGCAATGTATCGTTCACTTGACAATAACTCGCTCATTTCAACACGCACAAAAAATTAACACTCACACGAGAAGAATATTTGATTTCCTAGGTTTTTTTTGGGCGCGAAAATTTGGTGGGATTTTTCTGGTTGAGCTGGAGGATCGTGAACAAGGCCGTGGGATTTTTCTGGTTAAGCTGGAGGATCGTGAACAAGGCCGTGGGATTTTTCTGGTTATTTTGTGGGATTTTTCTGGTTGAGCTGGAGGATCAGGGTGTTTGTGATCCTCCACATACCCAAGATGGAAAAAAAAATCAAACTCGGGTTAGATACGAATTCGTATTATTTATGCATTTTACAACATATTTCACAATACAACTATGGTCCATAGAGAATCCAACACACCCCAAAAAGGGACCCAAAAATCGGGATCTCGGATCGCGAGTTTTTCCGGTCTCCCTTTCGGGTCCATCGAGTGGCTTATGGACCATAGTTG
>Ga0075030_100002998_pt1 | contig 15393 bp, 3 predicted proteins | sample LitLauG_LLR_2012_FD_71393 | JGI IMG/M metagenome (GOLD analysis project Ga0075030, IMG submission 71393) | Freshwater sediment microbial communities from Pennsylvania, USA - Little Laurel Run_MetaG_LLR_2012 | ecosystem: Environmental > Aquatic > Freshwater > Creek > Sediment | place: USA... | reverse complement strand
CGGAAATGCGGGGCCAAATCATCAATTGCCCGCATTGCAGTTTAAGCATGGCTTTGGATTTACCCGGCGGGCCGAGCGAAGCGTCGCCGCCCGGCAATTTGTATCAACGGTTGCGCGCCCTGAATGCTGTCAATTCCAAGCCCGTTCCCATCAATCTGCCGGAGGGATTTATGCCGCAAACTGATGGTCCGGCCTGATCTAACGATTCGATTTTGCACCGGCCAACTAATTTGCCAAAGGAATTTAAAATGGACCGGTTGCTTTGCACCAGCACCCCGCGACAATCTGCTGCTGGCGCTGAATCATTGAAGAAACAATTCTTCCCACACCGACCGCTCTACCGCATTCCGCTTGGGCCTCGCCAGTCCAAATCCGCACCAAAGAAATTATCTTGAACGGGATGCCCTGCGGTGTTTCACTCGACTTTGAAAGTGTTGGGACAATTCAAGCCAGTGGGGAAATGCATTTTTGGCGAGCCAGGGTGCGTGTTCGGTAATGCGCGAGGCTTTTCCAGAGCCTCCCCCCCGGAAAAATGGTTCCACCGAAAACACTGTGAAACAAACACTTTTGGTAAAAAATTGTGGTGTAGGATTATACCACGTTTAGAGCGGACTGCTTAAAGGCAAAAACGCCTTTTTTTCTTTACCCCGTAGTCGGCCCTGCGCAGAATTTTAATCAATCAGAATTTCTGAACTCTAATTTTAAAATGTATTATGAACTGGCTGCTTAAAATATTTCTGACTTTAATTATTTTTCTTGAAATCAACCGTCAATCCGTCTGCGCTCAGTCCGTTCAACTTCAGGTCGTTTATTCTTTTGCCGCCTTGAATAATGGTCTGAGTCCCTACGGAAGCCTTTGCTCGGGGCAGGATGGCAGTTTTTACGGTACCACCTACGGCGGCGGTGCCAGCAGTCGCGGTACTGTGTTTCGGGTGACGACCAACGGCGCATTGACCACTCTCGTTTCGTTTGCCGGCACCAATGGGGCAAACCCGTATGCGGGTCTGGCTTTCGGAAGCGATGGCAGTTTGTACGGCACAACTTACGGCGGCGGCGGAAACAGTCGAGGAACGGTGTTCCGGGTGAAGACCAACGGCGTGCTGACGACGTTGGTTTCTTTTGCCGGCACCAACGGTGCGAACCCGTATGCGGGCCTGGCTCTGGGTAACGACGGCAACTTCTATGGCACCACCTACGGCGGCGGCACCAGTAGTCACGGAACGGTGTTCCGGGTGACGACCAATGGCGCGCTGACCACGTTGGCTTCGTTTGCCGGCACCAATGGTGCGAACCCGTATGCGGGGCTGACCCTCGGTAACAATGGCAACTTCTATGGTACCACCTACAATGGTGGGGCGAATGGCAACGGTACAATTTTCATGGTTTCCACCAATGGAGCACTTTACCTGTTGTCATCATTCAACAATGATGACGGAGCAAATCCCTATGGCGGGCTGGTTTTGGGCAACGACGGCAATTTTTATGGTACGACCAGCCAAGGTGGTGACAGCGGTTATGGCACGGTGTTCCAAGTAATGACCAACGGATTGCTGACCAGGTTGCAGTCCTTTGAATACATCAACGGGGCAACTCCTTATGCCGGATTGACCTTGGGCGGCGACGGGAATTTCTACGGCGTGACCAGCCAAGGTGGTGACAGTGGTTACGGAACCGTGTTCCAAGTGACAACCAACGGCGCGTTGACCACGCTATTATCCTTTGAGTACACAAATGGAGCAACTCCTTACGCCGGATTGACCCCGGGTAACGATGGCAATTTCTACGGCACAGCTTCAGCTGGCGGATCCAGTGGTCCTGGGGTGATTTATAATCTGCCACAGCCGATCGGCATTGCCACCCCGCCCATCAGCCAAAGTGTTTCGGCATTAAGTAACGCAACTTTCACAGTCATCGCTAGTGGAGGCATGCCGTATGCCTTTCAATGGTTGTTTGCCGGCACCAATATTGCGGGAGCGACCAACAACACCCTTACCCTATCCAATATCACATTTTTGAACCAGGGCAATTATCAGGTTGTCGTAGCCAACTCCTACAGCAGCGTCACCAGTTCGCCGGCGCTGCTCACGGTGCTTCCAATCACACCTGTGATTGTTTGGACCAATCCGACAGCCATCACGTATGGCACCGCATTGAGCAGCAATCAATTAAACGCGACAGCCAGCACACCGGGCAACTTCGCCTATACGCCTTCCATCGGCACCGCGCTCAATGCGGGAACCAACACGTTGACGGCAGTCTTCACGCCCACGGATATGGCCGATTATAACGCCGTTACGGATACGGTAAGCCTGGCGGTGCAACCAGAACCGTTGACGGTTACGGCGAGTGACGCCACTCGCACCTACGGCCAGTCCAATCCTGTGTTCACCGGAATTCTCATTGGCGTGACCAACGGCGACAGCATTTCGGCAGGCTATATTTGCAGTGCCACTCCCACCAGCTCCCCGGGAACATATGCCATCGTGCCTAATTTGAACGACCCACTTAACCAGCTTTCCAATTACGCGGTGATGGAAAACAATGGCACATTGACGGTCACCTGTGCGACGCTCACAATGACACCGCAAATCCTGCCTGACATAACCAATAATCTGCCCTTCAACCAATCATTTATTGCAGCGGGGGGAGCGGCTCCCTACAGCTTGTCTGTGGTTGATGGTTTACTACCGCCGGGCCTGACTCTCGCAGCTGGCATCAACCTGACGACAATCTTAAGTTTCAATTTGACTAATGGCTATAGGCCAAATGGTGATTTAACGGCCGGTAATGACGGTAACTTTTATGGTGCCACCCGAAACGGCGGCAATGTTACTCTTAACGATGGCTGCGTATTCAAGTTGACCCTCAACGGGACGCAGACTACTCTGGCGACTTTTAACAACACCAATGGATCACGCCCATTTGCAGGATTGGTGTTGGGAAACGACGGCAATTTCTATGGTACAACCCGCGTTGGAGGCACCGGCAGTCTTAGTGATGGCACGGTATTTCGCGTCACAACCAACGGCATATTGACCACGCTGGTGTCTTTTGCTGGCACCAACGGAGCCAATCCGGAAGCGGGTTTGATTTCGGGCAATGACGGCAATTTCTACGGCACCACTTACGGCGGCGGCAGCCACAGCGATGGCACGGTGTTCCAAATTACCAGCAATGGGGCACTGACTACGTTGGTGTCTTTTGCCGGCACCAACGGAGCCAATCCGCAAGCTCGCTTGATTTTGGGCAATGACGGCAATTTCTACGGCACCACTTATGGCGGCGGCAGCTACAGCGATGGCACGGTATTTCGCGTCACAACCAACGGCATATTGACCACGCTGGTGTCTTTTGCTGGCACCAACGGAGCCAATCCGGAAGCGGGTTTGATTTCGGGCAATGACGGCAATTTTTACGGCACCACTTACGGCGGCGGCACCAGTAGTCGCGGCACGGTGTTTCGCGTGACAACCAATGGCACGCTGACCATGCTGGTAACTTTTACTGGCACCAACGGAGCCAATCCGGAAGCGGGCCTGACCTTGGGGAACGACGGCAATTTCTACGGTACCACTTATGGAGGCGGTAGCCACAGTCTTGGCACGGTGTTCGAGGTTGCCGGCAACGGGGTGCTGACCATGCTGGTATCTTTTGCCACCACCAACGGAGCGAATCCGGCGGCGGGTTTGACTTTTGGCATTGACGGCAATTTATATGGCACTACTTTCGGAGGCGGCAGCCACAGTGACGGCACGGTGTTCGAGTTAGCCAACCCTTATGCGTGGTTCAACAACATTCTTGCCGGAACGCCGACGCAGCCAGGCCAATATTTGTTTGCTTTGCAGCTTACGGACACGAACGGCTGCACGGGTGCGCAAAATTTTTCTCTGAATGTTGACGGGGTTGGGGCCATAACCACCCAACCACAAAGCTTGACCAACTTGGTGGGCACCGCTGCGGCCTTTAGCCTATCCGTGACCGGGTACCCGGCACCGAGCTATCAATGGTATTTGAATGGCGCTTCCCTTTCCGGAGCCACCAACAGCAGCTACGCCATAACCAGCGTGCTGGCGACCAACGCCGGCAGCTATACAGCGGTGGCTTATAATTTTGCCGGCAGTGTCACCAGTTCGCCAGCGTTGTTGACGGTTCTACCACTCACTCCAGTGGTGACTTGGTCAAATCCAGCGCCCATTACCTATGGCATGATTATAAATAGCAATCAGTTGAATGCAGTTGCCAGCGTCCCGGGGATTTTTAATTACTTTCTTCCCGGCTCCTACACCCCGAACGTCGGCAACTACACGTTGTCGGTGATCTTTGTTCCGAACGATACAGCGAATTACGTTAGTGTGACGGACAGTGTGCCGTTGGTCGTGACATCGGCGCAACTGACGGTAAGCGCATTTAATTCCACTCGTGCCTACGGCCAGACCGATCCAGTATTCACAGGAACAATCATCGGTCTGACTAACGGGGACAATATCACGGCCATCTTTTCGACGACAACCACGAGCAACAGCCCAGTCGGGGTGTATGCCATCGTCCCATTTTTAGCTGACCCGAACAACCGGCTCCCCAACTATTTTGTGACCACCAACAATGGCACCCTCTCGATCGTGCCCGCAACCCCCATGCTGGGCTGGACGAATCCTGCGTCGATCAGCTATGGCACCGCTTTGGGCACCAATCAGTTAAACGCGACGACCAGCGTGGCCGGGATCTTCAACTACACACCAACCAACGGTACCGCGCTTAATGTAGGTACCAACACTTTAACGGTAATTTTCACGCCGACGGACACAGCGGATTACAACAGCCTGACGGGCAGTGTCAGCCAGGTGGTTTTGTCAGTGTCATTGACGGTGACGGCAAACAATGTCACACGTGCCTACGGCCAGACCAATCCGGTGTTCACGGGCAGCCTGTCCGGGGTAGTGAACAACGATAATATTACGGCGGCCTACGCTGCCGGCGCCACGAGCAACTCCCCTGTTGGCATCTATCCCATCGTTCCGGCCTTGATTGACCCCAACTCGCGCCAAACAAATTATTCCGTCACCATCGCCAGCGGCACGTTAACGATCACTCAAGCCACGCCCATCGTCTCCTGGGCCACGCCCTCTAACTTGGTCTATGGGGCATCGCTGACGACCAATCAACTGAACGCCGCCGCCAATGTCCCCGGTGCATTTACGTATTCGCCCACCAATGGCTCTGTGCTCTATACCGGATCGAACACGCTAACGGCAGTATTCACACCAACTGACTCGACAGATTATTTGATTGTGACGAATACGGTGATCCTAGTGGTCCAACGCGTTAGCTTAACCGTGACGGCGAACAACGCCTCACGTAACTATGGCCAAACAAATCCAGTTTTCAGCGGCATCCTTACCGGCGTAATCAACGGGGACAACATATCGGCCACCTATTCGACGACCGCCACGAGCAACAGCCCCGCTGGAACGTATGCCATCATTCCATTATTGTCAGACCCGAACAACCGGCTTCCCAACTACTCGGTGACTACCAATGACGGCATCTTAACCATCACCTCAGCTGTTTCAACTACTTATAGTTATACATTTATTACCAATAATGGCTCTATTGCCATAACCGGTTATACCGGAACCAACGGCGCCGTTCAAATTCCCTCCACCATCAACGGGCTGCCGGTGACTTCAATCTTGAGCTTTAACGATTCCTCATTTGCCGGCAGCATAATCATCCCGGGTTCGGTGACCAACATTGCCGACTACGCGTTCGACGGAATCACCAATCTCACCAGCGTCACCATTCCTACCAGCATCACCAGTCTCGGGGTATCAATCTTTACGGGATGTACCAGCTTGAACACCATCTCCTTGCCTTCAAATGTGACTCGTATTGGCACTAATTGCTTTGCGGATTGCGAGAGCCTTACCAATCTCACGCTTCCGTCAGGTCTCACAAATCTTAGCCCCGGCGTTTTTCTGGACTGCAGCAACCTCAGTGCAGTCAGCCTGCCCATCGGACTCAGTGCGATTGGCAATAATGCCTTCGCGGGATGCACAAGTCTCACCAATATTTCTATTCCTTACACCGTTTCAAGCATTGGCATTTCCGTCTTTGCCGGCTGCACCGACCTGACCACCATTAATCTGACCAATGGGTTGAATTCAATCGGGGACAGTGCCTTTGCGGGTTGTACCAGCCTCACCAATGTTTCGCTGCCCCTCGGTTGCACCACCATTGGCAACAGCATTTTCTCCGGTTGTACCAGCCTGAATTTTTGCAATCTGCCTGCGACGCTCACGGGCATCGGAACCAATGCCTTCGCGGGCTGTACCAGCCTCCAAAGCATCACCATACCCACCAACATCCTAAACCTCAGCCTCTCCATCTTCGCCGGTTGCACCAGCCTGACCACCATCAATCTGCCCAACGGATTGACCGGTATTGGGGATGATGTCTTCGCCGGCTGCAGCCACCTTGCCGGTGTGACCCTGCCTAGCACCACCGTCAGTCTGGGGGCCTCCAGTTTCTACGATTGTACCAGCATCACCTCCATTACTATCCCCGGCAATCTGGTCAACCTGGGCACCAATTGCTTCGCTGGCTGTACCAGCCTTACTAATGTTTCCCTGCCCACCACTATCAACAACATCAACATTTCCGTTTTTGCTGGCGACGTCAGTCTGACCACGATCAATCTCCCCAATGGCCTCACCGGTATTGATGATAGTGCTTTTGCCGGTTGTACCGGTCTCTCGCATGTCACTCTGCCCAGCACCTTGATTTATCTCGGCTCCAGCGTCTTTTCTGATTGCACCAATATCACTGCCATCAACCTCCCCACCGGCCTGACCTCAATTGGCGACGATGCCTTTTCCAACTGCACTCATCTAGCCTCGCTCTCCATCCCCGTAACCGTCACCAACCTCGGAGTGGAAATTTGTTATGATTGCGTTTCCCTGACGTCCATCAATCTTCCCACGGGTATCTCCGCAGTTCCACCGAATGCATTCTTTGGGTGTTCCAGCCTCACCAGCATCACTTTTCCCACCAATATTCTGTCCATTGGCAATTCGGCCTTTTACGGTTGCTCCAGCCTGACCAGCATCACTCTGCCCAGCGGCCTCCAAACCATTGGCCAAAGCGCATTCCAGCAATGCTCAAGGGTTATTTCTATTTCCATTCCCTCTTCATGCACTACAATTTCCGCCAATGCCTTCACCGGTTGCACACAACTAACCCAGATCACGGTTCCACCCAATGTCATTTCAATTGGTTCCGGTGCCTTTTCTGGTTGTCCCGATCTCAGTACAGTGACCTTCCAAGGCAATGCGCCCTCAGCTGATTCGACGGTTTTCACCGGCGATTCCGCACAGGTTTATTATACGGCGGGCACCAGCGGTTGGAGTGTCTCATTCGGCGGCGCACTCACCATCATGATTACCAGCGTCAATTTTACCGCCACTCCCACCATCGGCGTGACTCCGTTAACGGTGAATTTTGCATGCCCCTCGGTAGATAGTTTGACGAACTCCATTGTGAACTGGTCCTGGAACTTTGGAGATGGTGCCACCAGCACACTGCAAAATCCCAGTCATATGTATACCGGGAATGGCCTGTTTAACCCCTATCTCATCGCCACCAATTCCGCTGGCGGTATCGTCATTGGCTCCGGCCCTTATATTTACACGGCCTCCACCCTGGCTGGCACCCTGTTCAATTTTGTGACCAACAACGGCACCATCAACGTCCTCAACTATATTGGCACGAATGCCAATCTTGTCGTTCCCTCCACCATCAATGGTTTTCCAGTCACAGCCATATCCGGGATTTGGAACAGCTTTGTCCTTACGAACATTGAGATACCTTCTTCTGTCACCAATATCACTACCGGCGTGTTCTATGCCTGCCCTCACCTCGCGTCCATAACCGTGGATTCCGGCAATCCTTCCTATAGCAGTTATTCTGGTGCGCTTTATGACCTGGCACAGACCGCCCTTCTGGAGTGCCCCCCGCAGGCTTCCGGCTCTTTGAATGTCCCCGGTACCGTTGTTAATGTTGCCGACTTGGCTTGTTATGAGTGTTTTGGCCTGACCAATATTAATTTTCCTGCCGGGGTTACTAATATCGGCAACTACTCCCTCTATCAATGCAGCGGCTTGCGATCTTTGAATTTGCCATCTTCTTTAACCACCATCGGTTTTGAGGCTCTGTACAACTGTTCGCAAATTCCCGCCCTCGCCCTGCCCAATTCGCTTACCAGCCTTGGGCAAGATGCCTTCCTTGATTGTGTCGCTCTCACCAACATCACAGTTTCCTCCAGTTTGACGGCCATCCCGGCTCATGCTTTTGATGGCTGCCAATCACTCAAATCAGTCGCCGTGCCTTCAGGGGTGGCGTATATCGGGGTGGACGCTTTCTTGAATTGTTTTGCCCTAACCAACATTTCCCTGCCAAGCGGTCTTAAAAGCATTGATTCCCAGGCTTTTCTCCAATGCAGTGGCCTTCTGTCCGTCGCCATCCCCAATACGGTCACCAATATCGGTGACGAAGCTTTTTACTATTGTACGAGCCTCACCAATGTTGTCCTCCCCACCAGCCTCCGAACTATGGGCACCGGGGTGTTCGGACTCTGTTACGGTTTGCCGTCTGTATTAATACCGGCGAACATCACCACCATTGGTGACGATGTCTTCTACGACTGCACCAACTTGTTCACTGTCACTTTATCCAGCGGGTTGACCAGCATCGGTATTTCTGCTTTCTCGGATTGTACGCAGCTTCAATCCATTTCCATTCCCAACAGCGTGTCTTCCATCGCCACGGAGGCCTTCCTCGGTTGCAGCCGCTTATCAAGCGTGACGCTCCCTGCCGGGATTACCAGCCTCCAACCCGAACTTTTCGCCGGCTGCAGCCGCCTGTCAGCGATTTCGTTGCCCGACACTGTCAACATCATTGGCAGTGGTGCATTCCTTGGTTGCACTAATCTCCCTTCGATCAATATCCCGTCGGGCGTCACCAATATCGGTGATGAGGCGTTCTTCGACTGTTTCAGCCTGGGCGGAATAACACTCCCACCTTCCTTGAATTATCTTGGTATTGCTGCGTTCTCCGGATGTCACTCTCTCCCGAACGTCACGTTCCCTGCCAGCCTGACCAGTATCTCCCAACAGGCATTTTTTAATTGCTACGGCCTGACCAACATCAATTTGGGTTCAGGTGTCGTCAATATCGGCGTTCAAGCTTTTGCCGGTTGCGTCGGTCTGGCTTCCATCGTCATTCCGTCGAACGTCACTTCCATCGGTGATGGTGCTTTTTCGGATTGTTTCAATTTGACATCCATTACCCTTCCCAACAGTCTCGCGAATGAAGGTCAAGGCATATTCTCAGGCTGCACCGGGCTGGCCAATATCACATTACCCGCAGGCACCGCCGTCATTTCTGTGAGTCAATTTTCAGGATGTACCAGCCTGACCAATATCAATATTCCTTCCACCGTCACCGCCATCGAAAACTACGCTTTCCAAAATTGTATCGCCCTTACTTCCATCACGATTTCCAATAATCAGTCGCAAGTTGTCGAGCCGCCTGGTTCCGGTTTTGCCAAGCCTCTGGTGGTATTACCTCCCACCATTGTCACTATTGGCATCGGGGCTTTCCAGGGGTGCACCAACCTCAGCAGCGCGACCCTGCCATCCGGCATCATCAGCATCGGCGATCAAGCCTTCGCCGCCTGCACTAGCCTAACAAATTTTACCATCCCGGCCACGGTGACCGGCCTCGGAAAGCAGGTCTTCGTCGGGGATAGTAGTTTGATCGCGATTATGGTGCAATCCGGCAACTTGGCCTACTCCAGTATAAACGGGGTTCTTTTTAATCTGAATCAATCCACCCTTTTGACATATCCCCCCGGCCTTGCCGGTCCCTATGCAGTCCCTGGGACGGTCACCAACATCTCTGACTACGCCTTTTTTGGTTGCGCCCGTTTGAGCGGCCTGGCTTTGCCATCCAGTCTCCTCGGTGTTGGCAATCAATCGTTCTATGGTTGCACCGGTCTGGGTTCGCTCACCGTTCCTGGCAATGTTTCCATCCTGGCCAACCAATCATTCCAAGGCTGCACTGGCCTGACCAATCTGACTTTAAATAGCGGCCTGGTCACCCTCGGCATCGGCGCCTTCTCCTACTGTACCGGCCTGACCAATGTCACACTCCCGGCTACGCTGGCAAACCTCGGCGACTCCGTCTTCCAGTCCTGCACCAATCTATTTGCCATCAACGTTAATCAACTGAACCCGAGCTTCACCGCCATCGGCGGGGTGTTGTACAATTCCGCCCGCGATACGCTGGAAGCTTTTCCGGCCGGCCTTGGCGGCTCCTACTCGATCACGAACGGCACAACCAATATCCGCGATTTTGCTTTCTTTGACAGCCTTCGCCTCACCAACGTGATCGTTCCCGCCACCGTCACAAACCTTCAGGCTGGAGCTTTTCAATCAAATGCCCTCAAGTCTATTTACTTCAATGGCAACTCCCCGATCGTGACCAATGACACTTCCGTATTTTATGGGGATAACGCCATTGTCTATTATTACACCGGCACCACCGGCTGGGGAACAAACTTCGATGGCCTGCCTACTGTTCAATTGCTGAACTCCATCATTACTTGGCCGACGCCCAGTTCCATCATCTACGGCGCTGCCCTGGGCGCCGCCCAATTAAACGCCACGAACGCTCTCCCTGGCACTTATGTTTACACTCCGCCATTTGGAACAATCCTTAATTCCGGTTTAAACGCGCTGTCGGTCACTTTCACTCCAGCGAACAATTCTTACCCGGCCACCAACGTCAATGTCTCGCTGCTTGTACAACCAGCACCATTAATAATCAATGTCACCAGCCTCACGCGTCCTTACGGAACCACCAATCCTGTGCTTACAGGTACGCTTGTCGGTTTGGTCGATAACGATAATATCACTGCTGCCTATTACACCGCTGCCACGACCAACAGCCCCATCGGCAATTATTCCATCAGCCCGACCTTGTCGGATCCGAATAATCGCTTGACCAACTATATTGTCACTACCAATCTCGGCACTTTGACTGTCCTTCCGACCACCTACACGTTCGCATGGCCCCAACCATCTTCCATCGTCTACGGCACTGCGTTAACCTCCACCCAACTAAATTCCTCTGCCAGCATTGCGGGTAGTTTCGTCTATACTCCTGCTTCCGCAACTGTCCTCACTGCAGGCAGCCATAATCTCTCCGTAAGTTTTTCCCCCAGCAATACCTTCTATCCTGTCACCAACTTCACTGTTCAGTTGACCGTCCAAAATGAGCCGCTCACTGTCGCTGCCAACAACGCTTCCCGCGTCGTCGGTTCCGCCAATCCTGCCTTTACAGGCACAATCACCGGTATTGTCAACGGAGATAACATTACTGCCATGTACTCCACTACTGCTACCACCAACAGTGTGGCCGGCAACTATCCCATCACCCCAGCGTTGGTGGATCCCAACGGACGGCTCGTAAATTATACAGTGACCACGAATCTTGGCACCCTCAGCATTGTGCTTCAATCAAGCCTCGGTCTCGTCTTTTTCACCAACAATGGAGCCATCACCATGACTGGGTATTCAGGCACGAATGCCAACGTCATCGTCCCAGCGGTTACCAATGGTTATCCCGTGGTCGCTGTAACCGGGCCTTGGGGTAATACCTACATGACGAATGTTTTCCTGCCGGTTTCCATCACCAATGTTGCTTCCGGGTCATTCAGCAATTGCAGCGCATTGCTGGCCATAAGCGTGGACACCAATAATTCCTATCTCGCCAGCTTTAACGGGGCTTTGTATGACAAACCACTGCTAAATTTACTCGAATGTCCTCCTGCATTGTCCGGCACCTATATGCTGCCGCGCTCCACGATTAATGTCACCGCCAATGCTTTTACATTCTGCAGCAATCTCACCAATTTAGTTTTAGATTGCAATCTCCAATCAATCCAATCATATGGTATTGCATATTGTGCGGCGCTAGCCACCTTGTACCTGCCTTCAGGTCTCCAGCAAATCGGCAGCGGTAGTTTTTTTGGTGATACTGCGCTGGTTACAATCAGCAATGTCAATTCATATAGTGCCTCATGGTCCCCCACTGAGCCGATTACTTATGGGTCGCCGCTGTCATCCTCACAGTTGAATGCCTCAGCATCGGTTGCTGGCTCATTTAGTTACGCTCCAACCACCGGAGCTATCCTCCCGGCTGGGAGCGGTAATTTGTCTGTTTCATTCACTCCTACCCTCACATTTTATCCCCTCACAAATTTCAACGCCACTTGTGTGATCTCGCCAGCCCCTTTGACAGTCACAGCCTCCAACTATACCCGAATTAGTGGCGCCACCAATCCCCTATTGACAGGCACGATCACCGGCATCGTCAATGGGGATAATATCGCTGCCTCCTTCACTACAACTGCCAGCGTCAGCAGCCCGGCCGGCAATTATCCCATCATCCCATCGCTGGTTGATCCCAATGGTCGACTTGTCAATTACACCATTACCACGAATATCGGAATTCTTACGGTAGTAACCCCGAACCTCCCGCAGATTGTGACCGGGCCTGCGAGCCAGTTGGTAAGCCCCGGCGCAAATGTGAGTTTTTCCGTGACAGCCAACGGTGGCACTCCAAGGTTGGGTTACCAATGGTTTTTTAACAACGCCATACTGGTGGGAAAAACGAATACGACTCTGAGTTTGACGTTCGTGACGACCAACAACAATGGTAGTTATGCGGTGGTGGTGACAAATAATTATGGCAGTGTGACGAGCGCAGTTGCCAGTCTGACTGTTGCCTTGACCCCAGTGTTTACGCTCCAGCCACAAAGCCAAGCACAGCCCATCGGCAATACTGTTAAATTTATGTCGCTGGCCGCCGGCCAATCTCCCATAAAATACCAATGGTATTTTAACAGCAATCTGCTGGCGGGAGCGACCAATCTGGCTTTTAACTACGGTCCGATTCTAACCAACCAAAGCGGCAGCTATCAGGTGGTAGCATCAAATTCTTACGGTAGCACCATCAGCACTTCTGCGACGTTAAGTGTATTGGCGCAGCCCAACGCTTATGGTATCAGCAATGCAACTACCGGTACGAAAGTGTTGTTTCTAGGTTCCATTCCAGGCACCACAAATGTGGTCTGGGCGAGCACGAACTTGGCACAACCGGTTAGTTCATGGCAAACAATTGGCACGGTCATTGCCGGAGCGAACGGCTTGTTTCAGTTCAATGATACAAATGCAAACAGCTACAAACAGAGGTTTTACACTTTGTCGTTAATTGTATTTACCCCGCCGGCCATCACCATCCAGCCGCAAGCACTGTCGGTCATCATTGGCAACAGCGCTACATTTAGTGCCGGGGCCAGCGGGACACCGCCGTTGTATTATCAATGGTATTTCAACAACGCGGTTGAAAACGGGGCGACCAACCAAGCTTTAACCATCAATCCGGCCCTCACTAACGAGGGGGGAAATTATCAACTGGTCGTGACAAACCTTTATGGCAGCGCAACCAGCGCACCAACCCTGATGACCGTGCTTTTGCAGCCGAATTTATATGGATTTATCCAAGGCTCAAACAATTCGATCACCCTTGATCTAGCCTCGACACCTGGGAGCACCAACCGCTTATGGACCTCCACCAACTTGGTCAATTGGCAGTTGCTTAGCACCAATGCCGCTGGAGCCAACGGATTATTCCAATACACGGACACAATCAGCCATGCTATAAGCCGCAAATTCTACCGGCTGTCAACACCTTGAACTTTGCTTGCATATATGGCTGATGACGCAAAACGAAACCTCTCCATTTATTACGTGAAGTTTTTCAATAATGGATAAAAAAGTTATTGCGCATTGACGCGGCTTGGTAAGCGAGGTTACCAAGGACAGCGCCAATTGAGGAAGCTAAGTTAACTTTGTTGGGTGTGAGGGATAAAACTCAGTTTGGCGGAAATTACCAATGAATACGCTTGAGAATGTCGTTGCGCGACGCCCGGCCGCATCCGTGGACGATGTCATCCAAATGCTGACCGACATCGATCAGTTGCTTGCAGACAACGATGGCCTGAAATGGTTCAACCATCTTTATCTGGCGGTGACCACGGCCATGCGCGCTGCCATTGCCACAGGCACATTCAACGACGCTGCATGGGTCTCCCAGCTGGATCTCATTTTCGCCAATTTGTATTTCGATGCGTTGGGAATGGGCTCGGCGGCTCCGGCGGCGTGGCTTCCGTTATTGGCGGCACGGCCGGACCCGGGAATCGCCAAGATTCAATTCGCTTTGGCGGGCATGAACGCCCATATCAATCGTGACCTGCCAGTGGCAATTCTTGAAATTTACCAGGCAAATGGTGGGGCACCCGAACGTAGTGATCCACATTACGCCGACTATGAGACTGTAAACGGGATTTTGGAAACGGTGGAAACCCAGGTAAAGCAGGAGTTCACCACCGGGTTACTCGGCGTGGTGGATGCCACAGCCGGTCCCTTGGACGACGTGCTGGCGATGTGGAGCGTCCGAGCGGCCCGTGACGCGGCTTGGACCCACGCCGAAGTGCTCTGGAGCCTTCGTGATAACCCGACCCTGCAAAATGATTTCCTAGCCACTTTGGACGACTTTGCTGGATTCGCCGGCCGCGGGCTGCTCACTCATGTCGCGGCTGGCTGAATTCTGCCAATTTTCGCTTCACTCAACGTGTGGCAAGTGTTTGTGCTGGCTGACGCTGTCGCCATCTTCTCGTCGCAATCCGCGGAAAACCATCAATGAAAGAATGGTCAGACCGCCGAGGACGAGCAATGTATTGAGAAAACCGCCAATCATTTCCAGTGGCTTGGTGTGAAAACGGTCCAGAACAACGCGGGCCATGGTCTGCACCGCTGCTTGGCTCTGTGATTATTTCGGAGAACCTATTTTGTTGGCTTCAACCTTCGGTGTCGGCTTGAGCACCGCTGCCTTCATTTCCTTGCCGGCTTTGAATTTTACGGTGGCGTGAGCGGGAATCGGCACGTCGGTGTCTGGGTTACGCGGATTGCCCCCGTCGTTCGCTTTTCGAACGACCACATCAAACACGCCGAAGTTACGCAATGCCAGGTTGCTGCCGTTACCTAAATTTTGACCCTCGTCCAAATTTCTGATAGCGTTGCAATGTTCCCAAATTCAACGCTATCAACGCTAATATCCATGAAAATTGCATACACTCTTGGTTTCCTATTTCTCGTGGTGACAACGGAGGCGGGAGACACCTCCCACAACCCGGCAGGCGGTGCCGACCTTGGAATCCATCAGTCCCAGACTTCTCCTGCGTCGGTGGATGCGGCTGGAACTATTGGACCG
>Ga0075030_100002994_pt1 | contig 15413 bp, 8 predicted proteins | sample LitLauG_LLR_2012_FD_71393 | JGI IMG/M metagenome (GOLD analysis project Ga0075030, IMG submission 71393) | Freshwater sediment microbial communities from Pennsylvania, USA - Little Laurel Run_MetaG_LLR_2012 | ecosystem: Environmental > Aquatic > Freshwater > Creek > Sediment | place: USA... | reverse complement strand
GCCATGGCCAACTTATTGCAACAGTCGGGTGCGGGGTAACTACATGTATTATCCCCAGTCGGGGCGGGCTTCTTCCTTAAATGCAAGCTGGATGGCGGTGGCCCAGAAAACATCTGATTTGAGAACCGACCGTAGCATCCTCACCGATTTGGTTTACACCTATAACTTAATTCCCCATTGCAATGGCAAGGCACCGATTGGTGTCAATTCTCTCTGGGGAGATATGCATGCGAACTTCAGCAACACCAAGACAGCGTTTACGGCGACTTATTGGGACATGGGCGACGGACCTTCCGCTGGCACTGACCCTGGTGATAATTTCAACCGTTTCTGCCCGTTTATCGCTCTGTTAAGACCCTGAACTATCTTGAAGAATTATATTCCCAAACCCGCAACCCCTCAAAGTCATTACCCATATAAACAAGCACAATTCAAACTTATGTTGAGTAAAATTAAATATCCCCCCAAGTCGCATAAAGTGACTCCATTTTGGCTTTCGGTTTGGAATGAAAATGCTGAAATCATTTTATCCCCCCAATTGGGGGGTTGTCCCTACAACTTTATCTGTTAATTTACCAAATAATGTCCACCATTTGTAGCCAACCATAACTTTTTTCCGTTAGCTTTAAAAAACGCGCAAATCCCCCCAAGACTGCATCAAAAGCCATCCACAATAATCGAACAAAAAGAATCAAAACATAAACCTAAAACTTCCTATGAAACTACCAATGATGAAAATACGCTATTGTATGCCGAAGCTATTAAGTCTCGCGCTCGTAGCCACGCTGGGCGGGATCGCCCAAACGGCTTGGGCCGCCCAGACGAATATTTTCAAGTGCGATACGGCCACCATGAATACAACGAACGACTGGTCGTTCACGGACGGGGCTGTGCCTGGCGTTGCCGGTGCTATCGGAGTCATTCCGGGAACCAACTATGTCGGCTATCTTACATCAACACTGAGCTCAAACAACGCGGCGAACATGAAGCTGGGTGGCAACATCCAAATTGATGCCCTTTATCAGAGGGCCAGCGGCTCCCAACCGGCACTAACTAATTCGCTACACATCAATGCCGACGGCAATACCCTGTCGATCGGAACCGCCTTCAACGGGACTGTCGGATTTCAAAACTATACAGCCGTGACGAACCCGATTACCGTTGACTGTCCGATTGTCCTGCTCGGTAATAATCAAAACACCGCTTTTCGCCTGCAACCAAATGCAACCATTACTGTCAATGGATCGATTTCATCGGCCACCAACATGGGAAGTTGTATGCTAGGCGTTAGCAATGGCGGAGGCACCGCGAATCTCAACGGCGGCGGGACAATAATCGGTACCTACTTCGGCGTGGCCTCCGGGACTATGAACATTAATTCTAATCTGACATTGTTCCCGAGCTATCGTTTTGTCGTCGGCTATGCTGGCAATACGCCCAGCGTCATGAACATTAGCAACTGCACGATTACCGTGGGCACGGGCGTGGAAGTGGACTTGAGCGCCGGTTACAACGGGGTCCAAACGAGTGGAACTGGCACCATCAACATCGGCGGTAGCAGCAGCGCTCCGGGATTGCTTGACTTTGGGCAGACGACCGGAACATTCAAGATCGGTGTCGCCACCGGCGGGGCGGGCGGATCAGGAACACTTAATTTGGATGGCTACGGCACGCTTTCAACAAAACGCTCCCTCACCGCCAACACCTTGGCGGGTTCGGCGAACATCAATTTTAACGGCGGCACCCTGCAATTGTCCGGCGCTCAAGGCTCCATCATCGGCGCCAACGTCCTGGTTTCAATATTAGACGGTGGTGCCATCATTGATACGCAAACCAACAGCACGAGTATTGTGCCGGCTATTCTTTCGGGCGGTACGGGGATCGGCGGGTTGACCAAACTTGGCACCGGCAACCTGACGCTCGCTAACAACAGTGCTTGGGGCGGGCCGACAGCCATCAACGGCGGTGAATTGACTGTATCCACGCTGGGTTTTAATAACGCCAGCAGCGTTGTGACGGTGGCCGCCAATGCCACCAACGGCGTGCAGAAAGTTCTCGGCGGTGCCACCTGGTCCATAGCCGGGCTGACCTACGCTTCGGGCAACACCTGGCTTGATTTGAATTTCAGTGCCACTGCCGGACTTTCAACCGCCCCCATCACGGTCAATGGCAATCTGGCCATCAACGGCACCTTGAATGTCATAGTGCGCGGCACCGCGCTCTGGGCGGCGGGCACCTATCCGCTCATCAAGTACACCGGCAGTCTCTCACTGACCGGCAGTTTGCCCGCCACTCCGGTGGCGTTGCCCGCTGGAGTCACCGGCACCATCGTGAATGATCCGACGCATAAATCGATTGACCTTGTGGTTACGGTCGGAAATGGCGCCCCCGCACAAGTTATTTCCTGGGCGGTGAACAATGGAACATGGGACATCAATACAACTCCCAACTGGGATGATATCAATGGCAACTTGGTAAATTTCCTGAACGGTCAGGCCACTTTGCTTAATGACGGAGCTACCCTTCCTTCGCCGATTGCCGTGGAACTGGACAGCACTGTGAATCCGGCCGGTGTAACCGTCAACAACACGCTCATTAATTACACGATCCAAGGCAGTGGCACCATCACTGGCACGAACGCCCTGACCAAGAGCGGGACAAGCACACTGGTTTTGAATCTAGCCAACGGCAACAGCTATTCCGGTGGCACTTTTGTGCAGTCCGGCACGTTGCAAATTTCCGCCGACAATAACCTCGGCGCTACGACCAGTCCGTTGGCGATTGGGCCGGATGCGACTGCTACGCTCTATGCTTCGGGTATCGTGGGTATGGCCCGTCCGGTCACAGTACTTACAAACGCCAACATTGAGGTGGATTCTACTCTATATCTGACTAACGGATATACTTCCTCGCTGCTCAACGCCGGAACAGTAAACGTTAATGGCGGCGGCACCATTGATTTGCCGGCTAACACTTCCATCATCAATAGTTGTTTTATTGATGTGAATAACGCAACCGTGCAATTGGATGGTGGCACAGTCAACGCATATGAAGGTTTTGCCATTGGCAATTCGTTAAACTCGGTAGCGACGTTGACGGTCAACTCCGGAACGTTTAACTTGACCAACACGTTTTCCTATTCCACCAACTTCACCTATACGACCAATCTCAGTATCATCACGACCAACATTGTCATTGCTACCAATTATGTGAGCGGTGGGTTTACCATGGCCGACAATATTGGGGTGAACAGCACCTTAAATGTGAATGGCGGGGTGGTGAATTTCTCCACTGCAGGCAGCGCTAATATACTATGGGGCAACCGCTCGCAAGGCACGATAAATATAATCGGCGGTACCCTCCACATAAATCCTGACGCGCAGATTTATCTGGGCGGTCACCCGGTTTATAATATCAACAACGCCCTGGGAACGCTAAACATCACCGGCCCCGGTGCGCTTATCATGGACCCCAGCACTCACTTGTTTAACGTCGGCACGAAAACCACGGGCGTTGCGAATACCACCGGTATCATCAATCTTCTTTCCGGTGGCTTGTTGCAAACCGGTCGCCCCATTGTCGGAGGCAACGCCACCAGCGACTTCCACTTCAGCGGCGGCAAGCTCACAGCGGGCGCGAACATGACCAACTTGTTGCAGCACCTGACGCTGGCAGACATTGACGGCAATGGTGCGACCATTGATGATGGTGGATTTATCGTAAGCATTCCTCAACCCCTTGTGGATGCTGGTGGCGGCTATCTTACCAAGAACGGCAACGGCACACTTTATCTGGATGGCACCAATACCTATGGTGGTCCGACGGTCGTGACGGCAGGTACATTGGGCGGCTCTGGAACCGTTGCGAGTGACTTGACGCTCAGCAACAATGCAGCGCTGGCTCCCGGCGACAAAGGGGTTCCGGGAACTCTGACAGTCGGTGGAAACCTGACGTTTAATGGCAATGTATTAGTCAAATTGAATACGTCGCTGGCGCAATCCAACGACCTCGTGGCCGTCACCGGCTTAAGCACCAACAACGGCACGGGTTCCGTAATCGTAACCAATCTCGGTCCCACATTGGTCGTCGGTGATCAGTTCTATCTATTTAGTCAGCCAGTAACGAACGGCAACGCCCTCACCGTCACTGGTGGCGGTGCAACCTGGGCGAATAATTTGGCCGTGGACGGCAGCATTTCCGTGCTGACCGTGGTGCCGACCGTCAACACCAACCCAGCCACGGCTAATTTCCATGCCACGGCCGCCAGCGGGGCACTAAACTTCACCTGGGCGCCGGATCACCTGGGCTGGCAGCTTTACACTAACTCGGTCGGTTTGACGGCGTCCAGCAGTTGGTTCCCGGTGGCAGGGTCAGCCGCCGTCACCAACCAGTCAATTACGATCAATCCGGCAAATTCGAAGGTGTTCTTCCAATTACGGTATCCGTGATCTAAATGCTTTGGCATACGCTGAATTGCCAATACTGGGTTGGGTTCGTCGCGGAGCGTCTATTGGGTTGGACGCTCCGCGACATTTTTAATTGCATGAATAAAGAAAAAAAATCGGGAAGAAACGGAAAGGTGGGAATTTTGCAATGCTGTAGCAACGGTCTTAGGATCTTCGCGTTTTGGATTATCGCAACAACCATCGTTCAGGCACAGACGTGGACCAATACAATTATCACAGCGCAAAATGGCCTTTTGAACTGGGGTTCCGCAGCCAACTGGAGCCCAAACGTGGTGCCCAATGGCACTGACACCATAGCTGTTTTTAGCAACAGTCCTAATCTGACCATCAACAACGGTCAGACTTTTACCAACGGGATGATGACTGCGCCCAACAGTGGCCAGGCCTGGATTGTGAAATACGGCACTGGCACCAACTATTTGCAGACTTCCTCCGGCACTCCGACGCTGAATGTCGGTTCGTCCGGCACAACGGCCTGGTTCCAAAGTGCGTATCTTGGCGGTGCGCAAGGATTTCTCAAGAGTGGCGCGGGAAAGGTGACATTCCGATACAACAACAACTTCAACTCTATTTCCGGTCCAATCATCGTTGGTTCCGGCACCTTGGGATTTCAGATTGATGGCAATTTCGGTAATGAGAATAACGGCATTACCATATCCAACGGTGCCTATTTGATTTTGGAAAGCGCCAATGTGACCCCGCTTTCGGTCACACTTCCATCGACGCGCACAATAACACTCGCCGGAACGCAGGCGCAAATCGGTGTGCTAAGCTCGGCTTATAGCTTGATTTTGGCTTGCCCCATCAACGAAAGTGCCGCCGGCTCCGGTTTGCTCTGGAACAGCGCCGGTGAACTGGTGCTCTCCAACGCGAACACATTTACCGGCCCGCTGACCATCACCGCCGGCACCAACGACCTGGCGAACTCAAATGCCGCGCAGTTCAGCACGGTCACGCTAAACGGAGGCGTGTTGCAATTTGATCAAGCCATAAGCGGCAAGAACTTCACTTTAGGCGGACTGGCGGGATCATTGACGGGGCTCAATGTGGCGCTTCAGAACAACGCCCCCACTCCCGCCGCGATAACGTTGACTGTGGGCGGAAATAATTCCAGTAATTTATTTTTGGGAAATCTCACTGGACTTGGATCGCTGGTTAAGGCCGGCAGCGGCTCGCTGACGCTGCTTGGCACCAATACTTACGCGGGCACCACCACCATCAATGCTGGCAGGTTGGTCGTCTCAACGAGCAGCATTCTTCCTGGCGCAATCAATTTAGCCGACGGTGCTACGAATTGCGTGCAGGTGGTTGGTGCAGGCCAAACACTCACGAACGGAACGCTGACTTTGGGCACCATTGCCGGGGGTACGATGGAATTCAATAACCAGGTTCTGGCCAACCCAACCTCGCCGATGCTAATCGCCACCAACTTAATAATTAACGGAACGACAAAAGTTAACATCACCGGTCCCGCCTTCGCGTACTATGTTGGGACGATTCCTTTGCTGGCCTATGGCTCCAAAAGCGGCGGCGGAACATGGATGCTGAATTCTTTGCCCATGGGCATGACTGCCAGCTTGAATGATACGGGTTCTCAGTTAGAGTTGATCATCACCGCTGTCAATAATCCCGTGGTAACTGAATCGGTCAGTTTCTCCCCTACGAACGCAGGTGTTCCCATCAATCCCGCTTTCTGCGGATTTAGCTACGAAAAGTCCCAAATGACCGGCAATCTGTTTGTTTCCACCGACACCTCGCTGCTCGGTATGATGAGCCAACTGGGTTCCGGGGTGTTGCGCATCGGCGCGGCGTCAGTGGATTCGACTTGCTGGAATGGATTGTCTAACTGCCCGGCGATCACTCCCGCGCAGGTGGATGCGTTTGCCGGTTTTGTAAACGCATTGCCGACAAATTGGAGCGTGATTTATTCTGTTAACCAGGTTTCCAACACGGCGGCTAATTGTGCCTCCGAAGCGGCTTACGCTGCGAATGCGCTGGGATCGCGGCTGCTCGGTTTGGAGATTGGCAACGAACCGGACTTATACCACGACTACTATCGCACGAATACTTATAGTTATGCGAATTTTCTATCGGAGTGGCAGCCGTTTGTCGCCAGCATCACTAATACAGTTCCCGGCTGGGCTGTTACCAATCATGGTATAGGTTGGACCATCACCGGCCCGGCCACCTCATGGAATGTGTCGGGGTACACGCTGCCGTTTGTCACGAACGAGGCAAAGGTGATTTCTATGGCGACGCATCATTACTATCGCGACGGCGCCACCTCCACTAATGCCACGATGGCGGAATTACTTGCTTCGGATACAAATCTACCCGTCACCGTGAGCAACATCGTGGCGGCAGCCAATCATTTTAACTTGCCACAAGGCTTTCGGATGGATGAATCCGGCTCATTTTCCGGTGGCGGCAATACGAACAGCGCCCAATATGGTTCCGCGCTGTGGACTTTGGACGTGATGTTCACCATCGCCATCAACGGCGGCCAGGGCATCAATTTTCACGGCGGCGGCAGCGGCACCTCATCCTACACGCCGATTGCCGACAACGGCACCAGCGTGGTGCAGGCGCGACCGGAATATTACGGTATGAAACTTTTTTCCCTCGCCGCGCACGGTAGCGCCGTGCCGGTGGTCGTTTCGCCCGCACCAGGCATCAATTTCGCTGCTTATGGTATTCGCTACACCAATGGTGCGCTGGGTGCCATGTTGAACAACAAGGACGCCACGAATGGTGTGCAAGTGACCATCAATCTGGGAACCAACGTCGCTGCCGCGCAAGCGATGGTGCTGACCGGTCCGGCGCTCAACGCGACCGTCGGTTACACGCTTGGTGGCGCGATGATCAACCCCGATGGTTCCTGGTCAGGAGGATTTCAATATGATATTCCCGCGACCAATGGCCAGTTGACCCTCACTGTGTTGCCCATGACGGCGGTTTGGCTGAATCCATTGCTGCCGCCGGTGCTGGCGGCCATCACGAACCGCTTCATCATTGCAGGCGCGACCTTGTCCGTGACCAATCAGGCGACTGATCCAAATTTTCCAGCGCAGGCATTGGGGTTTGCGTTGGCGACGAAGCCAAGCGGCGCAATGATTAATGCAGCGAATGGATTGGTGAATTGGCGCCCGCCGGTGACGATCAGCGGAACGAGCAACCAATTTACAGTGGTCGTCACGAACATTTCTGGTTTGGCAGCCACACAGAGTTTTTGGGCCGGTGTGATTACCCCACAAAAACCAGTGATGGCCGCGCCAAATTATTCCGCCGGAAGTTTTAATGTGACCATCAGCGGCAGCGCCGGACCGGATTATATCATTCAAGGCACAGCCAATCTGGCGTCACCATCATGGCAGGGAATGTTAACGAACCTATCTCCAGTGTTGCCATTTCAATGGACCGATACGAACACGGCGCGGCCACAATTCTATTATCGCGTCCTGCTTGGGCCTTAGTGTCTAAATCAAATGGAAAAAACATCTGTAAGCCATTTCAAGCGATGGACTGGTTTGGTTTCATCTTTGGTAGCGCTCACGGCGTTTGCCGACGTGAAACTGCCTGCGCTAATTTCCGACAACATGGTTTTGCAGGCAAGCGAACCTGTGCCAATCTGGGGCTGGGCGGCACCTGATGAAAAAATTGCGATCGAAATCGGCGAGCAAAAGATCACGACGCAAGCTGGCGTTAAGGGTGAATGGCGCGTGGAATTGAAGCCGTTTAAAACTGGCGCGCATCTTGTGTTGACGGTGCGAGGCACGAACACGATTGTTGTGAAGGATGTATTAGCAGGCGAAGTGTGGCTCGGGTCGGGCCAGTCGAACATGGGTTTGCAGGTGAAAAGTTCCAATAACTTCGAGGCCGAAAAGGCGGCGGCAGATTTGCCGGAAATCCGTATGTTCACGGTGACGCCCAAATCCAGCACGAACGCGTTAGCAGATTGTCAGGGCAGTTGGCGGGTTTGCAATTCCAATAATGTCGGCAATTTTTCGGCGACGCTTTATTTCTATGGCCGAGAAATTCACAACCGGTTAAATGTGCCGGTCGGATTGATCCATTCTTCATGGGGAGGCACGCCAATCCAGCCGTGGATGCCGCTGGAAGTTTTGACCAATTATCCCGGTTACGCCGCATTTCTGGAACGGAAGAAAAAAGACATTGCCGCATGGCCGGTGCGAAAACAACAAATCGAAGCGGATATCAAGGCTTGGGAAATCGCGGACACAAAAGCCATTGCCGCGCATCAACCAGAGCCGCTCAAGCCATGGATGCCAGGGCCGCCGGACTCCGGTCAGTATATGCCCGGACAGCTTTACAATGCGATGATTCAGCCACTGATTTACTATCGGATTCGCGGCGTGGTGTGGTATCAAGGTGAAGCCAATGCCGGCGGCGGCGCAGCCGGCGCGGAGAATTACACGGATTTGCAGACTCGTATGATCGCTGGCTGGCGACAAAACTGGGGGATCGGTGATTTTCCCTTCTATTATGTACAGTTGCCGAACTGGAACAACGCCGGCGACCGCAGCAGCAACAGTTGGGCATACTTCCGTGAAGGTCAGGCAAATATTCTGAAAGTTCCCAATACAGGGATGGCTGTGACGATTGACATTGGTGAAGCGAACAACATTCATCCCAAAAACAAACAGGAAGCGGGACGGCGGGTCGCCCTGCTGGCTCTGGCAAAAACATATCACAAAGATGTTATTTGCCACGGTCCTGAGTATTCAAAATACGAAACATACGGTCTGGAAATAAAAATATCTTTTACACATGTCGATGGCGGACTAGTCGCACACGAAGGTGTGTTAAAAAGTTTTACCATCGCTGGTGCGGATAAGAAATGGCATGCCGCCGCCGCGCGTATTGCAGGCAATGTCGTGATCGTTTCGAGTGAGGCTGTGCCGCAGCCCGCGGCTGTTCGCTACGATTGGGCCAACAATCCTAATGGCAATCTCTATAACGGTTGTGGTTTGCCAGCCATGCCGTTTCGCACCGACCGCTGGTAACGGCAAGAATCAAAAATATGAAGTCAAAGCTTTTCTACCTTGTTGCGCTGCTGGTTTTGTCGGCATTGCCAATGAACGCGCAGGAAAAACCTGAAATTCTGAGCATTTCGCATATCGCGGTGAAGGCGTCAGATGTGGAAAAGTCCGTGGCTTTCTATCAGGATTTCCTTGGTTATGCAGAAACGGGCCGGCTGAAATATAAAGATGACGGCTCGCTCATGCTGGTGTTCATGAAGGTGAGCGACACGCAATGGCTTGAAATCTTTGATGCGCGGCGGTTGGAGAAGGATGACCGGTTGTATCAAGTTTGTTTCCGGGTCGCAGATGCCGAGGCAATGCGCAGCTATCTGGCGAAATTTAATCTTGCGGTGCCAGCTAAGGTGAATATTGGACAGATTCAGAATTTGGGTTTCACGGTGCGGGATCCGCGGAATTACATCATTGAATTTCAACAATACACGCCGGAGGGTTGGACGATGCGCGACCAAGGGAAATTTCTGCCGGCCACGCGCATCTCTGACCACATTGGGCACGCGGGAATTGTGGTGGAAGATTTGGCTGCTGCGCAGCATTTTTATGAGGACATTCTCGGCTTAAAAGAAAGTTGGCGAGGCTCGAAAGACGGCAATGCCATAAGCTGGCTCCATCTTAAGTTGCCGGAGAGCAGCGATTTTGTGGAGTTCATGCTGGAGACAAATGTGGTTCCCCATTTTTGCCTTGAAGTGCCGGACATCGAAGCCGCCAAGGCTAAACTGGAGGCTAGGCCTTATTTTCCCCAATATGACAAACCAATGGAGGTTAAGATTGGTAAAAATCACAAGCGACAACTTAATTTGTATGACCCGGACGGAATCCGTGTGGAGTTGATGGAAACGAAAACGTTTGACGGTCACCCCGTTCCTCCTTCCGCCGCACCGCTGCCGCTGAAAAAGGTAGCTGGCATGCGCAGATGATTTGCATTAAATGAACACTGCGGCGTTATTTTTTTCAATGTGGCTTTGCACCGCGTCTTGGTTGACGCCGATTCACGTCGCGAAGTCCGAAGCCGCGCCCAAAACTTTTGGTCGTGATGGCCGGAACCTGCAGTCAATCCGACGCAATATCCTGGAAAATGGTCCGTCGGTGGCCACGGCCGTCGCGAAAATACGTCGCGCCGCCGACCACGCAATGCAGGAAAGGCTCCAGGCGGTCACCGATAAAAATTTTCAAGCCCTGAGCCGACACGAACACGACTATTTTATTCTCTCGACTTATTTCTGGCCGGATCCGAATACTGCGAACGGTCTGCCCTGCGTTTTACGCGATGGTGAAAATAATCCAGAAAATGAGAACTTTGACAACGGTCGGTTGAGGAATAAATGTCAAAAAATTAAGGTTTTGACACAGGTTTTTTATTTTACCGGTCAGGAAATTTGTTCGGAACGTACCGCCCAGCAGTCGCGCCGCTGGTTTCTTAACCCGGATACGAGAGCGAATCCCAACTTGAAATACGCGTTGTGTGTTTGGCTGGACTTGGGCGGCCTGACCACTCATATGTCCGACAATTTTGTGACGATTGCACCGGGGACAGCAGTCAATTTACCGTCCGATGCGACCGACCTGTTGAACAAGAAAATATTGTTGGCGCGCTGCATATGCGTAGTTTTTTTGTGACATTCAACCATCATACACAATAACCGAAATAGAAATCATGGCCTCCATCAGCCCCAGCGGTACAACCCCAGCTTCAAATGGCAACGGCGCGAACTATCGCGGCTCATTTGCCATCATGACCTCTTTGTTTTTTCTGTGGGGGTTCATGACGGTGTTCAATGACATCCTGATCCCGCGTTTTAAGGAGGCGTTCACCCTGAATTATTTTCAGGCCATGCTCGTGCAGTTTGCTTTCTTTGGCGCCTATTTTATCGGCTCCTTGGCCTATTTTATTATCTCCATCACAACCGGCGACCCCATTGCCAAAATTGGTTACAAGAATGGTGTCGTGGTGGGTCTTCTCATATCGGCAGCTGGCAGCGCCATCTTCTGGCCGGCTGCCAGCTCCACTTCATATCCAATGTTTCTCGTGGGTTTGTTTGTCGTCGGCCTGGGCTTTGCGATGCTGCAAATCGCAGCTAATCCTTACGTTACAATCCTCGGTCCGGAGAGGACGGCGTCATCCCGCTTGAACCTCGCGCAAGCTTTCAATTCTGTCGGCACGACCATCGGGCCTCTCATCGGCGGCTGGTTGATTTTTCAATACTTCGCCAAGACCAACGCCCACGGGGCGGATTCGGTAAAAGTGCCGTATCTCGCCTTCAGCATCGTGTTCGCGATTCTGGCTGTGGTCTTTTTTTTCATCCATCTGCCGCATGTTGGCGAGGGCAAGATTGAGCGTGGTGCGGGCGCATTGAAACATCCGCATGTCATCCTTGGCGTTGTGGCGATTTTTATGTATGTCGGCGGCGAAGTTTCGGTCGGCAGTTCCATCATTAACTTTCTCGGCCAGAAAAATGTCGCCAATCTCAACCCGTTGGAGGCGAGCCAATACGTCTCCCTGTTCTGGGGCGGGATGTTGATAGGTCGTTTCATGGGTGCGGTGGAGTTGAGCGAAATTAGGAAAAGGAATAAGCAGCTTTTACTAGCAACCATCCCGCTCGTCGGACTTCTGATTTTATGGGTGACGCGCGGCTGGGGCGTGGTGCAATGCTATGTTCCGTTCCTTGTGTTGTGCTGGGCATTGTTTCAATTTGGTAAAGCCTATGCTGGTCGCACGCTGATGATTTTTGGCCTGACCATTGTCGCATTGCTGCTGGCGGCAATTCTGTTTGGCGGCAGGACGGCGATGTGGTGCGTCATCGGCGTGGGCTTGTTCACCTCGATTGGCTGGCCAAATATTTTTTCGCTCGCCCTTGACGGCATGGGCGTCCACAAAAGCCAGGTGTCCTCGCTATTGGTGATGGCGATACTGGGCGGCGCGGTATTGCCTCCGGTTCAAGGGGCGATTGCCGATGCGACGAGGAATCTTCAGTTTTCATTTATAGTGCCACTGGCCGCCTATGCCTATGTGGCGTTTTATGGCGCGATTGGGCACAGGGTTGGCCGCAATGTTTAGCTGGCTGCCGAATGAGGCTGTGCAAGTGCGCAGGGATTTTGCGCGTTTGCATTGTTGAGACAATGGCCATGGAAATGGTGAATTCATAATGATGACACGAGGACAATTTGTGCAAGCCACGACGATGGCAGCCGTCAGCCTCGTGTTTGGCATGACTGGCGGGGCGGCCGAGACAAATTTCCACCTTGTGGGGATTAGCATGGCGCAGGGATCACCTGTTGTTGGCAGACCAACACCTGAGCACCAGTCCGCCCCGAAAACTTTTTATCTCGATGGCCGGAACCTGCAGGAAATCCGGCGCAAGGTCTTGGAAAATGATCCGTGGGTGGCCTCGGCCGTTGCAAAAATTCGCCGCGATGCTGTTAAAGCCATGCAACAAAACCTTGTGTCGGTCACCGATAAGACATTCATTGCGCCGAGTGGCGACAAGCATGATTATGTCAGCCTGTCCCCCTATTTTTGGCCGGATCAGGCCACGCCAAAAGGTCTGCCTTACGTCTTGCGCGATGGCGAAACGAATCCCGAAACCAAAAAATACGACAGTGCCCGTTTAGAGAAAATGTGTCACAATGTTGAGGTGCTTACGCAGGCTTATTATTTGACCGGGGAGGAAGCTTATGCTGCACAAGCCGCCCGGCAGCTTCGCTTTTGGTTTCTGAATCCAGACACTCGGATGAACCCCAAACTGGAATACGCGCAGATGGTGAAAGGCAAAAATCAAGGTTCGCGCTGGGGCCTCATTGACACATGGCGGCTGATTTTTGTGGTGGATGGCGTTGCCATGCTGGAAGGTTCGAAATCGTGGACGCCGTCGGATACCAGCGCGATGCAAAAATGGTTTGCTGATTATCTGGTTTGGCTGCGCACGAGCGATCTGGGTAAAGCTGAGGCCAATGCGAATAACAATCACGGTGTCTATTACGATTTGCAGTTGGCGGACTTTGCGTTGTTCACGGGCCAGACGAACTTGGCGCGCGAAGTTTTGGCGGAAGCCGCAAACCGGCGCATTCAAACGCAGATTGAACCTGATGGTTCGATGCCGATGGAACTAGAACGGACAAAATCTCTATTCTATTCGCTGTTTAATCTGAATGCATTTTTCACGCTGGCACGTCTCGGCGAGATTGTGGACGTGGATCTTTATAATTATCGCACAGCTGACGGACGCAGTTTACGTAGTGCCTTGAACTGGATGGCGCCTTATGCCACCGGCAAAAAGCCATGGGACCACCGGCAAATCACCAGGGAAAATTTCGCGGCAATCGTCTGGGTGTTTCGACAGGCGGCGAATGCCTACCACGAGCCGGGCTATGAAAAGATGATTCCGAAAGTAAAAGGGGCGGAGGATGAGATTTTAATGAACAACCTGTTGCAGCCGTCCCAATCCGTTATCTGCGAGGTGGCTGAGATTGATCGTGCTCGCATCTTGAAACTTGCTGCAGCGGCATTAGTTTTACAACCGCCCTCCGTCACAGATTGCGTCGCCACAAACAGCCCGGGTAGATTGCACGATTACTTTTCTCAGGCGGATTATGCTTGGCCGAATCCAACGAGTCAAAACGGCCTGCCTTACGTCATGCGGGATGGAGAGTCAAACCCCAACAATTTCATGGGGCATCGCTTGGCTTTGCGCGGGATGAAGGATGCCGTTGCAGCGCTCGCCGCCGCTTACACGATCACCGGCGAGGATAAGTATGTGGCTAAAGTGTCTGAATTGCTTAGGATTTTCTTTCTCGACCAGAAGACTCGTATGAATCCGAATCTGCAATACGCGCAGGCGGTATTGGGCCAGACGTCGGGAACACCTTACGGCATCATTGATACGCTCCACCTTGCCGAGTTAGCGGTGGCAATTCCATTTCTCGAAACCTCGCCGGTTTTTCCGGCGGCGGTGGATAATGGCATGAAGCAGTGGTTCTCCGATTACACCCGGTGGATTTTGACCTCGACGAACGGGGTGAAGGAGATGAACAGCCCGAATAATCATAGTATCGCCTGCTGGTTACAGTTGGCGAGTTTTGCCAAATTAACCGGGGACTCAAAGGTTTTGGCGATGGCGCAAGACCGGTTCAAGACTGTTTTACTCCCCAACCAAATGGCCCACGACGGCAGCTTTCCGCGCGAACTTACGCGCACCAAGCCTTACGGTTATTCCATTTTCCAAGCTGACAATCTGGCTGCGCTCTGCAATTTGCTCTCAAACACTAATGAAGATTTCTGGCGGTTCACGCTGCCTGATGGCCGCACGCCACAAGCCGCCGTGGATTTTATTTTTCCGTATCTTGCTGACAAGAACAAATGGCTTGCTGATGACCGCGGCCGAGACGTGAGGCACTGGGACAGCTGGCCGGCGCGTCAGCCGTGTCTGATCCTTGCCTTTGCAGACTCCGGCAACGCAAAGTATTTGGATCTGTGGAAAAGGTTGGATGCCGAGCCCGACGACTTAGAAGTCAGGCGCAACATGGCCATCACGCAGCCGTTGCTTTGGTTGTCCCGTCCGGAGCAAATCCACTTCTTTGTGGACCGCAGATTTGTGCTTTCGCAGAGCGTTGCTACGCATCAGAATGCAAAATGAATAACGTAATGATTAAGTTAATATGCATGGGTCGCCGTCATTGGACATTCCTAAGGAACCTGTTATTGCCGGGTAATCGAGCAAACGCAGTCTCTAATTTATTTTTTTGTCTGTTTTTTTGTTGGTTTTGTACTGTCAGTGCATTGGCGCGGGAAGGGGAGGCGGTAAATGCCGCGCATATTCATGAGATTGCTGCTTGGTTGCCGCGGCAACCTGCCGGCTTGGGCCAGCCCATCACCAACCGTGCCGCATGGGAA
>Ga0075030_100002993_pt1 | contig 15413 bp, 11 predicted proteins | sample LitLauG_LLR_2012_FD_71393 | JGI IMG/M metagenome (GOLD analysis project Ga0075030, IMG submission 71393) | Freshwater sediment microbial communities from Pennsylvania, USA - Little Laurel Run_MetaG_LLR_2012 | ecosystem: Environmental > Aquatic > Freshwater > Creek > Sediment | place: USA... | reverse complement strand
TTCAAGCAGGGAGTTGGCACGGTCGAGATTTTCGATCGTGTCGGCGAAGGTCGAGTCGTCGTTGCGGTAGAAAGCCCAATCGTAGCTCTTCTTGAAGTCTTCGACACTGGACTCGCCGGGTTGCCAACTTGCGGCTGCGCCAAATACCAGTGCGGGCCAGGTCATGTCGGCGAGGGTTTCGCCATCGTCGTGCCAGATCGTATTCAGTGTGCCAACGGCGCGATGCTTTTGCCCGTCACGCACGAAGTTTCGGATATTGACGAAGGCGGCGTCGAAATTCGGCCATACCGCGCCCCAGTTCCCTGTTCCGGGAGCTACCATCACACGTAGTCCAGCGGTGGAGTAGGGAGTGATGATGCTTTCGTAGCTCGGCTTCGGGTCGTAGTCCCAGGGGACAGCGATCATGTCTTTCGGAAGGATGGTGAGGAGTTCGGGATACTTGACGGCGATGTCTCCCCAGAACATCAGCTGCTTGTGATATGGCTGCATGATCTCGAACACCTTTTGAAGATGTTCGAGATAAACACGTCCGAGTCCCTCTTGGGCAGCGAGATCTTTGGTCTGGCCCAGGCCAAGTTCAGCGGTTTCATCGGAACCGATGTGAAAAAAAGGACCCGGGAAAAGGGGCACAACTTCCCCGTACACCTGCCGGATGAACTCGTACGTCTTGGGGTTGGTCGGCGTGAGCACGTGCCCGTGCGGTATTTCCGCGACGTCGGAGTAAGTCTCATACTTCAGCAGCTGATGCAGGTGTCCAAACGCCTGCTGCTCGGGGAGGAGCGTGATGTAGTACTTGCTGGCGTAGTCAACGAGTTCTTTGATTTCCGCCGGCGTCAGCGCCGCGCCTTTCGGAGAAACCAGCGGCTGCGTCTGGAAGTCGAAGACGTTTTCCATGTTGAAGCCGAGCAGGTTGATTTTGTACTCAGCCAAGGTGCGGATCTGGTACTTCAGATACTCGACAGTGGGAATCGGACCGCGACTGATGTCGTCCGACACACCGCGCCACTCCATGCTGGGCCAATCGCGAATGGTGAGAGCAGGGATGACCATGTGCTCGTGTAGCGCGGGCACTCCTGCCCGCGCAGCCAGGACGGCGCTGCTTGCACCGCTTTCTTCTCGAAGCAACTGCCGCAAGGTCTGCACTCCGTAGAACAGTCCCTGCGCCGAGTTCCCAGCGACGACGGCGCCGGAGTCGCTCACCCGGATAATGAATCCCTGCTTGGCACCTTCACCGCTGTCAAGATCGCCGGTGTTTACCCCCTGTGATTCAAGGTAGCCCCGCAATCCGCGGTCGGTGAGGCGCCCAAGCGAAATGTGCCCGGTCGTTTTCGGAGCTGCGGTCACGGTCTCGATGGATAGTTTCATCCCGGTCCGCTCGTGAATCTCCTCCTGCAGGGTTTCGGCTGCCAGGCGATCTTCAGAATTGCTGATGAGTATGGTTGTGGAAGGCTTGATCACGAGGCGGCCGGAGGCGATGCGGACCTCCTTCGGAGCCGGCAGCAGTTTCAGGGCGCTCGCCGCGTCGTTCACTTGGGCGGGAGAAATCAGCGGCAGACAGAACAGGCAGGCGAAAATCCTTTTAACAATTTTCATGACTTGGATGAACGGCGAGACTATCAGGCAAGAACCTCGGGTGACAAGTTTCAAGGCTGGCGGGGCACTCAACATATAATAACGGTCGCAGCCAACCTCAAATTCGATGCCCATTGTCGTCCAGCCATATCGCGAGGAACATGAACCGGCGGTGCAGGATTTTAACCGGCGTTTACAGGCGGCGGGCGACCCCGACCTCGTCTTCTACAAGAAGAGCACGCCGCAGTGGCTCCCGAGAATCGGCGACCACCCGCTCTACAACGAATATTTTGTAGCGATCGATAACAGCGTCGTACGCGGAGCCTATGGTCTAAAACATGAGCGCGTGTATGTTGCAGGGAGAGGTGAGGTCGACGTTGCGTGCTATCATCACCCGCTCTCCGAGGGAATAGTGAACCGCTCCTATGCGCTGGTAGGGGCCTTGATGGTGCGCGACGCGTTGCAGCGCCAGCCCTTGCTCTACTCGCTGGGCATGGGCGGATATGACCGCCCGCTCCCCAAGATGCTTAAGGCTCTCGGCTGGAGCCTGGCGCTTGTTCCCTTCTTCTTCAAGGTCGTTCATCCTTCCCGCTTTCTAAAAGAGATGCAAGCGCTTCGGACATCTCCGGTGCGGCGCGTTCTGATGGATGTGAGCGCTGCCACTGGCCTGGGCTGGCTGGGACTTGCGGCCGCACAAGCTGCCATTCGGATCAAGGCGCGGCGATCGGCTGGTGTTGCGCAGTCCGTGGCGAAGGCAGAACGCGTGTCTGAATTTGCGGAATGGGTGGACCCGCTCTGGCTGCAATCGCGTGAGCAATATCGAATGGCGGCGGCCCGCGATTCTCTCACCTTAAGAAGGCTTTATGCGGCATCGGATACGCACTTCACACGCCTGCGCGTCAGCCGCAATGGGATTGCCATTGGCTGGGCAGTAGTCGGAGAGCGCCGCAAGGACTCGAAATTCGGATCAATGAGAGTTGGATCAATCGTGGACTGCTGGGCGGCTCCGGAGAATGCCCTGGAGATACTCCAGGCCGCAACACTCGAACTGGAAAGCCAGAATGTGGACCTGATTGTCTCGAACCAGAGTCACGCCACGTGGGGCCGCATGCTCGAGGCTTGCGGTTTTTTCAAGGGTCCGTCCAACTTCATTTTCGCCGCGTCCAAAAAGTATGCGGAGATTCTGCAGCCCTTTGCCGAAAATAGCTCAGCGTTCCACGTTACACGCGCTGACGGCGACGGATTACCACGCAATTTTTAATCGTCCGCTCAACCTGCGGCCAGCGCGGGAGCGTCGTCCCTACTTCTCCAGACTTGTAAGCTCCGGGGCTTCGCTCGCCAGCTCCGTGCTTAATGGGTAGCCGAGCGTTCTCATGAGGTGTCCCCACTCTTTTTCGATCAACGAAACGCATTCTGCGGGGAGAGTTGCGCGCCATCCACCGGAAGCGGCCTTGCGGACAAAAGGTTTGTCCTGGCGCGTGCCCCGGGTCTGCACCCATTTCGCGCCCTGTTCCTTTTCCAGTTTGCGCATGCGGTCGGCGGCGCTTAGTTCCTCGGCTCTCGCCAGTCTTTCGGGAACCGGATCAAAGCCGAACAGAGCCGAGACTTTTGCAAGTTCGGGTTTCGCGTCGGCGATCATATCTTCGTAACGCAACAGAAGAAATCCCGGATGGTCCTTGCGGGTGCTCATCCAACTGGTAACGTGTTCGTCCCACGATCCCAACCGTCCCCAATAGACAGCGTTCATCCAGCGCGGAACAAATTTCTCGATCGGATAGGCATCCCCCATCGAATGCTGCTTCATCTCCCAGTGATAATTCGAAACGGCAACGTCGCGGGGATCCCGGACGATGTAGATGATGCGTTTATAGCGGGGGTCGAAGCATTCGTGACTTTTCAGAATTCGGGGACGCGGCAGGTTGCGGAGGTAGTGGTCGGAATGTTTGTACATGTCCGGCACCAGCCGTTCGACGTTCAGGAACGTTACCGCTTCCTGCTGGTATACGAGGTTGCCGACGAGGAAGCGGGTCCAGGTGTTGCCCGATCGCGGATAAGAGGTCAGGAAGACATCATCGGGAAAGATCGTGATGTCGCGCTCAACCCGCAATGTTCGAAACAATACGTCGCTGACCCGAGATAAATGCTTCAATCCCCGCCTGATCATCTACTCCCTCCGAGAGCCTTGACCCCAAACAAAAGAGTACCATCTCCCGCTTGGGGAATCAGGTTACCAGGGGCACCTGAATCCAAGTGCGCAATTGGAATCAGGCCACCGGAGCGGCTGTCTATTTCGTGAACGCTTCCTTATTCACTACGTACGGCATCTTGGTGATATCCCCGCCATAATTCCCTTCCAGCACGTCGAGCAAACCCTGCACACAGCGTCCCGCCATACCTTTGTCCGGATCGGGCGACAAGCGCGTAATGCGCGCTGCGCTGGCGAAATGTGGAAGAAGACGGCAGCGGTCAGCGATGGCCGGATCGCGCAGCGGCGAATCGGCGGGCAGGGGTTCTTTTTCGTACACGTCGAGCGCTGCACCCGCAATCCAGTTTTCGCGTAAAGCGCGGGCCAGCGCGGCTTCGTCCACGACCGGGCCGCGGGAAGTGTTGATGATCATCGCCGTTGGCTTCATCATGCGCAGCGTCGTTTCGTTGATCAGGTGATGGGTCGGCGTCTCGCTTTCCCCTTCGCGCAGCAACGGAACGTGCAGGCTGATGAAATCTGCCGTGCTCAAGGCCTCGTTCAGGGTTGTGTAGCGGATTGTGGCCCGCTCGCGGCTGATGCCATGCTTGAAGCGCAGGTCTTTTACCTCCTGTATGGCCTTGATGTAGGTGTGATTTTCATACGCTGGATCAAAGCACAAAATGTTCATGTCGAACCCAGCGCATTTCTTGATAAACGCCAGCCCGATCCGCCCCGTTCCGATCACAGCGACGGTCTTTCCTGTAACCTCATCTCCCAAAAACGGCAGAAAGGGATGCCAGTAGCCCCACTGGTTCTCTCGCGTCAGTCGCTCGGCGGCCAATAGCTTGCGAGCCAGCGCGCCCATCAGGAAGAAGGCAAACTCCGCCGTCGCCTCGGTCAGAACGTCAGCAGTGTGAGTGAACGGAATCTTGTACTTGTTCGCATCGGCTCGATTGATGTTGTCGAACCCAACCGCGATCTGCGCGACCACCTTGAGCGTTCCTGCTCCGGCAGAAAAAACCTCAGCGTCCATCGGATCGCGCAAAGTTGTGATCAGCCCGCTCACCCCGGACCGCACTCTTTCAACAATGAGGCTCTTCGGGGGCGCCTCTGGACCGGGATAGATTTCCAGGTCGTAGCCTTTTTGGCGAAGAATGTTAAGGGCGTCTCCGATATCGCAGGTGGCAAAAATGCGGATCGTCTGGCTCATGCGGGATTAGGTTCCGCCGCAAGCAGGGGTGCTCTCAGTCACTACGCGTGAATAGAACTGGAATTAAAGCGTCCCGACCCCGGGGCTCGTTTAGTGTATCGCAAAGCGGAAGCAAGCTTCGTGTACGAGACGGGCAGGTTCACCCGTCCCGCACTAGTTCTAGTTTTCGCGGCTATCCGGGCGCGGCGCAGCCGATGCAGCCTGGGCATGATGCCGAACGTCGGCTCCCAGAACCCAGAAGATGACGTCTTCGGAGATGTTGGTCGCGTGGTCTGCGACACGTTCCAGATTGCGCGCCACGAGAAGTGCATCGAGTGCCTGTTGAGTCACTTGCGGCTCTTCGTTCATTTTTCGCACGAGTACGATGAAGGCCTCGTCACGCATCCGGTCAACGACATGATCCATCTCGAGGACGGCTTGCGCCAGTTCGGCCTTCCCTTCGACGAACGACTCCAGAGCCCGCCGCACCATCGCGCTAACGGCCGTTGCCATGCGGCCGATGTCAACTGGCAATTCCACCGCAGGCAGCTCAATGAGATCCATGACGCGTTCGGCGATGTTTACCGCCTGATCGCCGACGCGCTCAAGATCCGCGTTGATCTTGGTTACGGCGAGAATGAAGCGCAGATCCACCGCCGCCGGCTGCTGCGTGGCCAGAATGTCGAACGCCAGTTCGTCGATCTCCCGCTCGGCGGCGTTGATCAGGCTCTCGTTTTCGAGAACTAACTGGCACCGGGTCAGATCGCGCTGGGTGTATGCCTGGCACGCACGGTCAACCGCTAATTCCGCGAGCCCTCCCATGCGGAGCAGTTTTTCCCGTAGTTCTTCCATCTGCTGTTGAAAGCGCGTGCGCATTATCCGAACCTGCCTGTGACGTAGTCTTCCGTCCGTTTGTCGGAAGGATTGGTAAATATCTTCTCGGTCTTGTCGAACTCGATCATCTTGCCTAGAAGGAAAAAGCCGGTAAATTCCGCCACACGGGCGGCCTGCTGCATATTATGCGTCACAATCACGATCGTGTACTGCTCTTTTAATTGAAAAATCAGTTCTTCGATCTTGCCGGTGGAGATCGGGTCCAGGGCCGAGCAGGGTTCGTCCATCAACAGAACTTCTGGCTGCACCGCCAAAGCGCGAGCTATGCACAAACGCTGCTGCTGGCCGCCTGACAGGCTGGCGCCGGATTTCTTGTGCAGCGAATCTTTCACTTCGTTCCATAGCGCGGAACTCTCCAGTGACTTCTGAACGATCTCGTCCAGTTGCTTGCGGTTTGTGAAGCCGTTCAACTTGAGCCCGGCGGCCACGTTTTCGTAGATTGACATGGTCGGAAACGGATTCGGCTTCTGAAACACCATCCCGACGCGCCGCCGCAACTGGGTTGCTGAAGTGCCGTTGTAGACGCTCAGGTCGCCAATTCGAACCAAACCTTCTACGCGCGCTTCGGGAATCGTTTCATGCATGCGATTCAGGCAGCGAATGAACGTGGACTTGCCGCAACCCGACGGCCCAATAAGAGCCGTCGCATGGTTGGCTTGCACGACGATGTTGATGTCGAACAAGGCCTGCGTCTTGGCGTAAAACGCGTTCAGGTGCTCGACTGTAATTCCGACGCCCATACTGGTTCCGCTCCCGCTGCTTACGCTCCTGACAACGTTCCGTGCCGCACCGCGATGCGAACTGCAGCAACGGCGCTGACGATAAGAACAATCAAAACCAGCGCGCCCGCCCACGCCTGCCTGTGCCATTCATCAAACGGAGAAATGGCGTAAGTGAAAATCTGCAGCGACAAGGCTGCCGTCGGCTGGTCCGACTTCCAATTCCAGAACTGGTTTCCAAAGGCGGTGAATAAAAGCGGCGCCGTTTCTCCGGCTACGCGGGCGAAAGCCAGCATGACTCCCGTAATGACCCCTGACGTTGCCGTGCGCAGCGTAATCGAGAGTGTCGTCCGCCACCTGGAAACGCCTAGGCCAAACGCGGCTTCGCGTATTGCCTGCGGTACGAGCAAAAGCATTTGTTCAGTCGTACGCGCAATCGTAGGCACCATCATGATGGCCAATGCCACACCGCCAGCCAGCGCGGAGAAATGCTTCTGGCGCATCACGACCAGACCGTACGCTACGATGCCGATCACGATCGAAGGCACTCCGTTCAGCACGTCAGAGACAAAGCGCACGATGTCTCCATAGCGATTACGGCCATACTCAGACAGAAAGACGCCGGCGCCGATGCCGAGCGGCACGCCCAACAGGCTGGCGATCGCCAGAATGACCATGGAGCCAACGATGGCGTTCGCCATGCCGCCGCCCGGTTCGCCCACCGGCTTGGGAGTTTGGGTCAGGAAGGCAAGGTTGATCGAGCCGATTCCCTTGTACACCAGGTACGCGAAAATCGCGAAGAGCGGCAGGAGTACGAGCGCCACCGTGAGCACCGACAACGCAGTCATCACCTTATCGGTCACACGCCGGCGCATGCTGAAAGGCGGAATCTCCACCTTCGGAATCGCTACCTTCGAATTGGGAGTCATATCAGGCAACGCTTCTCGCCGGTTGGCCTCGTGTAACGCTCCACACCATCAGTCGAGCCAGTGCGTTGACAACAATCGTGACAAAGAACAGCGCCAGGCCAATTTCAATTAGTGCTGAAAGATAAAGATCGCCGGTCGCCTCAGTGAATTCATTAGCCAATACGCTGGCCATGGTGTATCCGGGGGCAAACAGCGACTTCGCAATCTCTGGACGATTCCCGATCACCATCGTGACCGCCATCGTCTCACCGAGCGCGCGCCCCAGACCCAGGATGATGCCGCCCACGATTCCGGCGCGCGCATTCCGCAGAACGCCCATGCGGATCATCTCCCACCGCGTCGCACCGAGCGCCAGGACAGCCTCACGCTGATGCTGCGGCACCACTGTAAGCACCTCGCGTGTGATGGACGAAATAATGGGAATGATCATGATCGCCAGGATCACCCCCGCAGCGAGCATCCCAATGCCATACGGAGGGCCACTGAAGAATCCGGTCCAGCCGAGCGTTCTTCCGAGAACGGGCTGCACGTATTCGCGCAGAATCGGTACCAGCACAAAAATGGCCCAAAGCCCATAAACCACACTCGGAATTGCAGCCAGAAGCTCGGTTGTGAAGGAAAGAACCCCGCGCAGCTTGATCGGGCACATCTCCGTGATAAACACGGCCACCCCGACCGAAAGCGGCACAGCTATGACGAGGGAAAGTAACGACGAGACCACTGTGCCGAAGACGAACGGGAGTGCACCGTACTGGTCCTCGACCGGATTCCAGTCGGATTGCCCAAAAAACTTCCACCCAAACGCGTGCCACGAGAGCTGCGAACCGACCACAAGCTGATAAACGATCAAGCCCAGCACCGCGACCACCGCCAGGCCGCAAAGGCGCATGGCCCAGCCAAACAAAATGTCCGGGGTCTCGTTGACCTTTCCCTGCAACAGTGGCGTTGTTCTGGCTTCGATTTTCAGGGCAGCCTTTGTTCCCCGCTCCGGTTCGGGAGCGCTGAAACGCGGCCGGGGCAGAGCTTGGTTAGACATTCCGGTAGAAGGCTACCAAAGGGTTGTTACAAATCGATGAAAAAGCGATTCTCGCCCCTTTTTTACCCAGACCGCTTCCAGGCCACTCTACGACCGTGGCCTGACATGACACCGATGCTTGCGTGATTGTCGTTGGTTGTGAGAATACTGGTCGTTACCCCTATGCCCACATTTGCCGCCATTGATATCGGCTCGAATTCTGTCCGGCTGAAAATATCTCGCTTGCAGGCGGGAAGGCTCAAAGAAGTTCATGAGGACCGTGAAGTCACCAGGCTTGGCGAAGGTGTGTTCGGGGGAGGCTCGCTTTCGCCCGAGGCGATGGCACAAACAGTGCAGGTTTTGCGGCGTTTCAACCGGGCTGTCCAGGAATGGGGAACGGATTCAGTGAAGGTCGTCGCGACGGCAGCTCTACGCGACGCCCGGAATTCACGGACCTTCCTGGAGTGGGTGCGTTCCACCACGGGTTGGACCATCGAGATCATTTCCGGACTTGAAGAAGCCCGTCTCATTCACCTCGGTATCGTCTCTGCTGCCCGTCTAGGCTCTCAAAGTGTTTTACTCGTCGACCTCGGAGGAGGCAGTTGCGAACTCACATTGTCACGTAACGGCCAACTCCGGGATACGGTCAGTTTGCCGCTCGGCGCCGTACGCCTGACGGGCGAATTCCTGCAACACGATCCCCCGCGGAAAAGTGAACTGAAGCGACTCCATGGCTTTGTAACCCGTGAAATTGCACGCGTCCAGGACCGCATCAAGTCCGCTCGCGTGGGCGCTGTAATCGCCACCTCCGGGACTGCCGCCGCCTTGGTCGGCATGGGGAACCACATCTCGCGCTCGCGGACGGCCAGCCATAAGAACTACGTGACCCACGAAATGATGCGCCGAATTGCCAAGCAGATCACGCGCCTTTCGCTTGAGCAGCGCAAGAAAATCCCTGGGATCGGTCCCCGTCGCGCGGAGATTATCTGTGCCGGCACGGTTGTGTACGCGGAGTTACTCGACCGTTGCCATCTACCAGGTTTCCGCTACTCGGCGCTCGGTCTGCGCGACGGCATCCTCGCTCAAATGGCTGCCGAATACGACCGCAGTACGCGTTCCGGACGCGCGATCGAATCCGAACGCTGGGAGTCCATCAAACGGGCTGTCGAACACTATCGCATTGACATGCATCACGCGCTGCATGTGCGCGACTCGGCTCTAATGCTGTTTTCCGCGCTCAAGTCCGTGCATCAGTTGCCGTCAGAGTATCTCGAATGGCTATCTGCTGCGGCTATGCTCTATGAAGTCGGCGACTACGTGAATCGTAACGGACATCATCGCCACACCTACTACATCATCGCCAACTCCGAGATTCTCGGGTACACGCCACAGCAGCGGCGCATCATCGGTTCGATTGCCCGCTACTTGGGAAAATCACGGCCCACTCCGGGCGACGGTCCCATGAGCGCCTTAACTCCCGAAGAACAGGAAAGCGTTACCAAAGCATCCGTTCTGCTCCGGATCGCCAGGGCGCTGCATATGGGAAGAAGTCAATCCGTAGAGCGGGTCACAGTCGTAGCGCGGAATGGGAAAGTCTCGATGAAGCTGGCCCCGCGCGGGAAGGCCAGTGTCGACCTGGAGGTATGGTCCATCGAAAAAGACCGCTCTTATTTTCGGGAAGTCTTTGGCCGCGAACTCTCCGTTGCTACGGCGTGAAGCGTTCGCAGGATACGCGGCGTGATGCACCAGCTCAGCGAACCCGCGTTGCGCCGCATCTCGACCTTAGCGACGGCGCCCTTCTTTAACTCAACCACCGCTTCGCAGCCGCTATCGCTGATCACGCGCCCCAGAAAGTCGCGAAGGTTTGGATTGTGTCCCACCAGCAGAACTGAATCCAGACGCGCATATTTTTCCAGCATCTTCTGGAATTCCGCGAAGGTCCCCTGGGGACGTAGCGCATTTTCCTTGACCAGTTTACCCTCGTGGCCCATCTCGTTACCGACCAGGGCTGCGGTTTGCATCGACCGTTTCAGCGGACTCGATATAATTATCTCGACCTGCACGCCCAGCGCCGTGAGCGCACGGCCCACATATCCACACTGCTCGATCCCGTCTTTGTCGAGGCCGCGTTTTTCGTCCTGCTTCGCGCTACTCAGCTGTGTGCCGGCGCTGGCATGACGTAAGAAGTAAAGAAACATTTCGGATTAACTATTCCTTTCCGATCAAACCGCGTCCGGCCGACGATCGTCCGGGCACCATCCTGGAAGGCCGCCGTGGCGCAGACACAGGAATGTCTTCCGGGCTGGCGGTCCCTTCCGCCAGAGCAATCAGAAAATCCTGCGCGCTAAAAGCGGCTGGGCCGCGCGGAGGCCTCTTAGACCGGCTACGCGGCGACTGCCACGGGCGCAAATACCGTCCGTCGCTCTGGAGGAATCGCACTTTGATATTGTCGGCCAGATATGCTGCCAGAATCTCATGTACGACGCGGTCACGCAGCAGTGGGTTCTTGAGCGGGAACAACACTTCCACGCGCTCGTGCAGGTTGCGGTTCATCCAATCGGCGCTGCCTAAGTAGACTTCCGGTTCTCCGCCGTTTTCAAAACAATAGATGCGACTGTGCTCCAGAAACCGGCCCAGAATACTTCGTACCCGTATCCGGTCGCTGAGGCCGCGAATCCCCGGTCGCAGTGCGCACATGCCCCTCACGAGCAACTCAATGTCCACTCCTGCCTGCGAAGCGCGATACAGCGCCTGGATCACATTCTTCTCGAGCAGGGCGTTCATCTTGGCAACAATTCGCGCTGGCCGGCCCTGACGGGCATGCTCCGCCTCGCGTTCAATCAGGCCGATGCACTTCTCGGCCAGATCTAAAGGCGCCACCATCAGCGGCTCATAGCTGGGATGCTCGGCGTAGGCTGTCAGGAAGCTGAAGACATCGTGTACGGCACGGGTAACCTCCGGGTCGGCAGTGAGCAAACTGAGGTCTGTGTAGACGCGGGCGGTGGTCGCATTGTAGTTTCCCGTGCCGAGATGCGCGTATTGCCGGGTCACGCCATCGGGATCGCGTCGCACCAGCAGGGCAAGCTTGCAATGGGTCTTCAACCCCACCAGGCCGTGGAAAACCTGTACCCCGGCATCTTCGAGATCGCGCGCCCACCGGATGTTCGACGCCTCATCGAAACGCGCTTTCAGTTCCACCACGGCCGTGACTTCCTTATGTGCCGCGGCCGCGATCAGAGACGGTACGATTGCCGAATGCTCACTCGTCCGGTAGAGCGTCTGTTTGATCGAGAGTACGCGCTCGTCGTCCGCTGCGGCCTGAATAAATGACAACACTGAATCGTACGAGTCGTATGGATGGTGCAGCAGAACATCATGCCGCCGCAGCTCTTCAAACAAATCGTGGGACTTCGCAGTCAGCCGCAACTCGCGCGGCACATACGGCCGAAACTTGAGATCAGGGCGCGCCGCGGCATCGTAAATATTAAATAGCCGCGAAAGATTGACGGGGCCGTTGACCTGGAATATCTGCCATGGATCCAACTCGAACACTGTCCCCAGGCGCTCGATGATCTCCGGATTGGCCTCCGATTCGATCTCCATGCGCACCGCATCGCCCTTGCGGCGGTTATGCAGTTCCGCTCGAACCGACTCCAGCAGGTTGCGCGATTCCTCTTCCTGCAAATACAGGTTGCTGTTCCGCGTGACGCGGAAGGCTGCCGACGACACAATATCGTATCCCTGGTACATGCGTGCGGCGTGGTGAACGACCAGGTCGGCCAGGAAAATGAAATCGATGGTTCCTTGCGATGGCAGACGCACCAGCCGCGGTAGCGATCGCGGAACCGTCACGACTCCCGTGTATGTGAGCGACGAACGTCGACGCCGTCGCAGCAGCAGCGCAACGCACAGCGCTTTATTGATCACGCGTGGAAACGGATGCGACGGATCTACGGTAACCGGTGTCAGCAGCGGATCAAGCTCACGTTCGCAATAATCATCCACGAACGCCATCGCCGCTTCATCCAGTTCATGGATGCCCAGGACGCGAATTCCCTGCTGGGTCAGTTCCGGCAGCAACCGCTCGTTCCAGCACGCGTATTGCTCCTGCACGAATTCGTGCGTCGCCTCTTTGATGAGTTCACGTTCTTCCACCATGGTGAGCCCGTCGGGCGTCATGGAGTTGTGGCCGTCTTCGAGTTGCTGCAGCAGACCGCCGACCCGCACTTCAAAGAATTCGTCGAGATTACTGGCGGAGATGGCCAGGAACTTCGTTCGTTCCAGCAGGGGATTGCGCAGATCGAGGGCTTCTTCCAGCACGCGCCAGTTGAATTTCAGCCACGAGGCTTCGCGGTTGAGAAGTAGCGCACGGTTCCCAGCAGCTTGTCGGACCATATTCGTCTAGAGCAAAGTGTCGACTGCGATTCGAGGGGTGTTTAGGTGCATTGTCTTAACTTGATTGCGTGCCGCGACTGCCGTGACGCAGGGAACGCCCACAGCGCTCGGTCAGTATACCAAGAGAACGGGCGCCGCTTTGCGAGGCGGCGCCCGGTTGGATTGATGCAGGCAAGCAGCTCCGGAATCAACCAGATACCGGGGTCCTGGCAAATGGTCGCTCTACGGTAAGTAATAGCGGAACGAAGTCATCACCATGCCATCGAGCCCATTCGGTTGCCGGCCCGCGCTGCCCACCGGCAGGCCGCCTGCCCCCGACCATGTGTTCCGTGTGATGTACGAGAACTGCGTTCCATACTGGAATCGCCCTCTCGGACCACTGTAGAAGCGATACCAGAATCCTACGGTACCCTCGATAAGGGCCCGCGTGTCGCCCGTACAATTTGCAAGGGTGCCAGGGGTGAAACCACCGGAGCTCGGCGCGATTTCGCTGTAGCACCCGGTGTTGTTGAACGTAGGAGCTCCGTAGCCGACGTTAGCGCCCGCTCCTTTATTCGCCAGAGGATCGAAGTTAAATGTACGGCCGGCGTATTCGACTCCGCCGTAGCTGTAGACGTCGAGTTTCTTGCTTTTCCACTCCAACGTGCCCAGCCCCTGCAAGTTCTTGATCAGGCGAATTGTCCCATCAGCGTTGATCGAGGCATCCGCCAGTCCACCGGGCGCGTAGCGTCCAATTCCGCTGCCTCCGAAGCCCTTCAAGCCAAAAACGACGTGCTTGTCAAAACTCCATCGTGCGCTCGCCCCGAAGCCGCCTCCCTCCTTGGAAACGTTGTGCGCACCGGTCGCGGCAGTGGCGCCGGAGGCCGTGCACAGCGTTGACCCGGAAGAAAATTCTACGCAGGGGAAAACACGGTCAGTGAATCGGCTCAGTAGCCCGATGAGTTCGTAATGCCCGAACCCGGGGTCAAACGCTAACTTGGCAATAACATCCGGCGTGGGATTGAACGAATAAGTCGTCCCCGTGTTGTAGCTGTTGCTGGCGCCAAGCTCGCCGATCAGATAGTTGCTTGCATTCCCGTGCGTGGTCAATGTGGCCTGCGGATTCTCCAGTGCAACCGCGACCGTCACCGTGTCTCCCAAGCTCTTGGTGACGCGAATACCGTACTGGCGCGCATAATCGAATCCAACGTTGTACGACGAATCGATCGTTCTGGGCCGCGCATCGTTGGTCTTCCCCATGTCGTCGTCGGGCGCAATTCCCTTCCCGTTTTCCGTGATCAGACTCCAGGTCTGGCCGCCGAGAAAACTCCATCCGTTATCAAACTTGGCCTGCGCCCACGCTTGGCGGAGCCGAAGAGTGTAGCTATTCGTCGACGTCGAAGTCGAGGTGACTCCAGCCGAAAGAAAATCGGCGGAAAAATAACTGGAAAGATCGATGTTCTTGAGGCGCCCATCGACAAAAACGGTCGCTTTCGACTGGCGGCCCGAGCCAAAGAATTCCGATACCTGGCTTTGGGACGCGCCCGGCATCGTCAGAGAATTAAACGGCGTAGCCACGTCCGCGGCCAGCGCACGCGATCGGCGTACGAATTCGGCGGCGGCATACCCTCCTGGAGTAATGTTGATGCCCCGGAAACGCAGCGTCACTGCACTCTCCATGGCATTGTTCAGGGTCTGCTGCGTTTCCTTGATTGCTTTCTGCGATTCCTGGAAGGCAGACGCCGTAGTGTCCACGGTCGTCTTGAGTTCCGCAACGTCGCTCTTCAGCGTGCCCCCGGTTTGCTGTTCTTGGCTGGAAGCCTGTGCCGCTTCGGCGGCGGATTGCTGTGCCTGTTTTAGTTGCTGTTGCGCTTCCCGGAACTGATCATTGGTCTGCTGCAGTTGCAGATTGGTCTGCTGCAACTGTTGCGCCAGCGCCTGGATCTGCGCCTGCTGCGCAGCGACCGCATCTTTCAATGCTTGAATATCGGGATTCACAGCTGTGGTTTTCTTATGGGCCGAAGTCTGTGCTTGTAGCAGCGTCGCCGCTGCCAGGGACAAAATGGCCACGATTCGCATACCCGCGTGCATTCCTTGCTCCTTGGAGACAAAGTCTTTGGCTGTCGAGGGAGGGACATCCTATAACCCCTATTAATCTACTAGACTAACTTGTGTTTAAGCAGCAATTGGCGTGCCAGTCGGATTTTCGGCCAGCTGCTGAAGATAAAGGAGCTTCTGGAAGGGAGTTGTCAGTGCAGGCGAAGCGCTTGGGCCAATGTGCGCAAAGTTTTTGCCCTTACTCTGCGCACATTACCCAAGGAGTTCAATCCGGCTCCGTTGCAGAGCCTCAGTGCACTTGCTTGATCGCCGCTTTTACCTTCTCAACTACACTCGCAGGAAGCGGCGCGTAGCTGAGCTGATTCGTCATCTTCTGCCCATCGGTGACCATCCAGTTCAGAAAATCCGTGATGATCTTCCCTTTATTCGCGTCTTTCGCCTGCACCGGAATCAGCAGCCACGTAAAGCTGGAGATCGG
>Ga0075030_100002990_pt1 | contig 15424 bp, 13 predicted proteins | sample LitLauG_LLR_2012_FD_71393 | JGI IMG/M metagenome (GOLD analysis project Ga0075030, IMG submission 71393) | Freshwater sediment microbial communities from Pennsylvania, USA - Little Laurel Run_MetaG_LLR_2012 | ecosystem: Environmental > Aquatic > Freshwater > Creek > Sediment | place: USA... | reverse complement strand
CGAAGACCTCCGGTGGCGAGTAAGTGCCTAGACACCACTCACCGCACCGGGGGTCTTCGCCTTGATCAAGCCGCCACGCCGACCGTCACCGACGTCCTGGCCGAGTACAGCTAGCCGGCGACCCCGCTGCCCGCGTCCGCGGTGGGCGTGGGCAGTCCAGCGTCACTGGCCTCGGTGTCCGTCCCCTCGGCGGCCGGTCCCGTCGTCGACGCCGCCTCCTGGTCCGCCTCGCCCGCGGCGGTGCGGTCGGGACGGGGCAGCGCCGTGAGCGCCAGCACGGACACAGCGAGCAGCAGCGCGCCGAACAGCACCCCGCCGACCACGTCGGTGGCCCAGTGCTTGGACAGCACGATCCGCGACCAGCCCTCCACCGCGGTCAGGGCGGTGACCACCCCCATACCGACCACCATCGCGCGGCGGCCGCCCCAGATGCGCACCCCGGCCACCACCACCGTCCCGTACACGCACAGCACGCGTGCGGTGCCGCCGGAGGGGTAGGTGCCCAGCGACGTCGGCGGATGTCCCCGGTGCACCACGTCCGCCAGCGCGATCTGCAGATAGTGCTCGATCCCGATCACCGCCGCGATGGCCAGCACGGGTACCCACCACGCGCCGCGGTAGGCCACCGCCAGGACCACCGCCGACACGGCGCAGACCGCCCACACCTGGTGCTTGTTCCCCATCTGGGTCGCCAGCTGCATCACTCGGACCCAGTGCGTGACCAGATGGTCCGGGTGGGTCGCCACCGCCCGGCTCACCCACCGGTACACCGGCTCGTCGACCAGGTGCTGGGTGCGGGCGATGAGGCGCCCGACCGGCCAGCACACCGCGAGAGTGAGCCCGACGCCGGCGAGCATGATCTCCACCCAGGCGCCCAACGGCCGCAGCTCCGCGACCCGCGCCGCCACCCCCGCGCGCAGCGCCGGGCCCCCGGGGAGCGCGCGGGGCACCGCCACCAGCCAGACGGTGACCGCGGCGATGAGTACCAAAGCAAACAGCAAGGGAACAACAGTGATCATCGGGATCCTCCGGGGGCGGGGACAAATCGGGACCGTCTACCCTGAGCGGGCGCGTAGCGGGGGGCCGGCGGCCGGGGAGGCCACGACGCGAGGGGGCGACGCTGAGCGACACGCTGCGCCACGTCTACCACGTGGAGAGCCACCACCTGCCGGCCCAGCTGGAGCGGCTGGTCACCCATCTGGTCGACCCGCCACGCGACGACGTGCTGGTGGTGGTCAACCACGACTCCCGCTCCCGCGACGACCTGTCCAAGGTGGCCGCGCTGCCCGGGGTGGTGGTGCGCCGCTCGCCGGGCGGGTACAGCGACGGCAGCCACATCCGCCGCTACCTCGACACGGCCGCCTGGCTGCGCGACCAAGGCCTGCGCTACGAGTGGCTGAGCAACCTGTCCGGCCAGGACTACCCGCTGCGCCCTCCACGGGCGTTCGAGGACGGGCTGCGCGAGGACGTGGACGGCTACCTCCTGGCGTTCCCGGCGTTCTCCCCGCACTCCCCGTGGGGACCACGGCTGTCCACCACGCGCTACCACTTCCGCCACTCCCGGCTGACCGACAAGCTGAGCCCCCGCGCCCAGCAGGTCGCTCGCGGTCTGCAGGCGGTCAACTACGTCCAGCCCTGGGTGCGCCTCACCGCCTCCACCGGGCTCACCCTCGGGGTGCGTCGCCACGACGTACCCTTCAGCAGGGACCTGGCCTGCTACGGCGGGTCGGCGTGGTGCACGCTGCGCGAGGGGTGCGTGGCGTACCTGCTGGACTACGACGCTCGCGACCCCGGCCTGCGCCGCTACCTGGCCACCACCCTGGCCGGGGACGAGGTGTTCATCCAGACCGTGCTGGTCAACGCCCGTCGGTTCCGCCTGGTGCAGGACAACCTGCGCTTCATCACCTTCGCCGGCTCCACCAACAACTCCCCGCGCACCCTGACCAGCGCCGACCTGTCGTCGCTGCGCGCGAGCAACGCCGGCTTCGCGCGCAAGTTCGACACCCGCGTCGACGCCGCCGTGCTGGACGCCTTGGACGCCGCGCTGGCCGCCGCGGGCTGAGCAGGCCCTCACGGACGCACCCGGGACTTCCACGACACCGCGAACGCCGACAGGTCCAGCGTGGCGCGGACCCGGCGGATCCCCACCAGGTACGCCACCACACCGACCGTGCACGCGATGAGCATCGAGGCCAGGCTGCGTCCGGCCACCGCCACCACCACCGCGGGCAGGGCCGCCAGCCACACCCCGCACAGCAGGGTCACCGTGCGCACCCCCGAGCCGAAGGGGTGCAGGCGCAGCGAGTGCCATATCTGGGCCAGGGGCACCCCGTTGCTGACCACGATCGCCGCGGACCAGCCGATCGCCGCGCCGAGGATGCCCAGGCGCGGGATCAGCCAGACGTCCAGCCCCACGTTGACCGCCAGCGACCCGGCCGTGTCGACCAGGTTCCAGGTGGTGCGCCCGGCCATGATCAGCACGAGGGAGACCAGCCCGGTCGCGCTGGCGAACAGCATGGACACCGCCAGGATCTCCACCGCCAGGGACGCGCTGGTGTAGTGCCGGCCGAAGATCACCAGCCAATAGGGGGCCAGCCACGCGCAGCACAGGTAGAACGGCCACACCAGCATGCACGACCACCCCGCGGCGACCTGGTAGACCCGCGCCACCGCGGCCGTGTCCCCGGTGGCGAACCAGGACGCCATCCGCGGCTGGACCACGGTGACCAGCGAGTTGGCCACCAGCTGGCCGACCACCAGGAAGCGGGTGGCGGCGGTGTACAGGGCCGCGTCCACCGGGCCCTTCAGCACCCCGACCAGCACGATGTCCAGGCGCTGCAGCATCAGCTGGGCGACGGTGGCCAGACCGCGCGGGCCGGTGAAGGACCAGAAGCGGCGCCAGCTCAGCGCCTCGGAGACCGAGTCGGTGCCCGCGTCGACGTCGCCGACCGTGTCGGAGCGCACCAGGTGGCCCAGCCACGCAACGGCGACCAGCGAGCTGAGCAGGTAGGGCCCCACCCAGGCCAGGGCCACGTAGACCGGGTTGTGGGTGCCCACCACCGCGGCGACCGCGACGAACTGCACCAGCGGACGCCCCACCCGCTCGACCGCCACGGTGGGGCGCATCGTCGCGAATCCCGTGGTCGCGGCCAGGCTCAGGTCGCTGGTGGCGGCGAACGGCAGGGCGAGGAACAGCAGCACCAGCGCCGACTCCGCCAGGGCGCCCTGCCGGCCGGACAGCCAGCGCGCCATCGTCGGCCCCCACGCGGGGCTCGTCAGCGTGACCGCGAAGGAGGCGACCAGCACCGGCACCGCGGCCCGCCACAGGCTGCGGCGCACGTCGACGGGGTGGCCGGTGGACCGGGCGCGCGCGATGAAGTAGACGACGCCGGTGGTGGCCCCGGAGATGACAATGCTCTCCGCGAGCAGGAACAGCGACGTGGCCGCGAAGAACTGGCCGGCCTCGCGCTGCGTCAGCCCGTGGGTGACCACCAAGGTGGTGGCCAGGGTGAACACCGCGCTGACGCCGCTGCCGACCAGGCTGAGCGCCCCACCCCGGGCCACGCCACGCATCTGCCGAGCCTGCGCGGGCTCGTTGCCGGGGCCAGTGGCCGGGAGGGCCACCCCGCTCACCGGCGCCAACTGGGCGTGGCGCCGAGCCACGCCACGAGCCCCTCGTCGTCGGCGGCGAACTGGTCGGCGAGCTGCTCCGCGCGAGCCGCGGACAGTGGCGAGCGGGCGCGGGAGTTGTGCTTCTCGAACACGGTGCCCGGGGCCGGTGGCAGCCCGAGGAAGTCCAGCACCCGCGCGTAGACCGGCTCCGGGTCGACGAAGAAGTCCCCCGCGTCGATGACCAGCATGCGGTCACGGCCGACCGCCGCGGCCAGCCGCTCCAGCTGGGGCAGGTAGTGGCCACGGGTGAGGTAGGCGTGGTGCTGCAGGTGGAAGCTGGCCGCCGTGGGGTCCGCGGCCAGCCGCTCGGCCTCCCCGGCTATGCGGCCCGGCTCGGCCGCCAGGGCCTCCTCGAACGGCAGGTCCTCGAACCCCTTGCCGCGCTCGTGGCTGTGCGCGGAGTAGGCGCGCTCCACCGGGTCGCGCAGGGTCACGAGCAGGCGGGTGCGCGGCAGGTCCGCCGCGATCCGCGCCGCGGCCAGGGGGTGGAACAGGTAGTACGGGCTGGACTCCCCGCTCAGCGGTGGGTAGCCGAGCCGGCGCTCGGCCGCCGACCGCTGCGCCCGGGTCGGGAAGTGCCCCCGGTACCAGCGCGGCCCGTGGTGGTAGCCGGTGTCGAAGTAGTGGACGCCCTTGTGCCAGCGGGGGCGCACCACGCCCGGGTGCTGCGCGAGGGTCTTGAACAGGGACGTCGTGCCGCAGCGCTGGGCACCGACGATGAGGTAGTCCGGCGGGTCGCGGCGGCTGGCGCTGAGCTGTCCCCAGCCGTCACCGGCGGTGACCGCGACCCGCTGGGCGACCTGGCGGGCCCGTTCCCGCGGACCGCTGGGGGACCCGGGTCCGCCCGGGGCCGGCCGTGCCGTCACCGCGGACCGCCCAGGGCGGGCAGCAGCCACGACCCGGCGGTGCCGTAGGCGGCCTGACGGTCCTGCTCGTAGCGCTGGGCGAGGCTCAACAGGGTCACCTCGGCGACCAGCCGGGCGACCTCAGGGCCCACGACGCCGCGCAGCAGCTGCGGCGCGTCGGCCAGGACGGCTGCGGCCGCCGCGCCCGGAGCCTCGCCCCCAGAGATCCGGGCGGAGAACGCGTAGTGCACCAGGTCGGCACCCACCGGCATGTCCGGACCGAACCGCTCGAAGTCCCACACCAGCAGGGCCCCGTCGACCAGCGCGCAGTTGCCGGCGCGGAAGTCCCCGTGCCAGCTGCCGAACTCCAGCACGGCCTCGGAGCCGAGGGTGGTGTCCAGTGCCGCGAGGAAAGCCGCGTCCCCCGGTTCGGCGACGGCCCGCAGCCGGGTCGCGCAGGCACTGGTGGCCAGCGGTTCACGGTGCGAGCCGAGCACCCGGGCGAGCACGCCGGCGGCGTGTACGCGCGCCTGTGGCGGCTGCGCCGCGCCGGCCTCCCAGACCGGCAGGGGGGACAGCACCAGCAGCGCGTGGCCCTGCCAGTCTCCGCTGTGCATCAGCCGGGGCAACCGGACGCCGGGCAGCGCAACGTCTGCCAGCTGGGCCAGCACCGCGGCCTCGTGGCTGACAAGGCCGTCAGTGAGTCCGTTGATGCCGACCTTGGCGTAGGCGACGGTGTGCCCCGCGGGGTCCAGGAGCTGCAGAACCGGCTTGCGGTTGGCGCGCGGCGGGCCCAGGTGCACCGCAACGGCCAGCGGCCGACCCAGCAGCGAGGACAGGTACGCCCGCAGGCTGTCGGTGTCCCCTACCCGCAGTCGCTCCCGCCCCATCACGCCGATCAGGCCGGCGCGAGCGCCAAGCACGATGGCCTGTTGGCGCACCCGGGCCCGCCCCTGCTGGCCCGCCACCCGGTGCGCGACCGCGGTCGCGGCGACACGGCTCGGCCGCCGCGGCAGCAGGGCGCGCAGCTGCGCCGCGCGGGGGACCACGACAAACTCGGTGGTGTCGGCGGGGGTGGGCCGCCGGGGCCACAGCAGCGTGGCCACCTGGCCGCAGAACGCGGTGTCGTCGACCTCGGGGGCACCCGGCTCGACGGTCACGCGACGCCCCCCGGGGCGAGCGGCCGCGAGCCGTCGCCGTGCCACAGGTCGGCGTAGCGGGGCGACTCGGCGACGTCGAGCTCGCGACGTCTCAGCAGCGCGACCGACAGCATCGTCACGGCCAGCGTGGTCGCAGCCGAGGTGTAGACGAACATGTAGACGAAGGACAGCAGGACCACCAGGTGGGCGGCCATGGCGTCCGGCGCGCGGTCACGGCGAAAACGCCACAGCGGGAAGGCGAAGAACAAGCAGTACAGGGCGGTGCCGACCAGCCCGTTGGCCGCGAGCAGCAGCCACAGCTGCCCGTTGCTGCCGATCGCGGCATTGCCGCAGGTCGGGCAGGCGGCGCTGCGCCCGACGGCCAGGGACTGCACGGACCCGATGGACAGCCGGTCGGACCCGAAGCCGAGGATCGGCGACTCCAGCCCCATCTGGACGGCCTCGTGCGACAGGTTGGCCCGGATGGAGTTGGAGTTGCCGTGCTGCAGCCGGGCAGTGACCACCGTGCCGAGCGGGGTCGCCACCAGGGCGAGGCTGGCCACGACGACCCCAGCCAGGACCAGGAGAGGCACGCCAAGCTTGCCGGCGAGCAGCTGGCGCAACGCCAGGTACGCGACGCTGACTCCGAGGCCGATCCACAGCCCCCGGTTGAGGGAGTACACGACAGGCACCGCGGCCGCGACCAGCACCACCGCACCGGCCCACCGGCGCCAGCGGAGCGGACCGAGCAGCCAGGACACCACGAAGAACGGCAGGGTGACCGACAGGTTGTTGCCCCAGGTGTTCGTGTAACCGAACGGGGCCGCGGGGCGCGGCGACTGGGTGGCGCCGAAGACGTTCTGCACCTGGGCCGCGATCGGGTGGACCAGCGACTTCACGAACTGGTTCTTGTCTATCGACTTGGGCAGCAGGTGCTCCAGCGGTGACGTGAACGCGAAGTGCGGGTCCAGCAGGCCGAGCAGCCCACCCGCGACGCAGTACAGGAAGAACAGCCCGATCAGGTTGACGATGCGCCGCCGTGGCAGCTCCGTCGCCGACAGGGTCGTCGCCCACACCACCACGACCGTGGCCGAGAAGTAGGTGACGGCGCGCAGCATGAAGCCCGGGATCCGCGAGCTGCCACTGGAGGCGAGGGTGCCCGGCGCGTGCACCCCGAGGACGACGACGCCGATCAGTGCCCAGACCAGGAACAGCCCCCACAGCCACCAGCCGGGTGGCAGGCGCACCCGGCCGCGCTTGATCAGCTGCACCACCATCGGCACGGCCATCACCGGGACGATGAGGTCACCGACCCCCAGCAGCCACCACAGCGGGTACCCGCCCAGCATGAGCGCGAGCGGCCAGGACGGCCCCATGCGAGCCAGCGGTCCCGACGGCCCCGAGGGTGGCGCTGGCGCCGCCGTCGCCTCCGCCAGGGCGGTCACGAGGACACCCCCGCGCCGACCCCGACGGGCAGCAGCAGCACCACGGTGCGGCCAGGAGCGAAACCCAGCGGAGTTCCGCTGGCGTCGAAGTAGGTGGTCAGCGCGGCCGGGCCCGCCTTGAGCCAGGAGCAGCCGACCACCTCGGTGCCCGATGCCGCGACGCACGACCCGCGCCCGTCCAGCAACGCGATCTGGGTGGTCAGCCCCGTCCGGCTGCTGACGGTGGCTGTCTTGTAGCGGACCTCTTGCACGATCACGTTGGCGGCCGCGGGCAGCCAGGGCTGCTGCGCAGAGGTCCACACACCGCCGTGGGACGCGAAGGTCAGCGTGGGGTAGCCCGGCAGGGACACGGCCACGGAGAGCGCGGTCCGCGCGCCGACCACGGCGAAGCCTTGTCCCGGCGCCCGCCAGCTCAGCAGCGGCGGTGGCTGCTTGCCCAGCGACACCAGCGCTGATGGGCTCACGGCCAGCCCGGCTGCGCTCAGGGTGAATGCGTGCGGCCGGCTCTGTGGCGTGGCGGCGACCACCGGGCTGGCGGCCAGCTGGGACAGGAAGCCCTGCGAGCCACCGGCCGAGGCCAGCACCCCGCGCAGTGGGGACAACAGCACCGGGTCCGTGGGGACCGTGGTGGTGACCGTCGAGGCCAGCGGCGGGAAGGACGACTGGTACAGCACGGTCAGACGCACCTGGCCCGCGCCCGGGTACGCCTCGTAGACCACGTCGCCGGCGGCGACCCCCACGACCCCTGCCCCGCCCACCAGCGCGACAGCCACGACCGGCCGCACGCTGGCCGCCTGGGTGGTTGTCCGGCCGGTCAGCGGGGCCTGCGGCAGCGGCGAGGACGACGCGGTGTCGCGCACGGTGCCCGAGCCCGGCGGGGTCGCCCCTGCCGTCGGCCCGGAGCCCAGGGATGTTGTGGCGGATGAGCACGCGGTGGCCAGGGCCAGGACCACCGCCGCTAGGCCCACGGCTGTGACCGCGCGCCGCCGGAGACGGGCCACCGCTAGGGGGCGGGCGCGGGGGACGCGGCGGTCTCGTCGGTCTGCGCACCAACCGAGCGGCCGTAGCCGGCGATCCGGGCCGCGGGGTCGACCATGACGTCATCACCGGCGGGCGAGGCCTCGGTGGCTGCGGCGAGCGGCTCGGTGGCCGCGTGCGCCTCCACCGCGTACGCCTCCACCACTGGCGCCTCCGCCGCGGGCGACGCCTCCACCGCGGCGGGGGAAGCCGGCGCGGCCAGGGCGACGTGGGTCTCCCGCGCGGCTGGGGAGGCGGCCACAGCAGGCTGGCTGGGCAGCACCACAGCCCGGGAGGCCCGGCGCGCACGACGACGCGCGAGCAGGGCGATGATGCCCGCTCCGAGCAGCAGGCCGAGGGCGGCGCCGCTGCCGGCCCACAGCAGCTTGACCGGCTTGGACGGCTTGGTCGGGGTCGACGCGGCGGAGATCAGCTGGCCGGGCGTCACCGGCGAGGTCCGCAGGGAGGTCAGCTCGGACTGGATGGAGGTGATGGAGTTGACGATGACCGAGCGCTGCGCGTCCGCGACCTGCTGCGGCACCGAACCGGCGACCGCCGTGTTCGCCTGCCCGGACACCACGACAAGCTGGGCGTTCTGGGTGGCCAGCTCCGCGCTGAGGGCCGCCTCCTGCTGCGCAACCGTCGCCTTGCCGGACGCCAGTCGGTTGGCGAGGTAGGCGGTGGCGAAGGCCTGCGCGCCACGGACCGCACCGGCCACGGTCGGGTCCTGGTAGCCGACGGTGAGGACCTCGGAGTTGGCCGGGACCGTCACCGTCAGGTTCTTCAGCAGCTCCGCGGGGGTAAGGGTCGTGTTGAGTTCCTTGGCGGCCAGCTGCGCCACCGACGTCGAGGTCATGATGGCCGCCTCGGTGTCCATGTTGACCGCGGTCGCCGTGCGAGTGCCACCGGTGCTCACCTGGGTGTTCACCCCGGTGGGGGTGACCAGCACGGAGGCGTTGGACACGTAGTACTTCGTCGCCAGCGTGGTCGCGGCGTATCCCGCCGCGGCACCGATGATGGCCATCACCACCAGCACCCACCACCAGCGCAGTAGGGCCTGGTAGCCAGGAGAGGGTGCTGGGTGCGCGTCGGCCATTGGGAGCTCCAGAACAGTGGGACGCTGCGTGTCCGAAGCGTCGCGATCAGTGAGGTCACTGTAGGACAGCCGTTGCAGGGGTCACCGTCGTGCGTGGGCAATATGGGCCGAACGGACCCCTAACTCCCGACCGTTGGGTGAGACCGTGGGTTGAAGTGGGGAGTGGCCAGCGCGGCGCCCAAAGCGGCCATCGAGACCGGCGAGCTGCGCAGGCTCACGGGGGTGCTCACCCCACTAGGCCCCGGGGCGGTCTCGTCGAAGTACACGAGCGCCTTCACGTAGGGCTGCGTCGCCGCCCACGCGAAGGAGGCGGTCACCCACGCGGCCTGGCTGTCGTCGCCGCGGTAGGCGGTACCGAACTCGCCCACCATCAGCGGCTTGTGGTGGGCCTGCGCGAAGGCCAGGGCCGGACCCACCAGCGCCGACAGCGGCTGGTCGCCCATCCCGATCTGCTGCTGCGGGGAGGTCGTGTAGGCGTCGGCGCACACCCAGTCGACCTGCGCGTCGCCGGGGTAGTAGGCCGCCGCGCGGCCGTCGGCGAACCCGGTCGCGGTCGGGCACCACACCCATGACACGGTGTGCACGCCGACCTGGGTGAAGATCGCCCGGATGTGGTCCCAGGCGGCGACGTAGGCGCTCGGGCGACCCACCACCGAGGCGAGGTTGGGGCGGTCCATCTCCCAGCGCCACTCCAGGAAGACCGGCACCCCCCATGCGGCGAGCGCCTGCGCCCGGGCCCGGATCACGGCATCCTGGCTGCCATCGGTGATCGCCACGAGGGGCACCGACGCCCACGACAGCAGCAGGTAGCGGCCGGACGCCGCCAGCGCCCGCTCCGCCGCGTCGGGGAACGGCACCGTCCAGCGGTGGTAGGTGTGCACGATGTCCAGCTGGCGCCCCAGCGACGACTCGTAGGCGGCGACGGCCGCCAGCGTTCCCACCTGGCCGCCCTGCGGCTGGACGTAGGCCCCTACGTAGGCCCCGCGGGCGGGCACCGGCGGGCCCCCGCCGGCCACCGCGGGGGGCGGGGACACCACCGCCCGGGGGGTCGCGGGCGCGGACGTGCCGCACGCGGCCAGACACGCCAGCGCCGCCACGGCCAGCGCGCCCGCGGCGCGTCGCCTCACCCCGGCCATCGGCCCCCGCCTCCCGTCCGAGCACGACGCCCCTCGCCTGGTCACGGCGGCGCCCATCCAGTGGATCACAGCCAGCGCCACCAGGGCCGCTCAGCCGTTCGGCCACAGCGGCCTGTCCGTTTTGACGCTGGCAGCGAGTGCTGTGGTTCCCCATGCTGGGACTCGTCGGCGCGGCGGGCGCGTCGGCACTCCATGGAGGTGACCCAGGTGTCGACGGCGCAGGTCGGGCAAGCCGCCGGCGCGGTCATCGACCTCACGGACGCCACCCGGGCGCTTCGCGCGACGCCGACGGCGGCGCCGAGCCTGCCCCGGCGGCTGCCGGGCCGTGCCCTGCTGGTCGGGTCCGCGGGAGGCCACCTGGCCCAGCTGCTGCCGCTGGCGGCGTTGTGGGAGCGTGAGGACCGCGCCTTCGTCACCTTCGACACCCCCGACGCCCGCTCCCAGCTCAACGGTGAGCGCACGTTCTGGGCCCACCACCCCACCACCCGCAACGTGCCGAACCTGGTGCGCAACACCGTGCTTGCCGCCCGGGTGCTGCGCCAGGTCCGTCCCGACGTCGTCGTCTCCACCGGGGCCGGCGTCGCACTCGCCTTCTTCGCAGCCGCCCGCGCCCAGGGCGTCCCCACGGTGTACCTGGAGGTGCTGGACCGCGTGGATACCGCCACCCTCACCGGCCGGCTGTGCGCCCCGTTGACCACCCGCTTCCTGGTCCAGTGGGACGAGCAGCGGGCGGCCTACCCCCAAGCAGTCACCGTGGGCCGGGTCCTGTGAAGCACTCAGCGCCCCTCGTCCTGGTCAGCGTGGGCACCGACCACCACCGCTTCGACCGGCTCGTCGCCTGGGTGGACGGCTGGGCGCGCCAGCACGCCGACGAGGTGCAGGTCGTCGTCCAGCACGGTGAGTCGGTGGCCCCCTGCTACGCCGAGGGCCACCGCTTCCTCGACCACGAGGTGCTGCAGGACCTGATGACCCGGGCCAGCGTGGTGGTCAGCCACGGTGGCCCGGCGACGATCCTGGAGGCGCGCCGACACGGCCACCGGCCGCTGGTCGTCGCCCGCGACCCCCGCCACGGCGAGCACGTCGACGACCACCAGCAGCGCTTCGTGGCCCGCGTCGCCGCCGAGGGCATGGTCGTCCAGGCGCGAGACGAGGCCGGGCTGGTCGCCTCCCTGGACACGGCGCTGGGCGAGCCAAAGACCATCCGCCTGGACACGGTCAACGGGTCGGGTCCGGCCCCCGACGCCGCGGCGGCCGCGGCGGTGGCGCGGGTCGGGGAGCAGATCGCTGCCGTGCTGGCGACCGCCGGCCGGGACCGCCGCCGGGTGCGGGTGCTCTACCTGGGCGGCCTGGGACGCAGCGGCTCGACCCTGCTGGAGCGCACCCTGGGCCAGCTGGACGGCGTGGTAGGCATCGGCGAGGCCGTCCACCTGTGGGAGCGAGGCCTGGCCGCCGACGAGCCCTGCGGGTGCGGGCAGCCCTTCTCCAGGTGCCCGTTCTGGGTCGAGGTGGGCCGCGTCGCCTACGGCGGCTGGTCGCAGGTCGACCTGCCCGCGGTGCTCGCCGCCAAAGCAGGTGTCGACCGGACCCGCTACGCCCCCGCGCTGGCCGCGGGGGCGCTGGCACCGGTGGTGGCCGCGCGGGCACGCCGCTACCGCGCGCTGCTGGGCCGGCTCTACACGGCGGTCGGCGAGGTGTCCGGCGCCCGGCTGGTGGTCGACTCCTCCAAGCACGCCAGCTACGCCTACCTGCTGCGCGGGGTGCCGGAGGTGGACCTGGAGGTGCTGCACGTCGTGCGCGACGCCCCCGCGGTCGCCTACGCCTGGGCCAAGGAGACCCCCCGCGAGCCGGGCGCGGCCGAGGCGATGATGACCCGTTGGTCCCCTCTGCAGACCGCCCTGCAGTGGGACGCCCAAAACGGGTTGGTGTCCGCGCTGGCCGCCCTGGGGACCCGGGTGCACCGGGTGCGCTACGAGGACTTCGTCACCGCCCCCGCAGTGACGGTCACCGCGCTCGCCGAGCGGCTGGGGCGCCCGGTGCCCGCGCCGGTGGCCGGCTACCTGCGTGACGGGGTGGTCGACCTGCGGACCAGCCACACCGTGTCCGGCAACCCCAGCAGGCTGCGGACTGGGCCGACCGAGATCCGGCCGGACGAGGCGTGGCGCACCGGCCTGACGGCCCGCGACCGGCGCCGGGTCTGCCTGGCGACCGCGCCGCTGCGCGCGGCGTACGGCTACGCGGCCCGGACGTGACCTCCCCCGCCGTCGACGTGGTCGTCCCGACCCGCGACCGACCGCAGCTGCTCGCGCGAGCCCTTGCCGCGATCGCCGCCCAGGACTACCCCGCCCAGGTCCGGGTGCTCGTCGTGGTCGACCGGGCCACCGCTGACCGCTCGCTGGAGCGAGCGGACGGGCCACGGCCGGTCACCGTGCTGGACAACGTGCGCTCCCCCGGCCTGGCCGGCGCCCGCAACACCGGGCTGCTGGCCTCGCGCGCGCCGCTGGTGGCGTTCTGCGACGACGACGACCAGTGGCTACCCGGCAAGCTCGCCGCCCAGGTGGCCGCGCTGCACCGCTACCCCGACGCACCGATGGCCGGCTGCGGGATCCAGGTCCGCTACGAGGACCGCCTGGTGGTGCGCACCCTCGGCCTGCGCCGCTTCAGCCTCGCTGACCTGCTCGCCGACCGGGTCGCCGAGCTGCACCCCTCCACCTTCCTGTTCCGCCGCGCCCTGCTGCTCAACACCATCGGCCTGGTCGACGAGGACCTGCCCGGCAGCTACGCCGAGGACTACGAGCTGCTGCTGCGGGCGGCCCGCGTGGCCCCGCTGGTCACCGCGGCGGAGGTGGGCGTCGAGGTGCTGTGGCACCGCCAGTCCTACTTCGAGGCACGCTGGGCGATGATCGCCGAGGCGTTGACCTGGCTGCTGGAGCGCTACCCCGAGTTCGCCGACCGGCCGGCGGGGCGGGGTCGGGTCCGCGGTCAGATCGCCTTCGCCTACGCGGCGCAGGGACGGAGGCGGGAGGCGGCGCGGTGGTCGCTGCGCGCGCTGCGCGACGACCCTGTGCAGCCACGGGCGCTGCTCGCGGCGGCGGTGGCCACGCGGGTGGTCAGCGCCGACCAGGTGCTCGACCGGCTGCACCGGGCGGGGCGGGGGATCTAGGCGGTGGCCACGACCACCGGGCAGGCGACTCCCACGCGTGCGCCCCGTACCCTGCGTGTTGTGGAGCAGCCACAACACGCGTTGCGCCGGGCAGTCCGTCGCTACCGCACCTTCCGGGGCACCGTGCCCGCCGCCCACCCGCCGGCGTGCCCGCCCGGCTGGGCCGTCGGGCCGCCGGACTGGGTGGGCGTGGGAGTCCAGAAGGGCGGCACCTCGTGGTGGCACCGCATGATCGCCACCCACCCGGAGATGTCCCAGGCCGACGGGCTGAGCAAGGAGCTGCACTTCTTCGACCGGTACTTCGACACTGAGTTCAGCGATGCGGACGCCGCGGCCTACACATCGTTCTTCCCGCGCCCGCCCGGGGGGATGTCCGGGGAGTGGACCCCGCGCTACCTCTTCGACTTCTGGGTCCCCCCACTGCTGGCCCGTGCGGCGCCCCAGGCGAAGGTGCTGGTCCTGCTCCGCGACCCGGTGGAGCGCTACCGATCCGGGCTCAGCCACGAGGTGGACACGGGCTCGACGTCCAGCCCGGTGCTGGCCCAGGAGACGATGCAGCGCGGCCTGTACGCCGCCCAGCTGACCCGGCTGCTCAGCTGCTTCCCCCGCGAGCAGGTGCTTGTCCTGCAGTACGAGCGCTGCCGCGCCGAGCCGCAGACCCAGTTGGCGCGCACCTTCTCCTTCCTCGGGCTACGGGACGCGACCTTCGCCCCACCGACCGTCGCGGAGGTGGTCAACCGCAGCCGCAGCGCCAAGGCCGCGCTACCGGCCCACGTGCGCGAGCAGCTGGTGACGGCCTACTCCGCCGACATCGCCGTGCTGCGCGGGATCGTGCCCGACCTCGACCTGCGGCTGTGGCCGAACTTCGCGCACCTGACCTCGGCGACCGAGCCCGCCTGAGAGCGGCGTCCGCCCCAGCGCCCGGCGCGGGCGGTGACACCAGCCAGGCGTCGAGGGCACGGCCGGCGGGCGGTGACGGCTTCGGCCCGCCGCCTGCCGGGCACGCTCGCAGGGTCGCCGGGACGCCGCAGCTGCTGCGGGCCGCGACGGCTGGAGCGGCGGCAACGCCGCCGGGGGCCCCGGTATCTGGGACCCCCGGCGGCGTACGCGTCGGGCTTAGCCGAACAGCGAGCCCAGCGCCCGCTGGCTCGGGGTGTCGAACAGCTGGTAGTTGCCGCCCATGTTGGCGTCGAAGTAGTCGGCGAACGACGCGTTGTGCGCGGCCAGCCACTGACCACTGGCCGCGATCCACGCCGCCCGGCCCGCACCGGTCGTGTCACCGGTGGCCAGCAGGCTGCCGAACTCCCCCACCGCGAACGAGCGGCCCAGCGCGACGGTGGCGTTGTAGGACTGGCCGAACACCGACGCAGGGCTGTCGTAGACCCCGGCGGTCTGCGCCGTCGGGCTGTTGTACGCGTCCCAGGCGATCGTGTCGATCACGTTGGGTCCCGCGTAGTAGTCCGCGACGGTGCGCCCGCTGGCCGGGTTGGCCGTCCAGTTCATCAGGGTCAGCGTGGCACGCAGGTTGGCGTGCCCGGACGCGTCCGCGATCGCGGCGATGTGCGCCCATGCGGCACGGTAGGCCGCCGCGGTGTACTGGCCGAGCTCGATGTGGTGCTCGGGCTCGTGGTTGTACGACCACCAGATGGTGCGGTTGGTCGGCGCGCCGTCGAACCATGCGGCCAGCGCCGCGTCGTCCGCTCCCGACAGGATGGTTGCCGGCAGGGCGTTGAAGGACATCGCCAGCGGCTGCGTCAGCGGGCGGACCCAGCCGCTCCAGGGCAGGGGGAGGCCGGGGTAGAAGACCCGCACGGTCTGGGGGGTGCCGATGGTGGCGACGTCGCGGGCGTAGGCCTGGTTCATCGTCTCCGTGCCGTTGGGCCACACGGTCAGGCCGAACAGCGTGCCGCTGCC
>Ga0075030_100002988_pt1 | contig 15429 bp, 14 predicted proteins | sample LitLauG_LLR_2012_FD_71393 | JGI IMG/M metagenome (GOLD analysis project Ga0075030, IMG submission 71393) | Freshwater sediment microbial communities from Pennsylvania, USA - Little Laurel Run_MetaG_LLR_2012 | ecosystem: Environmental > Aquatic > Freshwater > Creek > Sediment | place: USA... | reverse complement strand
GTGACTTTATCCTGTGCCCCGCAGAGGACCGCCGACGCGCACACCAGCAAGAACGCCAAAATCCGCAAAATGTGGATTCGCAAAGAAGGCCTCCGATCGGATTTTCAGGGTGAGTATAACAAGCAGAATGCGGCTCGTTGCAGCAATCACGCGTTGCCGCTCAGCGGGCCCGTTCGTTGACTTGTCTCTGCCCGAACCTTAAGATTTGACCTCAGTCCGCGCGGAACGCGCGCCGCCATTCATGACCGACCCCTCCTCACTCCTCGGACAAACTTTCTCCCACTATCGCGTGACCGAGAAGCTGGGTGGCGGAGGGATGGGCGTTGTCTACAAGGCGCAGGACACGCGCCTCGACCGCTTCGTGGCGTTGAAATTCCTGCCCGAAGAGATGGCTCGCGATCAGCAGGCACTCAGCCGGTTTCGCCGCGAAGCGAAAGCCGCGTCCGCCCTCAACCATCCCAACATCTGCACCATTTATGACATCGGCGAGGAAGACGGCCGCACGTTCATCGCCATGGAGTATCTGGAAGGCGCGACGCTGCGCAACCTGATTGCCAGCCGGCCCATGGACCTCGACCAACTGCTGAGCCTTTCCACCGAAATTGCGGATGCGCTCGACGCCGCGCATGCGGAAGGCATTGTGCATCGCGACATCAAGCCGGCAAATATATTCGTGACCAAGCGCGGCCATGCCAAAGTGCTCGATTTCGGGTTGGCCAAGGTTGTGGACACCCGGCAAAAGACCTTAGACAACGACACCGTGGATACCGCACCGGAACTGCTCACCAGCCCGGGCACCGCGCTTGGCACAATCGCTTATATGTCGCCGGAGCAGGTGCGAGGGAAAGAGCTGGATGCGCGCTCCGACCTGTTCTCGTTTGGAGCAGTGCTTTACGAAATGGCAACTGGAGCGATGCCGTTTCGCGGCGAGACATCGGGGGTGATTTCGGAAGCCATTCTCAACCGCACGCCGGTACCGCCGACGCGTTATCAGCCGGAGATGCCTGCCGAGCTTGAGAGAATCATCGGCAAGGCGCTGGAAAAGGATGCGGACCTTCGCTACCAGAATGCAGCGGAGTTGCGTGCCGATCTCAAACGGTTGCGCCGGGATACGGATTCCAGCCGCATCGCTGCGACATCATCGAGCGCTCATGCTGCGTTCAACATGCCGGAGTCTGTGGTCATTTCCGCACGGACGCCGGGCCCGCAAACGGTGAATGAAGCCGCGCATGTTTCAAGTTCTGCCATTGCCGATGTGGCCTCGCGAAACATAGGGAAAATAGTTTCGATTGGCGCTGTTCTGTTGCTGCTGATCGCAGCAGCCGGTTACGGCGCCTACCACCTGTTGCTCGCCGGGCATGCACCTGAGGGGCCGGGGAAGGTATCGAAGATCAGCAGTTGGAACAAGACGATGAACTACGCGACCCTCTCCCCCGACGGCCGCACCATCGCTTTCACCTCGCCGGTGAATGGCTACGAACAGCTTTTCGTCATGCTGGCATCCGGCGGTGAGCCGCTGCGGCTTACGAAAGACGAAGGCAACAAAGATGTGCTGAGCTTTTCCGGTGACGGCACCAAGATTTATTTTGCTCAGACGCTGGGATCACCGGAGATATGGTTTGTACCGACGCTTGGCGGGACGGCGCAGCGCCTGGCGTTGGGCACGACCCTGTGCCCGTCCGCCGATGGACAATCTCTTTTCATCCTTGATCCTAAAGGGATTGTGCAGACCTCACCCGACGGCCATGGCGTGCAACAAATGGTGCTGGAGATGCCGGTCGATAGTGCGTCGCGCAACCGGACGCTGGGCCTGGGAGTTCGCATCAGCATGCGGCCGTATCCCGACGGTAAAGCTTTGCTGATTACGTCTCAAACGGGTTACGACACGATTGCCCTGCATCGCTTCGACATTGCGAAACATACTTTTGAGCACCTTGCCGATTTGCCCGGCGCATCCACCAGGACTTCCTGGGCTGACCCGGGCAAGAGCGTCTACGTGAGCCACACCGCGAATAACATCACCAATCTGTATGTGTATACGCTGGCAGACAAATCCCTCAGGCAACTCACATTCGGCACTGGTCCGGATATTTCACCAATGGCCGACCCGAACGGGAAGGGCGTTTATTTCGTCAGCGGGAGTAATGGCGGCGCGTTGACCGTGTACCGCACCGCCACCAAGCAGCTTTCGGACATTGTGACGGAAGACGCTTCGCAACCGGTTTTATCGAATGACGGAAAGCTGGTGGCGTATCTCACCGTTGCCAGTCCCGAGAAGAGCGAGATGTGGGCTTCGGATTTAAACGGTGAACACCGGGTAAAACTTGGCAATGGCAGCAGTAATATGGAAACGCTGGCTTGGTCGCTGGATCAGTCGAAATTACTGTACGCAGATAAGGTCGAGAAATTCTTCAAGCTGTACGTGGTGGACGCAGATGGCACGCATGCACGCGAAGTAGCTTGGCCGAGCGGCGCATTCGCCGGATTTGCGATTTGGGAAGCTGGCGATCAGTCCATTGTGATTTCCGGGCTGGACAATGAAAACCACGTGATCAACCGGCGAATCTGGCTTGATGGCAGGCCGGAACAAATCGTCTCAGAAAACTGCGGTATGGCCACGGATATAACCGCAGATGGCAAATGGATGATCGGCACCGATCTGTGGTCAACCAACTCCGGAATCTATATGTATTCCGTACCCGATAAGAAATGCGTCACGCTAAAATCAGGCATTTCGACATACGTCGTCTTCTTTTCCAAAGATGGAAAGTCGTTCTACTATTCACAGGCCTCCGCTGACGAAACCACGGTCTATCGGCAAGCGCTGAAAAATGGCGCGGTTGCCGGACCGCCTGTGCCCGCGCTGAAGATGGCTTTTGCCCTGCGCGAAGATTACAACGGGAACGACTATACGGTTTCTCTGGACCTGGCCACGGTCGTCTTCGCGCGGCCCAACGGACATCAGGATTTGTATTTCCTCTCCCAGAAGTAGCCTCCGATGCCGAAAAATAAAGTCGCCCCTTCGACGGTCGTAGCCGAGATTCGCCGCGTGCTCAGCAACGGCGGGTCGGCGAAGCATGCGGCCGGCGTGCAGTGGTTTTTCAAAGAAGGAATCAAATCGGTTGGCTGGTATACGGCCGACCTGCGGCGCACAGTTCGACAGATGCGCAAGGACATTCGCGCCGAATTCGGGCTGGATTTCCTGGTGAAAGTTGCCGACCACCTGTTCACCGGTTCCAATCTGGAAGAAAAGGTCGCGGCGGTATTTCTGCTTGAGGGAATGGAAGCGGAATTGGGCGATCAAGAATTCAGGCTTCTCGAAGCATGGCTCGACCGCATCAGCAGTTGGGCCGACCACGACGCACTGGTACACAGTCTGATCGGGCCGATGATCGTGACCAAGCCGGCGCGCAGAAAGAACGTTTTTGGCTGGGCGAAATCGGCAAATCGCTGGCGGCGGCGTGCCGCGTGCGTGGCGCTGATTCGCGGAGCGAGAAAGAAGATGTTTTTCCCGGAGATTACAAAGGTCTCCGACTCGCTTTTGAACGATGAAGACGATATGGTGCAGAAGGGACTCGGCTGGCTGCTGCGGGAGACGGCAAAGTTCAATGCGAAACGGACTGTGCCGTATCTGATGAAGCTTCGCGGACGAGCACCGCGGCTGGTATTGCGGACGGCTTGCGAGACGCTGCCGACGGATGTGCGGAGGAAGATGCTCGAGAAACCTGCTTAGGCCGCGAATTCGCCCAAAATCGCCCGGCTTGTTTACAATAGACGTTTGCTCATGGACCTCGCCGCCATCCAAGCCGCCCTGCGCCAGCGCAACATCGACGGGTGGCTGTTTTACGACCATCATCACCGCGATCCGATCGCCTATCGCACGCTGGGCCTGCCCGAGCACCTGATGGCGACGCGGCGGTGGTTTTATCTGATCCCAGCCGAGGGTGAGCCGGCCAAACTGGTACACAAGATCGAAGCCGGGCACCTCGATTCCCTGCCCGGCAGCAAGCGGCAGTACTCGGGATGGCAGGAACTGTTCGCCGAGTTGAAAACGATGCTGGCTTCGCAGCGCGACATTGCGATGCAGTATTCCCCCAACAATTCTGTGTTCACGGTTTCGCTGGTCGATGCCGGCACCGTGGACCTGCTGCGCGGGCTGGGAAAAAACATCGTCAGCTCCGCCGATCTGGTGGCGAAGTTTGAAGCTACATGGAACGAAGAGCAAATCAAGAGTCACTTCGCGGCGCGCGATTCCATCGATGCGATTGTGGCGGCGGCCTTCCAGGAAATTGGCAAGCGCGTGCGCAACGGCGGCACGAAGGAACATGAAATCCAGCAGTGGTTCATGGAAGCGTTCCAGCGCGAAAACCTGGTCACCGACGATCCGCCGATTGTCGCGGTGAATGCGAATGCCGGGAACCCGCACTACGAGCCGCGCGCCGACCATCCTGTGGCGATCAAGGAAGGCGATATCGTTCTGCTCGACGTATGGGGGAAGAAAAATACACCAGGCGCGGTTTATTACGACATCACGTGGATGGGTTTCGTGGGCAAAGCGCCGTCGCCGAAAATGCAGGAAGTCTTCACCGTGGTGCGCGACGCGCGCGATGCCGGCGCCAAGGCGGTGATCGATGGCATCGCTGCCGGCCGCCGCATGGCCGGATGGGAAGTGGACAAGGCCACGCGCGATCACATCAAGCAGGCCGGCTTTGGCGAATATTTCATTCATCGCACCGGCCACTCGATCGGCACCAGCGTTCACGCCAATGGCGCGAACATGGACGACCTGGAAATCCATGATGAGCGGCAGATCCTGCCCAACTCGTGCTTTTCCATCGAGCCCGGCATCTATCTGCCCGAGTTCGGCGTGCGCAGCGAGGTGAATGTGCTGGTGAGGGAGAAGTCGGCCGAAGTGACGGGGAAAATTCAACGCGAGATTGTGAACATCTGATGGCGACTCCTATCGCAGGAAAAACAAACAGCGCGACCCCGCCGCTTACGCTGATGACGGTGATGGCTCCGGCGCTGGGCTGGCTGATCCCCGGCGCAGGCCACATGTTGCAGAAGCGCTGGATTCGCGGCGGCCTGTTGCTCGCTTCCATTCTCGGCATGGCGGTCCTCGGGCTGCTCTTGCAAGGCCGGATCTATCAGCCGTTTGGCAGCGACCTGCTGGAGATTCTCGGGTTCGTGGGCGACGTGGGGACCGGCGGGCTCTATCTTCTGGCCCAGGCCGTGGGATGGGGCCAGGCGGCCCCGTTTACAGCCACGGCTGACTACGGCAAGATTTTCATCATCGCCGCCGGCCTGCTGAACTTTATCGCGGTTGCCGACGCCTACCACATCGCCATCGGGAAGAAATCTTAATGACACTGCCTTTGCAGCTCAGCCATTTCAGTGCGGCGTTCTTCTTTGCACTTTTCGCATCGGTAGTATTTGGCATCACCCACTGCGATACCACGCGCGACATGGTGCGCTATGGCATCAAATGCTTTGTCACATTCATGGGCGGCGTGATCATCGCGGGCTGGGTGATGTGGCTGCTTCGAAGGTAGGCGCTTCACCCTGCGCTCTAGTCAACGGTTCGCTTCACCCTTCCCACACATAGGCGTCAAACAGGTGCTTGGCCTCGAACCCAAGCCTGTGGTAAAGTGCGATGGCGCGCGTATTTTCCTGGGTCACGGTCAGCGACAGCAGGGAGAAACTAATCTGCCTCAGGCGCGCCACGGCGGTTTCGATCAGCAACTCTCCCGCGCCGTGCGAACGATATTCCGGCAGCACGCACACCTGCGTGATGTGCCCGACGTCGTGCCGCACCCGCGAGCAGAGGATCATTCCGATCAGGGTTTGCGTGCGGCGGTCAACGGCGACGAAAGAAGCGCCGGCATCGAAGACCCCGCACCCCGGAAAGCGCACGATGTTGTTCAGGAAACGCAGCGAGCCGTTCAGCGTCAGATATTGGTCGTTGATCTGCGCATCGACGTGCCCGCGATAGGCGGCGGTGATAACGGCGGCCCCGGCCTGGAAGTCGCCATCCACCCAGTTTCTGATTTCGATCTCCGGCTGTGGCGGATGCGCCGGGGTTGGCGAAGCGGCCAGCGGAAGAACCATAAACACGCGAGGGTAGCGGCGAAAACCCTGGTCGAGAAACGATCGCGACACGCTGCCTGACTCGTGCGCGAGCAACTGGGCCTCCACGCGCTGAATCCCCGGCGACTGTTGCAGGGTCTCAATGACGTGCGTCAGCAACTGGGTTTCGGCGGCCTTCGGATCCTGCAGCCGCGCCGCGTCCGACACAAACAGGTCCCCGATCACTCCCTTGCTGCCTTCATACACGAAAAAGGAATAGCCAAAGATGCGTCCCCTCTCGATGGCGGCATAACCCGGAAGAATCTTCGAGTCTACGTAGCGGAGAATCATCTCGGCCGAGGTGGCATAGTCCCACGACAGCAGGCGGGACCATACCCGGGCTTCCTCCTCGAGCAGCGGGCGCAGGTCGGCCGAGGAAAAATGTCTGAGATCGAGAATCTCCACGGGGCTCCGGACGGCCAGTCTGGGGTCGTCTCTTCAGCGTGGCCGCGAAGCCCGAGTGTAGAGCTTTCCGCCGACACCGGGCAAATGCGGCGAACAAGGGAGAGCAACAGGAGTGGAAACTACCGGGGTTGGAGTGACTGGTCCGCGGGCAGGATCCAGTAGTAATCGAGGTGCTGCGGCGGGTAAGTGCCGAGCAGGAGAGATCTTCGGCCGGGGAAGTCGGCAGGCGCATCGTGCGGAACAACGAGCAGATATTCACCTGGGCCAGGAGCTTCGGTGTCGAGGTGCACGGGCTGCTGGTTGCGGTAAAAGGCCAGGCCATAGTCAACTTCACGGCGCACTCCGCGCACGGCCAGAGTCATGGCGTGAGGCTGCTGGCTGGCGATCTCAGCTGCCAGGGGGCGGGCGGACAGGTATTCGTCGATAGGGGCACCCTGCTTCAACACCGCCCCGACCGCGAGCACGGCCGGGATCAACGTCGCGAACCGGACCCCGCGCAAGCCTAATTTGCCAAAGATGGTCAGCACGACGAGAGCGGCCAAGCCGAGCGCGATGGCCCCGGCAACAATGGCTGGCTTGCCAGACGGAATGTGGCGCTGGCGGACGAGGAACTGAATCAGTAGTGCGGGGAATACCGGGGCAGCGGCAATCAGCCCATGCAGCGCGGCAAGCCACATTGGCGGACGGCGGTTGCCCAGTTCGTCCACGTTGTGGCGCAGGTACTCGGCCAGGAGAATCCCAGCCGCAGGAATCGCGGGAAGGATGTAGGCCGGAAGTTTCGACTGCGACGCCGAGAAAAAGATCAGCGGGAAGGCCAACCAGATCAAAGCAAACAGGCTTAGGCCATGTTCCGGGAGGTCATCCGCCCCGGCACCGGTTCGTCGCCAGAGGCGCTCGCGCCACCACGCGCGTCCCGCGCTGACGGCTGCGGCCACTACAAACACCGTCCACGGCACCAGGGCAAGCAGCGCCACGGGGACGTAGAACCAGAACGGCTGGCTGTGGTGGTACATGTTGGTCGAGAAGCGGGCCAGATTGTGCTCGAGAATAAACGTGCGGAAAAAAGCCGGGTTCTCGATCTGCACGGTCACGAACCAGGGCGCGGCAACCAGCAGGAAAACCAGGAGTCCCGGCAGCCAGAGCGTTGGCTTGAGGCAACGAATATCCCCGACGGCGAGGGCATAAATGACGATCACCGCCGCGGCGAGGCAAGGCGCAACCGGACCCTTGGCTAGCGTCCCCAGCCCGAGCAGCGCATAGAACGCGATTAGATAGATTCTGTCGCCCGACTCGCGCCATGTCCACCAGGCAATCAGCGCGACGGAGAACGCGGCCGCCAACGGCATGTCCGTCCCGGCGGCACGCCCCAATCCCACGACTCCCGCAGTCGAAGCCGTAATCAGGGCACCATGCAGTTCGTAACCGGGTCGCAATCGCCGCAGAAAGAAAAAAACGGCCAACACCAGCAGGGTCGCGTCCACGGCGGCGGGAAGACGTGCCGCCCAATCCGAAACGCCAAACGCGGAATAGGCCAGCATCGCCTGCCAGTAGTAGAGCGGAGGCTTTTCCAGCCAGGGCTGACCGCCGAGCACCGGTGTAGTCCAGTCGTGGCGTTCCAGCATCTCGCGCGCCACCTGGGCGTAGCGTGGTTCGTCGGCCCCCACCAAGCCCACCTGCGTCAGTCCGTAGAAAAACAGAAACACACAGAAGACGGCCAGCAGAACGTAGTTGGCGCGGGCGCGGGCGAATTGAGATGTTGCGGGAATGAGCGGTCCTCAGTTTGTCCGGGGCCGCAGCAGGGCCCACAGGCTGATCAGCGTCCAGACGCTTTCCAGAACCACGAAGCCGAGCTGGAACGGATGAAATGCGCCGTAACAGAGAATCGCCGATCCGATCGCGTTGAGAATGTTATAGGTGGCCGAGCGAGAATTCATCCAGCTCATCTGATGGCCGGTGTAAGCGACCAAAATCATCAGCGCACCCGCAAAAGAAAATATCTGCTTGCCGAGTCCGATATCCATGCCGCCTATTGTACGGAACCGGCGTTGCGGATCCGCCGCAGGACCTGTTCGACGGCCAGAGGAAGCGGACCTTCCACCGAACAACCGCTGGCGCACTCGTGACCGCCGCCGCCAAAGCTCTCGGCAATCTTCGCCACGTTGACCCCGCCCTTGCTGCGCAGGCTGACGCGGAACCTTCCGTCGGCAATCTCGCGGAAGAACATCGCTACTTCCACTTCGCCGATGGAAAGGACGTAGTTCACCAGGCCCTCACAGTCCTCTTCCCGCGCACCGGAGCGCAGCATCTGCTCGGTACTGACCCACACCCAGGCCACGTTGCCTTCCTGCTGCAGGTTTCGCAGGGCCTCGCCCAGCAAACGCAACTTGGCCGGAGAATGAGCAAAGTAAATGGCCCGCGCGCTGCGGGCCGGATCAGCCCCAGCCAGCACCAGTTCTCGCGCCACGTTAAACGTATGTTCGTTCGTCCCCTGAAACATGAACGCTCCGGTGTCGGTGAGCAGCGCGGTGTATAGGCAGCTTGCGATTTCAGGCGTCACGGCCACGCTCAGCTCGGCCGCGAGCCGGAAAATGAGTTCCGCGGTGGCCGCGGCGTGGGGCTCAATCCAATTCAAGTTGGCGAAAGACTTGCCGCTGAGATGGTGGTCAATGCTGATCAGGAAATGCGGATCGACACCCTCCAGCCGCGTGCGTTGCAGACTGTCGCACTCGAGCAGGACCACTGCGTCCCAGGATTTCCCAGCGGGCAGGGCCTGCTTTACTTCGGCCGCCCCCGGCAAAGCGCGGTAGATGCGAGGCACGCCGTCGTGCAGCACCACTTCCGCATGTTTGCCCATGGCGCGCAGCACCAGGGAAAGCGCCAGGGCCGAGCCCACCGCATCGCCGTCGGGCCGGGCGTGCGAGGTGATGACAAACGTTTGCCGGCTGCGCAGCTCGCGAGCCACATCCTGCAACCCGCCTTTAACGCGACTTGTCGCTCCCTGCTGCATCCGGCTTTTCCCGCTTCTTGCCGCGGCCCAGCAACTCCTCCACCCGCGCCTGCTGCTCCGACCCTCGAACCAGGCGGAACCAGAGTTCCGGTGCGCGGCGCAAGCCCAGCCGCGCCGCCACTTCGTGGCGAATGTAGGCGCGAGCCGCTTCCAATCCTTCCATGCTGCGGCGAGCGTCGGCTTCATCCCCGCCGGCTTCCACCCGCACCTGAGCGCTTCGCCCGTCTGACGCCACATCCACGCCGGTCACCGTCACCAGGCCGATGCGCGGATCGGACAACTCGCCCTCGACCAGCGTTTCGATTTCCTCGCGCAGCGCCTCTCCCAGCCGCCCGCGATGGTACGTGACCGCCCGCTTTTGCACCGCAATGCTCCTGCCGTAAAACGTTTGAGAATATCAGAAATACTCGACGAAAGAGTCGGCAACCTCCGCCCCATGGTCGTTGGCGATGCGCGTGGCCCGGCGCTCCACATTCCGCATCAGGCCCTCGAGATACGCGCGTGAATCCGAAACGCCGACCACTCCGATCGTAGCCTGGTTCCACAGCGGGGAGGGATCGAGCTCGGCGGTGGCGACGTTGAATCCCGCGCGCAGCCGGTCTTTTAGGCTGCGCACCACCTGCCGCTTGTCTTTGAGCGATTGCGCCGCCTCAATGGTGAGTTCGAGGGTGAGCAGGGCAAGCATGAGTTTCGAGTTTCAAGTTGCGGGTTCAAGTCTCCGCGGGCGAGGCCGTTCGAAACTCGAAACTGGCTTAAGCAATCACTTCCGCTGCGATCTTCTCGGTGACGAACGCCTCAATCACGTCGCCGACTTTAATGTCGCCATAGTTGGCGATGGCAATGCCGCACTCCATGCCGTTTGTAACTTCCTTGGCATCGTCTTTGAAGCGCCGCAGCGAGGCAATCTTGCCCTTGAACACGACCACGTTATCGCGCAACAGCCGAACTTCAGCATCGCGTTTGATGCTGCCGTCGGCCACCTGGCAACCGGCCACCGCGCCAACTTTCGGAATGCGGAACACGTTGAGCACCTGGGCGCGGCCCTGGTAGTGCTCTTTGAAAGTCGGTTCCAGCAGCCCACTCATGGCGCGCTTGATTTCATCCTGCAGTTCGTAAATGATCGAGTGCAGGCGGATATCCACTTCTTCCTGCTCGGCCAGTTCCTGCGCCTTGCGCTCCGGACGAACGTTGAATCCGATCACAATGGCGTTCGACGCCGCCGCAAGAAGGATGTCGGTCTCGGTAATCGCGCCCACTCCCGAGCGCAATACCTTGAGCCGCACCTTGTCGTTCGAGAGCTTGGTCAGCAGATCGTTGAGAACTTCCACCGATCCATGCACGTCGCCCTTGAGGATGATGTTGAGTTCCTTCGTGCCGGCCTGCTCGATCTGTTGCGCCAGGCCTTCCAGCGACACGCGCGAACTCTTGGCCAGCGTGGCTTCGCGATACTTCTGTTCGCGATATTCGGAAATGCCGCGTGCTTTGTCGCGGTCGGCAACCATCACGAACGCGTCACCCGATTGCGGCAGGCCTTCGAGTCCGATGATTTCCACCGGGGTTGAGGGGCCGGCCGATTCCAGCGCCGTGCCGCGATCGTCAAACATGGCGCGCACTTTGCCGAACACATTGCCCACCACGAAGTTGTCACCGGCGCGCAGCGTTCCGTTCTGCACCAGCACCGTGGCCACCGGACCGCGGCCGCGATCCAGTTTCGCTTCCAGTACAACGCCGGTAGCGGGGCGTTCCGCCGTGGCTTTCAGCTCTGCAACGTCGGCGACGAGGCAGATCATCTCCATCAGCAGGTTCAGGTTGGTTTTCTTCTTTGCCGAGACATCCACGAAAATGGTCTTGCCGCCCCACTCTTCGGGCACGAGTCCGCGGTCGGCCAACTGTTTCTTCACGCGATCGGGCAGGGCCTCGGGCTTGTCGATTTTGTTGACCGCGACGATGATCGGAACTTCCGCGGCGTGCGCGTGATCGATCGCTTCAATGGTCTGCGGCATGACGCCGTCATCGGCGGCAACCACCAGCACGACAATGTCAGTCGCCTTCGCACCGCGCGAACGCATACGAGTGAAGGCTTCGTGACCGGGCGTATCGAGGAAAACGATCTCGCGGCCGAAGGCCGGAGAATCTTTGTCCGTGATTCGAACTTTGTAGGCACCGATGTGCTGGGTAATTCCGCCCGCTTCGCCCTCGGCAACGCTGCTAAGGCGAATAGAGTCGAGTAGCGTGGTTTTGCCGTGGTCCACGTGACCCATGATGGTGACCACGGGCGGACGCTGGGCGGTTTCCACGATCGCCTCTTCGCCCTCACCGGCGGCGGCCGCGTCCATCTCTTTCGTTGCCTGCTCTTCGAACGTGATCACGTTGGTCTCGGCGCCGAAGAAGCGGGCCATTTCCGAAGCCAGTTCGGCGTCGAGCGTCTGGTTGATGGTCGCGAACACTCCACGCATCAGCAGCCGCGCGATCAAGTCCTTGGCGCGAATGTCGAGTTTTTCCGCAAGATCTTTTACGCTGATGCCTTCCGTGATGGTGATGTTGCGCGTAATCGGCATCGGCTCGTTCGACACCACCATGCGCGGCGGTGGCGTATAGCCCTTCATTGGGCCTTCTTTTATGCCGCGCGGAACGTAGCGCTGTCCCGGACGGCGCGCCGGCCCACCCGGACGGCTTCCCGGACGCGGCGCTCCCGGCGGAGGAAGACCAGGCCCCACTCCGATGGGCCGCGTACCGGTCGGGGAGGTGCGCGTGGGATGCATCGGCCGGCGTTCGCCGGGGCGCAGCGGAGCACGATTGCCGGCGGGCGCGCCCGGACGCGGGCGCTGGAAAATGGGCTGACCCGGAATCGGCTTGCCGGGGGCAGGACGAACGTCGCCGGTGGATGCGGCCGGAGTAGTCGGATGCATCGGCCGGATCGGCGCTTTATAAACGGGCCTCGGCCCGGTCTGCGGGACGATCATGCGCGGGCCAGGAGGAGGCGCGATTTTCGGGGCCACCGGGGCGCTCGCGACCGGCGCGGCGGTGGTGCTGGCAGGAACACTCGGGGGTGGCGGCGCGGGCGGTCGCGGTGTTGGAACTATCAACCGCGGCGCAGGCGTAATCGTGGGCTTTTCCGCGGCCGGCGGCTGCGCTGGGCTTGCGGCAGCGGGGCCCGGGGGCTTGGGCGGGGCACTGCCTGCAGGCGGCGCGGCTGGTGTTAGCGGAATTGGCGGCTTCACCGCGATGGGCGCGGCAGCGACCGGTTCCTTCTTCTGAATAATTGCTTTTAGAACATCTCCTGGCTTGGAGATGTTCGACAAATCGATCTTGGTCTTGATCTCGCTTTCGCCGCGCGAGCTGCGCGAAGCAGGCGACGGAGCGGAGGCTTCCGCCCCACCGCGGAGAATCGTGCGTACCCGCTCGGCCTCATTCTCTTCCAGCGAACTGGAGTGCGTCTTCTTCTCGGTAACCCCGGCCTGCCCCAGCACGTCGAGGATCGCCTTGCTTTTGACTTCCAGCTCTCGGGCGAGATCGTTGATTCGAACCTTGCTCATCCGGCCTTTTCTGCTCCGCGTTGGGTCGTGTTCAACTCATCGCGCCCTCGCGGAGCTCCTGAAATCTGTTACGCGCCAGCTTGTAAGCGAACGCGTCATACTCACTCTTTTGATTCGGCGCCGGAAACTTCCTCCGGGACCGCTGCTTCTGGTACGGAACTTTCTGTTTCGGCGACGGTTTCGGACGCCGCGACTTCCACCGCCCCATCCTCTGCAACAGCCGCCGCTTCGGGAGCTTCCGTCGGCGCTTCGGCTTCTGCGGCCGCCGGCTCCTGCCCCTCGGCCGGCGCTTCGGCAGCCGCCGCCGCAGCTTCCGCGACCGCCGCCTGTGCATCCAGATTCGAGAAATAATTATTGACTGCGAGGCTGATTTTTTCCACCGTCTTCGGCCCGATGCCTTCGATGGCCTCGAGTTGCTCCGGCGTCATGTCGGCCAGGGCTTCCACGGTGGTCACACCGGCGGCTCCCAACTTCTCGACCAGACCCTCACCCAACCCATCGACTGCGCTGAGCGGCGTTGCCGCCGTCATGGCCGACATTTGCTGCTCGACTTCCTGGCGCTTCTCTTCCTCGCTCTTGATGTCAATCTTCCAGCCGAGCAGTTTGGCCGCCAGGCGCACATTCTGGCCCTTCTTGCCGATGGCCAGCGAGAGCTGCGTGTCGTCCACCACGACTTCCAGATGCTTCTCGGTCGGGTCCACCACGCTCACCTTGCTCACTTTGGCCGGTTGCAACGCCTTCTCGGCGAAGGTGGTGATGTCGTCGTGATATTCAATGATGTCGATCTTTTCCCCGCGCAACTCGCGGATGATCGATTGCACGCGCATGCCCTTCATGCCGACGCACGCGCCCACCGGATCCACGTCCTTGTCTTTCGACATGACCGCGATCTTGGTGCGCTCGCCGGCCTCGCGCGCGATGGCGCGAATGACCACCGTGCCGTCATAAATTTCCGGGACCTCGGTCTGGAACAGGTTCTGCACCAGTTCCGGCGCGGCCCGCGAAACCACCACGGCCGGGCCTTTCGAAGCTTTGTCGACGCGCGCGATCACGACGCGCACACGCTCGCCCACGGCAAACGACTCCAGCCTCGACTGCTCCTTGCGGCCCATGCGGGCTTCCGCTTTGCCGATGTCCACAATCACATCCGGCCCCTCGATCCGCTTAATGGTGGCGTTGATGATTTCGCCCACCCGTCCGATGTACTCGTTGTAAACCGTGTCGCGCTCGGCTTCCCGCACCTTCTGCAGGATCACCTGCTTGGCGAGTTGCGCCGCAATGCGTCCAAGAATGCCTTCGGTCGGCTTTTCGACGCGCATTTCCCCGCCCACTTCGAGCGCGGAGTCCACTTTGCGCGCATCTTCCAGGCTGATCTGCAGCGCCGGGTCTTCTACCTGCTCGGGAGTCTCCACCACGGTCTTCGACACGTAGGCGTGGATCTTGCCGGTCTCCTTGTCGAGCACCGCCAGCATGTTGTCCTGGGTCTTGTAATACTTCCGCGTGGCCATCACGATGGCGTCTTCCACCGCGCTGACCACAATCTGCGGATCAATCCCCTTGTCCCGGCTGAGAATTTCGATCGTGTTATAGAGCTCGCTTGCCATGTATAGAGTCCGTTACCACTACTTGCGTCATTGCCCGAGGTTTCAAGGTTTCAATGTTTCGAAGTTTCAAGCGCGGCGTCTGCGAAACCTTGAAACTTTGAAACTTCGAAACCTGTTCTTCTAGATCTCCGGCACCAGGTTCGCCTTCTCAACGTTCGAGAGTTCGATCTCCAGTTTTTGTTCGGCCACTTCGCCCAGCTTGCGGCGCGCCCTTCGGCTACCCGCGCTCAAATCCAGCAGCAGGCGGCCATGTTGGAAACCTTCCAGCCGGCCCTCAAAATGACGGTTCCCGCTCACCGGCTCCCGGGTCATCAGTTTGACCAGGCTGCCGCGGAACCGCTCAAAATCCGCCGCTTTACTCAGCTTGCGATCCAGGCCCGGCGATGAAACCTCAAGCGTGTACGACCCGCCCGCCATCGCATCTTCCACATCTAACACCGTGCCGAACTCGCGGCTGAAGCTCGCGCAATGCTCGTGCGTGATGCCCGAGAGCGGCTCCGGCCCGGAGCCGGGCTTGTCGAGGAACACGCGTAGCACGCGCGTTTTGCCTCCGCCCAGCAGCTCCACTTCGACGACTTCCAGCCCACTCGAGCGGGCCACGCGGTCCGCGATTTCGCGCACGCGATCCACATCAAGCGCCATAATTTCAGCTACTTACCGCCCTTGCCGATCTGTGTGTGGGGGCCGAAACGAAAAAGTGGGCTTGCGCCCACTGGTGTGCTCCGCCAATTCCTGCTACACAACAGTTCTC
>Ga0075030_100002986_pt1 | contig 15433 bp, 14 predicted proteins | sample LitLauG_LLR_2012_FD_71393 | JGI IMG/M metagenome (GOLD analysis project Ga0075030, IMG submission 71393) | Freshwater sediment microbial communities from Pennsylvania, USA - Little Laurel Run_MetaG_LLR_2012 | ecosystem: Environmental > Aquatic > Freshwater > Creek > Sediment | place: USA... | reverse complement strand
GCGTCGTGCCTTCGATCTGATCAACCGCATCAGCGTGTAGACAGACACAGCACACCTGAATCGTGACTATGCTCTTGAAGCCGAAGAGAAACTCTGTCCTCCGACTAAAGGAACTTCAGACTAGGTGGAGGTAACTGCGTGATTTCCGTGAGGGAAAGCGCTTCAGTGCCGACTATCACCAGCAGTACCTCGCGAAGAATCCAAACGGGTACTGCGGGATAGGGGGCTGCGGAGTTCCCTTTAAACTCGCTGAGTTACAGGTGGGGGAGAAGGTTTAGCGGAAGCTACACCGAGGGTTCCGCCAGGAAGTCAGCCGGTTAGCGACGTCCTGAGGCAAGACGCCGCGAGTTTCTGCGGAGTAATGCACGCTGTGTTCGGCGCTGACGTCTACCGGAAGTCTACCGCCGACCGCGGGTTAGGATAATCCGCGGCGAAGAATGGGAAAGGCTCGACCGGCCGGCGGCGACTCCGAGCGGACCTCGATCACTAGCTGCTTCCGGGTCGCGCGAGTAGGCTTCTTCAGATGGAATTCTTGCCAAAATCCGCCGGGTTGGTTGTCCCTATTCTGGCGGTGGCGCTGTGCCTGTCGGCGACGACCTCCGCCGATCCCTTGCCTGAATACATTTCGTCAAAGTACATCGGCCCAATTACCAAGTGGCTAACGACGAACCCAGGATATCGCCTCGCTGTCGACGCCGATTGCTCGTGCGCTGACGACATTGAGCGCGTTCGTGCGGGAAATCCGCCTGTGTGGCCGCCTATACCAGCGTACCACCTGTTTTACGTCGTCGGAGATTTCAGGAGCGATGGTGCTGAGGATGTGGCGGTAGGGGTTATCGCGATCAAGCGCGCAGATAAATTCCGCGTGTTAATCATTCATGGCAAGCCCGCAAATGGGCCCATTGCGAAGCCGTTCCTCAGTGAGGAACTCGATTTTCGGCAAGGGCTGTTTTATGGGCCGCCTCGACCGAAGCCCCGGCGGCTTCTTGTCGGTCCGTTCGAATCGGAAGGGGTCACGTTCGAGCCTGCGCGTGGCGGATACAGGATGTCCGACGAGGGCTCAGATGACTAATGGCCCAATGCTTTATTGAAATGATCAGAGCGCCCGTGCCCCCGGAATCCTTGATTCTAGGGTGGATTACAAGCGCACTTCCGCAGTGATCGCATCATAGGGTGCCGAGACACGGCCATCTTCGCGCCGTAGCAGTCCAGATGCCGCCAATGTCTCGACGTCCTCGTGCACGCGCTTGTAATCGCGCCCCAGCCGGACGGCGAGAGCTTTGACTGAAGCGGCCGGTTCCCGGTGCACGTCCCGAAGTAGCTCAAGGCGCTTCGGAGTTAATGCGTTCAGCATTGCAGGCAAGTCCGGAAACGTCACATGACTTTCGCGAACCTTCTCGCCATGCTCGAGTCGGCGCCAAGCGCTCACGAAACGCTTGCCCATCTCGCCAAGCGTGCCGACATGAACCTTGATTCGCTTGCTCATGACTCACCTCGCGCACGGCGGACATCCGCCAGAAAGTCCTCGATCAGTTGCTCCGGTGTACTGAAGGCGTAAGTCTCTTCCCTGCCTTGGACGTGTCGATGATCGCCCTTGCCACGTTCGTTGTCGTATCCGACCATCCTTCGTCCCGGCCAACCATAGAACAGGCTGTATTTCAGTCGATGCCTGCTACCTGGTGCCGCTTCCGGAAGCTCCCAAATCTTCAGCTCTACGATTGATCCATCCGCCAACACCTGCTTGTCATGGAATGCCAGGCGGGCTTTCATATGGCGCAGGATGCCATAACGCATTTATGGCGTCAAGCGCCATAACTGGCCGCCTAGCCCAGAAACACGTCTGGTCTACCGCTGGATTTACGTCAACGACTACCGGAAGTCGACCGGTAGAGACTAATTGAGTCAGTAACCACGGGGATTCTGTGGGATTTCCAACGTCCGGGGAGACTATCACCAGCAGTACCTCGCGAAGAATCCGAACGGCTACTGCGGGATCGGGGGCTGCGGAGTTCCCTTCAAACTCGCGGAGTTACAGGTGGGGGAGAAGGCTTAGTCGGAGCTACAGCGAGGGTTCCGGCGGGAAGTCAGATGGTTAGTTGCGTCCGGAGCCGACACCCCGCGTGTTTCTGCAGGGAAACACAGGCTGGTTTCGAAGCTGGGGTCTACCGGAATTCTACCGTCGACCGCCGGTCAAGAAAGTCCGCGACGAAGGCTGTAAGCGACAATTGCAGTAGCTACGGAACGTAGCTACAATATGCCATGTTCGCCTGGGACGAAAGGAAGCGACTCGCAAATCTGCGTAAGCACGGCATCGATTTCCGCGACGCACCAAAGATCTTCCGCGGTTTCACACTCACCGCAGAGGACGATCGGGAATCCTACGGTGAGCGCCGCTTGTTGACGCTGGGGCTACTTGAGGATCAAGTCGTTTCGGTCGCGCATACGGAGCAAGACGAGGACATCCGCATCATCTCAATTCGCAAGGCCACCAAACATGAAGCGCGCTTCTACTTCTCGCAAATCACAGACTGACCTGCACAGGGTTAGGCGAACGACCGACGCAACCATGGTGCGAGACGGCGATGCACCAGAGTGGACACCAGAGATGTTCGCTCGAGCCGTGGCTCGGAAGGGTTTGAAGCCGGTGCCGAAGAAAGCGCTGCTGTCCCTACGTATCGACTCCGACGTTGTCGCATGGTTCAGGTCACAGGGTTCTGGCTATCAGTCCAGAATGAATGCATTGCTTCGGGCATACATGGAAGCACACAAGTGAATCGCGTCCTACGCGGGTCCGTGACGTTGTGTCTTCGCTCTACCCGTTGTTGACAATGAAAATAGGCGGCTATCGGAAAAAAACGAGAAAGGGCCTTGGGTGAGGGGATGATCAAAGACTCGAAATTGCCAACATGGAGACGATGGCTTGGCGGGGGCTGCACTGCGCTTGGTATCGTTTTGCTTGCGAGCACCTGCTTTATGTATTTTCGCTACGCCTCAAGTCCAGCGGGCCAGCATTTGCAGGAACGGCTTCAATATGCGCAGCCTCTGAATTTGGTATGGAGCGTTGGCTTTTACGGCTCGATGCTCGTGTTCATCTTGTCGTTACTGGGACTTGGATGGGCTCGATGGGCGGGCCTTGCAGCAAGTGTTGGCGCATGGTCATTTGCATTGATGACCCTGGGCGCAATGTGCGGGCCCTTCGGGTGTTAGTTGAATACTCTGTCGTCGCTAGCGTTTGCTCGAGCGTGGGATTCGTCTAGGTATTTCGTCTATAAGGACTCGGGTCTACCGGCAAATTGAATTTGACGTCGACTGAAAGTCGACCGGTACAGGCCTACGGCGGCAGTAAACGCACGGATTTCGTGGCAATTCCGGCCTCCGGGGAGACTATCACCGGCAGTACCTCGCGAAGAATCCGAACGGCTACTGCGGTATTGGAGGGTGCGGAGTTCCCTTCAAACTCGCGGAGTTACCGGTGGGGGAGAAGGCGTAGTCGACGCTTCGCCGAGGGTTCCAAAAGGAATACGCGTGGTTAGCGTCGACCTGCTTGAAGACTCCACGTATTTCTGCAAAAAAACGCAGGACGGTTTCAGCGCCGACGTCTACCGGAAGTCTACCGTCGACCGCGGTACAGGATAGTCAGTGGGGAAGAACGTCCTTGAGGAATTCGTTTGGCGCGTTCTCGGCTATGGTTGAGTATGTGGACTTGTCTCGCAGTGCTGGGCGTGACGGCGACTGCCAACGCTGTATGTCTCGACGAGAACTTCGTGAGCGGCTATCACTTGCCTCTCGAAAAGGAAGTGCGTAGCGCAGTGGCAATCGTTCTCGGGAAAGTCACCCGTAAGAGGGACCTTGTTGAGAATCCTGCTGATCCCGACGGCATCACGGCGACAATCTACACCATGCAGGTCAGCCGGGCGGTGCTCGGGAAAGTGACGCCGATAATCCGGATTCGTTCGGAAAATGACTCAGGACGGTTTTGGATGGACGTGGGTAAAGAGTATCTATTGTTCCTATCCAAGGACGTGCAGCACGGGCTCTTTTTTGTCGATAGCTGTGGAAACTCCGGGGTTGCATCTGATCGGGAGACAGTGCTTCGCCAGGTTGAAAACGGTGTGCCCTGAGACGACTTCGGTCGTGTCAGGCCCCGGGCAGCAGCACGTATCGGCACTTGGCGTCCCGCGTGTAGTAACGCTTGACGGTACTAACGGGTCGCGTTAGTATTGCTTGGTGATTAAGTCCTTCCGCGGCAAGGAGGCTGAGCGGGTCTGGGGCCGCGAGTACTCCAAGCGGCTTCCGCGCGACATTCAAGAGCGGGCGCTGATGAAGCTGCAGCAGTTGAACGCGGCTGGAGACCTCAAGGACCTTTCGATTCCTAGCTCGAATCAGCTCGAGGCTTTGAAGGGCGATCGAAAAGGCGAGTACAGCATTCGGATCAACAAGCAGTGGCGGATCTGTTTCACGTGGCGCGACGGTCATGCCTTCGACGTCGAGATCATCGATTATCACTAGGCGGGATTAGGGTTATGGCAGCGCGAAAGATCAAGCTTACTCACCCGGGCAAGATTCTCCGGGAGGAGTTCATGGAGCCGGTAGGCCTTAGTGCGTATGCACTGGCTAAGGCCCTGGGCGTTCCGCTGCCTCGCGTAAACGACATCGTGCGCGAGAAGCGCTCGATCTCGCCGGAGATGGCCGTGCTGCTGTCGGCGTATTTTGGCACCTCCGATGGCTATTGGATCAATTTGCAGGGGCACTTCGACCTGGAAATGGCCAAGGACAAAGTCGGCAAGCAGGCCGCCCGGATCAGCCCGCATCCTCACGGTGCAGACGGCAGCTTGCAGCCTATCTGAGTTCCGTGCCGGTCTACCGGTGGAACGATGGCGTCGTCTACCGGAAGTCGACCGAAAGGTGGTGCGAGCGCTCGTAACTCCGGGGTGTCCGTGGGATTTCCATCCTCAGCGCCGACTACCACCAGCAGTATCTGGCGAATAATCCGAACGGGTATTGCGGAATAGGAGGGTGCGGAGTTCCCTTCAAACCCGCGGAATTACAGGTGGTCACTCGGATTCCATCAGGAAGCCAGAGGATTACCAAGTCGACATGCATTTCTCAGCGGAAGATCGCGATGATCTTCCGGCGTTGAAGTCCAGCGCAACTCTAACGGTGTCAATGAGACCGGATTATTCTTCAGGCCTGAGGTCAGGCCTTGGGCCGTCCTGTCACAAATGAATTCAACGACTGTCACATGTCATGTAGTTGTAGGCAATTTTAGCCGACGCGAGCGGCTGCGGCGGGTTGTCGAATTCCCATATGTAGAACTGCACCTGAGGACCGGCAGCGGCGAGTACGCGGCGCCAATCCGTTGTACCTCGACCAAGATCGGCTATTCGGCCGTCCGCTGCCGTGTCCTTGAAATGGAGTAGAGCCACCCGGCTGCGATGAGCCCGCAAAAACTTCAGCAGGTCGTCAAATCGGTCCACGCCCATCGCGAGGCGTGCCCAATGGATATCGATTTCAAAGCTCACATACCTTGGGTCCGTTCTGGCGGCGACGATTTCCCAGGCGGTGACCAGCTGCGGATGCCCGTTACCTTTGACGTCGTACGAGAATTGATGCGTGAATTCATCCCGATGACTGTGGATGTAGAACTTCAGGCCGCGCGCGTGCGCGGCTTCCCCCAGCTTGTTGAGGTTGGCGGCGGTCGCGAGGACATTATCTAGCGTATCCAGGCCGGGTGTCCCAAAGACGCTGGAGCCGACGAAGGTTTGACCGAGCAGCCTGGCGCGGTCGAGGACAGATTCCCAGCCGGGCTGATTGAGGCTCTCGTGTGCGGCCACGACCTGCAGTTGGTGCGTCTCGAGCGCGGACTTCAGGCCCGCGTCCCCGATGCCCAGGTTGCCGCCAACGGTCTCGATATTGCGCCACCCGATGTCGTGCAGCTCACCCAGGAGTGCGTCGAGTCGGCCAGCGTCCACCGTGAGGGTCGAGCCCAGCCCGGGCCGGGGAGCCCCAGGCTCCGGGGGTGGCTGCAACTCCCGTATCACCGAGTAGAGTTGCAGCGCGATCCTGCTCTGAGGAAGCCGCAGGCAGGTGGCTTCAGCAGCGGGCACACCACTTGACAGTAAGCCCAGCGCGACACCGATAAGCGTGCCCGATATCCGCATGCTCACTCGGTCACCGTGAATTCAGCATGCAGCGACGCAGTCGAGTCCTCGCCGGCCCAGACGTCAAATGCAGCAGGTTCCACTTGTGTCGCCTTGGTTTGCGGACTCCAGAACTCGAGTTCCGCCTTCCCCAACGGGAATTTCACTGTCTTGGTTTCACCCGGTGCAAGCGCAAGGCGCTCAAATCCCTTCAGTTCACGGACGGGCCGCGAGGCCGATCCGGAGCGTTGGTGGATGTAGATCTGCGCGACTGCATCACCCGCGACCGACCCGGTGTTGGTGACATCGACGGAGACCTCGGTGGCACCCGTTGTCTTGAAAGAGCGCCGGCTGAGCTGCAGATGCGCGAAATTGAAGCTGGTGTAGCTGAGCCCGTAGCCGAAGGGGTAGAGCGGCCGGGAGTTCAGATCCCAGTAGCGCGAGGTAAACCCTGGAGCATCCTCATGTTGGTGCGTCAGGTTGTGATTGTAGTAAATGGGTTCCTGTCCGGCTGCTCGCGGCCAGCTTATCGGCAGCTTGCCGCCCGGGTTCACATCTCCATACAACACGTCGGCTACGGCATCACCACCCTGTGTCCCCGGCATCCATGCCTCGAGGATCGCGGGCACGTGCTCGGTGGCCCAACGAATATCCAGCGGACGGCCATTCTGCAGCACCAGCACCACCGGCTTTCCGGAAGCCGCGGCTGTTTCCAGCATCTGCTCCTGAATGCCGGGGAGATCCAGCGTGGAACGCGATTCGTTTTCGCTGCTCATGGTCCAATGTTCGCCCAGTACGGCGATCACCACATCTGAAGCGGCCGCTGCATCGCGCACCTTCCCCAAGGCGTCGGCGATTTCCGCTGGCGTCGGCGCCGTTGCCGGCTTCCGGCCCAACATGGCATCCAGCTGCGACGGATACTCACGTGTAGGTTCCGGTCCACTCACAAGGGTAATGCGTGCGTCCGCGCCGAGTTTGTTCCTCAATCCAGCCAACACCGTCACGGCTGGATTCCTGGCCCCTGGGTGGAAGAGTTCGTCGAGCGAGCCGCCCTGGATGTCGCTGGCTGAATCCGCAAAGGGACCAATTACCGCAATCTTTCGCCACGATTTGGATAGAGGCAGTAAGTGGCCGTCATTCTTGAGCAAAACCATTGAGCGCCCTGCGAGCTTGCGCGCAAGTGCATCATTCTCTGCGCGCTCGTTGCTATCCTCCGGCTTGGATTCATCCACGTAAGGTTGATCGAACAACCCCAGCTGATACTTCACCGTCAATATAGGCAGGACCGCCGCATCCAATTGCTTCTTCGTTATCCTGGCTTCGCCGAGCAATGTCGGCAGGTTGCGGGTAAACGTCTGGCTTGCCATGTCCATATTGACGCCGGCTGTGAGTGCCTTGTACGCGGCGTCCGCTGGATTGGCCGCATAGCCATGTGCCACCAGACCTTCAACAGCGCCCGCATCCGTGACTACGAAGCCCCGAAAGCCCCACTCCTTGCGCAGGATCTCGGTGAGCAGCCAATGATTGCCGCTCGCAGGAACGTCGTTCAGGTCGACATAGGCCGACATGAAACTGCCTGCGCCCTGTTGTTCCGCCGCATGGAACGGTTGCAGATAGACATTGCGCAATAGTGCCTCCGGCACGTAGACCGAGTCGTAGTCGCGACCGCCTTCGACGGCACCGTAACCGGCATAGTGCTTCACACAGGTCAGCACGCTGTCAGGGCCGAGTGCAGCGCCCTGGAAGCCGCGCACCTGCGCTCGCGCCATCGCCGAACCATGGTAGGGGTCTTCCCCGGCACCCTCGACGATGCGGCCCCAGCGCGCATCGCGCGCGATATCCACCATCGGCGTGAACGTCCAGCGTATGCCTGCCGCTCGTGCTTCCTGCGCGGCCACTCGCTGCGCCTGCTCTTCCACACTCGGATCCCAGGACGATGCCATCGCGAGCGGAACCGGGAATATGGTGTGATACCCGTGGACCACATCCACGCCAAACAGGATCGGGATATGAAGCCGGGCCTTCTCCATTGCGATGTGCTGTAGCCTGTTGATCGCCCTGACGTCGGTTGCATACAGGATCGAGCCCACGCCTCCCTTCTCGACCAATGCGTCCGATTTTTGAGCGCTGAGACCAATCGACTGGGCGCCAGAAGCCTGATTGAGCTGCCCGACCTTCTCCTCGACGGTCATCTGACGCAGCAGGTCACGGGCTTTCTGTTCGGCCTGCTCGCGAGTGAGTGCCTGCGAACTCGCAACTGTGGCGACGGAGACTAGAAGCAAGGCGGTCAGGAAAATTTCGATTACAACCGTGATTCTGGACTTTGTCATTCCATTTGCTTGCACGAGTCACCCCTGAAATTCGGGCACAGGATATTGCTAATGCACACATTTGTCGATTAAGCCGGCGCGCGAGCCTGGCGGAAGGAGCTGCGCAACGCACCGGAATCCGCCCGGCATGGTCTTCGCTCTCTTGTATCGTCAGCGCTGCCGTCCGGGTCGTACTGGACATCCACGATGCAGATCTGTTGGCGCATCGACGAATGCGTCTGGCAAAAGTTGATCCACCAGCTGCCATTAGTCCTGCAACTGCTTGGTTGCCGTAAGAAATCCAGCTTTAGCGCCGACTATCAGAGGTCCGTCGGGAGAGCCGGGATCGGAAGGAGCCGTTTACGCCCCGCGGCTTGAACTGGATACGATACGGAATCTTCCGCAGCTGATGGGAAACCCGTATGCCCAATGTCACGAAACGAGCGTTATTGGTGGGCGCATTGATGATGATTCCGCTGGCATGCGATATCGCGTTCGCGGCGCACGCACCGATCGATGCGGCCGTCCAGGCCCTGCGATGGCGCATGGTGGGCCCATTTCGAGGCGGGCGAACACGCGCCCTGACGGGATTTGCCGGCCAACCCGATACCTATCTGATCGGAGCAGTCAACGGCGGTGTCTGGAAAACCACCGACAGCGGCCGAACCTGGACACCGCTGTTCGATACGCAGCCGACGCAATCCATCGGCGCCATCGCGGTTGCCCCTTCAGACCCGCGGGTCATTTACGTGGCCAGCGGTGAAGGGCTGCATCGCCCTGATCTATCGGTAGGCGATGGCATCTATCGTTCGACGGATGCGGGCGCGACCTGGACGCATCTGGGACTGGACGATGCCCAGCAGATTCCCGACCTCGCAATCGATCCGAAGGATCCCGACCGCGTCTATGCAGCCGTGTTGGGGCATCCGTACGGTCCCAGTTCGCAGCGCGGAATCTTTCGCTCGACCGACGGCGGGAAAAGCTGGTCGCGCATTCTGTATCTCAACGACGATACCGGCGGATCATCCGTAAAGCTCGACCCGCACGATTCGAATGTGCTGTATGCCTCGCTGTGGAACGTGCGCTCCGGGCCTTGGGAAGACAACAACGTATTCAACGGTACGGCTGGCGGACTCTACAAATCGACGGATGGCGGCGATCATTGGCGGCGGCTGTCCAACGGATTGCCCGGGAATCTCTCGCAGATCGAGGTAGCCGTGGCGCCCAGTCAGCCGGGCCGTCTTTATGCAACTGTCGCCACCAACGGCGACGGCAAGTACGGCTCCGCCGCCGGCCTTGGCGTGTTTCGATCCAACGACAGCGGCGAAACCTGGTTTCGGGTCACCACTGATCCACGGCCGGCGTTGCGAATCGGCGGTGGAGACCTGCCCATCATCAAGGTCGACCCTCGCGATGCCGATGTGCTTTATAGCGCCAGCATTGTCACAGTGAAATCGACGGACGGCGGCGTGCACTGGATGTCCTGGCACGGCTCCCCGGGGGGCGATGACTACCAGAACCTGTGGATCAATCCGGACGACCCCCGGAGGATTGCACTGGCGGGAGATCAGGGCGGCATCATCACCGTCAATGGTGGCGAGAGTTGGAGTTCGTGGCTCAATCAACCCACGGCGCAGCTCTACCATGTCGGGATTGTCGATACGTTTCCGTACCGGATCTGCTCAGGCCAGCAGGAAAGCGGTTCGGTGTGCATTGCCAGCCGTGGCGATGACGGCGAGGTGACTCTGCGGGAATGGCATCCGGCGGGTCTAATCGAATATGGCTACGCGGTTCCAGACCCCCTGGACCTCGATGTCGTCTATGGCTCCGGACGAAACGTCGTCACCAGGACGCAGCTGTCGACGGGCCAGGTTCAGAACATCTCGCCGATCCCGCTGGACCGCGCCGATAGCCGCGTGGATCGTACTGAGCCGCTGTTCTTCTCGCCGCAGGATCCGCACCACATGTACTACGCCGCGAATCGGCTTTATGAATCCGACGATGGTGGCCTGCACTGGCAGGTCGCCAGCCCGGATCTGACTCGGGACGATCCGGGTGTGCCGGCCAGTGTCGGCGCACTGCATGTCGCGAAGGCCGACAAGCAGCGCGGCGCCATCTATGCCGCCAGTGCATCATCGATTCAGGAAGGATTGATCTGGGTCGGAACCGATGATGGTTTGATCTGGGTGACCCACGATGGCGGCAGGAATTGGCAAAACGTCACGCCACCGGCACTCACCTCTTGGAGCAAGGTCACCCAGCTGGAGGCCTCACATTTCGACCCGCTGGTCGCGTACGCTGCGGTGAGCCGATTTCGAATCGACGACCGCAAGCCTTACGTGTACCGCACAGGCGACGGCGGCCTGACCTGGACAGCGGTCACCGCCGGATTGCCGGTAGACGCACCGGTCAACACCGTGCGCGAGGACCCGATGCGTCGCGGTCTACTGTTTGCCGGCACCGAAAGCAATGTCTGGCTATCGTTCGACGAAGGCGAGCACTGGAGTTCCCTGCAGCTCAACCTGCCGCACACTTCGATGCGCGATCTCGTCATCCATGGCAGTGACCTGGTTCTCGCCACGCACGGACGCTCCTTCTGGGTGCTGGATGACATCAGTCCATTGCGGCAATTCTCGCCGAGCCTGAGCACGTCCGAGGCCACGCTGCTGCGGCCCTCGACGGCGACCCGCGTCACGCGAAGCACCGGTACGGACACGCCCCTGCAACCGGACGAACCCGCGGGACGCAATCCGCCGAACGGGGCCGTGATCGATTACTACCTCGCGCGCGATGCCAGCCAGCCGGTAAGCCTCGAGGTTCTGGACCAACGCGGCGAGCTCGCGGCGCGGGTGTCAAGTACCGATGCCGCCACCTTCACCGCGGAGCAGCTGCAGCGCGAACTCATTCCCAGTTACTGGATTCGGATGGAGCCACCGCTAGCGACCAGCGCCGGGATGCATCGCTGGGTCTGGGACCTGCACTATCCGGCGCCGCGCACCCTGCAACGCGGGTTTCCCATTTCTGCGGTGCCTGGCGATACACCGCTGGAACCGTCCGGCCCGCTCGCGCTTCCCGGATCGTACCGGGTTCGTCTATGCATCGGCGATCATCAGTGGCAAACGGTTCTCACGGTCAGGCCGGATCCGCGTCTCAAAGCAACGGACGCAGATCTCTCGGCTCAGTTCGAGCTCGCGCGACAACTCGCCGCCGGACTTGGCAACAGCACCGGCGCTCTGCAGGAAGCGCTATCACTGCGTTCACAGGTGCAGGCGCTGAATGCACCCTTGAGTCCGCCGTTGAGCACGCGCCTCAAGAGTCTGGATGCGCGTATTGGCGAGCTGGTCGAACCCGTGGAGTCGGGCCCTTTGGCTGCCTCCGGGCGTGGACTGCAGAAGCTTAACGATGACCTCGCAGCACTCTACGCGCAGGTGAATGCGGCCGATGCCGCGCCAACGCAGGTACAGGCGGCGCAAACCATTTTAGCGCTGAAGGAATTGCAGGCTCTGGGCTCCGCGCGGCAGGCACTGCACGCCCAGGTGCTGGCACTCAATCGCGAGCTCCACAGAGCGCATATCACGCAGCTGCGATCAGAACTGCCGCCGCCGCGCGACCGCGATTTCGCCGATGAGCGCTAGCATCGGTCTGCAAGTTTCGTCTGATGGCAGCTGCGGCTTCATCGGGCAGCGGCGAATGCTGCAAGTGCGCCGCTCTCAGACCGGCTGCGCTACCTGCAGCAACATATCCGCAACGGCGCGGGGTCGCGTGATCATCAGGTCGTGGCCGGTGTCGATCTCAAAGAAGCGTTCCGCCTTCTGCATCTCTTCGCGATATCCGGGTGCCTGCAGCCCTGCCGTGCAGCAGATGTTGGTGCGTGGGATCCGACCGACCGCCGTCTCATTCGTCAGCAGCAGCTTCTGCGTGAAGCACTTCCAGGGGTGCGGCGTCAGCTTTGATTTCAGCCAGGCGAAGTCGGCCGCGTCGGTCACGCCATAGTGGGCGACCGCCTGGGAGTCCGGCCAAAGCACCAGTTCCACGCCGTCAACCACCCGCATTTCGTTCCGGGCCATGGCCATCATGGGTGCGGCGATGTCGGCGAGGGATTCGCCATTCTTCGGATGGGCCGCATCGAGAAAGACGAGGTGTCCAATGCGAGGTGCAGCCCGGTCTGCGACCCCGGTGATGACCATGCCACCGTAGCTGTGCCCGGCAAGGATGACGTCGGTCAGATCCTCGTATTCCAGCATGTTGACAACGTCGGTGATGTGCGTGTCCAGGTCGATGCCGGGCCTCAGCAGATGCTTGCGCTCGCCCAGTCCCGTAAGCGTCGGTGCCAGGACCGTATGGCCCGCCGTACGCAGCAGGGGCGAGAGCCTGCCGTAGCACCAGCCACCGTGGCCGCCGCCGTGCACCAGGACAAAAGTCGCCATTTCCCGTCCCCGCATCCGTTTGATCGATGGCCTATCTTGCCATCGAGGGCGCGGCCGGACGAGTCAATTCCGCGGCCGCTGCCAGATTCAGGCCTGGAGCCGCCGTCGCTGGACACCCGGGGCAGAATCCCGGAGCCGGTGCGCCAGAAGAAATTCGGGAGGGCGCGGTGCAATCGGCACAACTGGCGCAACCGGCGGCATCGGCGGCAGCAAGCGGTATGGCTCATGGAAGCAATGGGTTAGGATCTGGTGGATTCAGGAGCGCGGGGGCGGCGCCAATCCGCCATTCGGCAGAGGCACATCGGGAGAATCAAATACATGAGCGGCTCGGCGAATTCCTTCAAGGCGAAACGGCGCTACCGGGTGGTGCAATGGGCAACCGGCAACGTGGGGTCACGGGCGCTGCGGCGCGCGATTGAGCACCCGGACCTCGAGGTGGTCGGCGTGTGGGTCCACAGCGCAGCCAAAGTAGGGCGCGATGCGGGCGAGCTGGCCGGGATCGCACCGATCGGCGTTGCTGCCACGCACAGCATGGAGGATGTGCTCGCACTCAAGCCTGATTGCGTCCTTTATATGCCGCATGTGTGCAATTACGATGAAATCTGCCAGATACTCGAGTCGGGCTCGAACATTGTCACGACCCGAATGGAGCTGCAGAATCCCGCCGCGCTCGATGCGCAGATCTGTGCGCGAATTGAGGCGGCGTGCCGGCGTGGTGACAGCTCGATCCACGCCACAGGCGCCAGCCCGGGCTTCATTTCCGAGGCACTGCCGATTGTGCTCGCCTCAATCCAGCGTCGGCTCGATCATCTCGCCATCAACGAATTCGCCGATTGCTCATCGCGCAATTCGCCGGAGATGCTGTTCGATATGATGGGTTTCGCCAGGCCGCCGCGCTCGGCGGACCAGGCACAGCTGGACCATGCGCGCCTGTGTTTTGCGCCATCGCTGCAGCTGGTCGCTACGGCGCTTGGGCTGCCCATCGATCACTTCGAGGTGTACGGTGCATTTGGCCTCGCGCGCAGGGATGTCCACATTGCGGCCGGGATCGTGCCGGCCGGCACCGTCGCCGCGACGCGGACCACGGTGGCCGGCATGCGGAACGGCAGGGCGCTGATGAGCTTCACGACGACCTGGTTCGTGTCGAATGACGTCGCGACCAGCGACGGGCAGCAATGGGAGTTCCGGTCGCCGTCGGGCTGGCACATCGTGCTTGAGGGTGACTGTCCGCTCGACGTCTCGATTTCCTTCCCAGTGGCTGCCGAACATTACGCCGACATGACGCCAGGATTGACTGCACATCGCCCCGTCAACGCGGTGCCCTATGTCTGCGATGCTCCCGCCGGGATCCGGACGTCGGTCAACCTGCCGCAGATCATTCCTCGGCTCGGCTGACTTGATCGCAGCTCGGTCGGCCGCGACAGGCGCGATCCCGGTGAGATGCGCGCCAGGAGCGGCAGGCGGGGCCATTGGCCTGCGACCTCGTTGCGCTGGCATTGGCCGCAGCGGGCGTTTATTCTTCCGGGGCACCGGATGGAAAGCCGGGAAGGGCGCCGGGCAGCGCGCGTGGGGGCCGCGAGACTTCGCCCCTGCGGCCTGTCTGCACCCCGCACCCTGCGCGGTGGCCGCTTTGCCCAAGTGCTGGAAGATCATCGGGAAGGAGTGTGTCAATGCCCAAGTTCAAGCTGGTTGCCCTCACGACGCCCGTTGCCGGCAAGGAAGAGGAGTTCCACGACTGGTACCAGAACCGCCACCTGCCTGAGCTGGTTTCATTCCCCGGCATGCGCGGCGCGCAGCGCTACAAGCTCACAGCCAAGCTGATGGGTTCGGATACCAATCCCTGGCTCGCCATCTACGATCTTGAGACGGACGATCCGATGGGGTTCCTCGGCGCTGTCGGCAAGGCATCCGCCGAGGGCAAGTTGACGTCGAGCGACGCCTCGGACATGGCGAAGACCTACACCGCGCTGTTCGAGGAATACGGCGAGCGAGTGGTCCCTAAGGCCTGAGCGACACGACTCGGATTGGGTTGTTCAGGCGGCGCCCTGCCGCCTGCACGAGTCGGCGCTGCGGACCGACGCTTCACCGGCCTGATCCGGCGGCTTGCCAAGCGACCAGTCTTCCGATTCAATCGTGCTGAATGCGCGCGGCCACGGCGCGGGGATATAACTTGTCCAGGGGGCGAATATGACCGGTTTCGATGAAACCTTCGATTGGGTGGTTGTGGGCAGCGGCGCCGGATCGATGAGCTCCGGGCTGGTGATGCGTCAGGCGGGTAAATCGGTCGTCGTTCTCGAGAAAACCCAGTACTTCGGCGGCACGACCTGCAAGTCCGGCGGCGTCATGTGGATTCCGAATAACGGGTTCATGAACGCCGGCGAGGACAGCGAGGAAAAGGCCGTCGCGTACCTGGAGGCCGTGGTGGGCGATGATTCCGATGCGCCGGGCACGTCACGCGATAAGCGGCTCGCCTATGTCAGGGAGGCACCAAGGTCGGTGGAATTCCTGATCAGCCAGGGCGTGAAGCTGGAGCGCGGATCCGAATTCTGGCCGGACT
>Ga0075030_100002983_pt1 | contig 15437 bp, 6 predicted proteins | sample LitLauG_LLR_2012_FD_71393 | JGI IMG/M metagenome (GOLD analysis project Ga0075030, IMG submission 71393) | Freshwater sediment microbial communities from Pennsylvania, USA - Little Laurel Run_MetaG_LLR_2012 | ecosystem: Environmental > Aquatic > Freshwater > Creek > Sediment | place: USA... | reverse complement strand
GCGTGCGGCGCCCACCAGGCGATGTCGAGCCCGGCAGCTTCCGCGAGGCGGCGCTGCCGGCGCCACAGAGCGCGCTTGAGGCATTCGTCGACCACAAGGCCGAGGCCGCGACGAATGTCGGCGTCTGACCTGATCTCCCCTTCTTTGGCGAGATGAACGCGAGGCACGTGATCCATCAGAAACGAGCCTCGCTCTTCGCCGGCGCTCAGCGCGTCCAGCGTCACGACCGGCAGCCCGTTTTCCTTCGCGATGCGCACCTCGCGCTGACACCATTCGCGGCTGGAGTACAGGTCGGTTCGCAGCGCCAGAAGCGCTCCGGTCGCCGCGTGTTCTCTCAACTGTCGGTCCCAGTCCCGACCCGGCTCGAGATCGTGAGCGTCGAAGAACTCATGCAGCCGCGAGTGCGCGATGATCCAACGCACGCGGTCGATCAGCACGCTCACCGGTTTTTCTTCACCCGTCGCGGGGTGCTTGGTGTGGCTGATGAAGATCTGCAGCCGGCGGTCGTCGCTGAACTGTGCGATCGCTTGCGCGAGATCGCGGCAAAGCAATTGGCGTCGAGGTTCGGCCGGCCAGTCGGCAGGAACGGCGCCTATGCCTTGAAAGCGGCCGAACAGCGCGCCGAGTTGCGTCCCGTCCACGGCGGCGCGATTTTCTATCCAAGGGAACACGCAGACGCGCTTTGGGCTTGCCTGTTGCGCAGCGACAATATCCTCAGCATAGGCTCGCCAGGGGTTGTTCTTCTGCTCGACCGCGCGCGCCATCTCCAGGCCGAGCACCGGAACCACGGCGACGACCTCCGCCTGCGGCACGCCGTTGGGAGGCTCTCGCCCCGGAACGGGGATCGGCCGCGGCGCATCGGCGGACGAACGCCAACCCGCCGAGCGAACGTAGACTTCGACGGCGCCGCCGATCAGCCCGGTATATCGCGCGCCGTGGAAATGCTCGATGAACTCGTCGGCGACCTCGGCCCCGGCGTCGTCGCCGCGTAGCCAGACGGCATAGATTTCCAGTACGGGAGGCAACATATGCGCCGCCTTCATTGTATCGTGACGTTGAGCCAGTGTAGCGACGGTCGGTAATGTCGCCAAGGGAGCATCCTCGGACGGTCGTCGACCTCACCTGCCTTTTGCGCCGCAGTAGTCGAAATAGGGGTCGTCAGGCAGAACTTCGCGCCATTCGTCGGGGCTCAGCGGTCTGTTGGCCTTGGCGCAGGCCATCGCCGCCAGATTCAGCGGCTCGAGTTCGAGCGCGAAGATACCGCCGTCGCCGTTCGCCGTCAGTAGGCGACTCCGGACTTCGTCGACGAACGCGGCGGAGACATAGCTCGAGCCAGACCTGAACCTCCCGGTTGCACCGGCGTCAGTGGCTGACCACAGCAAGACCTCGCCTGAGGCGTCTCCCGCGGCCAAGACGCCGGAGCTTGCGCCCATCGAGAACGCCGACACGCTCCCGTAGGCTTGACGGGCCTGGAGGACCCGGACGTCGGGTATTCCGATCAATGGAGAGAGTGCGATCGTTTTATCGGCTCCTCCGCCGCCAGAGCCATAAGATGCCAGCGTGCGGTCGTCGCGGGAAAAGGTCAGGCCGGCGACTTCCGATTTCTGCGCGGGCCACGGTGGCCGGACGGCTTTCCAGACGCCTTTCCGGAGCCGGTAAAGAGCGACGGAGCCTTCCGTCAGGCCGATCGCCATCTGGTCGCCGACGCGGCTCAACGCCGCCATTCTCGCTGCGACAGGCGGGAACACAACAGCGCGCGCGACCCGGTCGCCATAGATCCGGTAAGTCGCAACGCGCTTGCCGTCTTCGTCCACGGTCACGACCGTTTCGCCGTCCCCACTGATGGCGATATCTGAGGGCGCACTGGGTGAAGCGGCAGATAGGATCAGCGGAGCAGCTTCGGGCTTGTCCAGCGCGAGATGAAGAACGGCGCCGCCTGATGTGACGAAAGCGACATGCGAGCCTGCTTCGTCCAGCGCGATTCCGGAAACAACGGACGTCACTTCCTCGAAGCCATCGGCGGAGCGTCGCGGCTCCCTGAACAGAAAGCCACTCCCGTCGAGGCGTCGAGCCGCCTTCTCGAGATCTGTCGCTTGCTCCCACTGGTTCGAAACGAGGCGGCGGATTTCACCGTGACCTCCGTCCGCGACGCCCGCCACTATCGCGCCGGTTCCGTCAACGCGGATCTGGGACGGGGAGGGGTTCAACTGCGGCAGGTCCACGCCAGGTCCCTGCCGCCCCGCCAGATCCCAGACTGCAACGGAGCCATTGGCGGCGGCGGAATAAAGTTCGTCCGCTGTCGCACCAAAAACGATCGCGGTTACAGTATCAGAATGAGCGCGGAGCGGCTCCGCGCCTGTGCCTTTGCCCGTGGCTGCGTCATACAGCCAGACGGAGCCGGAGGAGTCGCCGACCGCGACGCGAGAACGCCTGTAGTCGATTGCCACCGCGGTCGCGAGTGGCGCGATGTCGCCAACTATCGGCGACTGGAGTTCGTTGTTTCTCCCGTCAAAATAGTGCATGCGGCCGTAACCGCTGACGGCGACAAGCGATCCGTCGGCGACATATCCCAGCGCAAGCACGCCGCCCTCAATATGTGGGTAGCGCTGCAGAACGTGCATCGTGCTTGTGTCAATGACTTCAATAACGCCGTCGCTCGTGCCAGCCGCCAGACGCGGTCGTTTTGGGTCGAAAGCCAGCGAATTGATGCGAATGAGATCGCCTTCGTCAAACTCGCCGGCGACGATACCGTCTGCAAGGTGCACAATCGCGATCCGGCCTGCGCCGGTGCCGATCGCGATAAGCTCGCCCGTTGTGTCGTGGACGAGAGTCCTCACTCGGGTGTCGCGCCCAGGCGGGACGCCCGCGGGACCCCGCGCTAATATGCGTTGGTCGCTTCCGACGACCTCGTCGACGCGTCCGTCTTGGCGTCCCAACCAAATTTTGTCGCCGAGAGCGAGAACCGCCGTAACCGCCTCGCGCGACGCCTCTTCCCGTGGCAAAGTTTCCGCGGCATCGCGCGGAAGTCGCCGCAGGCCGTCCGACGTGCCGATTAGGAGAACGGCTCCCTTGGCCAAGGCTGCCGCCTCAACACTAGCGCCGCTTCGGATCATGCGTTTCAGGAAGCGAAATTCCTGCAGCTGTTCGAGCGCCGCGCCCCGAGCCTCTGGCGTTTCGCTTATGAATACAGCGTGAGCGGCCATCAGCAGGGCGCGATCCGCACCGGCCGCCTGCCTCGCCATCAGCGCAAGTTGACGCGAGGCGGAAACGAGCCGGCGTCGTTCGGCCAACTCGTAATTTACAAGCGCAATGACAGAGATGGCGAGCAAGACGAGGCTAGCCACGATCGCGCCCATTGCGAACCGTCTCCAGACGGCGCTCTGGCGCTCGCGCGAAGCGTCGAGAAAACGCTTGACGCCGGCGACAACGACAACGTCCGTGTTGTCGCGCATCATGGCTTCCGCCTCGGCGAGTTGCCTGCCGCCGTAGAGTATGCTGAAGTCCTTCTGCTTCGACTTCGCCCAGCGCTCCGCGTCCCTCCGGATCTGATACGGTGTGAGCTGCGCCGGTCCGCGATCTCCCGCGACAACCGTGCCGCTGATTGCGCCTTCGAGCTTTTCGAGGCTCAGGCGGTCCCCGGGACCCTTGGTGAAATCCGCCCAGTTCACTTCCTGAAACAAATTACCAGAGCCGAGCTTGCGCGCTTCCTCCATCGACAGACCCGGTAACGCGACAGGAATGATTTTCAGCTTCGGGTCGCGTCGGTAACGCGACAAAGCAAGCTCCGCCTCCCAGAAATGCGTGGGCCCCCAACCGGCGCCGCCCAGGAATATGGCGCAGGCGTCGCAGCCTTCGATCGCCTTCGCGATCCAGGGTATGAACTCAGCGCCGACCGGGATCGAGAACACATCCAGGAAGAATTTCCTGCCGAATTCGATCTCGAGCGCGTCGGCGATCGACTTTACGACCTCTTTGTCCGCGCTATTGTGACAAAGGAAGGCCGTGCTGTCGCGACCGTCCCGGGTCTTGATCGCAAGACTCAATGCGTCCTGCTGCGAATCTGAAGCGAGCGACGCGCCGGGCATTTCTGGATAGCTCCTATGGCGCCCGGGCGGGCTGCCCTCGCTTGGCGTGCGAGGGTGCGTCCAACAGACTGCTTCCGAGCAGGCTCATCCAATGCTCGAGATCGACGTCATCTCCAAGATCGCCGGTGATTGCCGGAAGAAACAGCTTTTCTCCGACATGTTCGCCAAGCGCGCGATAGGCCTCAAACTGCGACTCGCTGAAAAACTGGTCTGCCGTCGAGTGGTGCGGGAACGCCGGCTCGTCGAGTTTATAGCGCTTGATGAATTCCCCCTCGTTGCCGGTCAGCGAAAGCTTCAGGTAGATAAGATAGCCTATCTCCACATCGCCGTCCTGCCGTCCGCGCGGGTACAGGATGCGGCAGAACCGAAAATGCGACCGGCTGAGCCCAGAAGCATTCAATCTAAGATCGTCGAGGTCCGCCTCCAATACGATGCCGAAGTCGATATAGGCGAGCCGCTGCAGGTTGGTCAGGGCGTGAAATGTCATGCTCGGATCACTTTCGCCGTCGATTGCGACGATGAAGCGGCAGCGTCGGCGCAGCAATTCGTAGACGCCGAGGTTTTCGATATGGCCACCGTCCGATATATTGACGAAATCGCCGCGCTCATCGGCGGTCGCCGTCAACTCGCGCAGCAGTTGCTTGACGCCCGGACCCCAGGCCCGAGCGGGTTTCTCTCCTGGCTTTCTCAACCACAAGCCGAGCCGAAGGTTCAGCGTGGTAAGCCAAAAGCTGGCGTAGCGGGTCGTCCGCAACCCCATCTGAGGTGAGACTGCGGCGCCGGAAAGCGCCATCGCGGTCGCCAGATCGAGCTTCGGATTGGCCTGCTCCCAAGCCAAAGTCGACATGTGGCGCAGCACGCCGGCGCCGGTAGCGACCGGTGTGATAGCAAATACGTCGCACAAGCGGCCGCGCATGGCGGAGTCGCGCGACCCCGGCAGATTGAGCGCGCAATTCACAATTGGGAAATGCGCGCATGCGGAATCGAAGCCGCTCATAAGAATTGGCGCCGCAGGATCGCCATTGCGGTCGATCAGGAAGGCGGCGGCGAGCTTGGCGCGATAATAGGCGTGGAGCGATGTTGCATTCACGTCAACCGCGATCCATAGATAGGCGAGAACAGCTGCTTCGGCGACGGCGGCAAGAGCGGCGGAGACCGCTCCTACTTCGCCATAAGTCTGAAAGGCCAGCGTTTCCAGAATCAGGAACAGCGCTCCAATCAGTAGCGATAGAAGTGCCGGGCGCAATTTGCTCAGTACGGCAAGCGCCGACCCCGCGATCGCCAAAGCAGACGTCAACGCTGCCAATGCATTTCTGGCGGCGTTGAGCGTCATCCACAACTTATCCTTGCCGGAGTCCCAGTGCGCGGCTCTAGTCAGAACTAGGGTCCATGTTTCGTGTGCCGCGCCGAGTATGATCCAGACGATCGGGATTAGAATGATGCATCCGAGAGCGGCCATCAACTTGTCGCTGGGCCCAGTTGTGGTCCCGATCCGTCGCAAGAGTGGCGTAAGGATAAACACGACCATGACGAACGCCAAGGATAGGATCGGCAGCCAGATGGCGAAGGTCTCCGAAACGTAGCTGCGCAGGAGATATTCGCAGAAGCCGAAGAGAGCGGAAACCAAGCTTAGAACGAGCAGGTTGAGAAACACGCCGTTGGCTTGCGCCATAATCAGTGCGAGGCGCTCCCCGAAGGAGCCTGAAAGATAGCTGGCGTTCTGCCTGATACGCCGCAATATTTCGGACTCGCCGTTATCGCGGGCAAACGGCTGCTCGCCGCCTCTCAAACCGAGCACTGAATTTTCACCTGCTTTTCCGAGGAGTTGCGTGAGGAACGAACCAGAGTAGCCACCCCCTGAGACGGTAGAGAGATAGTCGAACTGCGGCAACAGGTTTCGCTTGGCGAGAGAAACCATGACGCCCAGCGAAAAGGTCGCGCTGCGGATCCCCCCGCCAGACAGGGCGAGTCCGGAGGCCCATTTCTGTTCGAGTGCCAAACGATAGTGCAGGCGTCGCCGTTTGACACTCTCCCGTTCCGCACGGGCCAAGGTTGCGAGGTCGGCGTCGATCGCGGGAGGGAGTGGTGCCGGCGCTTCCGACGCGCGGGCGTCGTCTTCGGTTCGATTGGCGAGCGGCAGTCCCAAAGGGCGCCAACGCACCGATTTCGCCATTTCCTCGACGACGGCTTTGCGGTCGGGCCGCGTATTGCGATCTATAAGGTAGCCGACATCGCCGCTGACGACGCGCAAGACCGTGTCGAGATCAATCAGCGCGGCCTGAACTGCAACGAGCTCGGCTCTAAAATCATCGGAACTGTCGAGTGCCTTTAGCGCACCGGCTGAGCTTCTCGAATGCCACTTGGCGGTGAATGGGCGCACGTGCGCATTGAGGACATACCAAACAAGGGTCTCAAACGTGGCGCAGCCGGGATTCTGCTCCGTGATGTCCCGCGATTTCGGGAACAATTCGAAGATGCTGGTCAACGCGCGCTCCTCCACACCCTCGCCATAGCCAAGGGGCTGGGTCGCGATACGCGAGATGAGTTCAATGTGAAATTTGCGCGCGGCGCTGCGGTCAGCTTCGCCCGGAAGCCAGTTTCGTGCACCGTATACCGCCAAGAAGTTGGTTCCGAAAGCGGAATTTGCACTCAATGCCGCGCTTGCTACAACAGAACTCCACGGCATAGCGTCCTCGTCCGCCCGTGTTTGACTTCCCGATGGTTGATAAATCGCGCTGGCATCGCCAGCATAAGCGTCGTTATCTGGTGATTGAGGCTCGCTCACTTGAAGATACTCAGCAAAAGCAGATTATACGTCGGGGTCGTTCATGACGCCGCGAAGATGAACATACGATGGCTGCTGCGCCGCTGTCGCGAGCGTGCTCCTTTTCGCCGTTCAACCCGAGGCAGACTTGATAAGCATTAGTGATTCGGCTCACTATTGTTCTGCGTATTTAACGTCGCACAGCTTGACAGCGGCTCTCGTTTTCGCAGATCCGCCTACCAGCTGGTACGCCACGATCACTCACAATTACAACAGACTGTTTCCGTAAGTCGATCCATCGGTTAGCTAGGCAATGCAGGCCCTTGCCGTCCTTCTCTTTTGTCCACCGTCGAACTTCAATAGCCGAATAGCAGGTACCATCCTAAATACCTTTTTGGGTTGCGGGCGGACGAATTTCAACTCCTCCGTAGCGTCAGCCGGCAGCAGGGCTTGCTACTGGTCACTCGATGCGTTATCGTTGAATAGCCAATTTTTGAGTTTTTGGGTTCTCCGCGCCTCCAGGATTGCGAGTTTTCGCACATAAGATGCAATTTTGCGACTTTGAGCGGAACGTAAGGCCACTCGATATCTAAATTACGCAGTAGACCCTGGTCGATAGCTGTTAAATGGTCTTCTCAATGGGGGCTTGCATGGCTTTAAACCAAGCGTATTTTTTCGACGTTTCGAGGTCATATAGCGAGCCGACTCTCTTACGATGCATCCATGCAAAGCGATATCGACCGTTTGCGCCATTACGACTGAGTCGCTTCTTTCGTGAACTCTGCAGTGCGATCTTCCTAGCTTGGATGCTCGCCAGCTTCACCTTCGTGCTGATCGGAGTCAATCAAGCCCGCGCCGAAGGCAGCTACGAGCGCGGACTCTGGTACGATGTCGCAGGCATTCTGCCGAGATATCTAGGTACGAAGGAGAACGAGGCCGACAAACTCTACAATCAAGGTGTACGACGCGTGCACATCATGATCAATGAGAGCATTTTCCAGAAGGCCGTCCATTGCGAATGTACAAAGGGAAAAGTTCTGCGCTTCATGTATGGCGATCGATCCGACGACGAAAAGGTGCAGGTGACCCAGTCCTATCAAGCGTGTCTTGAGCAAAAGCAGGTCGCCAATAGGGTTTGCGCTTTTGCTAGCGCGTACCGCTTCGAATTTGACAAATGGGGCCCGCAGGCTCGCTTCAATCGTTTGGATCGCTTCATAAAGCAGCTGAACGATAGGAATATTGAGGTGATACTAACGATCTGGCCTGAACCCACTCGTCTCTATTCGGACAGCCTCTCGGACTTGACACGGAACTTCATCCTGAAGACGCGCAATATCTACGCAATCGAGCTCGAGGACGAGGAGAACTGGACGGAGGTGTTCACTTCGACCGGCGCAAAGACGGAGTTGGACAAGGCCGCGCACGACCTAGTCACGAAACTCCGAGCCGAGCTGCCAAACAAAGTCAAGATCGGGGTCACCACGGCGGGGCGCGGGTTCACGGCTGGGCGCGAGATCGCAGACCCAAAATTCAGGTACGACGCTTTGCTTAACGATCCGCGCGTGGACTACATAGCCTTTCAGGCCTATCAGGATACGCACGTGACGAAGGATTCGAAATTCGTCTGTTCAAAGGGCTTGGTTGAGGGTTCTAACAGCCCAGACAGATTGGCCAGCGCGGCGGTCGATCTGATGAGTGGCATAGAGAGCCTGAGAAACAAGAACTTGATTCTCGGCTTGTCGGCCTATCAGCTCGATTGCTCCGGGCAGCAGCAAAAGAAGGGCGTGGCCGGAACTATCAACATGTATAAGGCGGCGAAGCAGGCGATCTGCGCGGCCGAGCGGTCGGAAGGCGGGAAGGGAAGGCAGATCCGGGTTATTGGCGACGCCTATTTCTCCGAAGCCAACGTTACCGGCCAGCGCGACAAAGGCAATTTGTACGCCCATAACTTCCTTTCGCTGTGCCGGGCTTCTGATATCAGGGCGCACTGCGATACAACAGGCGCGAACACAAGCGACAGTGACGGCAAACTCACGACCGAACTGGCTGACGTCTGTCCCGATATTTGGAAGGATCTGGAGAACCGGGTCGTCGCCACACCCGGTGGCGGCGGAAATCGCGAGAGTGACATTTATATCTACGGAAGAAACAAGAGGTGACCCGCTCGTGCCCTGCGATCTGCGTGGCGCAAGGACTGGAGCCGCTACGTCTTGCATCAACGGCTCCTTGTTACCCCTGCGAAAGCTTATAGGCGCTGAGTTAGCGCCTTCGGGCGAGAAAGGCTGCGCAATTCGTCCTTGCGAGTTAAGCGATCCGGCCTCGCTGTGATCGAACGTCGCGCTTCGTGCAGCAGAGTCACTGGATGGGTTACGTTTCGCTCGCAAGGACCTTGAAGGTAGGTCTAAACAGAAACCTCGCATGGGAGCATTGGCGTGAGGTGCAACTGAAGTCGAGCTTGGCGATCTGGAGGGCGAGGCTCTAGCCTGATCCTCGGGGGTAGCCGGTCGGAAGTGATCGGGGCCGAGATCTTGGCAATCGGGGGGACAGCACACGGCATGACTGCCCGGGAGTCCCTCTTCCGCGGGAATAGCAGGTGAGCTATATTTTATTTCATTGGGTCCGCGCTGGATGCGCGAATCTACCCGCTTGACTCGACATCGTCGGCGACAGTTCCGTCACGGTTTTTCGGACGCGCTCTGAGCAATACGGCTGTTCAAGGCGGCGAGGTGACGTTCGACTTGGGCGCTCTGCGATCGCCAATCAGTCTTGTCGGCGAGGTTCGTAGGCACATCGCTCTTTGTCTTGAGATCGATTACGTACTTTGCGATCTCGTAGCAGCTTCTGGCGTCGGCCCAATTCTGCTGCGTTTCGAACTCATCGGCCATCGCAACGATGTTGGGGAGGCTCTCTTTCAGATAGCTCGCCGAACTGTTGCTCCTCATCACGCTCTGCCAACCAGCCACGGCCCGGCGCAGGGCCTCGACCCGATCCGACCCGTTCAAATGCGTAGCGTAGGCGTATCCCGCCGCCGCGTAGAGGTCCGCGTAATCGACCTTCATCTCATCCGCGTCCCAGAGCTCCTTGGCAAGCACGGAAGCTTTCTTCGCATTCTCCTTTGCGGCCTCCGAACGCCCTTGCCGATCTAGAAAGTCGGAGAAACTCAGGTACTTCGGTACAACAAAAGACTTGCTTAGTAGATTGCTCGAATCTGCTGCCAGCGATTTTTCCTGAAGCTGAATTGCGTCGCGATAGACACGCTCCGCTCCAGCGATATCATTGAGACCGATCAGAAGGTCGGCCAATTTCGAGCGCGTCGCTGAAAGATTGGAGTTGAGGCCGGGGTCTTTCGGATTTTTTTCAACCAGTTTCTCTTGCTCCGCCTCGGCCGCAAGGAGGTGCGACTTGGCGTCCTGCGGACGATCGTACAGTTGAAATGCGCGGCCCAAGCGATATTGAACCTTGCCGACTTCGCGCCTCCAATCGTCGGTCGAATGCGCCGCAAACATCTCCTGAGCTATTGTTAGCGAGTCTTCGATTAATGCAATCGCGGCCTTCAGGTCGCCAGAATCCTGCTTGAGATCGCCGATTTTCAACTGCACATCGAGGAGGTCGTGGCGCCACTGGATATCCTCTGGCTGTCGCGCTTTCAGAAGTTGGGCAGTCGAGCGGGCGCTTTCGAACGCCGCAAGCGGGATCTCAATCTGCTCCGGGCGAGACCGGGAGCGAGACAACGCTTCTCCGATCCGCACCTGGCTCGAGTAGAGCAGCTGCAGGTTTCTCGGGTCGGGAGGGTTCACTTGCGTCAGAGCGATTGCATAGGCCTCCGCCTGCTTCGCTAGTACGAGAGACTTCGCCCGCTTGCCTGTCCTGGCGGCAATGTCGGCCTCGACAATCAAGAGCTGCGCGCGAACTGATTGCACGCCTGGCGACCCGTTACCGAGGTGGGCGAGGAGGCCTTCCGTGGTCTCAGACAAGTCATCGGCCCCTTTGGCTTTGATTTCGCCGGAATTGAGATCATCGAGCACCTTGCCCAGAAGGGTGTGGGCCGCCTGAAGCCTGGCTTCATCGTTTGCGGCCTCGAGCCGCCGTTCGCGCTCTCGGCTCAGGAATGTACTGCTGGCCGCCAGCAGCGCTAGCAGAAGAGCGATTGAAAGGACAATTTGACGGGTTCGCGATCTTCTGCGCTCACGTTTACGTTCTTGGGCAGCTTGTTCTTCCTGCCTCTTTTGCGCGACACCCGTTTCGATCAAGCGCTTCGCGTGCGCGAATTGACCGCCATAGCGCTCGCTCCAGGCGGCGGTCCGCGGCCGCCTGTTCCACCATTCGCTCCACTCTTCGATATTGGCCGGCGGCGCACCATTGCCGTTGGCGTCGAGCATCGACAGCAGCGCGCGATATCGCTGACCGTCGCGTTCCTCATCGCGCAGCCAGCCGACCGCGGGACGCGCCGTCGTCGGGTCCAGGGTGTCTGGATCGCCAGCAACCTTTCTCCACCGCCGCAGAATCGCTTCATGACCGAAATCCAGCACTGTTTCGTCGGATAGAACGGGCGTCGACGACAACGGCGGCGTGAGGAAGGAATAGTCGTCTGAGCGGAAACGATCGCAGACGTCACGCAAGTCCTGTTCCGTCACACCGCTCTCGGCCCGCGCCTGAGAAAACATGAGCCAGCGCCGCGTCGCCCGGCCCTCTCGATCGACCTCCGCGAGCGCACGCATCAGTTGTTCGACGGCGACCTCGCGGCCCTTGAAGTCGTTCAGCAGCTCGTCGGCGTGCTGCGAAAGCGCCTTTTCCAAACCGCCGATGTCGCGATAGTCAGCGAGCGTTAGCTCGCGCGTCGTCACGGTCGCGGAACGAGCGTGGCTCCAAAGCCGCATCAGGCAGTGCTGTAAGACGGGCAGAGGGTCGTTTTCCTCGTCGATGTCGTTGAGAAGACGCTCGACGAGCGCAGACTCGATCCGCCCCCCAGCCTTGGCGACAGGTTCCTTTATCGTCGCCTCGAGCTGATCCCGCGTCAGATTCGGCACCAGATATTGCATACCGCTGACGGCTTCAGGCAGGCCGTGAAAATGGGCGCATTCGCCCATGAAGTCGGACCGCATGGTTATCAGGACGTGGATGTCCGCCAGCTTCCGCCGCGAGGAGTCGAGCAGCAGCCGAACGAACTGGGCCGCTTCGTCGCGCCGTCGCGCCGCGTCGATCGGGTCGCGCCGGCCACCGAGCTCGCCCAGACCGAAGCGGAACAGCTCCTCGAATTGGTCCACCACCAGAAGTAACGACTTGCCGAGGTCGACGCCGATTTCGGGGAGCGCTTCGTCCAGTCCGAAACTCGATTGTCGCAGCAGATAATGCACACGGTCCTTGCGGGCTTTTGCTATCTCAGCGTCGGTGTCGTCGGCGAGCGCTGCGAGCGCCTCTGCGAGCCGTTCCAGCGGCGCTGCGCCCGGGCGCATTTCGGTGCAGCGCCAGTCCTTTCCGCCCTCGGTTTCCGTCTCCTCTGCGAGTAGGCCGCGCAGACCCGCGCGCACCAACGAGGATTTGCCTCCGCCAGAGGAGCCGACCACCGCGACAAAACGGCTCGCCGCCACCAATCGGTAGACGGCGAAGCTCTGATCCCTGCGGCCGAAGAAGTAATCCCGGTCTGCGAAGGCGAACGGGCGCAGGCCAGGAAAAGGCCTGTCGGCAGACAGGGCGGTCATTGCGCGGCTCGAGCGACGCTCGCGGCATCGGGGTCGAGCTCGCGCAGAACGTCGATCGTCGGCTCAGTTCCATTGACGAGATCGACGACTACGTCGATCTGGGTTGGCGGGAAAATATACGAAAGGGCTCTCTTCGACTTGCGGTTGTTTGGCGGCGGGCCTGCGACGACGGCGCGCCGGCTGAACGGCTGTTTGCGCCGCAGCCGCTCCCATTCGCTCAGTTCCTGCGCCGCGCCCTTGGCCCAGACCTCGTTCGCGCTGGCCCAGCAGACCGCGACGACGTCGCAATCGTCGAGATTCTGGCGGTGTATCCGAAGCTTTCCGTTGTCGTCGCCGTCGAAGGCGGGAAAGATCAACTCGACCGCCGAGGGATGCAGAGCGTCGGCCAGTTTGAACGCGAATTCGGAATCACTTTCTGTGTGATAGAGATAGATGCGCTTCACCGCTTCCGGGTTGCTATGCCACCCGGCCGGCCTTTGCGGTGCTGCGATCGCCAGCCGCTGCAGCAGGAATTCCGCGAAATGCGTGAGTACCGAACCGACGATCTTGTCGGACGGCAATTGACGGTCAAACCGCGCGAGGACCGCGAAAGGATCGCGGCCGCGGTCGTCTGCATTACCCACGCCGTCGTCCAGAATCTTGGGCGCCCAGATGATCCGGTGAAACGGCAATGCGGCGTTGGGATCGGCCGCCTCGGCACGTTTTGCCGCGCAGGTGAGCTGCAGCTTGACGATCCGATCGAGATTGGCGTCGTCCGGCGCAAACCCCGGTTTCTCGCCGAGCAGGTGCACGGCCGCTTCGGATTTGGCCAGAGCCTCCTCGATAAAGGCGAGCGCGCCGGAATTTCGCGGCATTTCCGCGTCGGGATCCGGCTCGACGGAAAAGCCCTTGCCCTGCAGCTCCTTCACCAGCCTCTCATAGGCCGGCCGCATGTCATCCGCGGGCTTGGAGAGGAACACACTGCGGCCATTGGGAGGGCTGACCGTCGCAGGTGCAACCTCGACAAGTTTCGCCGGTCCGGCCTCGGGCGCTGCGGGCTCCTCCGGCTCCTTAATCTCACCAATATTCAGTTGAAACTCTTTCGCTCGCCTCCAGATGTATTCAGAAAGAAGAGCCAAGGTTGTGTAATAGTCGTCGGATTGGACCTTGCCGAAATCGTAGAACGGCTGCTCCTCTAAGATCTTGTCGTCCTTATTGCGTTTGTAGAACAGGTAGCCGACTTGGTCTCGCAGCAAATCCGGCCGCTTGTCTAGATCAATATGCTGCCGTCCGACTACGACGATCCGGTTACGACGATCGGAGAGACTTTCTGCCTTCCAGCGATCGGCAAAGATTTCGAGCTCGTTCTGGCAATTCTTGCTGTCCAGCCAATTTCGAGACAACACGACGACGAGCAGATCAGCATCTTGCAAACCTTCGGCGATTTTTGGATTGAACTGCTCGCCGCGTTCGATGCGGGCCTTGTCGTACCAGACTTCGACTCGCGGCGGCCCTTTCTGGCAGAGGGCGAATTTCAGCTGCTCACGGAAGAAGGTGACGAAGCCTTTATCGATACTCGTGCCGGCGGGCACCTCGTCGTCCAGGCCAGCATAGGAAACAAAAATGCTAATTTTTTTCGCAATCAAGGCTCGCCTCCCGTCTCAGGAGCCCTGTCCAGGTTTTGCTGCCTTCGGAAAGGCGGCTCCCTTCGGGAAATCGCACAATCTTTTGCAACGAAGCTAAGTAACTCTAGCAGACACGCAGCGCGCTGGCAGCTTTTTTTCGTTATGCATCGCCCGATTTTTGCTACTGCAGCGGGGTTGGGTCACGGTTGCGCTCGGAGATTATCTCCTTCGCTCGCTATCCTCTGCCAGCCAACTGCGCGCCGCGAACATTCGGGGAATTCTGGCCGCCTGTACTTGAAAGCTCCGAGCCGCCGCCCGAGCGTTCGAATTGTCCGATGCTGCGTCTATGGCGACTGGCCCGGAGGAGGGATAAATGGTGGTGAGGTTCCATAATCATTATTATGCGAACAGCGTTTTTACACGTTATATCAATGGTATAGTTGGCACATCGTCCGATTTGTGCGGCCAGAGTGGGCTCTCCGGGGGTGGCGCGCCGGGAGGCTGTGGCCTAGATTCGAGTCTTGGCACGGGATTTCGTCGGCTTCGCATTCGGCTCGATGCGTAGCGCCTCGGCTATGTCGAACGGGAACGCAGCGGGGTCGGTTGGCGCGCGCCCGTGGGGCATCGCGGTCGAGCTGGGTCTCATGCGGCCTTGCGATCTGGGTCGCCCTTGATTCTCCGTATGGCTGGGCCGGGGACGGCCGCTGCGCGAATAGGCCCCTTTTCGCTTTGGCGTCCAAGGCTCCGCCTGGCGCGCGTTTTCGACGACGTTCGCTGCAAACACGTTCGCCCTTTCCCTGATCTCGGGCTTGAGCCTCGCGGGGATCTCGCAGGCCGTGAACGCATCCGTTCGTCACGCCTCTCCGGTCAAGGCTTCGCCTCGGTTGCATGGGTGTTTTCCTATGGCCGTCGTTCGCCGTCGAAACCCTGCGCGCTTACGAATTTTCCCCTGCCCTACGGGCATTCCTCGCGAGCGGCCTACGGCGCGCGCAAAATTCTTCTCGCTTCGGGTGCTGCGCTGACGCTTCGCCCTTGCGCCTTCAGCGCCGCGGTTCGCCACCGCCCTGTGCCAGCCATTCCCGTCAAACCCATCGCAACGGGGCGCCGCCCCAACGATGGAGAGCAAAATGATGAACATCGCCGAATTCACGATCCTCGGCCGCGTCGGCAAGATCAAGCCCTTCGACGGCAAGACCAACGTGACGATCTGCGCGAACTACACCTTCCGCAACCGCGACGGCGAGCGCGACAGCGCCGCGCACTGGAACGAGGTGACGATCTTCGC